>Ga0209408_1000676_pt1 | contig 24308 bp, 24 predicted proteins | sample AD_UKC107_MetaG_FD_184422 | JGI IMG/M metagenome (GOLD analysis project Ga0209408, IMG submission 184422) | Active sludge microbial communities of municipal wastewater-treating anaerobic digesters from Hong Kong - AD_UKC107_MetaG (SPAdes)... | ecosystem: Engineered > Bioreactor > Anaerobic >... | reverse complement strand
TGGAAAAGAGCTGGCTCAGCTGCTGTCTGAACCAGACGGTCTCGGTGACCAAGGCTGCGGAGCTGGACGGGGCGAACGGGAGCGTGGTCTGGTACAGGATCGACATCGCCAACAACGACAACGTCACTCGGGCGGCGACGGTCACCGATCACCTCCCCGAGGGGATGATCCTGCTGGACGCCATGGTTCCCTTCGCCTCCTACGACGGCCACACCGTCACCTGGAACCTGATCGATATAGGGCCGTTCGAGAAGATGACCATCCCCTATCGGGTGACTGCCCAGCACCCCGGTCGGTTCGTCAACTCGGTATTGGTCGATCCACGGTCCGCAGACGGTCCCGTGGTCGGTCCGGTCCGGGCCAGCTCGGTGATCGAGGTTGGCGAGCCGGCGGAGTGCGAATCCACGGCCTGCGGGCTGTGGAGCCCGCCTGCTTGGGAGTTCGAGTACGTTGGAAGCTACGCGGGCGACCTTCTTTGTGCAGATCTGAGCTGAACCGAGGAAGGCTCCGCTCTGCGGCCTCGAATGAGGGCGGGCCCTCCACACTTTTTCTCATCGATTCTTTCATCCCGTCAGAGGAAAGCCATATACCGTTGCAGGTCGAACCTTCGCCCATGATCAGGGGAAAGGCATGGGTCTATGGGGATGACGTGGACACCGACGTCATCATCCCCGGCCCCTACCTCAGGACCAAGGACGTAAGGGAGCTGGCCTGCCACGCCATGGAGGGGCTGGACCCGGAATTTGCAGAGAAGGTGAGGCCAGGGGACGTCATCGTCGCCGGCAGGAACTTCGGCTGCGGCTCCTCCCGGGAGCAGGCGCCTCTGGCCCTGCGGGAGGCGGGGGTCTCATGCGTTGTGGCAAAGTCCTTTGCGCGGATATTCTACCGGAATGCCATCAACGTCGGCCTCCCGGTGGTGGAGGCGGACGTGGTCTGCATTCAGGGAGATGAGGTGGAGGTGGACCTCTCGCGAGGGACGGTGACCGTCGGGGGGAGGAGATTTCAGGGAACGAAGATCCCCGACTTCCTCCTTGAGATCCTCCAGGACGGAGGGCTTGTGGCCCACCGGAGAAGGGAGAAGGAAGGAGCGCTTTGATATTTCCTGAGGATTACAAGTACGTGGGGGCGGCCAGCGAGGCGAGGCCCGGCGACCCCATCTACTTCTCCACCCGGTTTCTGATCCACTTCGGGGACGAGATCACCATCTACGCGGTGGAGGCGGAGGATGGCACGGGATTTATGCGGCCGGTGAGGTCGATGGAGCCGATCGCCAGCGGTGGCGCGATCCGGGTGTACCCGGAGAAGGTCGACACCAGGAACCGGGCCCTGCTCATTGAGCTCGCCAGCTTGCTCTGCGAGGGAAGGGTGAACACGGTGATCTTCAGGGGCCCCGACGAGCACCTCACCTTCGTCCACCAGCCTGACCTTTCCGCCGTCACCGAGATCGAGATCCTGGACGTCGTACCGCCCCGACCCTCATGGCTGGTCAGCGTGGTCGGAAAGCTGGTGGAGGCCGGAGTCCTGGGAGACCTGACCCTGAAGTTCAGGGAGAGGGTCCTGGACCTCAGCCAATTCGACGGCGAAGAGGTCTACTTCCCCTGCACCGCCTCGGGGCTGGGCAGGTCCCTGGATAGAGACAGAGTCGAGGTTGACGACCCCCTGATCGTCGGCTGCGAGGTCTCCAGGGAGGTGTTCCGGGATATGTACCCGAAAAAGGACTTCAGGTTTCTTAACACCTGCCCCCTCTCCAACGACCAGCTGGTTCCGAAGGGGCCCTTCATCACCCGGTGCTGCAAGTCGGAGCGGAGCGGGATCAGAAGGTCGGGGGGCCAATTGGGGGTCGTCGTCCACTGGGGTGACGGAGCCCCGAAGATCGCGGAGGCGATAAGATGTCTGGCAGAGGAGCTGAAAAGAGGGTAGCTCTCGTCAAGGGGGATGGCGTGGGGCCGGAGGTGATCGACGGAGCCCTGACCGTTCTCGCGGCGGCGGGGGCGGACCTGGAGCTCGTCCCCGTGGAGCTGGGGTACGGCCGGTGGAAGAGGACGGGTAGGGCCATGGCCGATGAGGACCTGGAATTGATCAAGACCTGCCGTTGCGTCCTCTTCGGCGCCATAACCACTCCGCCCGACCCCGACTACAGAAGCGTCCTTCTGGCCTTGAGGAAGGGGTTGGACCTCTATGCCAACATCAGGCCCTTCTCGGCTCCGGGCCTCGACTTTGTGATCGTCCGGGAGAACACCGAGGGGATGTACTCGGGGGTGGAGAAGCTGGATGAGGAGGAGGCGACGACCTTGAGGGTGATCACCTCCCGGGGCTCTCTCCGCATCGCCGAGATGGCCTGCTCCATCGCCTCGAAGAGGGAGAGGCTGGCAATCGTCCACAAGTCCAACGTCCTCAAGAGCGACACCCTATTCTTGCGAATCTGCAGGGAGACGGCCAGCCGCTGGGGCGTCCCCTTCGAGGACATGCTCGTCGACGCCGCGGGCTACAACCTGGTTGTAAACCCGAAGAGGTTTGACGTCATGGTCACCACGAACCTCTTCGGAGACATCCTCAGCGACGTGGCGGCCGGCGTCGTCGGGAGCCTGGGGCTCTGCCCCAGCGCAAACCTCGACGACAGGTACGCCCTCTTTGAGCCGATTCACGGCTCGGCCCCCGACATTGCGGGACGGGGGATCGCAAACCCCATCGGCGCCATCAGGTCTGCGGCCATGATGCTGGAGTGGTTAGGTGATTTCGGGAAGGCGAGGATGATCGAGGAGGCGGTGACCTGGGCCCTGGCCAGGGGGATCAGAACTCCAGATTTGGGGGGGAGCTCCTCAACGAAAGAGATGGCCTGTGCGATAGCAGACCGTCTGGCCCGGGCGGATTGATCGAAATCTTTTTCACCCGGAAGCCCCCTTGGCCAACCTGAATGTCAGAAGAGAAGGCTCCGACCCGCAAAAACAAAGCCAACGGCCGCAAGAGCGAGCTGGCTGAGAAGCTGGGCGATATGAACGTGAACATCACCGCCCCGAAGCTGGATTACAGGGATTACATCAGGGTGCTCAAGCTGGCGAGAAAGCCCACCCGCGAGGAGTTCACCATGATCTCCAAGATCGCCATCCTGGGGATAGCCCTGATCGGGATGATGGGCTTCGTCATCTACGTCTTCCTGACCGAGCTGCCCAAGGCGGTCTAGGGCGGGCGGTTCAGGCAGGCATCTTGGAAAAATAGAGATGGGGCTCGGAACCCCAGACTCTTCTTCCCCTCTTTTATCCCACCTCATTCAAACCCCGCAAGGTGGCTCCGAACTCCGACTCGACGATGCTCGAGACGCCCATGGTCTTGGGGTGGAGGTCGATCTCCACCATTACGTGCTGGTGTCCCATCTCTCGCAGAGGCCGGACCTGGCGGGGGCCGTTGGTGATGGAGAATATCTCCATCCCCTTGAGCGCGTCGATGGGTATGGCGTGGGGGACGCCGGAGACGACGGCGAAGTCGTAGCCCTCCCGACCGGCCAGCCACTTCGCCACCCCCTCTCCGGCGATGGGGTATTCGTCGAGGCCTCCGATGATCTCGTCGATCACAACGCCCCGCTCCTCAAGCCCCCGAAGGATGTTCTTTGCGTCCTTTCTCACCTTGGCCAGCCCCTTCCCCTGGTCGAGGTTTGCTAGGGTGTTGACCTCGGCTCCCCGGGCCTTGGCCACCTGGGCAACGGCGGCGTTGATGTCGGCGAACATGTAGGCCGTCTCCTTCTTGGCGTTGAGGATGTTTATCCCCCTCTTTCCCTCTTTTATCAGCTCGAGGAGCCTCTCTGCGACCCTGTACTTGAGGTCGCCCCTCTCGGGGGCCAGGTACTCCTGGCTCGCCGCCCCGTGGAGCCTCTCCACCTCCGTCGCCTTCTCCAGGAGGAACTTCTGCCGTTCGAACTCCGCCAGATCGATGATCCCCTTCTCCAGGGCCGCCTCCAGGGTGATGATCACCCCTCTGGTGTTGTCCCGGTACCCGGCGTGAACCTCCACCTCAATGACGGGGACGTCGACCTCGGCGTCGACCACGGACTGATGGAGGTCTTCCCCGATGATCATGCTGCTGCAGGTCCCCACCACTCCCATCAGCTTCGGGTTGAAGAGCTCCCTCGCCCTCCGGATGAGCCTGGTGAGCTGCTCCTGCCCCCCGAAGACGAAGCCGGCCTCGTCGAGGGCTGTGGTGAGGGTGCGCACCCCGTCCTCCTCCAGGAGGCGGGCGTGCTTGAAGCAGCATCCGCTGGGGCCGTGCATTATGACCACGTCGACGCCCAGGTCTCTGAGGGTATAGAGGGCCGCTACGATGGAGCTGGGCCTGGGGTGCAGTATCTGAACTTCGCTTGCCATCATGAAATCACCTGAAACATTTAACGCATGAAATTATTCTATCCCCTCGATTCGAAGCGGTCCTGGCCCTGGCCAGGCCGGAATCGAGGTCGGGGGCGATCTCGGCCGAGATGCTGGAGGCAAAAGGCGCCAGCCTCGCCCCCACCAGGATGAGACGATCGATCTCGCGGCGTCGGCGAGATAGGAGGTCGATCAGGGCCGGGATGTCCATCCCCTCGCAGACCGTCTCCGCCTCCTCGCCGACAACGAGGGTGAGCCCTCCGCTGCCGCCTTCGGCGCGGTCCAGGGCCGCCTCCACCCCCGAGGCCCGGAGGCCGGAGTTGGAGTTGTCGATCACCAGGATTCCATCCGTCCGGATCTCCTTCATCCTGCCACCGAGCCCCTCGAACCCCGCCAGGGCGGAGGCGATCTCCTCCAGGGAGAGGCCCGCCGCCAGTGCTGCCGCAGAAGCCCCGGAGATGGCGGCAGAGTAGCTATCGAGGTCGAATCCCTCGCCGAGACGGAGGGGGGCCTTCTCGCTGCCCGCTCGGATCTCCCGGCCCGTGGACCAGACCGAGCCCCTCGGTCCGGGGCCGAAGATGACGTCCGCGGAGAGGCCTACATCCTCGCCAGCCACCAGCTTTGCTCCCCGCTTTGAGAGCGAGACCATCTGGAGCTTGGCGGTGCTGGCCCAGAGGGTACCTGCTGCGATCTTGTAGTCGCCGGCTAAGCTGGTCAGGACCCCGAAGTCGGCAGCCCCCGTCCCTCCCAGGGAGACCTCGCATACCAGATCCTCGGCCCCCGCCTCCTTTGCCGCATCGAAGGCCAGGATCACGTTGGCGGGGGTGATGCTGAGCCCCGACCGGAGGAGCTCACCTTTTCCGTCCCTCCAGACCTCGATCCCCCGGGTGGTGTGGGAGACCACGGTCCCTCTGGAAGAGAGGACCCGGGCCAGGATGAGGGAGGTGGTGGTCTTTCCTCTGGTCCCCGTCACCTCGAAGATCCCAAAGTCCCGCTCGCCGGCCAAGAGGGCGCCTACGGCCCGGTGGTGGGTGACCACTTTCTTTCTCAGCCGCCGGGCCTCTTTCTGGGCGGGGTTCTCGGGAGAGAGGTGGACCGGGGCGACGATGAGGTCGAAGGCTGAGACGTCCGGCGAGCTGTGGTAGACCTCCAGGGAGACCGACTCGATCCCCCTCGCCTTCATCCTCTCGGCGATCAGCCCTGCGCCATGGATGGTGTCGAGGACCGCCACCCGCGAGATTACTTCAGAGCTTCCGTCGCTCTCCGGTAGGCCAGAGTGGCGATGCACTCGTCCACGCCCAGGGGCTCTGCGCACCTGATCTCCACCTCGGTTCCGTTCAGCTGGCACTTGCCCCTCCGAAGGTTCGGGTCTACAGAGAGCTCCTGGGGGATGTCCTCCAGGGTATGGACGCCGTGGGCGAGGAAGATGGGGAGGGCGACGATGGTCTTGACCTTCGTCCCCGAGAAGCTCTCAAGGCCGGTGGCGATGTTCGGCTCGTCCATGTTCAAAAAGGCGATCCTGACCGGGCCGCCGTGGAGGCCGCCGATCATCTTTGCGCACTTTTCCACCATCTCTTTGTTGTACGGCTTGGTGCTGCCGTGTCCGAGAACGAGAATCCCTACATCATCGACCATAAATCTCACCAATGTTACGTTTTTATATATTTGTATTAACCAGATGGGATTAATAACTAATAAATCCTTTCCCGGCCTAAAGTGATCCGGCCCAATGCCCCCGGATCTCAGCCGGTGGTCGGAGGTCGCAGCCTCGGGGGAGGCGCAGAACTAATGGGATAAGTCGATATGAGACGCATAGCGTATCTCCTGGCCGCAGTTCTCTTAGTTATCCAGACTGCCAGCGGAGCCGATATCCTCATGTCGACGCGAGAGAGGATCACCTTCGCCGAGAACCTGACCCTGGTGGTGATGGACGTGGAGCCGGGGGTGGGAGCGGGCGCTGGTGAGGGGGTGGTCTGGCTGGAGCTTCGGGACGATCGCGGCCCCCTCAAGTCCTCGATCCTGGGGGCGGGGGAGAGCTTCTCCTATACCGGCAGGGGCGATGGCCTGAACCTGACCGTCACCAGGATCTACGCGGGGGGGCAGAGGGACCTGGTGGAGCTGGAGATCGTCTCCGGCGTTGTGGTGGGGAGGCCCGAAGGGGATCTCGCCAACGAGACGGACCAGGTCAGCCGACCCGCCGTAGAGGGGGACTCATCCCTCCTGAACCGGGTGCTGGCCTCCCTGCTGGCGCTCCTTTTGGCGGCCTGGGTCTACTTTGGGGCGAGGCAGAGGGGCAGGTAGAAGGGCGACGTCATCTCGGTGAAGCTAAAGGTCAGACGATTAGGCGGAGGACCTGGCGCCCGGGCTGCTTTTTGATGCAGATGTCTTGACGTAGCGGTCGGCGACTCGGAGGTTCTGAGCCCGGTGGGTCCCAACGGCTGCGCGAAGTCATATGCCTCTCCATATATCCAGACCCCGATCCGATCTCCAGGACCGACCAGGGGTCGATCTCCGAGAAGGACGCCTCGAGACCAGCTACGGTAAGGAGAAGCCAAGAGAGATACTACCGATCGGAGACCGTAGGCCATCAGGCCGGATGGCGAGAGGGGGAAGGCGCCTCGGGATGCCTGCGGGCGAGCTTCCATGTGCGGTTCCTGTAGATCATCGGTTCCATGATCGGCCGGCACGGGCATCCTCAATGTTCAATGCTCACTCAATATGCAAAGGATTATATTGATACCTAATTAAAAAAACGTGGCCCCACTGCTATCAGCGGGGCATATTCGCGCCGCTCACCCCCCTGCAGAATTCAGAGATTGTTCCAGGTGCTAAGCTGTCGTGCCCTGTCGCCACTCAATCCAACTATTCTGATCTTTGCCTAAATCCACTCCAGTTATTTTATATAGAGACACTAATGATATGCTCTGTACTGAAGAATCGCTATCGTTTAGAGCGTTGATCAAGGGGTCTATGGCTACAGTTGACTTAATGTCACCCAATGCTCTTGCTGCTAGATATCGAATATTGCTATTGTTATCGTCCATTGCAATCAGCAGCGGCTCAATCAAAGGCTCTGTTGTTGGCTCTGGCTTCAAAGGATCTATAGGCGTTGATGAAAGATTACATGCTAAACCCGTTCCATTGTATAGACGGTAGATCGTGATGTTTATCCCGTTAGAAGTGTTAACATACTCCAGTACACTGGCTGTACCCCCAGGTCCATAGGTGCCGTTTTCTTGCTCTTCAACCGAGATAAGGTCAATAACTGTTGAATTTCCATAATCGACATTCACCATTTGCATGGTGCCATTCATAACGATCCCCATACCCATGCAAGGGCCACAACATGCCATTCCAAACACAATCCCAAAAAGGATTAACCAATGTTTCTTAAACATGGCCTATAATTGCTGTTACATTCTATTTAAATTCTTTGGGATTTTAAAACTTCGACTGAAAATATAATGAATAGTATTATGTAATATCTAGAATAATTAATCCCAAGAATACAACTCGTCGAAATAGTCTATTCGCGCCATTCACCCATATTCAAGCTCTAAATCAGATTATTAACATTCCACTCACCGAAAGCCGCTCCCTTATTCAATTCAAGCAAATGGGTTTCTTTGATCCTGGCAACTTCTAGCGTATGTTCATCGCCCGCCACCGCCATGCTCGAGCCCTGTCGAGAACATGCTCGACCTGTAAATGCGGCTGGTGAGACGATAGTTTGGCCACGAGAAAATCATCTTTTCGCTGCAGATCGATGGCCTCGTTTTTACAAGCTTCAGGGGCTGACGGAAAAGAGGAGATCGCCATCGTGGAGGAAGCCGCCCGGAGATCCTGCGGATTGGCGGCGCAGCCGCACGATAACGAAACGGAATGGTGAAGGGAGAGGATCGCGATCGAGGAGGGCAACTACCGCGCAACGGTTCCGGGCCTCCGAGGAGTCATCGCCACCGGGAAGAACATTGAGGAGTGCTGCAAGATCCCTTTGAGATTCTGGAAAGATGGATCGCCCTGAGGCTCCGGCTCGGGATGGTCATCCCTCCTATCGGGCGGCGAAACCATAGAAGTCCTCCGCAAAAGCCCGAGGCAGTTGTTCAAGCTTCTGACCTTCTCTCATTGTGAGCCGATCCGGATATGAGAAGATCTGAGGGTCTGGTTTTCTGAAGGCCAGATATCTCACCCCAGGGTTTGTGAATCGCCCTTTTTCTTCTATATTCATGAGCTTAAAACCTTAAAATTATGTCGCCAGATGATGGCGCGGGTGGGGAGCGGTCGAATCGGTGAGCAGGCTCTTGGACAACAATTCTTAAGTATTAAGAAAGAGGAATTCAAATTGAAGTGGTTTTGCATGACATCGGAGGATAATAAGGCCATCGTTCGCAGGTTCATTGAAGCCTATAACAATCGAAATTTGGATCTGTTTGACGACCTTGTGGCGACCGAATACGTCGACCACGCCCATCAACAGCGCGGCCTGGAAGGCTTCAAGCAGCTCTTCACCCTGGCCTTCGAAGGCTTCCCCGATTGGCATGAGAATATTGAGGATATCATCGCTGAAGGGGATAAGGTCTGGGTCAGGGTCGAGGCCACGGGGACCCATATGGGCGAATGGAATCTGTTCGGGGTTTCGCTCCCCCCCAGCGGCAAGAAGGTGAGGATGATCATGGTCTTCATCTGGCGGATAGCCGACGGCAAGCTTGCGGAGGGATGGGAGGTAGATGACGAGCTGGATTTCCTCAAAAAGCTGGGTGTCATCGAATTCACTGAAAAAGGAAAGAAGCTCTTTGCAGAAGATGTCGAATAGGAATTTTCGAGTATGGAATTGAGTCTCTCTGGGGATCATGCAATCAACGAAACAGCGTAAGGAAAAGGATTCAGAGCATGAGGTTCATCGAGATCGTGGTGGAGGGGAAGGGCTCGGCCCTGGCGGAGATCGACGACCGTAACCCCCGGACCGCCCGGGAAATACTCGAACGGCTCCCCCTGGAGGCGAGGGCCCAGCTGTGGCAGGAGGAGGTCTACTTCGACCTGCTTTTCGCCATAACCGACGAGAACCCCTCGCCGCAGGCGGAGGCGGGGGACGTATCCTACTGGACTCCGGGCTCGGCCTTCTGCATCTTCTACGGCGGGTCCCAGCCCTACTCGGCGGTCAACCACATTGGGAGGATCTTCTCTGGCCTCGACATATTCCCCGGTGTGGAGGTGGGGGACAGGATCGTTCTGAGAGAGGCGAGGCCTGACTGAGGTCTGATGGCGGGGATGAGGACTTGCTGGCTAGCGATGTCGAGCGCAGGTGCGGGTTCTGGACTTGGGCAGGAGCCGGATTGATCAAAGGAACTTTAAGATTGAAGACCCAAGATATAATCCAGCGAATCCAGTTGTTCTGATTTGGCGTATCTGATTCGAGCACAATAATGAGGTGAAAAGGATGACAAAGCTGCTGGTAGTCTATCATTCTCGGAGCGGGAACACCGCCAGGATGGCGGAGGCGCTGGCCGAGGGCGCGAGGAGCGGTGGGGCAGACGTGGTTTTGAAGAAGGTTGAAGAGGCATCGGTCGAGGATCTGACGGCCGCCGACGGGATCGTCTTGGGGGCCCCCACCTACTTTGGGACCCTCTCCGCCGAGATGAAGAGCTTCATCGACAGATCGGTCCGGGTCCGGGGAAAGCTGGAGAACAAGGTCGGAGCTGCCTTCACCTCCTCGGGGAGCCTCTCGGGCGGAAACGAGACCACCCTCATCTCCATCCTCGAGGCGATGCTGATCCACGGGATGATCATCGTCGGCGACCCCCTCGAGACCGGCGGCCACTACGGCGCCGTCGCCGTGGGGGCTCCTGACGCCGGGGCCCTGATCGCCTGCCGAAAGCTCGGCGAGCGGGCGGCAAAGTTCGCCCGGATCATCGCCTCGGCCTGATGGGAAGTCACGCCATGACCAAACCGATGGATGACCTGCTGGATACGGCCGAGAAGATCAGGTCCATGGAGATCCGGGGCGCCGCCCTCATCGGCAGGGCCGCGGCCGGGGCGCTGAAGGACTTCGCCCTCTCCATCGAGCCCGCCGGGATCGAGGAGTTCCGCTCCGAGGTGGGCAGGGCCGCCGAGATTCTGCTCAATACCAGGCCCACGGCGGTATCCCTGTCCAACGCCGTCAGGATGGTGATGATGTACCGCGGCGACGACCTGGAATCGGCCCGAACCTCTCTCGCGAATAATGCCGAGGGCTTCGTAGAACGGTCGCTTCGTGCCGTGGAGCGGATCGGCGAGATCGGGAGCCGCAGGGTCAGAGACGGCGACACCATCCTCACCCACTGCAACTCCTCGGTCGCCCTCTCCATCATCAAGACCGCCTTCGACTCGGGCAAAGAGATCAAGGTCATCGCCACCGAGTCGCGGCCGAGGTTTCAGGGCCATCTGACCATCAAGACCCTGGAGGGCTGGGGGATCGCAACGGAGCTGGTCGTGGACTCGGCGGTGAGGACGGTGATCAACGAGGTGGACGAGGTGATCGTGGGCGCCGACGTGATCACCGCCAGCGGTTCATTGGTCAACAAGATCGGGACCGCCGCCATCGCCCTCGCCGCTCACGAGGCGAGGACCAGCTTCATGGTGGCGGCGGAGACCTACAAGTTCAGCCCCCAGACCATGATGGGCGCGCTCGTCCCCATCGAGATGAGGGCGGCCGAGGAGGTCTACCCCGGCATATCTGAGTTCAAGCACGTCCGGGTGAGAAACCCCGCCTTCGACGTCACCCCCCACCAGTACATCGACGTCATCTGCACCGAGGTGGGGGCGATCCCTCCGGAGATGAGCTATCTCGTCATCAAGGAGATGCTGGGCTGGGAGATGGAGGGGCGGATCTGACCTCACCCCCTTCTGGCCAGACCCGAGATCAGCGCCAGGGCAAGGGCTCCCAGGGCGAGCCAGATGCCGAAGCCCGGGATCCCCTCTTCTCCTTCCTGGGGAGCGGGCTCCTCGGCTGAGCCCCCCTCATCTCTGGCTATGGGGCAGGGAGGATACTCCTCTTCCGGCTCCGCCAGGTCCGCCTCTCCGTCCTCGGATTGGTCGGGGAGGGCTGCATCCTCGCTCACGACAACCTGGACCGGCGTCCACTCCGGCGGAGCCCCTTCTGCTACGATCCCGACCTCGAAGGTGTAGTTTCCCGGAGGGATGTCCCCCGCCTCCACCTTCAGCTGACAGTCGAACTCCAGGATCGTACCGGAATCAACCCACTTGGTGCACCGGGGGCCGACTATGGAGAGCCCCTCGGGGATGTTGGTGAACTTGAGGCCCGCATAGGTGCTCTCGCTCCCCAGGTTGCGGACGGAGACGTTGAAGCTCGTCTCCCCTCCGGGGGTGACGTATATGGTCGGCGTATCCACGATCTTGAAGAAGACCGAGGCCTCGGCCTGGCCTGCCAGGAGCATCAACAGAATAAAGGTCAATGATAGTCGCATACCTTTTATTGGCAGCACGAGATTAAAATTCTTTCGGACAACGAGAGGATCTCAAAAATGATGTTGATCTGATGAATTGGGGTGACGAGTGAGGGAAAATATCAAAAAAAAGTTTGAAGTCGCGGTCACTCGAGGAGCCGCAACTTCAGATCTCAAATCCGGTCCAGGTGCTGGTTATGGTGTCAGCTACGGTGGTCACGTCCAGGATGCCGGTATCCTTGGTTGTTTCAGCTGCAGTGGCGTTTCCGGCGACCGCAGGTTCCGTTGTCGCGGCCGGGGCTGTGGTGCTGGCGGCGGCAGCGGTGGTGGCTGCGGCAGGTACGTTGGCTGGCTCGTATCCCGAGGGGTCGGGGCTGATCAAGGAGCCCATGACCGTTCCCTGGTCGACCCTACCCTGGCTGTCGGACTGGACGAAGCTTCCGCTCAAGGAGCCGTCCTGGGCGGTCCCGGCGACCATCGTGGAGACGAGGAAGCCGTCCTGGAGGGAGAGGATTCTGAGGTTGGCCACGTCGCCGGAGATCGATCCGGTGACCACGGCGTTCCAGGGCTCAGGGGAGTCGGAGTTGGCGGCGCCGAACAGGATCTCGCCAGACTGGTACAGGACCATGGAGACCCGGGCGTCGTCCATGGTCAGAATCCAGGAGCCTTCCAGGGACTGGGTCGCCTGGGCTGCAACATCCGTTTCGGACAATTCGGCGCCGGATGCCGCATCAGCCGTCGGCTCCAGACCCTCCGCCGGGGCGATCCCGCTTTCGTTGTTCGATACGTTGGCATCTTGTGCCGATGAAAGTCCTGATATGAGGGTGATGGCGATGAGCATCGATAGAGCGATACGTCTCGGGTTCAATCTAACACCTTCTTTCTTTTTCCCACTCCGATGTTGACAGCTTCTTCCCCGCTGTCAGGCTCCAATTGGTACAACCATTAATAAGCTTTTCATAGCCCAAAAAGCCCGATTTCCGCCCTTAAGATCCCCCGGAACCATCGAGGATCTCCAGCATCTCCCCCGGATCCGTGGTCGGCCTCTGGCAGACCTTCCCCGAGCAGACGTAGGCGGTGGTCCTGCCCTCCAAGATGGTCATATCCGCGGTGAAGTCGGCCATCCCGGCGATCTTCAGGCCCTCTCCTTCAGGCCTCAATATGACCACCGTCCTCGGCAGATACTTCGACCTGAGGGCCTTTATCATCGCCTCCGTCTCCTCAGAATCCCGATCTCCAACCATCACCACCTCTGTGGACGGTCCCAGAAGGAAGTCCAGGGCAGAAAGGAGGTGGAGGTGGGCCGCCGGAGCCCCCCTCACCTGAGGGGCGAAGGCCAGCAGAGCATCCCGGGCGATCTCTTCGAGCTTCAGGTCGCCCGTCATCCTCGCCAGCCTCAAAAGGTCCAGGGCGGCGACGGCGTTCCCGGAGGGGAGGGCTCCGTCGTGGGCATCTTTCTTGCGGAGGATCAGATCCTCGCCGTCCGCAGGCGTGAAGTAGAAGCCTCCCCCCTCCCGGTCGCCGAACCGCGCCACCAGATCCCAAGCCAGGGCGAGGGCGGCTTCGAGGTAAGCGGTCTTGAAGCCCGCCTCATAAAGCTCGATCAGCCCCCATATCAGAAAGGCGTAGTCGTCCAGGTTTCCCAGGATCCCCGCGGAGCCCTCCCGGTAACGGTGGAGGAGCCGGCCCTGCTCATCCCTCATACTTTCAAGGATGAAGTCCGCGGCCCGGGAGGCCGCCTCTTCCAGATCCTCCCGGTCAAGAACCTGGGCCCCCCGGGCCAGGGCCGCGATCACGAGGCCGTTCCAGTCGGTGAGGATCTTGTCGTCTTTGTTGGGCCGAACCCTCTTCTCCCGGGCAGAAAAGAGCTTCTTGCGGGCGACATCCAGCCTCTCTCTCAGCTCGGACTCCGGGATCCCCAGATCCCGGGCGTGATCCCCCATCAGCCTCCTGGAATGGAGGACGTTCTTTCCGGTGAGCCGGCCCGTGGCCTCCTCCGTGTAGTTTCCTTCCGCCCGGACCTGGAAGACCTTCGCCACCAGATCCGCCTCCTCCGCCTCGAGAACCTCTCTTATCTCATTCTGGGTCCAGAGGTAGAACTTCCCCTCCTCCCCCTCGCTGTCGGCGTCCTCTGCGGAGAAAAAGCCCCCTTCGGGGGCGGCCAGATCCCTGAGGACGTAGGCGAAGACCTCCTCTGCTATTCGGGCGTAATCCGCCTTTCCCGATGCCTGGGCCGCCTCCAGGCAGGCCAGGGAGATCATGGCCTGGTCGTAGAGCATCTTCTCGAAGTGGGGGAGAAGCCAGGTCGCATCGGTGGAGTAGCGGTGAAAGCCGAATCCGAGATGATCGAATATCCCGCCCCTCCTCATGGAGTTGAGGGTGATCTCGGTCATGGCCAGGCCGCCGGGGTCGCCGGCCCTCCTCCAGTGACGGAGGAGGAAGAGGAAGGTGGTGGGCGAGGGGAACTTCGGCGCGCCCCCAAACCCGCCGTTGGCGGCGTCGAAGCGGGCGGCGAGGTTCTGGTATGCCGATCTGATCGCCGACTCGTCCAGCCTCATCCCCGGAATCTCCGGAGGCGGCTCGTTGAGGGCGGCGGTTATCTCCTCCGAGGATTTGAGAAGCTCGTCTCTTTCGTTCCTCCAGAGGAGCCCGATCCGGGGGATGAGGTCCAGCATCCCGATCCTCCCGTACCCGGACTCCTTGGGGATGTAGGTGGCCGCGAAGAAGGGCTTCTGGTCGGGGGTCAAGATGACGTTGAGGGGCCAGCCACCTTTTCCGGTCATCATCGAGGCCACGGCCATGTACACCGCGTCCAGATCCGGCCGCTCCTCCCGGTCCACCTTGATGCAGACGAAGGTGGCGTTCAAGAGCCGCGCCACATCCTGGTCCTCGAAGGACTCCCGGGCCATGACGTGGCACCAGTGGCAGGTGGAGTAGCCTATGGATAGAAAGATGGGCTTATCCTCCTCCCTCGCCTTCCTGAAGGCCTCCTCACCCCAGGGGCGCCAGTCCACGGGGTTCTCCGCATGCTGGAGGAGGTAGGGGCTCACTTCAAAGGCCAGTCGGTTCTTCTTATTCTCCTTCTTCCTTTCCATGGAAATCACCCGGTCGGTTTCAGATATTGCCGGCGGAGGTCTCGATCGATGACCTCCTCGACCACGGTTTCTTTTCGGCCCCCTCCTTCTCTTCAGCCTCCGCCTCGTCGGCGGGATGGCCGTCCTCCTCTTTTGCCCCGACCTCATTGGAGGGGTCTCTTTCCCCTTCGCCCTCGCCTCCGTCCGCCGCCAGGCGGCCCCAGAGGACCTCTCCGGGCCTTCCCCACCGTCCGGCCTCGACCACCGTCCCCGGATAGATGAGCGTCCCCACGCCGGTCTTCACCCCCTCGCCGAGGATGGCCCCCAAGGTCCTCCGACCGGTCTCGGCCCTCTTCCCCGCGTCGTAAGACATTACCGCCGATCCGTCGTGGCGCCTGTTGGCGACGATCGTCCCCACCCCCAGGCTGCATCCGGGGCCGATGACGCTGTCACCGACGTAGCAGAGGTGGGATACCTCCGTCCCCTCCATGATCACGCTCCTCTCGATCACCGCGCCGTTCCCGATCCGGACGCCGTCTCCCATCGACGACGGCCCTGTGATGAGGGAGTTGGGGCCGATCTCGCAGCCCTCCCCCACCACCACCGGCCCTTTCAGGTAGGAGCCGGACCTTATCGCCGTCCCTTTGCCCACGGCCACCTCCCCGGAGAGGATCGCCCCTCCTTCCACCTCGCCGAGGACCCCCCGGGCGTCCGGGGAGACGGTCTCGTTCGCTTCCAGGAGATCCCAGGGAAGGGCGATCTCGATGAAGCTCTCAACCTCCACCACCCGGATCTGGACCCCGTGGGCCAGAAGGCAAAGCAGCCCTTCCATCAGATCCAGCTCCCGGCTCCCCTCCCCCTGAGACGGAGGGACCGCTCGGAGGGCGTCGAAGATCCTTCGGTCGAGGAGGGAGATTCCTGCGAAGATCAGGGCGGACGAGGGGGCCCTCCCCTTCTCGTCCACGGTTTTTAGAAAACCATCCTCGATCTTCAAGATCCTGTCCCGATCCGGGTCGGGGGCTTCGACCCGGGCCGCCGCCACGGCGATCCCCTCGCTCTCTCCCATCCTCTTCAGGGAGGCGGCGTCGATGAGGACGTCGGCGTTCGCTGCCAGAAACCGCTCCTGGGCCAATACCTCGGCAGAAAGGAGGGCGTGACCGGTCCCCAGCCTCCCCTCCTGGACGGCGTACTCGATCTCGACTCCGAGAGCGTCGCCGTCACCGAAGTGGTCGGTGATCTTCTCTTTTTTACGACCTACGACCACGACGAACTTCTCTGCCCCCGCCTCCTTCAGCCTCTCCAGGATCTCTCCCAGGAGGGGCTTTCCTCCGACGGGGAGCATCGATTTGGGTAGGGTTGCGGTGAGGGGGAGCATCCTCTCCCCCTCCCCTGCCGCGAGAACTATGGCCTGCCTCACTCTATCTCGTCTCCGTCAACTTCCTTCTTTTCCCTGGTATATCCTCAGAGCCTCTTCTGCGCCCGCGTCGTCCAGGGTGATGGCGCTGATGGCGTCGCACATCCTCACCGCCTCCTCGAGGTCCTTCTGATGGATGTTCCTCCCGGTGGCGTTGCCGGCCGCGCCGCTGACGTGGATCTGGTCGAATAGCTCCTGGAAGAACGATGCCGGGTCGCGGCTGGCTCCCCCGGCGCAGACCACCTTGGTCCTGCCGGCGGCGGCCACCGCCTCCTTGAAGATCTCCTCGGACCTCGCCCCCTCCTCTCTTGGGTAGTTGACCTTGACGAAGTCCGACCCCAGGGCCGCGGCGACCCCCGTCGCCCCCGCGATCAGCTGGGGGTCCTTCTCGTCTTTGACCGCTTTGCCTCGGGGATAGATCCAGAGGACGGTGACCAGGCCCTTCCGATGGGCCTGATAGACGATCTGAGCCGCCTCCCGGAGCATCTGTGCCTCGTGCTCGCTTCCCAGATAGATGGTGTAGCCCACCCCCAGAAGGTCGAGGCCGCTGCCCTCGGCGAACTCTGCCGCCTGGTCCACCTCGACCAATTGGCGACTGACGGGGTCCATCTGGTCGGTCTTGACCAGGTCGGTCTTGGAGTTCAACTTGACCAGGTAGGGGACTTCTGGATAGTCCATCCCGTACCTGGCGATGAGCCCCAGCTGGGCTGCGAAGACCCCGATCCTCCCCCGGTTCGCGATCCGAAAGAGGTGCTCGGGGTCGGCGTCCTGGGGGCTGATCTTGGGGCCGCAGAAGTCCCGGTTCAGATGCTCTACCTTCTGGTCGCCGGCAAAGAGCATCAGCCGGCCGCTCTCCTTTGTGATCTTGAGGTAGCTCTCGAGGTACTTTCCCCGCATCCGGGGCGGAACGTCCAGAGGCACCAGAACGTCTTCAGATCCGATTTTGACGGTCACCATCCTCCCTCCTTTCACTCCTCCGAGATGATCTCAAGCCTCACCTGAGGCGCGAGCTTCTCCACGTCCTCTTTCGTGGCCAGGGCGGTCCCCCGCCGCAGGGTCGTCGCCGTCCCGGCGGCGGTGGCCAGGATCAGGGACTCTTTGAGGTCCCTCCCCGAGACCCGGCCGTAGATGAATCCCGCCACCGAGGAGTCTCCCGCCCCGATGGTGTTCACCACCTCCACCGAAGGGGGCACCGCCTGGTAGGCCTCGCCCTCGGAGACGAGGAGGATCCCCCTGGGCCCCATGGAGACCAGGACGATCTCGACCCCCTTTCTGTTTATCTCGCGGGCCGCCTCCAGGATCTCGCCCCTCTTCTCCAGCTTTCTTCCCACCAGGGCCGAGAGCTCGTGGATGTTGGGCTTGATCACGTCGGGCTTCCCGCCGATTCCGATCTTCAGGGCCTCCCGATCGACGTCCAGGATCACCTTCGCCCCCCGGAGCCGGGCGGTCTCGATGATCTTTCGATAGATCTCGGGGTGGGCTCTCGGCGGAAGGCTCCCTCCGATGCTCACAAACTCGGGTTCCTCCAGCCTCCTGACCACGTCGGTGATCTCCAGAATTTCGAAGGGCTTCACCTCGGGGCCGGAGGAGTTGAGGATGATCTGCCTGCCGGTGACCAGCTCGTGGATGACGATGTTGATCCTGGTCTCCCCGGAGACGGGGATGAAGCTGCACTGGGTTCCGTCCCTGGTCAGCTGGGCCTCCAGCTGCCGGCCGGCAAAGCCCGCCAAAAAGCCGAGGGCTCTGTTCTCAACGCCCAGGGCCGTCAGGACCTTGGAGACGTCGATCCCCTTCCCTCCGGCGTAGCTCTCCTCCCGGATGATCCGGTTTGATACGTCCTCTCTGATCTGGTTGATCCAGAGGGTTCGGTCCAGGGCTGGATTTAGGGTTATGGTATAGATCAATCATGACACCGCCGTATCTGGGTTAAGCTGCGAAATTTTTGGCCGCCGATTCGGAGAGTTGGGGCAATGGGATGCATTCGGAAACGGTCTCGCTGAAACGGTCTCGCTGGATCCTCTGCTGTATCCGCCATCTGCCACCACCTCTCCGATTACGGTAAATTTCCATCATCATATCGATCGTCTGGGGATCGACCCCTTCCGTTCTTGGGCTTCGTCCTTGGGCCACGCCCCCCCCGATCTCCGCTTCGGCCTCGCCAATCGATCCTGCTATCGACTCCAGAGCGTCAGAGGTTGCTGAGGGCTCCAAATCTCAATCTCGATCTTTCAGGTCAGGTAGTCCTGATGGGCAAAACGGGATGGTCGGCTTCGACGATCAGAATGATCTAAAATTAGTTCGCATAATTATTAATCATTTCTCGTCAGAGATCCGAGAGGTACGGGGGATGGCGGAGAACGGGCGAGTTCGAGGGAGAATGTACTTCAAGACGCGGCTGCCTGACGGATAAAGCGCGATTTTGACGGAAAAGAGGTTGATGGGAGGGTTGGCCCCCCCCGCGGTTTCTGATCTTCACCCCGCCCCATCAGCAGAATTTGTCAGGATATGCTTATTCAGCATCCTCGAACCTCTCCTCCAGGGTCTTGAGGACGGAGGGGAGGGTGGTGTACTCCATGTCCTCCATGGGGAGGCGATGGGGCTCGAAGGGGCCGTGCCTTCTCATGTACTCGGTGACCTCCTGGACCCTCCGTCTGGTGAGGTCGAAGGCGGGGTCGCGGAAGAGGTCGACGGGGCCGATGAGCATCCCCCTGGCGATCTGGAACCCCGCAGCTATGACCCGGGGGGGACCGTCGAACCGTGTGCAGCAGGCGTCCTCAAAGGCGCAGGGCATCAGGGGGCCGTTGTGGCTCCCCCTCATCCAGCCGCTGACCAGGTGGCCCAGGGAGAAGGGCTCCAGGACCTCCCCCAGGGCGGGAAGCCCCGACTGGGCCCTCACCAGGGCCACGGGGTCGTCTTTGCCGACGTAGGTTCCCGCGGTCTGGTAGAGCTTTTCGGTGCTGATGACCGCGGCGGGCTCATCTTTGGGGAGCTTTCCCGGCTTGGGGTAGACCCGCTTGATGACGTACCTGCTCTTGGCCCCGATGAGGGCCAGCATGTCGTACATCTCCTCCGGGGACTCCATCATCACCTTCTTGTGCTCCATGATGTCCCAGACCTCGAAGACGAACCCCTGGTGGATGTTGGGGTCGATGACCAGGCCGGCGGTGTTGAAGGGGTCGGCAAATATCCGAAATATGGGCAGGTTGAAGGCCCCGGGCTCGGTCTTGTCCATCATGAAGGCGACCACCGGCTCGGCTGCCCGCTCGGTGAACTCCATCTCCGCGACCCCCGGCCCCATCCCCTTGATGTTGCCACAGAAGGCGTCGCAGAGGAGGTCCTGGCCTGCGCCGTAGAGCTTCAGCTCCTCAGCCTTCTCTGTAGCCTTGCACATGACATCCCAGGCGAGGCCGTGGATCTCGGCGTTGTCCTCTCCCAGAAGGTGGGTCATCATCAGCTGGAGGTCGTCGCCGACGGACATCACCTTGAAGTCTATGATCTCTCCCTTGGCCTTCTCCTGGGCCAGGACCGATTCTGCAACCTCTTTCAGTGCGGGGTGAACGGTGGCGTGTCCGGGCCATCCGCCGACGTCTGCTTTGATTAAGCTGATAGTGATTTTGGTCATTTCCAATCCCCTCTGTCCGGTCGACCCCTCGAATCGAAATCGGCGGTTGCGAGGATAATCCCGCCCCTGGCCGACGACCGAAGGGTGAGCGTTGATTCGGATCGTTGCCAACCGGCCGTGGTGATTCTATTGCATCACGCTGTACTTTCAGCCTTTTACCTGTTACGGTTCCGTTTTTTGAATTCTCCGTGCTCAGAGGGGTTTTCATCTTTTTGCTCAGAGGGAGCCGCTGCGGTGATATGGTCTTTTTCGGCCCCGGGTCGGGATAATGCCGGGAGAAAGAGAGCTTTATTACAGGAGAGAGCCATCGATGATCTTGAGGAGCGTTCGAGGTTATGGAAGTCATAGCAAAATATCGCGTCGAGACCGACCTTCCCATCGAGAAGGCCGCAGAGGCTATAGCCGCCGAGCAGTCGACGGGAACCTGGACCGAGGTGGAACGGGAGAGGCTGGCCAGAGACCTCGCCGGGCGGGTGATCAGGGCCGAGGGAAGCTTCGCCTACATCGGCTTTCCCGAAGAGCTCTTCGAGCCGGGGAACATCCCTCAATACCTATCGGTCGTGGCCGGAAACCTCTTCGGCCTTGGAGCCCTGAAGAAGGTCCGGCTCCTGGACGTCATCTTCCCTCAGAGCCTGGTGAAGGCCCACAAGGGTCCGAGGGTCGGGATAAAAGAGGCCAGAGCGATCCTCGGGGTATTCGACCGACCCCTGGTGGGGACGATCATCAAGCCGAAGGTCGGCCTCAGCCCCAAAGACACCGCAGAGGTGGCGGGCCAGGCGGTGAGGGGAGGCCTGGATCTGATCAAGGACGACGAGACCCTGACCGACCAGTCCTTCTGTCCTCTCGACGAGAGGGTGGAGGCGGTGATGGCGGAGATCTCCAAGGTCGAGGAGGAGACCGGTAAGAAAGCCTTCTACGCGGTCAACGTCACCTGCGGCGCCGAGGAGATCCTGGAGCGGGCCGAGGATGTGATCGATCGCGGCGCCAACATGGTGATGGTGGACGTCCTCACCGCGGGGTTCTCGGCCCTGGAGGTCCTCTCCCGAGGGGTCAAGGTTCCCGTCCACGTCCACAGGACCATGCACGGGGCCTTCACCCGGGACAGACAGCACGGAATATCCATGGTCCCCATATCCAGGCTGGTCCGGATGGCCGGGGGAACCAACCTCCATACCGGCAGCTACCTGGGCAAGATGGCGGGGGATCGAGAGGAGAACGACGAGTGCAGGGACGCCCTCCGGGACGAGTGGTACGGCCTGCGTCCGGTCTTCCCCGTCGCTTCCGGGGGCGTCCATCCCGGAAAGGTCCGACCCAACCTGGAAGGGTACGGCATCGATTGCATCGTCCAGGCCGGCGGCGGTGTCCACGGCCACCCCTCTGGAACCACGGCGGGCGCGAGGGCGATGGTCCAGGCGGTGGAGGCCTGGATGGCGGGGGTCTCGGCGGAGAAGTACGCCAGGAGCCACAAAGAGCTGGAGGCGGCTCTGAAGTTCTGGTCTCGATGAGAGATTCCAGAGCGGGAGACGATGTCCCCAAAACCGAAGAGTTTATATTGTTACATGTTATGAGGTCAGAACGTTTATCACAGCTTGAGTGATGGTAGCGCTGTCTGAAAACGGTAAGGATGTAGTGAGGGTAGAGGGATCAGATGACTAGACACGAGATCTTATCGAAGATCAAGCAGGCGGAAGCCGGTGCTCAAGCCAGCATCGAGCAAGCCCAACAGGAGCGTGACAAGCGAATCGCCGATGCCACTGCCGAAGCAACGAACATAGTGAGAACCGCAGAGGCTGAAGCTCAGGAGTATTATGAGAAGCGTCTTTCTGATGCCGAGAAGGGAGTTCAGTCCAAGAAGCAGGCGATCATCGACGAGGGCATGAAGAAGGTCAACGCAATGAAGAGCAGCGCCAGTGGCAGGGTGGACGCTGCAGTTGAACATCTGTTAAAGGAGTTTATGGGGTTGTTGCATGCTTAGACCCGTTGAGATGTGCCGTGTTGTCGTCGCCGGGTCGAATAAGGTTATAGAGCCAGTCATAGAGAAGCTCCACGAGCTTAATCTGTTGCATGTGGTCAACTATTCTGGTGCTGATCAGTCCTTCGAGATGGGCAAGCCCCTGGGAACGGCTTCTGGATATGCCGAACAGCTCATAAAGCTCCGGTCCATCGAGAGGTACCTGGACATCAGTGATAAGATGCCTGACAAACAGTTTCCCGAATCTCAGGTCCTTTCACAGATGGACGGGATCCTCGGCAGCGTGGGCGAAGATGTCATCGCCACCGCTGAGCGGATCGCCGAGATCGACAACGAAGTCAAGATCAAGCAGGATCAGGCCAAGGCCCTGAAGCCCCTGGCTGGACTGCCGGTAGATCTGGAGCTTCTGTACGGCTACAAGTCCCTGGCGGCTTTCGTTGGAACTGCCGCCTCTCCCGTCGAGGCCGACGTATCCAAGGTCTCGTACGTCAACGAGGTCTTCACCGCCAGTTCTGGCGGCGCCAATTCGGTGGCGGTGTTCGTGCCGGTGGACAAGGCAAGCGAAGTCTCTGCCGTTCTCTCCGAACATGGTTTCTCTGAGATCTCCGTACCTCGGGGACTGACTGGAAGCGTTGCCGGAGCCGTAAGCACCCTCGAGTCCGATTCCAAGAGGCTGGAGGGAGAGAAGGCACCGCTGCAGAAGAAGCTGAAGGACATCAGGGCCCAGCATGAGGACCTGATTCTGGCCATCGACGAGCACCTCTCGATCAAGTCCCAGAAGGCGGAGTCGCCTCTGAGGTTCGCTTCCACCGAGAACGCATTCGTCATCGACGGCTGGCTTCCAACTGATCAGTATGAGACGCTGAAGAGAGAGCTCGATGGCGCGGCAGGCGGACGGATCCAGATTGAGAAGCTGGACGGCTCCGAGGCCGATAAGCTGGTGGAGGCCGGCGAGGACATCCCCACCAAGATGAACAACCCCGGCATAGTGCGGCCCTACGAGCTGATTACGCGTCTATTCGCCATTCCCGAGTACAAAGAGTTCGACCCGACACTGCTGATATTCATATTCTTCCCCTTGATGTTCGGCCTGATCTTGGGCGATGTCGCCTACGGCGTGATATCTCTGATCGTGATGTTCATGCTCAAGCGGAAGTTCAGGACTCCCGGCTGGCAGTCTCTGATCAACATCGTGATCATAGCGAGCATCTGGGCGATAATATTCGGCTTAGTGTTCGGCGAGATCTTCGGACCTCTGGGTCTGTGGGACTACATATTCAGTGGTGCTCACCACACCGGCCTTTTGGGAACGGTGGCAGATCCGCACCACGTCGGCACCGACTTCGGCGCCGGATTTTACGGTCCCCTCGGGAGGATAGGGCCCGAGATTGGTGGATTCGCTGGGGCGATGTTCCCCATGTACAGGCTGGCGACGGCCTCGGTTCTGGTTTTGATCGGTGTTAGCATCTTCATCGGTGTGGTCCACACCGGCATAGGTTCTATCCTGGGCGTCAAGACCGAGCTCGCCTACGGCGAGAAGAGGCATGCCTACTTCGAGAGGCTCCCTGTGCTTCTCTTCCAGGTCTTCTTCGGCCTCGGCCTCCTTGGACTGATCGCCGGTGGTCTGAGCCACCCCCTGGTGCTGCTCAGCGCGCTGGTCATCGTCGTCTCCATCGTCATGATGGTGAAGGGGCCCGAAGGGGTTATGGGCGCGACTCACATCCCATTCTTTGTGAGCAACCTGATAAGCTACCTTCGACTTCTGGCCATCGGCCTGGCGTCGGTGGGCGTCGCTTTCGCTGCAAACCAGCTGGCCTTCTACGTGCTGATGCCGATGCTGAGCGGCGGGTCCCACGAGTTCACGACGATAGCGATCGTTGTTGGTATAGTTGTGTTGATCATGGTTCACTTCATCAACCTGCTTCTTGGAATCCTCTCTCCGTTCATGCACCCTCTCAGGTTGCATTACGTGGAGATGTTCACCAAGTTCTACAGTCAGCACGGTGGTGGAGTTGAGTATTCGCCCTTTGGACGTGTCCGAAGGTTCTTGAGAGATTGAGCGATTAGGATTAGCTAACGGAGGGATAAGGAAATGGTAGTAGAAACTATAACTGACGGTGGAGTGCTGTACGGACTTCTGGCTGTTGGCGCCGGTCTTGCGACTGGACTTGCCGGTATTGGTGCGGGTGTTGGTGAGCAGGGTATCGGAGCTGCTGTGGTGGGCGTCGTGGCTGAAGAGCCCGGCTTCCTGGGCAAGGGTCTATTCCTGATGCTTCTGCCCGAGACTCTCATCATCTTCGGCCTTGCTGTTTCACTGATCCTGATGTTCGCCTGGACGCCCTTCGCGTGAATTCGCCATCCTGAGCGAGGTCGAGAGGAATGGCACTAGACGCAGTGGTAGAGGACATTCTTGCAACCAGCAAGAGCAA
>Ga0209408_1000673_pt1 | contig 24339 bp, 15 predicted proteins | sample AD_UKC107_MetaG_FD_184422 | JGI IMG/M metagenome (GOLD analysis project Ga0209408, IMG submission 184422) | Active sludge microbial communities of municipal wastewater-treating anaerobic digesters from Hong Kong - AD_UKC107_MetaG (SPAdes)... | ecosystem: Engineered > Bioreactor > Anaerobic >... | reverse complement strand
CGAAATTCAATAGGTGCAACTGTAAAGTGGAGATTCAACAAAGATAATGCAAGACTGAAGCTACAAAGGCATTACATTAATTTGCAGAATTAATGTTACAAAGCACTAGTGCCCTTTAAACAGAGTTTAATAGGAAATAAAGTTTAGAGGATTTCGAAAAACCTAATTAATCGGCTGGTATGTATAATATATATCACATATTATATGCCATGCGGACCCTCATAGACTTCTCTCTCATGCAGGAATATAACGAAAACGTTCTAACACGTGGTGATAAGCTATCAGCTATACCCTAAACTTGTGCCTCCTCGCTGTTTCGTGTGGGTGGATTTAAGGGATCGCTAATCCTATAGCTTTGTCCTTATACGTCATGACTGCCAGGATGTGGGATTATCATGAGGTATATCGCTACCTACCGACTCTGGACAGGGATTCATGCCAGATATTATCATGATTGAGTCCGCTTACCGCTATCCTGAAGTTACCCACATGGGATAGCGAAGAGCCCCGTAGGCTCCTCGCTGTTTCATGTGGGTAGATTGAACTTGAGTTTCCCTAATCTAAGAGATATAGTTATGACAAAATTCTTTGTCGTTCTGAATCCTCTCGCGTCGTCTTTTGAGGCTATTAATCCCCTCTAATATTCCATTATCTATTCTAGTGTTTATATAGTTCAGAACTCCGTTCCAATGCCCCCTTGATCGCTTTTGCGGTGTCAATAACAGGGTTTAACCTTGCTGTGTGTAGCCCAGAAGTACCATCGTTTCAGATAATCTTCAGCCAATAGCGGGTCTTTGAAGTTCCAGAAATCTCGGCGCGAAGCATGTTTCGCAGTCCTACTGGGGAGAGCGGCTCCCGTTTGCCTCCTCTCCGCCGGCTTCAACCCTCTCCTTCAGGGCCATGTTCATCTCCTCAAATCCGGAAAGGGCCTGATCGATGCTCTTTGCCATGAATGGGACGAGAAGGCCAGAGAACGCCTCCCGCTGGACGAACCTCACCCTCTCGGCACCTTGGGGTTCGATCTCGAAGATGTGCTCTCCGTCGAAGAGGCCGGAAATCCAGAGCCTCCCCTTCCACCGGAGCTCTCGATTCGGGACGACCTTCGTCACAGTCGGCCGGAAGGCGACGGCCCTTCCGCCTGGAGGCCTCATCTGGACCCTCAGCCTCACCCCCTCCACAGCCTCTCCCACCACGGGCCGGATGAAGGGGTTCCAATCCCTGAAGGCATCAAAGTCGGTGAGAGCTTTCCAGACATCTTCCGGCGAGGCCAAAATATCGATCTCGTCTCTGATCTCTTTTCTGAACATGCCGTGCTGCCTCTCTTCTATTTGTCTATGGAGTCACGAATCATTTAGATGTGATACTCAGTCGACCAGATCCCGATCTCGTCCGTCTAACCAAACCAGTCCGGGGGCTGCCAGCCCGGCCTCGGCCGCTCGCCCTCGAACTCTTCTACCTCTACCACCGACTTGGCGTAAACCGGCCGGAGGGAGGGCCCGTCTACGGACCTCGGATCGACCTCAACCAGGTTGACGAACTTACCGCTCCAGAGGGTCTCGGTCTCGTAAACGATCGTCTTCTCCTCGCCGGGACCGAGATCTATCAGGTTCCATGTTACGACGCCGTCTTCATAAGCGGCAAAAGTGGGGGTGGAGTCGATGAGCCTCATGCCGTCTGGGAGCTGGTCGGTCACCGTCGCCACCAAGGTGGCATCACCGAGGTTCTGTATCCCCAGGCTGTACAGGACGTGGTTTGGAGCGACCTCGTCAGCAACTCCTGTCTTGACGACGGATACGCCTTCGGCAGAGCAGCAGGAGAGCCAGTCGATCTCGACGGCCGAGAAGTTTGCGGCATAGACCCATTCATCGTCGTCGCCGCCGAAGGCCTCAACCCTGTTCACCAGCTCGTCGCTCCGGAAGTTCGTCACGTCGAGGACGAGCTCGATGGGGATCTTTTGGCCCGGCGAGATGTGGGTGAGAGACCAGTTGGCCCCACCGGAGGTGAGGGTCGGCCTGAGGTTCGAGCTGAAGAAGCTCGATCCCGGCGGGAAGAGGTCTCGTACGAGGACCGGCTCGAGGGTCCTGTCGCCATCGTTCTCGATGGTTATAACATATTTGGCCAGGGTCCTCTCATCCTCATCAACGAGAGTTCCCTCCTTCTCCACGTTGAGGTGGGGCTGGCCATACCCCGATGCTTCGTTAAGCTGGACGTTTCGCTGGAGGGAGTAGTCACCTTCGTACTGTTCATCCATATCGATATCGTCATCGGAGACGACCCTGTATCGGGCTGTCCCCGAGAACTCGGCCTCGGTTTTCATCTCGTTCAGGCCCAAAGCCACCGTCGTCTTGTCCAGGTGGCTCACCCCAGAGTACTCCTCACCGATGTAGCTCTCACCAGCCCGTTTGGAACTTACGCCCTCGTTCCACTTGAGGGATAGGTTCGTCGAGAAGTCGCCACCGACGGCGAAGCTCGTGGGCTGGTGGGCGAGGGAGACCTCCTTTGCGATGTAGTTGGTGTAGGTCTCGATCCTCTCTTCGGACTGGTAGGATCCCGTCCCTGACTCGTGAATCTTCTGTTCGTCCCCGACTTTTTTATTCACCGCTACAAACCCCGTCCCAGAGACGGACCTTTCGGAGACTACGCTTGAGCCGTAGTCGTCCACCCGCTCGCTGATCTTGAAGCTGCCTGAATAGTCCTCGGAAGCCGCGAAGGCCGGGGTCTCCTGGGGAGTTGCGTTGGGGCTGGACTCTTTGTAGACACCCAAGCTCGCCATCCCGTCGAACGTGGACTCTACCTCCATCTCGGTCCCGTTGCCGTTCACGCCGATGGCAGCCTCCCGATTGAGGGAGTCGCCGTAGAGGTAGGACTCCTTCATCGCCGTGCCCGTGGCCGAGTTTCTCAGAACCGTGATCTTTGTGAACCCTCCGCCGAAAGTCGACCTCGATATCTCCAGGACTGGACGGGATAACGAGTTGTTCTCCGATACTTTGATCGACGATAGGCCGCCCTCAGAACTTGCCTGATCCGCGCACCCACCCCATCCAGACAGGACCAGGAGAAGACAAGTCCCAGCGGCCAGCAACATCAAGAAACCGCGCATAAACACCCACCTCCAAGACAGGACGAAAACCCGAGATTCCGGGCCACCCGTCATATCTATATCTTACACCTTTTTAAACCCATTTGAGGAGCACGATGGAGCGAGGGTCTGGATATTTTCTGGGGTGAGGTTGCTGGCTGAGATATCGGTTCTGGCGGAGGGGTACGTGGAGATCCTCGAGGGCGGCAGGCTCCGGGCGTCGCCGTCGGCGGTCCTGATCGAGGATGCAGGGACCCGGCTCCTGGTCGATCCCGGGGCCGACAGAAAGGGGCTTCTCTCTGGTCTCGCGAGACGGGGCCTTTCACCCGAGGACGTGGACCTCATATTCGTCACCCACACCCACCTCGACCACATCATCAACTTGAGGCTCTTTCCTGAGACCGATGTCTGCGATTCGAGCTTCATTTACAGGGGGGACGAGGAGATCCCTTGCGGGAACTTCGTTCCAGGCACGGAGGTTGAGGTCCTCCCGACGCCGGGCCACACCCCGGATCACGCGTCCCTCCTGGTTACGGTCGAGAATGAGGTCTGGCTTGTGGCAGGTGACCTCTTCTGGTGGCGGGACGATGCGGTTCAGAGGACCGATAGGAAGTCTTTGTTGGCTCTGGAGGACGAGTCTGCCACCGACCCTGCAGCCCTGATGACGAGCAGGATGAGGGCTCTCGCGAGGGCCGAGGTCGTGATCCCGGGCCATGGGAAGGTCTTCCGCCCCTGCGGGAGGTTCTGAACTGGCCTCCGATAGTCACCTTTTAGTAGTTTTTGAGGAGGGGTTGTAGCCATGCAAGAGGAGATCTTCTGCCCCGAATGTGGCGACTTCACAGAACACGTCACCGTCAAGCTCGGACGGGAGCACCTCGTCAAATGCGAGGTCTGCGGGACGGTCCATCCCACGAAGCTTGAGCGGACGAGGCTTGCGCCCCTTCGGGTCATCATCAGCGCCACCGACGCCTCCGAGCGCCGCACCATCGAGATCCCGGCAGAGGATCTGCTCCATGTGGGCGACGAGGTCCTGGTGGACGACGGTGTCGGAGACGTCGCGATGGTAGAGATCACCTCCATCGAGCTCGAGGGCGGGCGGCGGGAGGAGACGGCCAAGGCCGGAGACGTCTTGACCCTCTGGACGAGGGCCGTCGACGAGGTGGTGGTTAAGGTCGCGGTCCACCGGAGGGGAAAGACCACCTCCTACAGCATCCGTACCAAGGGGGACGAGACCTTCGCGGTGGGCGATGTCAGGACCGCAGGCGGTAGGAGGTTTCGGGTGGAGAAGATCAGGCTTCGGGACGGGCGATCTCCCGAGAGGGCCCTCGCCAAAGAGATAGTCAGGGTCTGGGGGGCTGCCCTATGATGCGAGAAGAGATGCTGAAGATGCTCCGGGGAAACATAGGCGATCGGGTCGTTGAGGCGATGGGGAGGGTTCCTCGAGAGCTGTTCGTCCCCGAGAGCATACGTTACATGGCCTACGAGGACCATCCCCTACCCATCGGCGAGGGGCAGACGATTTCCGCCCCCCACATGGTGGCGATCATGTGCGACGTCCTGGACCTCCAGGAGGGGATGAAGGTCCTGGACGTGGGGACCGGCTCCGGCTACCACGCCGCGGTGATGGCGGATCTCGTGGGTCCCGAGGGGCACGTCTACTCCATCGAGCGGGTCCCGGAACTTGTGGTCTATTCTCGCCGGAACCTCCGCGAGGTGGGAATCGAGAACGTGACTGTCGTCGAGGGGGACGGAAGCGGTGGCCTTCCCGATCACGCCCCCTACGACCGGATCAACGTGGCCGCGACCGCCCCGAAGGTTCCCGAGCCGCTGAAAGATCAGCTGGGAGTCGGGGGAAAGCTCGTCATCCCCGTCGGTAGCTGCTACCAGGAGCTCGTCCTCGTCATCAGGACCGAGGAGGGCTTCGAGCTGGAGCACCACGGCGGCGTCGTCTTCGTCCCCCTCATCGGGGATCACGGCTTCAAGGTCTGAGGGCGGAGCAAAGGGTTATCTCTCCTTGAGGAGACCGAAAACCGATGAAGCCTGTCACCCTCATCATCATGGACGGGTTTGGCGAGAGCGACGAGGCCGAGGGGAACGCCGTCGCCTCCGCCAAAACACCCAACATCGACCGCCTCAAGAGCTCTTATCCATTCACCACCATCGGCGCTGCTGGGCTTGACGTGGGCCTTCCCCCGGGCCAGATGGGAAACTCCGAGGTGGGCCACCTCAACCTCGGCGCGGGAAGAGTGGTCTACCAGGACTACACCAGGATCAACCTCGCTATCGAGGACGGCTCGTTTTACAAAAACCCGGTCCTCGTCGAGGCCATGGACCTGGCGAAGAAGAGGGGCTCCGCCCTCCACCTGATGGGCCTTCTCTCCGACGGCGGGGTCCACAGTCACAACACCCACCTCTATGCACTTCTGAGGTTGGCCAGGGCGAGGGGTCTTGAGGAGGTCTGGGTCCATGCAATTTTGGACGGGAGGGACGTTCCTCCCCGAAGCGCCCTCGGCTACTTCCGGGAGTTGGAGGCGGAGATCAGATCGATCGGCCTCGGAAAGGTGGCCACCGTCGCCGGAAGGTACTACTCCATGGACCGGGACAGAAGGTGGGAGAGGACGGAGCTTGGCTACCGGGCCATGACCTCCGGCGAGGGTTTCGTGGCCGACAGCCCGGAGGAGGCGGTGAGGGCCGGCTACGACCGGGGCGAAGACGACGAGTTTCTCAAGCCGACGGTGGTGGACCCCGAGGGGTTGGTGAAAGACGGAGACGCCATCGTCTTCTTCAACTTTCGGCCCGATCGGGCCCGCCAGATAACGAAGGCCTTCACAAACCCCGACTTCTGCGAGTTCGACCGAAAAAAAATCAATGTGCACTTCGTCTGCATGACCCAGTACGAGGAGTCGATCCCCTCTCCGGTCGCCTTCCCCGCCGAGTACCTCAAAGACACCCTCGGCGAGGTGGTGAGCAGGGCGGGTCTGAGGCAGCTGCGGATCGCCGAGACGGAGAAGTACGCTCACGTCACCTTCTTTTTCAACGGCGGCCGGGAGGAGCCGAGTCCCGGCGAGGACAGGGTCCTGATACCCTCGCCGAAGGTCGCCACCTACGACCTCAAGCCCGAGATGAGCGCCTTCGAGGTGACCGACGCCGTCGTAGAGAAGATCGATGAGGACGTATACGACCTGATAATCCTCAACTACGCCAACTCGGACATGGTCGGCCACACAGGGATCTTCGAGGCGGCGGTGAAGGCCGTGGAGGCGGTGGACGAATGCGTCGGAAGGGTCGTCTCAACAGTTCTGGACCGGGGCGGAGCCGTCCTCCTGACGGCAGACCACGGGAACGCCGAGCAGATGGAGGACGAGACTACCGGCCAGCACCATACGGCCCACACCACAAACCCCGTCCCCTTCGTCCTGATCCTGGACGGCGAAAAGGCTAGGCTCCGCCAGGGCGGGATCCTCGCCGACGTCGCCCCCACGATTTTGGACCTGCTGGGGCTTGCGGAACCCGAGGTCATGACCGGGAAGTCTCTGATCGCCAAAGATTAAGCCAAAGAAGTTCAGATGGTCATCTGCCATGGATTGGAGCTGCACCAAGTTCAGAACTTACCTTCGGGTCAGCCAGGCCTACAAGATAGCAAGGCGCCTCTTCGTGATGAACGCCTTCGACGGGATCCTCACCATCATGGGGGTCGTCATCGGAGCCCACTTCTCGGGGCTGACAAACCCCGATATCGTCATCACTGCCGGGGTGGGGGGGAGCATCGCCATGGGGATCTCGGGGATGAGCGGAGCATACCTAGCGGAACGGGCCGAGAGGAGGAGAGACCTGAAGAAGCTAGAGAGCGCCATGCTCATCGATCTTAAGAAGAGCCAGTTTGCAAAAGCCTCGGAGTTTGCCACCATCGTCGTCGCCCTGGTGGACGGGATCAGCCCCGCCGTGGGCGCGATAATCCTCGTCCTTCCCTACTTCTTCGTGCCCAGGATCGATATGGAGGCGGCATTTCTGGCGTCTCTCGGCTTGGGCCTTCTGTGCCTCTTCGTCCTGGGGCTCTTTCTCGCCAGGATCAGCCACGAGCGGATGATCGTCTCGGGGATGAGGATGATCCTCGTGGGACTGTTGACCATCGGCATCGTCAGCCTGGTCTCGGCTCCCGGAGCGATCTAGGGGGATCTCGATTGTACGGCGGCATGGGCTTTGAGACCGACACCTTCCTCGAAATTTGTCTTGAGCTTCCCGAGAGGCACAAGGTCGAGCTCGGCCCGCGAAGGTTGGATGTGATCGTCCGGGAGGGCGGGATCCTGGACGCCCACTTAGAGAACCTGAGAAAGGGCAGGTACGGGTCGGGACGGGCGAACTATATTGAGGATGTAGTCTTTCCAAAACTAGAGGAAAAATGCCTCGATATCCTGGAGGAGCTGCCGCCCGAATCGAGATCTTTTCGCGATGCACAGGTCAGAGAAGCCTTTAATAGGGCTCGGGACAGCATAAACATGCTGAGATATATGGAGCTTTATCGATACCTGGATTCGAAGACGCCCGAGATGCTTGAGATCTTGAGAGATCTGGTGGGGTTTGAGACCGTCGCCCCGCCGGGCGATAACTACCACGAGATCGTCGACTACCTCATCCCCATCTTCAGGGACTTGGGGTTTGAGACGGAGAAGGTGGTGATGCCCCAGGAGATCTTCGATCAGAGGTGCGGGGTGGCGGGGCTCGTCGGTGACCGGGCCAACCTCCGGGCGCGGCTGGATGTCGAGGCTGAAGAGACCCTGGTGATCTACACCCATCTCGACGTCGTCCCCGCCGGGGAGGGCTGGTCTTCAGACCCTTTCGTCCTGGACGTCAGGGACGGCCGGGTCTACGGCCGGGGCGTCGCCGACTCCAAGGGGGCCGTGGCGGCCCTCATCGTCGCTCTCGGGGCCGTCAGAGCCTGTGGACGGCACCGGCGCAACCTTGAGGTCCTCCTCACCACCGACGAGGAGGTCGGGGGGTACTCGGGGCTCTGCTACTTCACCGACGAGGGGCTCGTCAAAGGTGACTTCATGCTCTGCATGGACAGCTTCTCCGACGACATCATCATCGGCTGTAACGGCATCATCACCTGGCAGGCCACGGTCCGAGGAAAGTCGGTCCACTCCGGCGCAAGCTTTCTCGGCGAGAACGCAATCGAGAAGGCCATGGTTGTCATCGAGGCCCTCCTCGATTTAAAGAAGAAGGTCGAGGCGAGAAGGTCGACCCTTCGGGCCTCGTCGGAGCTTGCCGCCTATGGCCTGGATCGGGTGAGGCCGATGCTGAACGTTTCGGTGATCCACGGCGGGTTCAAGGAGAACATCGTCCCCGACAAGTGCGTCGTCAGAGGGGACAGGAGGGTGATCTCCGAAGAGAGGATGGAGGACGCGGCCGCCGAGATGGAGCGGGCCGTGGCGGATCTCGACGTCGACCTCGAATGGAGGAGCTGGATGGGCTACCCTCCCATGAGGATCGATCCCGAGCACCCCTGGGTCGCTGAGGTCTCCGAAGCCCTGGAGAAGGCATCGGGAAAGAAGCCGAGGCTCGCCGGGGCCCAGTACAGCCTCGACCAGGCCTACGTGGTGGACGTGACGGGGATTCCCTCCTGCGTCTACGGCGTCGGGCGCCAGACCGACTCAAACCCCCACGGCTCCGACGAGAACGTAACCCTGGAGGACCTCGCGATCTACGCCCAGTTCCTCGCGTCCCTGATGATGGGCTGAGCTGGCCCGCGAGAATAAGAAACAGAAGAAGAGAACGGCAGAGGGAAGGCTTTGAAGATCGTTTCTGTGGTGGGGCCAAAAAAGTCCGGCAAGACCTCGCTCGTGGAGGCGCTGGCGAGATCCCTGAAGAGGTACGGTCGGGTCGGCACTATAAAGAACATGCCCGACCACCCCATCGAGGATCGGGGCGACACTAAGCGCCACTTCGATGCCGGAGCCGAGGTGGTGGTGGGCGTCGGCCAGGGCGGAGTCTTCTTCAAGGTGGCGAGGGTCGGAGGGCTTGAGGAGGCCCTGGAGGAGCTGCGGAATAGCGGGGTGGATTACGCCATCGTCGAGGGGTTCAAGAGGTCAGATCTCCCAAAGATCGTCCTCGGTGGGATCGATGTCCCAAACCCCATCAGGATGGTGGAGGGGTCGCCTCCCTTCGACGAAGAGCTGGTCGAAGAGCTTGTAGCGCTCTTAATCTCGTCGCCAGATTTCTGATGCGGCGGCTTTCACAAGCTGGCGGCGGTTTTAACTAGATTAATTTATTTCTGAAATTGAAATTATCTCGATACGTATTTAAACGAGAAGGCCATCACCGGATCTTCGGGGAGGTTTACTTTGAATCGGCTATGCTGCGCAATGCTGATCTCAATCCTGATTTTGGTGGGGTCAGCGGCGGCTGCCAACTACATCTTCGAGCGGTCTGTAATTCAGGGGGTGGGCTACAGGAGCCATGAACTCGTGGGCCAAACCGCTCAAGGTTACAGCGGCCAGAAGATCGTTGAAAAGATCTCGGGGACTGGTAACTTCTACGACCGCACCGAGTTCGAGCTCAGCGTCAATTACAATTCCATAAACTACACCCAGGAAGCGGACTTCGAGTACTTCCCGGTCAGCTACCAGACCGGCACCTATGACCAGAAGTGGCAGGATAGGCTATGCGTCGCCAACTACGATGCAGGAGCCGTGGTCACAGAGCAGTACATCCACGCCGAGAGCCTGATGAAGAATACCCAGATTAGCACGGCGGGAGACAGCTCTTTGAACGAGGTTAACAACAGCGGGATCGAAGCGAGCTTCAACGCCAACGTCATAGGTGTAGGCCACATCGGTTGGCTTTCCAAGGACCCGAAGGCCGACAGCAAGGGGAGACACTTCGAGGTGGGAAGGAGCGTCGAGGACGTCACCGGAGTCTTCTCGATAGAGAAGTACATCCAGCTCTACAAGAACGAGAGCAGCACCTCCGGGGCCATCGACTGGCTCCCCTGTCTGTAGCTGGACGATTCCGACGAGGATCGATGATCCGGATTCGGCTGTCAGAAGATCTCAGGTAAAAGGGTGCATGAGGCCAAAATGAAGCATGGTTAGCGGAGGGTCCGGCCTCAATGCTCAAAATTTTGGTCCTGGAATGGCTGTGAAGGTCCAGAAGGCGTCAGGAGTGGATCGCAGGTGGGCTCAGAAAAGTGGTTTTCTTGGCGTAACTTCAGGTTTCGACGTTGACGTAACGGATTAGGTAGACCCAGCACGCCAGACCAAATGCCGATATTGCGACCAGGATCTCACCGATCACTTTTGTCACCTCCTAATACTATAACTATTATACGTTACATTTTTTTGGGTTTATGAAGCTTTTGATCTTTTCATATGTTTGGCGTCGCGATTCAGGGGCAAACCACAGTGATCGAAGCGAGGTCGTAAATCTGACTCCTGCCCATCTGCTCGCAAAATTTATTAATTGTAAATTTCAATAATGGTTTCATGCTCAAACTGCCTGTGGAGGTGCCTCTGGAAGAAGCGGGTCGCCCTCGATCAAAATATGATGCCCTTCGGCGAAGGGAAAATGATGTTCACCACGGCGGCGAATTCCATGGCGGCTTTCAAGGGGGCCCTACTGCGGAGAGATCAGAGGTACGATCGAGGCCGCAGACTGGTAATCTCGTCCCCTTTCCCCAGCCATGACCGAGCCCATCTCGCTTCGGCCCGTCCTTCCCGAGGACGAGCCCTTCCTCTTTCGTCTCTACGCCAGCACCAGGGAGGAGGAGCTGGAGTCCTTCGGCTGGGGCGAGGCCGATAAGGACGCCTTTTTGCGGCTCCAGTTCAAGGCCCATCAGCACCATTATGCCACCGTATCTCCCGAGGCGGACCAGAGGTTGATCCTTCTGGACGGAAGGCCGGTGGGAAGCCTGATCGTCATCCGGGCCCAAAAAGAGATCAGGCTGGCGGAGATCGCCCTCCTCTCGGAAGATCGGAATGGGGGGATTGGGAGCCGACTGATCCGGGATCTGGCAGACGAGGCAAAGGAGATGGAGCTTCCCCTGAGGCTTCACGTGGCCAAGTTCAACAGGGCGATCCGGCTTTATCTGCGCCTGGGTTTCGTCATGATCGACGACACCGGCACCCACTATTTTATGGAGCTGGGATCCCGAGGCCGGTGAAGGACCTTCTGCCATCCTCGAATCCCTTTCGTCGGGCTATCAGAAACGACTTATCTGGAGGACGACAACATCGACTCTCTAAGGATGGCTTAAATCCAAAATGAGGAGAATGCGATTTTTATGGTTTCTGACGTATATTTTGCCCCCCTGAGGGCCGCAAAACCCGACGAGAGCAAGGCCCGCCAGGTGAGAACGCTCTTTGAGGCAGCAGGGTTTGATACCCTCATCCAAGAGGGCGACCTCACGGCGGTAAAGCTCCACTTCGGCGAGCGGGGGAATGACACCTACGTGAGCCCCGTCTTCGTCCGCCAGGTGGTCGATAAGGTGAAAGAGGGGAGAGGAAGGCCCTTTCTCACCGACACGGCCGCCCTCTACGGCGGGAGCAGGCAGGATGCCGTAGGCCACCTCCTGACGGCGATCGAGCACGGATTTGACTACTCTGTGGCTGGAGCGCCTTTGATCATATCAGACGGCCTTCGTGGGGGAAACTCTATCGAGGTGGAGATCGGAAAAAAGCACATCAAGCGGGCCAAGATCGCGGGGGATGTGGCGGCCGCTGACTCCATGATCGTCGTCTCCCACTTCAAGGGCCACAGCATGGCCGGCTTCGGCGGTGCCATCAAGAACCTGGGGATGGGATGCGCGTCTCCCTCGGGCAAGGCCGACCAGCATTATGCCTCCAAACCTGCCGTGGTGGAGGATAAGTGCAGCGGGTGCGGCAGGTGCGTTCGCGTCTGTCCGAAGTCTGCCGCCGTCCTGGAAGAGGGTAAGGCCTGGATCGACCCACAAAGGTGTGTCGGCTGCGGGGCTTGCCTTGGTGTCTGTCCGGAGGAGGCGATAGATCTCGACTGGAATAAGATGCCGGGCTTCATCGAGAGGATCGTCGAGTATGCCTTCGGGGCGGTCTCGGGGAAGGAAGGAAGGGTCGGCTTCATCAACTTCGTCATGAGCGTCACCCCGGAATGCGACTGCCTACCCTGGAGCGACGCTCCCATCGTCCCGGACGTCGGGATCCTGGCGTCAAAAGATCCGGTGGCCATCGATGCCGCAAGCTTCGATCTCGTCAACGCCCAGCAGGGTTTTGTGACCTCTGCATTGCCGTCCCACTTCGGAAAGGGGGAGGACAAGTTCGGGGCATTATGGCCGAAGGTGGACGGCGGCCGTCAGATAACCTACGGCGAGGAGATCGGCCTTGGATCCTCTCGATACCGGCTGATCGAGATATGATCTTTTTTGAGCGGCGAAGTGGTGACAGAAAAGTTTAACGTGGCTCTGACCAAAAAGAAGCTGGACGCCGGGAAGAGATAGAAAAACAGAGGCGAAACGACGAAATTTCACATGGATAATATTACACAAAGTCGGTGTATGGAATATATATTTGATTTATTAGGGAAATCTGATTAGGGTCATGGAGTTTGTTGGAGGGACGATATGGCAGAGTTATTCAGGGAAGTTATGGGTCGGGCAAAAGAGGAGAATAGAACGTACCTGATGGAGCACGAGTGCAAGGCGGTCCTCGAAAGCATCGGGATCTCGACGACGGGCTCAGAGGTCGCCCGGTCTGAGGGTGAGGCGGTCCGGATCGCGGAGGCGATCGGCAGCCCCGTGGTCCTGAAGGTGATGTCTCCGGAGGTCGTCCACAAGTCTGACGCTGGCGGCGTGAAGCTCGACCTCAGGGGCCCCGACGAGGTAAGAAGGGCCTACGCCGAGATAAGAGAGGCCTTCTGGGGGAAGGGGGTCGTCGGGGTCGCAGTCCAGGAGATGGCCCCTGCCGGAACCGAGGCGATCGTGGGGGTGGCTCGGGACCCCACCTTCGGTCCGATTTTGATGTTCGGCTTAGGCGGCATCTTCGTTGAGATCCTCCAGGACGTATCTCTGAGGTCGATACCCATCACCGAGCACGATGCCGAGGAGATGATAGCGGGGATAAAGGGGCACGCCCTTCTGGAAGGGTATCGGGGCCGGTCGGCGGACATCCCGGCCCTGAAGGGCCTATTGATGCGGATCTCCGACCTCGTGGTCGAACATCCCGAGATCGCCGAGATGGACTTAAACCCCGTCTTCCTCTACCCTGACGGCTATAAGGTGGTCGACGCAAGGATCATCATCGGCGACGCGCCAGAGGTCGCCGAGAGGATCCCGCCAAAGATCCAGGACCTCCACGACCTCTTCTACCCGAAGAGCATCGCCGTCATCGGCGCCTCTGGAACGAAGGGAAAGCTCGGATGGAACGTCTTCTGCAACCTGATAAACCACGACTTCAAGGGCGAGCTGTACCCCATCAATCCCAAGGCCGAGTCGATTTTGGGGATCAAGGCTTACCCGAGGATCAGCGCCGTGAAACAGCCGATCGACGTCGCCGTCATCCTCGTCCAGGCGAGCATGACGCCTGAGGTGGTGAAGGAGTGCTGCGACTGCGGCGTCAAGTACGTCATCGTCGAGTCCGCCGGCTTCGCCGAGATGGGGGACGCGGGACGGAAGATCGAGGAGGAGATGAAGGCTATAACCGATTCCTATGGCGTGCGGCTCCTGGGCCCGAACTGTTCGGGGATAATAAACACCCACTGCAGCATGGTCCAGTCGATCGGGATCGTCGACGCTCTCTCTCGCGGAAACATCGGCCTCATATCCCAGGCCGGGGTCTGCGCCGCCGGGATGCTCTGGGGGCTTCGGCACATCATGGACTTCGGGATAGTGGCGACGATCGGAAACAAGCTCGACATCAACGAGACCGACATGCTGGAGGCGGTGAGCCAGGACGAGAACGTGAACGTCATCTGCATGTACCTCGAGTCGGTGAAGGGCGGGAGAAGGTTCATCGACGTGGCCAAGAGGATCACGACGAAAAAGCCGATAGTAGCCCTAAAGTCCGGCAGAACCGAGGCCGGGAAGAAGGCGGTCGCCTCGCATACGGCATCCATGGCCGGAAACGACCTCGTCTACAGCGCCGTCTTCAAGCAGGCCGGGGTGATCAGGGCGAGGGACTACGAGCACATGTTCAACCTGTCGAGGGCCATATCCAAGCAGCCCTTCCCCAAGAGCGAGGGCGTCTTCATCATCACCTACGCTGGCTCCCTCGGCGTCATCTCCGCCGACGCCGTCATCGACGAGGGGATGAGGCTCTCGGAGCTGGAGCCCGACCTGAAAGAGAGGCTCCTCGACCTATTGCCGGAGTACGTCGGCGGCACGAATCCCGTCGACTACACCTTCAGCATGGACGCCGAGACGGTGAAGAAGACGATCGAGATCGGGGTCGGTAGCGACGACGTTGGAAGCTTTATCGTCATCCTCCAGGCCGAGATCTTGGGAAGCTACGTCGAGCCCCTGGGAAAAATCGACTACCGAGGAAAGCCGATCATGGTCTGCGTCGCAGGAAAGGAGTTTGCGATGGAGGACGTCATCAAGATGGAGAACGTCGGAATCCCCGTCTACCAGACCCCTGAACAGTGCGCCGACGCTATATCGGTGATGTACAGGCACTGGCAGCTCTCCGTATGAAATCCTGCCCCTCTCCCCTCGGAGCCGTCATGCGCCGAGGGGATCGTCTCCTCCCCCCGTGTCCGGGGGTGAGGGCCATGGCACCGTCTTGGTAAATACGCGAGTTCAATAAGTACCAATACAATTGGTCAATACATATTCTGGACATCCTGAGGTTGGGTCCAGTTTCCTCCCTCTAGGACCCTCATGGAGGATCGGTTACGGGCGAACTCCATCGTCCTCGTCCAGTTCTTGCTGGACGGCAGTGTGGAGGGGTCGATCATCCTGTTGTACCGAGGGTCGAAGGCGGTCGAGGACTGGTCTCCCATAGCAAGGCTCTGGTTTACCCTCATCTCGGCTATCCTTTTAGCCACCTTTCCCAGGACCGAGGGCGTCTTCGACGATCCTCCCAGAGATGCCGGTTCTCTGAAGATCCCCGAGCCGAAGTAGGGGTAGTACTGGCTGTAGTCCACCGTCGATGGCGCGCCCCCGGAGAAGAATATGGGGTCGGAGAAGTAGGACCGCCACGCTGAGTAATCGGGTCCGCTTCCGTCCAGGTAGTCAGCGCCCGCCTGGCCAGTCGCCAGGATCAGGCCCGATACGACCAAAATCAAATTGCGGTTTGAAATCATGTCCGAATCACACTCCCCGAAGGGGAATATGCCCGACCTGACTTAAATTCTTCGCCCAATAAATGACAGGATGATCTCTCGTAACGGTCAGCGCCGGAAGATCTTCATAATGCAGCCCTCGTCGGTCTCCTCCACCTCGAGATTCATCCCCAGGTCCGCGAAGACCTTACGCCAGTGGCTCTCGATGCAGGTCTTGCAGTGCTGCTTTGCCACGAGCCCCGCCCCCAGGCGGGCGAAGGCGTTGATCCCCTCCTTGATGGCGCACTTCTCCCTTCTTATCTTGACCCAGCCGTCGCCCTCCTCCACCGAGACTTCGCTTCCGAAGAGGTTCTTGTCGTTGGTGGCTACGGCCACGGCCAGGTCCCTTGGCTCGGAGAGCTCGAGCCTCTTGAAGGTGTCCGCCACCTGGTGGGCGCCCATATCCTGAAACTCGCGAAGCCCCTTTTTTCCGAGCCTCTTGGCGACGTAGCCGCTGCTTCCGTAGAAGCTTCCAAGCCACATGGCCACCACCCGCTGCTGGATCTGATCTTTTGGGATCTCGGGAACGTCGGTCATGAATGCAACTCTTCTTGGTGGCGATATAACCTTTCCGAGGGACAGGGCCTGATGCTCAATTTTCATCGTTTCGAACCTCTGAAGGTCAGAAGGATCTTTCTGTACTTGCGAAGTTGCATCTTAGAACCTCTTCGGATAATAGAGTTAAGTGTTCACATTAACCTTATATGTTGATTGTTTATCTGATGTTTACCAGGAGCCCGCTTCAGTTCTGAGCGGAGTGCAATTCAAAACCCAGAATCTCAATAATTAGTCCAATTTATTGTAATAATTTAAAAAAATGACTTTGGAAACACTTAAATATTTACTATTTGCAAACATATACCATCTTTGCGGTTGCTCCAGGTAGGATCTGGATCGATGACCGTTCGGATTAGGAGGGAGAGGAATAGCTCACATTTCAACAGAGTTGTCGGAAAGAGATGGTGGAAGAGCACCGGAGGAAGATCCTCATTTCGATGCCGGTTCAAAAGTGATTCATGCGATTAATATTAAACCCATTTTTGAGTTCGAGTCGTCCATATTCCCCGAAAGCATCCCGAATGTCTTCTCCGTTTTTCTTCTCTTATTCGTCCTTTTCGCCTCCATCTCGGTCGCCTTCGCCGCTCTGAGCGCAAACCCGATCGCTCCTACCTCGGTCAACATCTGCGACTCAAACGGCTTCGTGGTCTACATCAACAACACCGGTACTACCTCTGAAAACGACATTCTCCTCAATGTCACCATCCCTTCGGGCTTTTCTTATGAAAATGGCACCACGAGCATAACCTTCCCGGGTGACAGCAGCAACGCCGACCCCTCCATCTCGGGGCAGTACCTGAAATGGAACCTGACCGAGATCATGACCACCGAGACGGGGGTGGTGATAAACGAGATATTTCCAAACCCCATCGGTGATGATAACAACAACGAGCGCGTCGAGCTTTACAACGCCGGGCCCGACACTATAAACGTCAGCGGGTGGTACATAAATGATACAGCGGGCAATAAGAGGGACATAGAATCTCACATAATATCCGGCAACGTCAACATGGCGCCGGGAAGTTTCCTGGTGGTCGGGATCACGGGGACGATCCTCAGCAACCCCGGCGACACGGTTTTCCTCTTCAGCGACACGGATGTCCAGAAAGATTCTGTTACCTACGGATTGAGCGTCGAGGGTAAGAGCTGGGCCTGCATGCCCGACGCTTCAGAGTACTGGAACTGGAGAGCTTCCACCCTGGGCTCCACCAACGGCGACCTCGCCTCTGGCTCGTCGATCAAGGTCGAGTTCAACCTGACCAGTGCCTGCGGAACGCCTTCAGGTGGTCGGATCAAAGCTGACGTCTTTTATCTCGGAGGGTCTGTGTCTCGATTGTCCGTCTCGATGCTCGTCAAACAGGGCTTTTTGAATGTGGTCAAGACCCCCACCGTCGTCGAGGCGGGGGTGGGGGACGTAGTCAACTGGACGATCACCGTCGAGAACACCGGCCTTGGTCCCGCCTACAACGTCCGGGTCAACGACACCCTCTCCTCAGGCCTCAACCTACTCTCCATAGATTCGCCGAACAGCAGCATGAGCTGGACCTATGACGTCATCGGTCCCGGCGGGAAGGAGACCGTCAACGTATCCGTAAACGTGACCGCCTGCATAGACCTTTATAACGAGGTGAACGCCAGCTGGGGCTGCGACGGCTCCCCGTGCCAGGAGGTCTACGCCAAGGCCAGCGTCAAGCTCATCCCCAGGGACCCGGACCTCGAATACACCGTGAGTCCGATGGTGGTTCCCTACTGCGGAAACATCACAGTTCACGTCAACGCCAGCAACTCGGGCCCCGGCGGCATCACAAACCTGCAGCTACAGTTCTCAGGGATATCTGCCGATTATGCGGTCAGCAACGTCTCGGGAGCCGTCTATTATCCGGGCAACGAGACCTTCTACATCGGCCGTGTTCCGCCAAATAGCTGGAGTAACTTCACCTTCGACTTCGGGATGGCTTATGGTGATTGCGGCGTCGCAGGGGCTGGCGGAACCATCACCATTTATCCTCACCACCACGACGACTGCGGAAACCCATGGTATCCGCCGGTGAGCCTCGAATCCTACTCGATGGACTCGGGGACGATCCCGAGCATCACCGTCGCCAAGACCGCCTCGAAGTCGGTGATATACCTGGACGAGATCGTGAACTACACCCTTGAGGTTACTTACACTGCCGGGTCCTGCAGCGCGAACACCACCAGGGACATAGTCGACCATTACCCGGAAAACTTCACCCTGATCGACTCTGCGGGAGGGGAGAACGATTCCGTCAATCACACCATCACCTGGTCGAATCAGCTCCTCGAAGATGGAGTGACCTGGTCTGAGACGATCCAGCTCAAGGCCGACGCCGAAACGGCGGCCTGCGACTGTGGAAACTCTGCCACAAACCAGCTCACCGTCTCGGAGTCCGTCGACTGCTGCGGCTGCAACATCTCGGGCAGCTCCTCTGCAGCGATCATCGTCGAGTGCTTAAACGAGACGATACTGGCGTCTTCGGTGAAGTTCGTGTCGCCGGGTCTCCAGGAGAACTGCCGGAACGTAACCTACACTACCACATACACCTTCGGCAGCAGTCTGGGCGCCCTCAACTGGACCGACGTCAACTTCACAGAGCTCGGTGGAAATGGCCAGATCTTCCTCGACGGCGGAAACAGTGGCGAGGCCACATTCACCGTTAACGGCTCCTGCAGCACAAACCAGACTATCACCATCGGAAGTCCGACGAACCTCGGCTTCCTCAACGAAGCCTGCGGTCCCCTCAGCGACGGCACCGTCCTCGATGTCTCATACACTTTCCGAGAACCCGAGACTTGGTCGGGTCCTGACTGGTCGGTCCTCTGCATCGAGGGTTACGGCTCGGGGTGCTCTGAAGACTCCTGCCTCTACGAGTCGACCCCTGTCACCGTCAGCCGGGCCGACTACTCCATAGGGATATCCGGAGTTCCGACAAGGCTTGATTCCTGCCAAGTATTCAACGTCACCATCACCCTGAACAAAGCAAGCCCCGACGACGATCCCAAGTGGATCGGCCACGGGATGTACATAACCTACGACGATACGAACTACAGGTACCTGGGCCCCGCCACCATTAGCGGGATCAAAAACTACGTCAACGGGTCTTCGGAGCCTGTAGCGTCTTTTGAGCCGACCCGTTCTGGAAACGATCTGGTCTGGTACCTCGGCGCCAACATCAGCCGCGGCGGAACGATCGAATTCCCCGTGGAGAAGAGGTGTCCTCCAGCCGGCGAGATGTCTGCCGACCTCAACTACACCGACAACTGCGGCGAGCTTCTGAACGGATCCGCCTCGGACTCTCCTTCTCTCGTTCTCACGGGCAATATAATTATCCAGAAGAACCCGGAGGTCGTCTTCGCCCTGGACAAGAACGCCAGCTGGAAGATCTATGTAACGAACTCGGGGTCAGGGACCGCCTACAACGTCACGGTGAACGACACCCTGGAGACTGACCTATCCTACGTCAGCTCCAAGATCGACGGCTCAGCTGACCCCGCCAACACCACGGTGATCGATTCCAACCACGTCGTCTGGGACCTTGGGGACATGCCGCCGAAACTGCAGCGTGTCATCGAGATGAACGCCGTCCTGGTGGGGTGCGAGAACCTGCACAACTATGTCCAGGCGGTCTGGGGATGCGGCGGCGACCCGTGCCAGACCCCAGTCAGTGACACCTCCATCGTGGAGCTGGTAGATGAAGAGCTTCTGATAGCAAGACACGATGCCGAACCGATCGACGACTGTGGCGGAAACTCCACCTTCGTCATCGAGGTGAAGAACGCCGCAGGTCCTACGGTCTATAACGTCAGCATAACCGATGAACTCCCCGCCGGCATCGAGTACGTGACTGGCACCTCTCAGGTGACGGGAGCATCCCCCACCTCCACGAACTTCAGCGGCAATCCTCTCGAGTGGAGGTTCGACCAGCCCGAAGGGTGGCTGGCGGGGGCGAGCGCCCTCATCACCTTTAACGTCACCGTCACCTCCGACCCCTGCGAGTTTTCGGTCGGAAACTCGGTGGTCAGGGTTAACTACACGACGCCCTGCGGGGCCAGCGGTGCGGTCCTTGAGAGCGAGCTGGCGCTGGATGAGACAAACCCTCACGTCAGCATATCTAAGAGTCCCGAGCTGACGCGGGCTGAGACCGGGACTATCGTGACGTGGACGATCCAGCTCGATAGCGACGGAACATACCTCGCGAAGAATGTGACCCTATTCGACGTTCTGCCGGTCAATACAGCTTACGATTCTGCGACTCCATCCCCGAACAGCACGTCTCCCCTCCGGTGGGATCTGGGAACTATCGACGTCGGAGATTCCAGGACGATCACCCTGAACGCTAACGTCAGTTACTGTACAGACGAGACAGAGAACAACGCCTCAGTCTTCTGGGGATGCTGTCCCGACGATATGGGGATGGAAAGCGACGTGGCGTTCCTGAGGACGCCGCCGGTGATCGCTCTCACCAAGGACCACGGCTACGTCGACACCTGCGGCGGAAACTTCACCATCACCATCAATAACAACGGCTCCACAGCATACACCCCCGAGGTGAAGGAGGTTCTGCCCGTGGGGTTCGTCTACAAGGCGAACTCCGCCGTCATCAGCAGCAATAATGCGAGCCATGATGCCACCATCACAAATTACGAGCCGGCCTTCGACTACTCTGCCACCAACGGGACGGTCATCTGGGACTCGACGAACTTCGACCGGATCTACCTGGACGAGACGATAACGATAAGCTTCGAGATGGAGAGCTGTCCAACATGCTGCAACGTCACCGTCAGCCCGAACACCAACCTCGTCTACTTCAACTACACCAACACGTGCGGGAATTTCAGCTCCACAAACTTCTCTCAATCGATCGAACCGAAGCTGGCGGTCCTGGACGTCGAGAAGACGCCGCTGAACCAGACGGTGGGCGGCGAGGCCTCCTGGACGATAACCCTCACCAACGACGGGAACGAGACTGCATACAACGTGACGGTCAGAGACGTGATCGGTGACGGCTTCTTCGACGTCGACGTCGTCGAGCCGGACGGGAACGTTACGGAGAGCGGGTACACCACCGTTGAGTGGTCGAACATCACCCTTGGCATCGGAGGGTCCTGGGTCCGGCACATAACCGCGAAGCCCACCGGCAGCGGAAGCCTTGTGAACAACGTCTACGCCTTCGGGGCCTGTGAGAACGGATGCGTCTACAGCAGTGACGAGGACGCCGCTTACACCGCCCGGATAAACATAACCAAGGACCCCGACGCCGTGGAGACGATCGGCGGGTTTGCGAACTTTACGATTCAGGTGGAGTACTGGGGTGTGGGCGAGCAGTATAACAACACCCGGATCGAGGACGCTCTTCCCGCCGGGCTCAAATATTATGATTACGAGTGTGTCCAGGATAACAAAGGGGTTTGTGGGACTGCGAACGTATCCGGAAACTCCATCGTCTGGGACCTCGGCAACTTCTCGGGCGATCGGCTGGTGAGGATCAACCTCAGCACCATCGTCGAGGACGTCTTCGGAAACCAGAACGGGACCGTTCTGGTGAACAGCGTCATCTCCCGCCACGAGGACGATAACGGAACGGTCTTCGACGACGGGGATGAGGCGAACGTGACCCTTGTGGAGCCAGACTTATCAATCGGAAAGTCATCTTCCTCCTCTTCCGGCGTCGTCATCGCAGGTGATGAGATTCGGTATTCGATCAACGTATCTCATACGGATTTGAGCAGCTCGGACGCCTACGACTTGGTCGTTAACGATACGATCCCCGATGGGTTGATCTTCGTTCCGGGATCGAACGCCTCCACCCTTTCGACGGCATTTTCGAGGACGGGGCAGAACCTGACCTGGACCCTCTCAACCCTCAGCCTCGCGGGAACAAACTACGTCGTCCTGACATACAACGTGACCGTTGGAGCAAGCGTCGTCTTGAACACCACCCTCACGAACAACGCCATCGTCACCTGGACGAGCACCTCGGGTCCGAACGAAGACGAGCGGTTCGGCAACTGGACTGTACTCGACGACTACAACCGGGATGATGAAGTCACCCTCAGAGTCGACAGCAACGTCACCGTGATCAAACTTCCCGACGAGCTCAGGTTCAGAACGATCGGCGAATCGGTCAACTACACGATCCGTGTCGACCTTCCGAACGCCACGGCTCTCGACCTCTGGGTCAACGACACCCTGCCGATAGGCTTGATCTACAACTCGACTAGCAAATCGATCAAGGACACTAGCGGTGTCGACCTCACCTTCACCGAGTACGTCAGCTCACCCAACGACGGCAGCTCCGAGGTTCACATCAACTGGTCTTTCGGCAACTTCGACAACTCAGCTAACCGCGACATCGTGATCGAGTTCGACTCGATCGTTGCCAACGTTTTAGGAAACCAGGCCGGAACTACGATCGACAACAACTCGGCCTCTTACAGCTGGCTCGACAACTCGAGCGTCCTCCACACGGGTCTTGACGACTCAGGGAACGTCGAACTCGAAGAACCAGTCCTTAACATCAACAAGACGTTCAGTCCAGAAGGCCCGTTCAGCGTCGGCGATACGATCGAGTTCTCGATCAACGTCACCAACTTCGCTCCTAGCCAGCTACCAGCTTACGACCTGATCATAAACGACACCCTCCCGGCCGGCCTTACCTACGTCAACTCGTCGGATACCGGCACCTACTTCCCCGTCAACCGAACTTTGATCTGGACCTTCCCGAACCTTGCCCTTGACGACTGGCAGACATTCACCTACAACGTTACCGTCAACCTCGACGTTGTGGGCAACTCGACCCTCGTCAACAGCGCTTTTGTCACCTGGACGAGCACTTCGGGTCCGAACCCGAACGAACGTACCGGCAACGACTCCGGTCCCAACGACTACTATTCCACAGACTCGGCACCGATCTCCGTCCAGAACTCGACTACGGTGATCAAACTTCCCGACGAGCTCAGGTTCAGAACGATCGGCGAATCGGTCAACTACACGATCCGTGTCGACCTTCCGAACGCCACGGCTCTCGACCTCTGGGTCAACGACACCCTGCCGATAGGCTTGATCTACAACTCGACTAGCAAATCGATCAAGGACACTAGCGGTGTCGACCTCACCTTCACCGAGTACGTCAGCTCACCCAACGACGGCAGCTCCGAGGTTCACATCAACTGGTCTTTCGGCAACTTCGACAACTCAGCTAACCGCGACATCGTGATCGAGTTCGACTCGATCGTTGCCAACGTTTTAGGAAACCAGGCCGGAACTACGATCGACAACAACTCGGCCTCTTACAGCTGGCTCGACAACTCGAGCGTCCTCCACACGGGTCTTGACGACTCAGGGAACGTCGAACTCGAAGAACCAGTCCTCGATATTGCGAAGTCGGTCGAACCCTTCACCGTGGTCAAATTGGGCGACGAGGTCAGGTACACCATCGTCGTGAACCATACCGGTTCGAGCGATCATGACGCCTACGATCTGGTCGTAGAAGATATCATTCCCGTAGGTCTGACCTACGTATCCAACACGTCGGCGCCACAGGCGAACTCTTCGGCCTATTATCCCGTCAACCGAACGATCCGCTGGACTTATGACGAGCTGAAAGATCCCGGTGCGGTCTCGCTGACATACAATGTGACCGTCGATGCGGAGCCGGAAGATCTGACTTTCACCAACTCGGCCAACGTCACCTGGACCAGCACCGCAGGCCCCAACCCCTACGAACGTACCGGCAACGGCACCGGTTCCAATGATTACAGCGATTCGACCAGCTTGGACGTATTCATAGCAAAGATATCGGTCAGAAAGGTGGCCAACATCAGTGAAGGTGCGCCATCGACTCTGGTTCTTTTCACCATTAACGTGACAAATACCGGGCCGGTAAATCTCGATCCTGTGAGAGTTGAGGACGAGCTGCCCTATGGTCTGGAGTGGATATCTGACAACCAAACGACCAGATCCTTTGACGGAAATAACATCAGCTGGAATATAGGTGAGTTGAATGTCAGCGAATCGAAGTTCATAGGTATGATCGCTCACATCAACGGCTCGGCATTCGGCAACCTGACCAACTTCGTCCTCGTCGAAGGCAACCCCGATCAGGGCGACAACGTCACCGACATCGACTCTGAGAACGTGACTGCCGTCGACGCCAGCATATCCGTCGATAAGACCGTTAACGTCTCTTCAGGATCTGCGAGCACCCGTGTCAACTTCACGATGGTTGTCACCAACACCGGCAACGCAACCCTCGATCCGGTCGTGGTGACAGATACGTTACCGTTCGGTCTCGACGCCCCGGTCCCGAGCTTCGGAGGTTTCGTCAATGGTAACGACGTGACCTGGAACCTCGGCATATTGAACAAGAACGACTCGAAGACGGTCTGGCTTACGG
>Ga0209408_1000669_pt1 | contig 24424 bp, 33 predicted proteins | sample AD_UKC107_MetaG_FD_184422 | JGI IMG/M metagenome (GOLD analysis project Ga0209408, IMG submission 184422) | Active sludge microbial communities of municipal wastewater-treating anaerobic digesters from Hong Kong - AD_UKC107_MetaG (SPAdes)... | ecosystem: Engineered > Bioreactor > Anaerobic >... | reverse complement strand
GGCAATAGTAGGTGATGATCTATCAAACAGTGATCTTGAAGAAATACTTAAAGCCTATCCAGAAGATTTTAAGCCTGCCGATTCACAGGGATTCATGCTTCCTGAGAGAATGGATGATATCAACTATGGGTTTGGTGAAAAGTTTGGTAATGTACTTAAAGGAGTATACTATCATATAGAAGACGATGGCAATGCAACGGCATTTAAATACTCACAGATAGTATTATCGAATGATATATGTGAAAAAGGTAAAGATGAAAACGGAGATCCTATACTTACACCTCTTGGCAAGTTACGTAAGAAGATGCGTGAAAACAAAGACGCACAAGGTAATCCTGCTCCTATAGATGAAGTAATATTTGATAGCGGTGTTAAGACTGGTAAGCCGTCAAGACAGAATACATGGAGTGATCTAACAGATACCGACAGTGGATTTATTCCTGAGTCTATTATAACAGTTGATAACTCTGATTATCGTGTTCAGTTTAATCCTGAGTCAACACTAGAGGCAAAAGTATCACTGCCAACACAGTTATCATATATCATGAATCTTTATGGTGTTAATGATACTATAGCTGATAATATATATAGCTCACTTGCTGCAATATTTAAGAATAACTTTGAGGATCTTCAGTCATGGATGACTCCAAAATCACTGAAAGAAGTAATAACAGAGTTCTTAAAGCATGTAAAGCAGGATAATGTAGCTAATCTGATATCTGAAGGTGTTGATATAAATTTCCCAGGCATTGTTGATAACGTGTTAACTCATTACTTATCGTCAATATTTGACAGGACGATTAAGACTAAGTTTACAGGGAAAGATTTAATACTACAAACTGCAGTAGGATCTCAGAAAATATTTGAGGAAGAAGGTGTGACTCTTAGTGAGGATATGAAAAGAGAGCCACAGATAAAGAGAGATGAAAATGGTCGTTTCTATGCAGAGGCATTTGTTCCTAGAGACATGGTTCCAGATGATGTTGCAAGGAGAATAGATGAAGCATTATCAAGAGGAAAAATACCAGAAGACTTCTTCTTTTATAAGCCTGCAAATAAAGAAGAGATTAAGACTGCTGATCTGTTTGGGTTCAGGATACCGTCATCAGAAATGCATAGTGGTATTCCTATTAAGATAGTAGGATTCTATGATTCACGTAAGACGAATGTTATTGTAGCGCCACGATTACTAGTAGCGTTACATGGTTCAGACTTTGATATAGATAGTCTATTTACAGTACAGCGTAAGACTGTTCCTACATATGAAAGATCAAATGGAAGACCTATAGGATATGAGTATGATGAAAAGACTGGTAGGTATGTATTCCAGGCTAATCCTAAGTGGCTTGAAGATGAATTAAAGAAAACAGAAGGATTACCAGATAGAGATAGGCTTAACAGACTTATTACTGAGGCATACCATCTTAATAATGTTGCTGAGAACTTTATTCTTGCCTTAACAAGCAGACAGAATATAGACAGAATGATAACGCCTATTTATATAGGTGAGTTACATAATGAGGCAGCACATATAAATAAGATAAAAGGAACATCAGAACGTACTCTTGATCCATCAGATGCATTAGATATACAAGCTATACATGATACAGTATTTACTGGTGACAATGCTATTGGTTTATTCATGAATCTCTTTAAGGGATTTGCTTTAATGCATAGGGCATATAAAGAAAAGACCGGAGATAAATCACAGAAGATACATGATGTAACAAAACTTAAAAAAGATTATGTAGCTGTATGGGATGATGAACAAGGGATCTTTATAAATAAAATAAGGTTTAATAATACCAACTATACAGACCTTGTAGACTACACAGAGAAGTCTGATCTTGGTGACTCAAATATAAAGACAGGAGTAAGGTTTGATTCACTTGCAAATGCTGCACTTGATAACCTTAAAGAATTCGTTCTCCCACAGCTTAATGTAGGCAGAGAAACTATACGTGCATATGCAGTAATGGTTATGCATGGTATAAAGTTCCGTACTATAAACTATTTCATAGGTCAGCCTATATTACAGTATTCAACTAAGTTTGGTAAAAGAGATGCCAGTATATTAGAGAAGAGGCTTAAGACAATATTTGATGGAGCTGAATTAAGTACTGCACAGATAGAGCTTGAAGATATGTCTATGCAGAACTACTTAAAAAAGTCACCTGAATACATAAAAGAACTCGCAGGTAAAGAAAAGCTGACAAAGAAAGAAAGGGACTTTTTACAGTATCAGTTAGCTGTACTTAATCAGTTTAAGACACTTGATAAGCTAGGAGAAGAACTTTCTAAGGTTGCCTCATTAGCCAATATAATAAGAAACTGGCCTGTTAAGGTTGATGAGCTTGAGGAGATAATAGAGAAAGCAAAGCATATATTAGGTATTCCAAGAGATAAAAGAATATCAAATGTAACAGCAGATGATACTAATTCTGCATTTCCTTATTACATGAATAACTTCCTTAATGTTAATCAACATATAAGGAGTGCGCTTATTTCAATGGAATGGGTTGTTGGTATAGTAAATAAGAACTTTATTACGTATGGCAGTAAGTTCAGAGAGATATCTGATATAGTACTTGAGAATACAAAGATTAAGTTCGAGATATCAAATGCCAAGACAAAGAAAAAGATAAGAGAAGAATTTGTTAAGTTCTTAATGACATCTCTCATTGACTTAAGTGATGAACAACCTGCAGAATTTACTATATGGAGAAAAGAGAAGAAAGGAAAGGATCTTAAGCCAAAGAATGTAATGTTATATGGACCGGCAGCATTTAATAAAAGGTTCATAGAATACGTCAGGGATGCTAAAAGATTCGATTTAATGCTTTCAAATGCATCAAAAGATACTGACAGACCATATGATGGTAATATGTTCTTAAAATCAATCTCTATAAAGAAACAATGGTGGAACGGAAGAGAGACAATTAAGTTCAATGGTCCTTCAATGATGGATAATAAAGATCATAATCTATATCGTAATAGCTTTCAGCAGTTATGGAGGATGGACTTTAATAAGAACGAGAAAGGAGAAATAGTAAAAGACAATAGGACTGATAGTATCTTTTCTGAAGTAACTCCTGGTGGATATACTGAGTTCCAGAAAATGTTTGTTAAGTATGCGTTTCTTAATTATGGAATGAGTTTTGGATTAAGAAATTACAGCAAAGTACTTCCTGGTGATCTTTATAAAGACTTAAGTGATCAACTGATACAATTGTTGCATAAGGTTGAAACACTTAATTCCGATGAATTAAAATATCTTGCTGAAGCATTTGAGGCACAGTTAGTACAAGTATTCCCCGAAGCTATTACAGGTAATATGATTCGTCCAAATAACAGGACGCTTAAGAAGGTTTATACTGTTGATGATAATACTGATGAGAAAGACTATAGCGGAGTAGTAGATACAAAAGCAGAACCCGATATAAATAGTAAGTATAATGGATTACATTTTGACAGGCATTTTATAAATGAAATACCTAGAGATTGGCCAAGATTTCATATAGAGAAGTATGGACAGGATATAGTTATATTCAGGAGAGTTAGCGATAAGAATGATAAACATGCATTCTATGTACGTATAGGTCACAAGAATGATGATGGAACATATTATCTCAAATCATTTGCTGATGCTATATCATATAATGGTGATGCTTTATTTGAAAGAATAGCTCAAAGTGGCATAAAACTCCTTAAGGGATCATTATTCAGAGATATATATGAAAATAAATACGATAAACTAGGAGTAGGTGAAGCTGTATATATATCTGAACATAATGATCCTGGTGCTATTTATGGTAAATATTATAAAGTAAAACAGGTAACATCTGAAAACAGATATAAGCTTGAAGAACATAAAGAATTATCAAAGAGTGGATTAAGTAGCGAAGATTCACCATATGTTGATAAAGCATATAATGAGTTATTAAATAGACTTGCATCAAATGAAGCACCAACAAGAAGGTGGAATGGCAGAATATATGTAATAAAACATAGATATAATGATGCAATACAATATGTGATAAAAATCAATAACGAACTATTTAGTGGAAAGAGGTTAGTTAGAATAATCCAGGAATATGACAAACTAAGGATAGTAGTAAATAAAAAAGAGTTTTCAGAGTATATGCTAGGGAAGCAATTAAAATTATTTTCAGAGTCTGCTACTATGACTAAGGAGTCTGATGTACTTGATAGTGTAATAAACAATATTAATAACTCAAAGGATATTGCAGATCTTAAAGAAATAATAATTCATATAGAAAATAAGTCTGTCGATAGGTATAATAGTATAAGAACTAAGTATAGTGAAAAGAATGCATTGGAAATTCTTGATGATATTATTAATAGAGGCACTATATTCCAAAAACAAATAGCAAGATTAATAAGGCCGTACATTGAAAAAAATATGCCAACAATTAAGTCTGCAATATTAAATAAGAAAAATAGACAGGTAGGTGCATTTTATTATACTGGAGATATAGAGATAGATTATTTAATGAGCAGTTATCTTGCAAAGGATAAGTCAATTAATGAAACAATAAAGGATATAGATAATACAATCTTGCATGAATTAATCCATTCAATAGCATCAATTCAGTATGAAACAGATCATGACTTTAAGATTAAAATAAAAGAGTTTATACGCTACATAAGAAAAAATCACTTTGATGTTATTGAAAGATTTCCATATGCATTTAAAGATGAAGGAAAAGAATTTATTGAAGAGTTTTGGTCAAATGAGGATTTTTATGACACATTAATGCAGATTAAATACGAAAAAGAATCTAGTTCGATAGGTGATAAGATATTGCAGTTAATAAAGAATATAATTTATAAAATAGGTGGGCTATTTGGTAAGAATATATTGTTTAATGGTGATAGATTAGGTTATAATATTGATACGTGGATAAAAGATAATATAAAGCCACAGTCATTTTGGAAGTACATAAAGACAACTTCGAAAAGAAATATTTATGGTGATTTAATATTTTATGATATATACAAAGATTCAAAAGGTAATATATATGAGATTAAGCATGGTGATACCTTGGAATTACGAGCAGATGCTAAATCGAAATGGATTAATAAGATCATAGAACAAGGTATTGACTGGTCTATTATACTTGATGAACATGGAGAACAAACAGATAAATATCGTAATGGTGCTGGTACTAAATTACTAGGTAGGGTATCTGATATAAGAACAGGATTAACTAGCTTCTTTAGAAAAGAAAGTAAGAATACAACCTTTGGAGAAAGACAAGCAGATAGAGAATGGAGGTATACCAGTAAAGAAGAGAAAAGGAATGTAGATGGTAAGCTAATGTCTTATGATGAATATAAGATATCACAGGACGAAAAATGGCTTAAGACTGCTATTAGAGGACGCGTACTGCATCTTATTAACAATATGGTAGTAGATAAACTCTATAACGGAGGATTCAATGAAGCTAAGATAAAGGCACAAATACAGGATATATGTTATAAGACTTATTATTTAAAAGATAGTACTGGTAAAGAATACGAGATACATATAGAAGAAGATCCTGATAAATATCTGTGGTTTGAAAGAAGATCAAAAGAGATATGGGAAACATATGGTGTAAATGCACAAAGTGATATATCAGATGAGATTAAAGATATAGTAGCATCAGAAGTAACAGTAGCAAGTGAAATACTTGGTCATGCTGGTACTGCAGATATGGTAGTAGAACATCATGACGGTAGTGTGTCATTATTTGATATAGCAACAGGATTCAATTTCAATGATAGATTATCAAGCAGGATATTAAGATATGGTGATCAGAATATATCGATAATGGATTCACCAAAAGAACTTAAGAAACTACAATTAATGTTATATGCCATAATGATGAAGGCAAATAACCCTGATCTTAAGTTTCGTGGATTAAGTATACTGTGGGCTCCTAATGAATACTGGTCACAATCAAGAGATAAAACACTCAAAGTAGAAGTAGCGGATTATCTAGAAATGATTAAGTCATTTCTTAAGGATAAAAAGTTGCTTAAAGAATTAGGTATGAATGAAAATGCCTATAGTGAACTTATAGCAGCAAGTCCTGGTATTTTTAATGCTGAAGAATATTCATATGAGTATAATGCTAAGAAGATTGGCAAGGGAGAACCAGGAACAAGAACGATAGCAGATACAATAGATGATATAGAAAGTTCTAACAAAGAACCATGGAGAAAAGCCGAACTATATCTTGCTGAAATGCAAAGAATAATAGGTAAAGCACCTGTTATAATTGATATAGGTAAGAGTAAGTATGAACACTTAAATAAAGAAGATCAGAAACTATTAAAAGAATTATCAGAAAGAGTATTACAGATATTCAGAGATCCAGAAGTAGTACTTAATGTAAGTGATAAGTATGATGTTTCTTTACTTACAAGTATACTTGGTAACTATTCAGATATATCAGATCCCAGGGTACAGACGTGGAAGAAATTAAGGGATTATTTCTCTCTGCAGATGTATAAGGAGATAGATACTAAAATGAATAAATACAGGTCATTACATAGAGCAGTAGTAGATGAATATTATAAGAAACATCCATTACCAATAAGAAACAAGAAATGGATGAATTTCATCAATTATAAAAAGATGTATGCTTTTATGTATAAAGAGTTTGATAATAATGGATCCACTCAATTAAGACTTAAGCATAGAGATCTTGATCCTGAAGATTTTGCAAATAATAGTACTACACTAACAGATGCACAGAAAGAATATTTGGATTATCTTAATGAAACATACAGATCATACTTTGAAGGGGAAAATGCATTAGGTAATCAGATATCTACATATGTTCCTGAAAAAGGCGAGATGGTTCCTATTAAAAATATTGATCTATATAATAGAGAGCTTTCTGAAAATGATAAATTTAAATATTATCCTGGTTGGTTTCCAAAAGTACAAAAGGAGATAGAAGAAGTAATCTATGATGAAGGACAGGGTAGTTATGTAAAAGGACTAATCAATATGAAGTTCATAAAAGACATGCTTCATAGGAGCCTTACTTATTATATTGAAAACAGGTATCAAGGAAGAACGCATTCTGCAATGGTATTGCCGTTTAAATATCTTGGTTCATTTAATATAGATAATACCAGGGAATATACTTATAGTGGGGAACTTCAGTTTGATAGGTTTATCAATAGTATGGAATATAAAAAGCATATGGATGGTGTATATGCTAGTGGTGAAGCTGTAAGAATGACTCTTGATATGGAGAGAGATAAAGGCCAACCAATGTATGCTAATACTGTTACTATGCTTGAAAGAAAGCTAACATCTGATATACTTGGAAGAACTATAAGACCTAAGCTAACACGTAAAGCATTAAAGCCATTTGGTACTAAGTGGGAAGATAGAGAACTAAGAACAGATGCTATACTAATGTTAATGAAGAACTGGACATCAGCTACTCTTATGTGGCTTAAGCCATTTACTGGTGGTGGTAACGGTCTTCATGCATCATTATTACAACATAGAGATGCTTTAAAAAGTACTATATCTGCCAGGATCTTTGGAGTAGAACAAGATGCTATTGATTTTACACTTAAAGATCAGTTATGGGCTGATGGTGAATACTTCAATAGTTTCTTATGGGATGCAGCAAAGGGACAACTAGATAGAAATAAGATATGGCTACTTGTGAGAAAGCTAAGATATATGCCTGACAACTTTGATTACAAGTCAGCAGATAGATACTTATTGTCATTAAGTAATAGGCTTATTAGTGAGAATACAATGTATGCACCTCATAAGATACCAGAAGAATTTGTATCTATTATTACAATGCTTGCTCAGTTAAAACATCTTAAACATCCTACAACCGGAAAGAGTATCTATGACTGTTATAAAGTAGTAGATAAAGGTAATGGTGAATATGATGTAGAATGGGATAAGGAAGTTCCTTCAAGAGGTAAACTTAAGCATGGTTCTGCAGACAGAGTGTGGTATGAAGATATGACTGAGCTTACATCACATGAAGTAGCAAAGCTTAAGAAAGTATACGAAAGACTACAAGGAGGATATCGTAAAGAAGAAGCGTCTGCACTTGAAGTATATGTTGTAGGCAAGATGTTTATGCAGTTTAAGAAGTACTATCCACGCTTATTAATGAACGCTTTCTCATCAAGTAGGAAAGAAGATGATCTTGGTTATATGAAGAAGCTTGGTGAAAAGCAGCAAGGAGAAGATGTGTATACCTGGATGCAGAGAATGAATGAAGGACGGTTTAAGATACTTGGTAAATGGGCTGCAACGCTTATTAACAGAAATGCCTTTGAGAGACAATACAGATGGTCAGAAATGCCACCATTATATAAGCAGCATGTAGTAGATGCCGGATTATCATTTGGCATGTATGCAATGTTATATACTGCATATTTAATGATGTTTGGTGATGATGATGATAATGATAGTCTTAGGAAATGGTATAAGATGTACTTGCTTGATAACTTTATACAGCAGTATGATCCTAGAGAGTTAGCTAAGATAGGCGTACAATCATTACAGCCTGTAGCATTTACAAGATCACTTGATGCTATGACTGGATTTGCAACTATGATGGGTGCTGCATGGGATTATACTACTGGTGATAAAGAAGAGGCATTTACTCAGAAAGGTGACTTTAGGGGCTGGAATCAATTTAAGAAATCAATTCCGTTGTTTGCTAGTTACTTTGATTTTGTAAAGAGAATAGAAGAGTCTTCAGATCTTTCTAGGATACTACAATGGGATTCATTGAATAAGTGGAGATAGATTAACCTGTTGCTATAAAAAAGGGGCAAAGCTTATAAAAGCAATGCCCCTTTCACATTACAAAAACAATTTATAGGAGGTCGTCTTTGTTGATATATAAATTACCGTCTTTGAAGTATTTATATAGTGCTTCTCTGTCAGAGTGATCACACAGATAACGTGGATAATATTCTTTTACGTATGGGTCATAGATTAATAAAGTAATACCATTACGTATTTTAATATTATCTTTTATTCTTCCTTTAGTTGGATCTATAAGAACAAATAGCTGCCATAGATCAGGCATTTTGATATAGTATGAAGGTAATTCCGTAAGATATTCAATTCCATATTCGCCTATCTTAAAGTTAGCTTCCATCTACTTTGTTATCTTGCCATCACCAGTTACATTAACAGTAATAAACTTTTTTTTACATTTAGAACAATAACATGATATTTCAGCAGCATCAACCTTATTAGGACTTAATCTAGTAGTAAATCCAACACCAACTATTATTGAAATCTCATATTTATGTATACAGAATAATTGTTTTATTTTTTCGTTCATAATTTATCCATCTTTTACTTTAACGCAATTATACATTTTAAATGGTATATTAAACCACTTAAATAATAGTCTGCGGAACAGATTATACTTATATACTTTAATGACTTTAACTTGATATGAAGTGCCAGAATCAAGAATATCACCTTTTTTAAAGTAGTTGTCATCGAAATACAAAATAAATGGCTTTCTATTCATTTTCGGATTCATTCTATTACTACTTTATTTGCGCTTTAAGCCACTTAGTATAGTCAGTAAGGCTTCGTATGTCGAAATTGATCTTACGTGCTGTAGTGTCATTATCTGTCCTCAAAAAGCGTGTTGGGACAAATGTTTGCTTGAACAGTCGTGGTAGTACTGCAAGTTCAACATATAAACCATACTTATCATATAACCATTTCTGATTTATTCTGAATAGCCTGGTCATATTATTCTGATCAAACTCAGGCTTTACTTCAAAGAATGTATAATGACCATCATCTTTCTTTGATATAACTGCAAAGAATGGAACTTTATGAGTGTATTTATCACCTGATACAGTTCTGTAATATATTCCATCATATTGCTTATTCCATTCTATAAGGAAGTCTGGAGTATACTGATGTGCATCAAGAAGACTATGCTCTACAAGTTTTACTTTCGTTACAAGATGTTTTGTTGATCTATAGAACTTTGATGTAGACAATGTAAATGATGTGTATTCATATACATATCTCTTTATTATACCATGTTCTTTAAGATCATCTAGCCACCATTGAAAATATTGTTCTCCTGGACTTTTATATTCCATTATAGCAACAAATTAAATATCCATTCCCACATACTAAACTTAAAGTAGATAGAATTCATGCCTATTACTATGCTTGCAGCAAGTATAATAGATAACATGATTCTTAAATTAGACATAGTTATTGTTCTTTGATTATTCATAAATACTAATGCTATAAGGGCCAGTAATGAAACCGGCCCTGAGAACATAAATACATTAATGAAAGTCCAAAGCATTATCAATATTATGAATATAGTATCATACCAAGTAATGTAATCTTCTGTTGTTACATATAAATATAGCGGTTTAGTATCTACAATTCTTGAAACGCAATAAAATATTATTAGTGCACTTATTATAGCAATAAACATATGTTATTCATCTTTGTCATTATCGGTGAATGAATCAGGATCAGGAAAATCACTATCACCACTTTCTTCATATACAACATCATGATCAGATTCGTCTGTTTGTTCTTCTGTAGCCAGTCCTTTTTCAAATAAGTTAGGTTCTCCTTCTTTTATCTTTTTATTAGCTGCTATGGCATCATCAATAGTAAGCTGCTGTACACCTAATTTGGAGCCATTTAAGAGCATCAATGTTTCAAGGCATATATTATCTATAGCTGTACGTAAATCTTCCTCAAAACCAAAATGATCATCATCCATGTTAATTGAAGGAGTAGATATACCAATTATTCCTTCATTGGCAGTAATAACCTTGCCTGTTATCTGCACTACATCATCTTTTACTTTCTTGAATCCAGTAGCGGAATATTTATCATCATCTACTGCATAGAATACTGACGACAACATTGTTGTCAGCTTATTTATTGCAGCATAGAAGTCTTTGTGTGGTACATCATTTATCTCCTCATCCCTGTTACGATTAAGTTCTGGATAGAAATAAGATACATTTACGACTGATGACCTGTCTTTCTTGTTAAGTTTTACCGATAGAATGTTTTCTGCTTTCATATGATTACACATTTAGTTAAGTCTGTTGTATTTACTATAATAATCCTGCCTTTATCCGGCTCAAATATATCATGATAATATTTCGATATTATGTATAGCTTATTATACCTTGATTTTTCAATGCCTATGTCATATGTTTTATATTTGGGATTTAAATTAAATACTCCTTCGTATTCTTCATAATTACGTAAGTAACTTTGATTAAACGTATAGACCATTAAAGCAAAATATTCATTTGCTCCTAATGTAGATTCATCTTTAATAGTGGGGTCCTCTCTTACGAGAGAGAGGACGCCACTAGTGGTACTTGTAATAAATTCTTCAGTCGTCATTATTCTTTTTCTATTGGTATGCCTAGATGTACGTTATAATATGAAGATATTTCCTCTACCTCTATCTCTTCAAATTTTGACATGTCAACCTTTAAAAGAGGATCATCAAAGTCAGGATCTACAACAAATTTACGTTTTTCTATTACACCATTATCTGCTTTTGGTTTTTTCATGAGGTCTTTTAACTAAGTCGTATTGTCTGTTAGCAATTATAGCACAATATCCAGAAGGCTCATATATTTTTGTTTCTACAGTCTTTTCGATAAAATCACAGTTTTCTTTATTGTCAGTAGTAATATCAATGTTTATACATTCCCAGCACTTAGTTATAAATGATGGATAAATATAGTAAGAAGCATTAAATGAGCTTTTATCTACAGTCATATATGGCTTTTTTCCTAGACATCTTGTTAGTCTTGCACATAGTTTATCAAAGTCTTTTACAGTAGGCTCTATATTTTCTTTTGGATTTATAGTTATTGATGCTACATAATCAGAACGTATTTCCCACATAGTAGGTATAATATCTTTAATATTATGTATTACCATTCTTGTTAGCATCACTTTCTTACTATGGTCTCTTACTGAGCGCTTTTTGTTTTTATATGATTCAACGTAAATATCGTAATTCATATTATTATTTTTTGTTTTGTTGTTACTGTTATATAAACTTCACTACCAATTAATTCGAGATGTTCTTTTATTCCCTTAAGTTCTTCAATTAATTCATCAAATGTCTTAGGTTGTTGTTTAATTGCTTTTCTGTTTCTAGAATACTCCTGTATAGTTTCAAGTATATTTCTAGCATGAAATGGCTCAAATGTATTAACACTACAGAACGTACAACCATCAGCTTTCTCAAAGTATTTTAATCTATAACATTCAGTTGCTACTCCGGCAGATATTCTATATTCTCTTGCAAGATCATGCAGTCTAGACTTTTTGTCTTTAATAACTCTATTCTGAGCAAATATTAAGAATTTAAGGACTCTATCAATAGATTTTTGAGTTATCATTATCTATAGTGTTTACGTGGATTAAACTGATTCTTTTTATGAAGCTTAGGATAGTCTTGTCTTTCTTTTAATGCTTTGGTATCGTTATATGTAATACATTTTGATGTAGCAGTTCTATATGAGCTACAGGACGAAATTAAAATACAAGTAGTAATTGCAATTAAGCAGATAACAATTCTTTTCGTTTTAAACATTTTTTGATGATAGTTTTATTGTTATTAATTAATTCTATGATTTCAGAATAACGTTCAGGTACATTGTTGTTATAACCTCTGCATTGTTCTACGTTCATATCTTTTAATGAAAACTCAATTGTAGCTAATGGCTTGTTATTCATGCGTGCAGATAATATTAGTGAGTCTCGTCTGCTGTAGTAATGACTATAATATACGCAATGATTAAGCATGTCACCTTCCTTTCTCATTGTTCTGACTGATAAGATTGGTTTAATGACTAAATCTCCAGAAGCTATTTTGAGTCTTTTAAATGGCATAACATGATCTTTATATGTTAGTTGATCATGTTTGTCTTTAGCTTGCATTAGTTCAAGATTCTTTCGTTCTTCTCTTTCACGTCTTAGCCTACGTAACTGAACCAAATCTTGATGAGCCTTATCTAGACTATCAGGACATATGTATTTTGGATTAGTAATATCAAATCCTTCCTGTTTAAGCATATAAAGATGATCAAGCCATGTAGATACATTTGATATCTTGTATTTATGTCTCATAGCTATTTTAACTTGTTGCCAATAATTACGTACATCTCTATGACCCATTCCAATTGCATTGAACAAATCATATTCAGCAGCTTTAAATATTGTTTCAGCCATACTATCATTTAATAATAGATCGGCAGCAAATACAATATGTAGCTTAAGCGACTTTATAATATTTATATCATATCCGTTACGTTTTAATGCTGGAATTAGAAATGTTCTTGGATATACAGATTGATAATTTTCTCCTTTATTTGTGTTCCATCCATAATATTTATTATCATCATATTTAATACTCATTGTTCCATATGACCACGGATCATATACTGAATATCTGGAAGACCCAAAACAATAAGTATTCACTGCCATTACAACATGTCTACCATTTGAATTAAACCAGTGCTGATATACTTCTCCGTGACTTGTAAATAAAGGACTATTAGTACTTGATTCTTTTTTACAATAATAGAAACGAAATACTTGCCATCCTCTAAATGTAGTAGCAATTACTAAATACGCATCACGTTTAGTAGTACGCTTTTTCCCTGGCAGAGTAGTAAGTTGAGCTTTGCAGTTAGGACAGATACGTTTATTATCTGGTTTCCATTGATGACCACAGTCAAGACATAGATAACGCTTGCTAGATATAAATAAATCATGTTCGAAAAGATGCTTATAAGCCCATTTAATAGCTTTATTGCTAACAGGTGGTAACTTATTGCTTAAACTGTAAACTTCTTTCTCAAGCCTTGTTTTTGGCCTCATTTAAAATAAACTAGCTTGTATTGGTACATCTTTCTTTTCTTCTTTTTTAGCAATGGAAGGAGATCTCATTTTGTGTTTCATTTCACTAGCTAGATCATCAATAGCTTTCTTCTTTGCCTCTTCTTTTTCTTCTTCAGTAAGTTCTACATGATGGTTAACTACGACACGCATATTAGTTTCTTTTCCTACTTCAATATTGTCTTCGTCATAGTAATGTACTGCCATAGAGAATACTTCATCATCGGTAAAGCCATTACATCCTGACTTTTGTACTTCATTTAGGATATAAGTAATACAGTCGTCGATATTTTTATTCTCCTTAAGAAAAGTAGCCATAAACAAAGGATCTTCACCTGCTTTCTTTTCGAGATAAGATTGGATAGTCTGTTTAAACTTATCTGTTGATTTCATATATTTGAATTAATGAATTTAGCAGCATCTTCTCCATATTTTTCTTTTATATACATATGCACAGAATAACCAGATTTGTCTTTATAAGTACATTTCTCATTATTGTATTCATTGTCTTTTTTAGCAAGTATATTATCTAGTTTAATTATATCTATAGTTGCTCTGTTTGGTCCTCTAACTGCTGTCATTAACCTATCTATAGGAGGATTAAAACCAAATATTTCTTTAAAACGTTTGCTTAATTCTAATATGGTCATATGTTATTCCTCTTCATCTTTTGTTTCTGTATCAAGATACCTACTTAAATCATAATCATCAGTCTGATGAAATATTTCATCTACTAGCTCAGATACATATGATTCTGATATATTAGATACTTTACCTGATTTAATATCACTCTTTATACGTTCAATCATCATATTAAAATAATGAACGTCAACACCTATAAGCTGATCATATAATACTTGTGGATTAGACAAGTCATAAGACCTAAGCTGAAAGGCCATCTTAAATATATCACCAGCAGATATAGTCCATCCTCTTGATAAAAACTTTCTTAATCTGAATATAGATGCTAACGGATATAATGATCCGGTATAACGTAACTCTTTTGCAAGTATAGCTTCAAGTGATTCGGGATTAAGATATAGCTTACCTGTCTTTGATAACCAGTATGATTTTACATGAACGAAGTCATAGTTCTTATGTATTTCTTCTGGAGGACCATAGAAACGAAGTATAAGTTGAATATCATTTGTAAGTGATATAGCATTATCAGTAATAGCAGAAGGATAAAATTTTGCTTTTGTTTGTTTTGTAATAAGACCAGTTGATCTTATAAAGAAACGTATTCTGCCATCCTTATCTTCTTCAATGGTACAATCTGATCGTAACATTGGATTATCCTTAATAAGAATATCGCGATAATAATTAGCTACTGCTAATACTGTTTCTTTGTTTGTAAAGTATATATCATAATCATTTACTTTTTCTTCAAGTATTAATGATACTATTGATCCACCTGTTATAATGGAGTTATCGATAACAAGTTTCCTTACTTTATCGTCTTTTATTGACTTAATGAAATTAGCAAACTGACCTCTTAATATTTTTTCTATTGTTTTTGTTTTCATTTAATTATTTTGTTAGACCATATTAAGCTATCTTTTAAAGTATCATTTACATCAAATGGATCATTATATAGTTCTATAGTCGATTGTCCATCATTTTCTTCAGGAGGCAATGGCTCTGATGTATCAAGTAATAATTCATAGCCATTATCAATATCAGAACCAAATATACCAAATGCTTCATTAGCTGAATTTATCTCACCTTTAATAAGTAATTCTTTAAATTTTTCCTCAAGACTAGTTGGAATATTAATTCTTTCCCATATTGTACATTTGAAATCACAGTACATAATTATTATTCATTAATTCGTAAAGTCGTTAGCATTAGTATTATTAAATTTCTCAAAGAAATCATCTCTATTATCTGCTTCTACTATCACCCAGGCAGTTTCTTCATCATAATCAATCTCTTTGTTTATTATTGTTCCTCCACTTTCTTTAATATCGTATATATAGTTGTCTAAATCACCGTCATGTTCGCATTCGCGAAAGTCTATTCTGAATCTTACTTTACTCATATTCTTCAATTGTTATAGTTGTACCAGTAACTTTTTCATAAATATTTAACGGAACAAAATATGCGCTACTCCCATATAAATCATAACCATCATCATCATTTATAAGATGAATATCAGGTTCCTGTAAATAATCCTGTGATTCAGGCCATTGTACGATAGTATATAATTCAGATTTTATCATTTGAAGTCATTTATTGTTAATCCTTCGTCATTATATTCTATTGATGCAGGATATGTTAACATAATTCCATTATAAAAATATTGTCTCCATAGGTCATCTCTACTCTCGCCCTCACCCTCTATCATAAATACGTAATCAGGATATTTAAGTGAGTGTTCTATCATATCTCTTTCATGAGTATACCATTTCATAGCATCATTAAATAAATCAGGTTCAGTAGCCCTTTCATCACAATATGCCTGAGTTATTAATAGTTCGTGTTCTTCTCTTGCCTTGTTGTTGTATTGCATGTCTTTATTAAATACAACTAGTGTATGATATGTATAATATCCCATATTTTAAAATTTAAAAGATTGGTCTGGTAATTCAGTTAATGGTTCCATATTATAACAATCTTGTCTTTCTTCATTTAATTCTTCCAGTGTCATATATGTAACTAATGGATTAATCTGCAATCCGCAATAAGGACAACTTATATAGAAATAATCGAAAGGTTTCCAATCCTGATAAAGATTAGCTTCTTTGCTACAATTAGGACAATCTGTTGAACTGCTACATCCACTCATAATTCATTTAGTTTAATAGTTTAAGTAATAAAAGAAGGGAACAGCGTTGAGGTGCTATTCCCTTCATTGGTTAGTCAGAAAGTGTTATTTGATCAGTTCAAATTTATCAATTAAATAATCTCCAAGCAAATGATTTCTTCCAATTATGTTAGGAAGATCAGTATGCTCAGGCTTATACATTTCTGTACACATATTATAAAAGTCATACAGAGATAGTGATTTATTGTAATCAAGTTTGTTATCGCTTACTTTAAGGAATTCAAGATAACGTACACTAAGATCACCTATCTGATTCTGCTGAAGGATATACTCAGGACGTATTCTCAGACTGTCTTTGGCTACTCTGTAAAGATTAAGCTCGCCTATAAGATCACATACATTGGCATAAGAAAGTATGATCTGCTTCATTGAATTAAGAATAACAAGATCTCTTTTACGAAGATCATCATAGTTTCCAAGCCAGTAGTAGATCTTTGTCATTAGTTCCTCAATCTTCATCTTATCATCACCAAATGTCTGAAATCTGTTTCCAGATCCATAGATACACTGGTTGCGGCATATTTTAATATTAGGTCCAAATGCAACTTGTATTCCCTGCTGATGATATGCTACAGCTATTGACTGAGTAGTTTCATTATCCTCACCTTTAAGAAGATTAAATGAAGTAATCATTCTCCTTAAAACATGAGACTGAAGTGATCCTTCACCATATTTTTCTTCAAGAGCAGTAATCCTTGTTACACCAGGAAATGCTGACGCACCACCAGATGTAGCATAAATAGGCTCCATTCGATATTCAATGCCGGATTTCTCTATCATGTCTTTAATACGTTCAAATAAAACAAAATGAATAACTCCACTAATAGGATTACCGCCTATGTTTCTTTCGTCGATAGTTTCTTTGAGTTCAGCTAATGTTAATTCCTGAACTGGTGTGTCTTTGAAGTCTAATAATCTTTTTACCATTAGTCTCTTGTTTTATTTGTTCTTGTTACTTGATAAAGTGAAGATGTTTCTCCTTTGTAAATGAGTTTGATTAATACATTAAACTGATCTAGTATGCCGTTTAATTTATCAATCAGTTCTTCTACTTGAGGATCGTTAATAATACCAAATTCGGTATCTACATGTTTTTTGTTTCTATTCATTGTTTGATGTAATTGTTATAGAACCATAAAATTTATCTACTAGGTGTTTACTGATTTTTCCACCATATTTTGCTCTTATAGTTCCATCAGATACTTTATATAGAGTAATAGCACTAAATTTAGGATCTTTGTTATCAGAAAAACAATCACAAATAAATAGTGTATCAGCTACATAACCAGAAAATACGTTTTTGGCAATAAATATATCTCCATCATTACATATTGGATATGTTTTTTCAACATCTGTTGATCTACTGATAGTAAGATTAGTTTTCATATTTCTTGTATTGTTTGTCTGTGGATACATTCAAGTACAGGACAAGTCTTACATAGACTATAATGAGGTTTAGTAGGCCATCCCATAGCTTCATAATAATCTATAAGAGATACAGTTTTGTTTATAGTTTCATGTAATTCCTGTTCTCTTGTTTGATCCCATGTAACCTTAATGAGCTTATTATCTATTTTCTTATAGCTGAAAACCCAATAGAAAAAGTCTATTTGATTTTGTTCAATAAGATTAATAGCAGGACGAGTAAGAAGATCTCGCATATGAGGATTCATGTCAATATTAGCAGCAAGTTTCTTAACTCCATAGAGATACATTAAGGCTTGTGTTATATCCATGAACTCAGGCCTACCCCAACAGTATTCACCAAAGCTAGATTCAACATCAGCAGTAAGCTTGATATCAATTATAGCAAGGCGTAAACCATCCTTTGTTATTATTGCAGTAGGGAATATATCAAACTCCATGCTTAATAATACTTCTGTATTTCTATGCCATGGAACTATTATTCTTACCTGTGTATTACCATGCGTAACAGTAACCTGGTATTTATCACATAGATCTTTGAATATCTGAGCCTGACGTTCAATCCTTACCTGATCAAGTGTTTTGTCACCTTTATATGGTGGCTTTTCTTGTGCGGCAAGTTTGTGATTCTCAATAATTTGTTTTTTACTAAGTTTTTTACGTGGTAGATCGTCTGTTACTTGATTATTAGCACCTCTTCCTAAGCAGAGTGTTTCGAAATAAGAACCTTTAAGCATGGATTCTGTTTGATAATGATGAGTCTTTGCTATGTCTACAGCATAAATCTGATAAGGACAAAGTAATTCTCTTTCATCACCACGATAAAGGAACCTCTTTATTAAGGACGAATTTAATGGTCGTTCTTTAAAGTTCACTTGCTATCTTATTAATTGCGTTAAATAACTCTTCTGTAAGTGATATAATGCCACGTGTGCCTTTTATGTCATTGCCGTCTACTAACTTCAAGGTCTTGAGTTCAAATGCCTGTATAGCGATTTTAAGTGCCTTTTGATAGACTATAGACTTATCATTAGCAACACGCATGGCAGTAGGATCTTCTTTCTTACATAATTCACTGTTAAGCTCAGACGATTCAACTATGAATGTTGAAAGTACTTTAGCAACGCTACTTATTTCAGTAATAGATACTATTGGAGCATGAAACATAATACATAATAGGGTGGCAGCTTCATAAGAAGACTGACTAATAATGCTTAGTAGCTCTCCTCTAGTTCTGTAATACTTCTTAGCACCACTATAAGAATTCCCTTTCGTTAGTTTCTGTCTGTCTTTTTCTGCCCGTGATAAGTCTATAAAGAAATATTCACCACCACGATTCTGTTTTGTCTCAACAGTTACCTCGTATGTCTTATTACCAATGAATTTCTTTTGATCTTTAACGTTAGAAGAGAATTCGTAATAATTTCCTTCAGTGTCCTTAAGTTTAAAATAGTGAATCTTAAAGCCAGTTGTAGTTGTAAATTCTCTTGTATACGATACTTCTTCTACTGTAATCTTTTTTGTTTCCATGTTAAAATTCGTTTACACTTTTAATACATTGTCCAATAAGTTCGATATGATCTGCAACTACTATATATTGTCTGTCTTTTGATGCATAATGACGTTCAAGTAGTTCAGCTAATTGTTCATTAATAAATATCTCTGGCTTCCTGTAAAAGCCTTCAATCATTTTAATAGCATCACTTCTGTGTATGCTATAGATGTTGTCGTTGCGTATTATCACTTCAGGATAGTGTTTGTTGACATATTGTTGAAATAGATAAGGAATGTCCTCTTCATCGAAATCTTTATACTCTCTTTTAAGCTCTATGTAAATTTCTTTTATTTTTCCCATTACTTTGTTCCAAATAGTCCATCATTAGGAACCTCTGTGAATATGTTATATCCAAGATCGGCTATATATCTGAATATCATATTATCGTTTATACTATCATCATCTCTGTTCTTTACGGATTCAACAATAAATAAATCATCAATATGATTTTTCAGTTTGGCGTTACGGCCATAGAGGTATGAGGATCTGCTATTATTAAGGCTTACATTGTAAGATTCATTAAACATCTTTTTTACTATAAAGCTATAGATAGACAGCTTTTTCTCCATGTATTTAGTTTCTCTTCCCTTATTCTTAAGGTCAACGTGATTACTATATTCTGTATACTTTTGAACTAACCATGAGAATGTAATCTTTTGACCAAGAATATCTTTAAGTTCATTATTAATAAGAGATCTTACCTTGACAAATGTTTCTACTCTAAGATCAGTTAATGATTGAGTATCCTTGTCTCTTTGGCTATTTATTGTCCATAGATATTTATCAAAGTTCTCTTCTGTAAATGGTAGATCTTTCTTAGCAATGAAATTCAGTTCTATTTGTTTTTCTTCAGCCAGTAGGTCAGGATACTTTCTAGGAAGATTGACAAATAATGCTTGCTGAACAAAGTCCAAAATCCTGGTTGATCCTTTGAGATATTCTTTACGTGGTCTGTATCCATCTTCTAGATTAGCTTTACGTGCTATTTCTTTTGTAAAATGATGTACAAGAAATACAAATGCATTATTGCTATCTGCTATATCTTTAATCTTAGCAGCTAAGTAATCGTCTCTTTCTATACCAGCCTTATCACATTCAATAAGGCCTAAGTTATCAATCACAATAACTTTTTTGTGATTCTTAAAACGTTCTCCGAATCTCTTACATCGTGCTACTATTGTTGCTATAGATGCAATTCGATCATAAAATTCTACATTAAATTTTTCATAATGTTTTGCAGCTTCTTCTATACGCTTTATGTCTCCGTCATTAATTTGATAATTAATACTCTGTAGTTCTTTAGTTGTCATTTTTAAATCCATAGATAAAAAGCTTCTTATAATCTGTTGCCTTTCATCTTCCATTGAGAACCATTCAACAGCTACATTCTTTTCATTTTCAAGCATTCCTCTTATGACCGATATAATGAACTTAGTCTTGCCAGATCCTTCTGGTCCAGCTATGATACAAATGTGCTTAGAACGAAAGGTAATAGCCTTATCAAGCATTTTATGACCAGACTTAATAACAGTTATGTTCTGACCTTTTGATGATAGCTTTATATTTGATATAGTAAGTTCAAGAGCTTTATTAAAATTGTTATGAACCTCCATATCAAAATCAAACAATGCCATTACATTATTCATTATGTCATCAGCTATTTCAACAGGATCTTTTATTGCCTCATAGGCATCTTTTTGAGATAAAAGAGAAAACCTTATTATCTCTCTGTAGATATATTTCTCTCTGAGTATTTTTACATAGTTATCAATAGACGCAACATATCTCTCTGCTATATCCATTATATAATCAACACCGCCAATATCATCAAGTAATCCATTTATTCTTAAATAATCAGTGAGAATGACTAAATCTGGCTTTTTGTCATCTTCATATAACACTTTAAGTGCTGAATATATAACAGTATGAGCAATTTTATAAAATACCTCCGGTTTTAAATAGGGATATTTTCCTATTAGGCTATAATCAGCTATCATAGCTCCAAGAACAGTTTGTTCTATATCATTAGACCAGGGCGGTAATTTACCCGCCATATCAAGGATAACATTGGTTTTGTTATCATATCTCTTTTTGTTCATTTATTCATCCTTCTTAGCTCTTTGTTATAGACTAGTTCAATATGTTTTATTCTGTCGATATAGTCATCCCACCATATTATGTCTTTATATGACATTGAATGATATTGGTGTACGTGACAGTTATTATGTGATAAAAACCAGTATTCTTCTGATAACATTACATCATCATCTCTTCCAAGTCCATGATGCAAAGAAGGCTCTCCATGTATTTCTTTGCCACAAAAGATACAAAATAATTTCCTGTCTCTATGTTTATTTCTTTCTGATTCTATGAATAATTTACGTTTACCAGTATATGATCTGTTAATACGTATTTTCTTATCAGTAAGCTTTTGTTTTTTCTGTTTTGATGATAAGTATATTGATTTGTAATGATAAACACAATATCCTTTTGCATACAAAGGTGCATTACAATCGGGAAGACTGCATTTTTTATTATTATGTTTTATCATAATCAATTAAACTTACGCTTCTCTTCATCAGATAGATTATCATATCTTTTTTGATAAGCATTACGTAGAATATCCATCATTTCATCAAAATCACTATCATCAGTAATAGCTAATTGATAATGCTTACCATTAACATCAAAATCAACTATTATAGTACTAAATGAATCATCCAAGTAAGGTTTGATGTCACTTATGAATTTACTTATTAAATCGCTTATTGTCATTATAAGTCTATATTAATTGATTTAAGTAGTTCTTCTATAGTTTTAAATACAGAATCATTATTATTGAAGTAGAATATTGTTGCTGACTTACCAAATCCGCCAATACTATTTTTACGCTTTTTCGTATATACTTCTCTATAAAACTTACGTCCATTAATTAAATTACCTGGAGCTATAATAGTACATTCATGCTTCATTAAATGTGTTGTATCTAAAGCTATATGTGAAAGCATTTTTGATTCTATTTTAAGTCCATCGATTTTCATCCTTCACCTCCTTCCTTTTGAACTTGTGGGGTAACTTGAGGGGTCAGGCGGGAGCGAAGCCAGTCATCAAATGAAACTCTTGGTTCTGTTTCCATAATTGTTTTAATGTTTCTGTCTTCTCTATCGAATTTAATACCTTGCTTCATGCCTTCAAACCATGCATCTTTTGCTATCTCTTTTATCCGCTTCTCTACCTCCTGATTGACCAATTCTTCAACCCTGCCTTCTATGTCGCTAAAGTGTTCTCCGGGCATACGCTTCCGGTTGTGGAGAATTTCAAATATCTTCTCTTTCATCTCTCTGTTAGTTTAAGATAACTTCACTACGAAATCCAGAAGCTCCCTTGTGACCTCCACCACCTCTCTTCTTGGCAATAGCCGAGCAATCTACTAACCCATTGTCATTATACAGCGAATATGTGAACAGACCCTTGTCATACCAAAAACAAGCAAAGCCATCATACCCATCTGCGTGATAGTCTATCCCGAAGTTAATGGGGTTAAACCTCTCTTGGTTAATACAGGCAAACTTCCACCCGTCAAGTTCTATCTGGAATATTTTTTTGTATGAATGTTTTGCCTCGGAGCATAAGTAGGCATATATGGCCTGCCCCTTTAGGTGTATCTCCTCGCACAGATCAGAATCAAAACTCCAATCCCCTCTCCCTCTTGCGATAAGTAGAGTTGAGTATGCTTCATTAACGTTCCCGATTAATTGCCTTGCCCCATACTGGAACTCTAACACCCTTAACTCTTCCTCCGTTCCCTTATGCCCAAAGCAATCATATCTGCCAAGTAATCTGACAAGCTCAGGTATTTTAACATCAGGGAAGAAATATTCCCATGCAAGTTCACAAGCGGCTTTATTAGTTGCTTGAATACCGCCCCATAAATTACGAACACTTCCAATATCTGTTATCGCACTAACATGATGGTCAATCCATATAAGCCCGTTCACTTGCGATATTTCAATCATCGCCTCTTTAGGGAAGGATATGTCAACCATAATTACCTGCTTATCGGCATCCAATTCGGGTAGCGGTTGTCCGTAGTCCCATCCAATTAATTCAACGTCATGGTAAAGTAGTTTAACAATAGCGCCAGACATCCATCCGTCTAAGTCTCTTGAATGATAAATACAAATTGTTTTCATTTTGTCTCTGTGTTTTTATTTCTACCCCTGGTTTTATATGTTCACCTTTGGTGGATATATAACATAGTTATCGGCAACCTTAAAGACGAGCATCTTCGTCTATTTGAATTACCGTATTCCCATCAACTAAATGGACTTCTTCTTTCTTTAACGCCATTTCATTGCCCGTATCGTATGTTCTTTCTAAAAAACATTCACGATTTAAAATATAATGATATTTGCCATCGTTTGAATAGTGATAAGTTCCAGTAACAAATTCACCTGTTGAAACTAATTTTGCTTTGAATAATACTTTCATTGTTTTATATTTTAAAAGTTTATAATTCGATTAAAAAAGGCAGCCGATAACACGCAATATAAAAAATTGGCTATCAAACTGCTGTGGTAACTTGAAAGTGACTACAAAGCCAACTTTTCATATTGCCACCGTTGTGTGTAATACTACGTTCGTCCATCAAACACCACCACCATAC
>Ga0209408_1000668_pt1 | contig 24425 bp, 21 predicted proteins | sample AD_UKC107_MetaG_FD_184422 | JGI IMG/M metagenome (GOLD analysis project Ga0209408, IMG submission 184422) | Active sludge microbial communities of municipal wastewater-treating anaerobic digesters from Hong Kong - AD_UKC107_MetaG (SPAdes)... | ecosystem: Engineered > Bioreactor > Anaerobic >... | reverse complement strand
AACTTCATTTTATCGTAGTCAATCTGAAGTTTTTGGTCGCTGCTGATTTGCTTCTCAATTTTTTGAAGAAGCTCATCTTTCTTAACTTCGATAGCTACATACACATTGTACTTACCTTCTTTTTGGAACTTTTTATTGCAAATAGTAGCAACGTTGTTCAGCTCCTGATTGGTAACTTCACGTGTTAGATTCTCGAATTTTTCTTCGAACTCAGCAGCATCGTTAAAGGTACGCTCGTTGGTGTAGCGGTCGGTAACCGATTTGAGCGTGGTAGTGATGCTGGTGGCTAGCCTTTGTCTTGCAGTTAGTAACGCCTTATCTTCAGCAGTTCTCAGGTCTTGGCTAATTCCAGAGCCGGTAGCACGGAAAGCAGCCTTATCGGTACGGAATTCGTCGCATGGAACTTCAATTTCTTCGCCCAAAGCGCTGGTTGATTTTTTTCCGCAGCTAGACATGCCAACAGCGCCAGCAAGTAATACGAGGAAAAAGATTTTTGTTAGTTCAAGCTTTTTCATAACAGTTAAAATTTAGGTTAGTAATTAAGATAAAGTTAAAAATAATAGTGAATTTATTAGCGTTTAATTATTGCTACTTTTTGTAAAGCCAGTTCCAGTCCCAGTTGAAATGAGAGGCAGCACCCCAGTATGCCCACGACATGGCAACTTCTTTTCCTGCCTCAATCATCATCTTCTCTTTCTCAACGGTATCGTCGTAAACTTTCATTTTGAAATTCCACGAGCTTCCACCTTCGGCTTCCACTGCTGCGGTAACCTGCTGTACCAGCTGTTGCGCTTCGGGGTAGCAAGCCATATCGGGTGTAATTTTACCAAGATTCTCCTCAACGGTTTTGAGTTCTTTCCCTGCCCATGCCGCTTTGGCGGCAGAGAGGTACTCAGTACACTTTTGGTCGGCAAACTCTTTGTAAATATCAACGGAAATATCCATGCACTTATCGAAGCATTCGCGGCTTACATCAGGAACGGAGAGAAGCATGAAAAGAGCCTCCTCGTATTTTTTTTGTCCAGCAAGGGCTTGCGAACCTTTGATAATTACATCGCACTGTGAGTTGTAAAACTCAATGATTTTTTCCTTGCCACTTTCAACAAACCCACGGAATTGTCCATGCTTTGCATTGATTCCTTTAAGTGCTTGGGTGTATGCAGCATCCTCGGTTTTTCCAACACCTTTCAACGCAATGCTTGTTTGGCTAAAAATGTTTTGGCTCTGCGCATCAACAATATACAAGGTAAGGTCGATGTTTATAGCTTGCATTGGTGGTGCAGTTGGAGTTACCTCTTTGCTTAGTATTGAAATCATGGGAACAATAGCAAACCTAGCATTGTAGGGTGATGCTCCCAGTCCGTTTTGCGTAGCAATTTGCTGTAGCTTATTGGTTAACATTTTATTTGCATTGCTTGGAATCTCGGCTGCATCGGGAACAATGGCTGCGATAGCCACCCTCCCTAAATCATCGGTTTTGCCCAAGCTGTTTTGTGCATTAACACTTATGGTTAATGTTAGAAGTATTATAAAAAAAGGTAATAAAAACTTTTTCATTGTTAATTTCAGGGTTTAGTTTCAATTAGTATTTCAGTTTATACAAACCTTGTGCCAATCCAGAATAAAACAAAAAATCTTTAGTATCCGAATATTTGTAGCTCTGAAACGGAGTAGCTATCATCGCCTTCAGTTGCATAAATTTTTAAGAATCTAGCTTTAACAGGTTGGAATGAGACTTGTGAGATAAATGATTCGTGACCTTTTAAGGTTGAGAACGTATCCATACCCCAAGCATCAATCCCAAAAGTTTTGTCAATAATGGTTAATTTCTGAAACGAAGACCCATCCTGAGACCAGTCAATTTGGTAGCTGTCATTGTTATCAAGAGAAACAATAATTCCAGTTACCTCATGTATGGAGCCAAGATCAAGAGTAAAGGAGCAGAAACCAGACCATGAAACACAGGTTTCTCCATCCCATGCTTGTCCATTTTGTGCTATGATACCATCGGTAATTTGATTATAATTTCCCTTGAAGGTTCCTGCATGAGCAGAAACTTTTGCTGGTAATAAGACAGGATTTTCTAAAGGTTCACTTTTTGTGACTTTTTCTTCTTTTGGTTTTGAAGTAGTTTTTGATTCAGTTTTTTTTGTTTCAACTTGTTTTGGAGGTTCAGCATTTGGGTATAGGAAACGCCAGTCCCAGTTGAAGTGCTTTGCTGCGCCCCAGTGTGCCCATTGCATTGCAACTTCTTTTCCTGCCTGAATCATCATCTTCTCCTTCTCAACGGTGTTGTCGTAAACCTTCATTTTATACTCCCATGCTTTTCCTCCCTCGGCCTCAACGGCAGCGGTTACCTGTTCAACCAGCTGTTGAGCTTCGGGGTAGCAAGCCATATCGGGGGTAATTTTTGCGAGATTTTCTTCTACGCTACTAAGCTCTTTGCCAGCCCATGCCGCTTTGGCGGCAGAAAGATACTCGGAGCATTTTTGGTCGGCAAATTGTTTGTAAATATCAATGGAAAAGTCCATGCATTTATCGTAGCACTCGCGGCTAATGTCGGGAACAGAGAGAAGCATGTAAAGAGCCTCCTCGTATTTCTGCTGCCCGGCAAGGGCTTGCGAGCCTTTAATAATTACATCGCACTGCGAGTTGTAATACTCAATGATTTTCTCCTTTCCCTTTTCAACAAATCCTTTGAACTGACCGTGTTTAGCGTTTAGTTGTTTAATGCCTTGAACATATGCGGCATCCTCGGTTTTCCCAACACCCTTTGTTGAAATTGTGGTTTGGCTGAAAATGTTTTGGCTTTGGCCATCAACAATGTATAAAGTTATATCGAGGTTCAAGGCTTGCATTGGAGGAGCAGTAGGAGTAACCTCTTTGCTTACAATGGTTACTATTGGTACTATTGCAAACTGAGATTGTTCGGATGCACCAAGTCCGTTTTGAGTAGCAATTTGCTGCATTTTATTCTGCAACATTTTGCTTGCATTTTTTGGAATCTCAGCAGCATCGGGAACAATTGCTGCAAGTGCTATTCGTCCAAGGTCGTCGGTTTTTCCTAGGCTGCTTTGGCCCATTGAAAGCAATGGAGCCAAAGCAGTAAGAAGAACAACTACAGTTTTCTTCATGGTTTTGGTTTTAGGTTCTGGGTGTTACTTCTCGCCAAGGATTAGCCACGCTTCACCAAGGCCACGTAGGTAAACTTTCGAGTCGATTTCGTAGGTGCTTTTTAGGTACTTACGAAGATCGTTTACGAAGCTACGGGTATCAACAGCACGCTCACGGCCACGGTCGTCAACACGCATCATAGGAATACGAACCTGCTCAAGGCGCATAAAGTTTTCGGTTGCATCGCTAACGCTAAAGCGGCCTTCTACTGTGTTGTCGAAGAACCAGTCGTCGATAATTTCGGTTAGCTCCTTGTCGTCGAATTCGGTTTCGAGGGTTTCGCCCCAGTTGTTCCATACGCGAACCATTACCTTAACCTCACGACCTTTTGCAAACATATCCTCGAAGTGACCCTGAAGAAGATTGTTGAAACCATCCATATGGCTTAGAACTGCTTCCTCGAGGAGCAAATCAGCACCTGCTGACATTGAAGGAGCGCCTTGTCCGGCTGCGCCAGCAATTTGTTTTGAGGTGTATGCATCGAGGCCACGAAGGTTGAAAGTGATGTATTTTTCAGGACCATTCCTTTTAATTTCGAAGCTAAGATCCATAATAATATCGGCTTTGGCGGTACGCTTCAACATATCGATGGGGCTTTCGGCCATGTCGGAGCCAGAGCTGGAAGATGTCATCATTGACATTTCTGCGGCTTCCTTCTCAAGATTTTTCATCTCCATTTCGAGATCCTTCAGAGGGAATCCTCTTTCAGCCATAATGTTGCCCATTTTTGTGATTACAAGCCTAAGATCAGGGTCTTTTTGCATGGCGGCTTTGTAATCGGGAAGAGTTTGTGTGGCCCCCATGTTTTCGAACTCCATTTTGTAGCCCTTGCTAATGCAATACTGATCGCTGGGAACAACCATTATAGTTGGTTTTTTGGCCTGGCCAAAAATGGAGATACTAATAAATGCAAATAGTGAAATTAGCAGTACTCTTTTCATAACTTCTATTGTTTTTAGGTAGTTCGTTTTAGGTTAATTTTTAGAATCCAGAGTCGAGCCTTTTGGCAATACCGTCAGCCTCGAGCTGCTTGCGCAGGGCATCGTACATAATTTGGGTGTAGATGGCCACCTTGTAGCCCTTCTTCATTTTCAGCCTGTCCTGTCCGCTAGGCATACCATCAGTTGTAAGGGCAATAAACTGGTTGAATTTTCCGCCGGGGCTGAAGAACTGCTCAAAGTAGTCAGCATGTGTTTCTGATGCATTTGGATCGCGAAGGATTGCTGGTGTGGCAGCAGCTCCGTTTCCACCGGGGATTCCCTTGAAAATTGCGGCAGCAACGGCATTCATTTTAGCTTCAATAATGGCATCCTCAACCCTTTTGCCGTAGCCCCAAACTTTAAGAACTTTCGTTCCATCTTGTCCTACGCCTTGAATTTCAACTTCGTAGTTATAGCTACTGTTGTAGTGCTGTTTGCGCTCCTTGCGGCTATAGCGCTCCTGAGCGTTTGCTCCGGCAAAAACCAGTGAGGTTAGAATGAGGAGAGATAAAAAACGAATTGCTTTCATAGTACGTTAAATTTTTATGGTTAGAAAATATTACATTAGAACATTACTTTTACTCCAAACATGGCAGCAGGACCACTTCTGTCGAAGTAATCATCCCAAGCACTACCTATTACGTTACCATCGGCATCGGTAACATCGCCAAAGAATGCGTAGCTTCCCAAGCCCCCCATAATTTGGAAGTTATGTTTCAAATTTAGTGCCAAGTTTGCGCCAACCCTAAAATAAAGAGAATTAATAGCTTCGCTGTAAATATTGGTGTTTGTTGTTTGTTCCAAACCTGCTCCAGCATAGGGGCGAAGTTCGAGGTTACGCATTAGCTGGAAGCCTTTAGCAAGACCGCCACCATACCTAAGGAATGGGGATGACTCACCAAGGTAATCGTCAGAATCAAAGCCGGCTTCGCCATAAACAAATAGGGAACGGATACCGATAAATCGGCCTAGACGGTAATCGGCACGGAGGTAAAAGCCTTTTGTTTTTCCAACTTCCAGACCAGCTAAAACTTCAATTCCCAAATCGTTTTGCTGTTGAAGGGTGAAGCCAGGTTCGAGTTTACGACCGGCCACCTGGTAGAACTCTGAGGTTCCCATATCGCCGGTGGCAACCTTGCGGTTATCAACAATTTTCGATTTACTCTTTGCGCGAATTACACCCCTTTGTTTTGGTTCAGGCTTACCAATTTTCTCGTTGTAAACGAACTCGTAAACGAAGAATCGGTAATCGGTTTTGAGGCCTTCTTTCAGCCCAATTTTCGCCCTAATGGGGCGGGTTTCGTAGATAGGGGTTTTGACTTTAAAATCTTCAACTTCGCGCTCAATTTGGAATATGGTTTCATCGTAGCACTTTTGAGCTAACTCTTCAAGCAGATCGTCGTCAGATTTTGATTTCATGAAAAGTTTGGCGCCATCGGACTTTGGCTGCGATGCTGAAACTACGGTTGATTTTTGTGTAATGAATGAGATGGGAATTTCGAGCTCCTCGAACTTTTTCATCTTTTCTGCTTTCACCTCCTCGGTGTCATCGTCGTAAATCCAAGTGTCGTAGAAAGCGTACTTGGTTGTTTCGTCGAAATTAATTTTGTAGAGGTAGCCCGTTACGTTTGCCTGAAAACCACGAAGGAGGTCGCCCATTCCTGCTTCTTCCATGGTTTGAACCTTTGTGATATCGATAAGGAGAACGTAGCTAAGGTTTACGAGCCTGTTTCCGAAATCTTCGAGAGCAGCATTTCCTCTCTTTGTGGTTTGCGCCTTAATGAAGTCTGCATCGGTAGCACTAAACCTACCACGCGAGCGAATGAGATCGAGCGACATGTTTCCATCGGGTTGGCGGTTGTACCACTTGGCAATAATTTGCTTGCCAACCTTACGGTTTGTGAGTTCGGAAAGTACAGCCTCGGTTACAGCTTTTGGGCCATCGGTTCTTGAGTAGGGAGCAGGAATAAACTTCTCGCCGTAGTTGTTGTTGTCGTACTTGTCGGAAAAAACGATGCTGTCAATCTTTTCTTTCATTTTTTCGTAGTAGTTACCAGAGCCAAAGTCGATAAAGAAAGTGGCCAGTGAACTACGGTCGTAGGTAGTAGGGATTTTTTTAGTTTGCTCAACGTCCTGCGCAAAAATGCTAAAAGTTGCAAGCAGAATGATGCCTGCAGTAAGTAATGATCTCATAACTAGGTTAATTTTATTTTTAAATTTAAACTCTTGTGAACTCTGTGTTTAGGGTGAATAATAACAAAGTAAATATACAAAAAACTACAAGAGTGGAAATGTATAACCCCATAAATTGATTTTTTTTTTGGGAATACTTCCAAAGGATAGATTAATACAAGGTTATTGTTGACCTACGAATTTACAGGTGGAGAACTATATGCAATATTAAATGCTAGTACCATATAAATATCAATACAATTCGCTGCTAATAAGGTAGTATGGCTTGGTGTTTTGTGAATATTGCAACTAATAATATTAAATATAAAAACCATATTTACAGGCTATAAATTCGATGTAAAATTGTTTATATAACCTTAATTCCTTTATTTTTTAGGCAATTTTATAATACTGCGATACGAAGAAATCATGCTATTTTAGTAAGTAAATGTATTTTGAAATACCATTAGTTATTGCCCACGAGTCGTTCTCGTAGTTGTAGCCTGTTGTAACAATAACTACCTTTAGTTCAGGAACAATGTAAATAAATTGGCTGCCCCAGCCATTGGCCCAGACTGTGGAGTAACTGTTTTCGCTCGAATTCAGTGTAATTCTCCACCACTGGTAGCCATAGTTATCGCCTTCAATGTGCGTTTTGGTTTGCACGCTGGTTGACTCCGTAATCCAATCCTGCGAAACAATCTGCTGGCCATCGAAAACTCCGTTGTTAAGAACCAACAGCCCAATTTTTGCCATAGCTCGTGGGGTAAGCCAAAGTGAACCGCCAGTGCTAGGATAACCATCCTGCCTATAAATTTCCCAGTTGTAGCTATCAATTGCCAAAGGTGTGAATAGGTTTTTTTTGACAAAATCATCGATAAACATTCCGGTTCCTTTTTTAACTATTGCTCCCAGAATTTCGGTGGAACCACCATCGTAAACGAATTTAGTTCCCGGTGCGTGGGCAAGGTTGCGCTTAAGCGCAAAATCTATCCGGTTATCGCTTCTAAAAACCGCATCATTCTCTATGTCGAATCCTGCTGTCATTGTAAGCAGATGCTTCACAGTTATACTCTTGTACTCTCCCTGAGCAAGGTGTTTGTACTCCGGGAATATCATGTAAATTGGTGTTTGCACATCGTCAATTATCTTTTTATCGTGGGCAATTCCGTAAGCTAAAGACGTAACGCTTTTGGTTGACGATTCGATTTGATGTAGATCGGAGGAAGTGTATCCGAAGAAGTACTCCTCGCAGATTAGCTTGCCATCCTTAACAAGCAGGAAAGAGTTTAGCCTACCATAATCGCTCCGGATTATTTCGGGAATGAGAGAATACACGAAAAGAGAGTCGTTAGGCGATTGGAAGTTTGAAGGAATTAGCTTGTCGTTCTGGTTGCTTGGTATGCTATGTGAGTACCTGTAGCTTTCGGAGGAACAACCAGGCTTTGCTTCGGTTAGGTACTTCGAAACTTCATCGTTTCGTGTTAACCGAACGCTATCGAACGGTTCACCGAGGCAGCTAAAACCTCCGGAAATATTCAGGTTTCCACAAAATTCTCCTTTGTAAGTGCATCCCCAATCGGGGATAAAAAACGAGATGCTGTCGCCATTTACGCTTACACTGTCGATGTTAAACTGTGAATTGTAGAAGTTGTTTTCGGTCCAGTAACCATGCGCCTGAACCTGATTCTGGGTTTGGTACAAATGGAAATAAAAATTTTTACTTGGATCCTCGGGGTGTGGCCCCTGCCAGAAACCAAGAAACCGATTTTTATTCTGATTGCTGCTACATGCAGCTAATATGCAAAAGACTGTGAAAGTGAGTATAATACGTTTCATTTTTTTGCAAATTGTTGTGTTATCCAATTTTTGAAAATTTTTTACAAGTTACCGTTTTTGCCTGCTGTCAGCAAAAATATATGGGTGTTATTTTCAAATGGGTAGTACCTTAAAACACTTTAAATTTTTTATTACCCTTAAATAAGTCTTGAGTTTTTATGCTATTCTCGAATAACATAAAAACGAACCTCTTTCTACTTTGTATTAAATCTTTCATGAACCCTAACAGGGTGCGTATCAGAAAAGTAAAAAACAATATTTGTAGCAGTTAATAAATTTATTTGTCTTTCAGGTGATTGGTAATGAGGTTTTATTGACCCCGCATAGCAATCTCCCACGCCTAACATTGGTCGGACAGTATCAAGATAAGAATACAGGTTGCTACTTTGCTGTATTTTACTTACATCAAGAAAAAAATCTTTATGCTTTGCTTGGTAGAATATTTCATTAATTGATTCAGGTAGTGGATTCTCAATTATTTCACAATCTAATGGCGGAGTATCTCCATCGGATCCTTCCATTACTGCTTTAAATTTACCCTTAGTAAAAGCAGTGGAAACTATTAAATAGCTTTCTTTTAAGGTATCTCTTAGATAGTATCCAATGGACCCAAGTTGATCTCCATAGAAATTTGGATTGTTTTGAACATGCGAAGTATGCGCCCAAATTGCAACCTTGGAATTATTGCAATCCTTTACCCACAGTAAATTTTCAGTTAGATCTTTGTCTCTGTTGTTGCTCTTACCGGTGTAAATATTGTATAACCATTCGTTCGATCTGAGCAACGATTCTATTAAACGTATCGTGATTTTTTGATCTAAAGTTTCATTCTCATTATTCAATTTGAAGTAGCTGTTTGCAGCGCTTATAAGACGTAAATAAATTTCCTCTCTTCGCTTATATTCTTCTGTTGTAATTTTTCTATACCTAATATGGTCTAAATTCAATATTTCCTGAACCAATGAACTATTTAAGGATAGTATTTCTGGAAAATATTTATTGATGCAATCAATAGTCCTTTCAGGATTAAAAGCATCTAGTTGATTATCGATTCCAACAAATTTTACTTTTTCAATTTCATCTTTACCTAAATTATAGCTGTGCATCCATTTTATTAAGTCCTGAACTTGGTAATTATCCTGAATCCATAATTCTCCAGCGAATAAAGAATCCAACGTTCCCTTTCCGTTCATCACATAATCGTTAATTTTTAAGGATGTTCGAAAGCTAAATTCATACGCCAGAACTTTAAAGTTTTGGTTTTCCACTAAGTACTTGAAAATCCTATGTTTTAACTCAAAAAATTCTTTTGCTCCATGAGCAGATTCTCCTAATCCAATTACAGAATAGTTACTCCAATCGAATAATCCTTCAATTAGCTGATCAGTGTACAGCAAAGGCGATTGTTTGGGTAATTCAATTATGCATTGATTTAGCTCCTTAATAATTTTCTGCTTATTTGATGTATTTGTGGATGTGCACGATACTAGAAAAATTGCCAGAATTATTTTAGTAAGTGTTTTCATGTCAGTGAATTTTTTTTAGATACAAATTCCCGTAGTCAGCCATTTTATTCAGAAGATATTGATAATTTGTTCCGATTTTATCCGAAACATTTTTAATGAGAGAAGAATTATCGTTAGCAGAAATTTCAGAAAAATGTTTTGCTTCTATACAAGAGCAGCGGGTGATATCGCATCCAATTGTTTGTTTGAGCGAATGAATATTTAATAGTGATAAATCAAATTCTTTAACTTTTTCGCATGAGTGGAACCGAAAATAAATCTTCAGCATTTTTGTATCGTAAACTATGCTCCAGCGCGTATCGTACTGTTTAACACTATCTAAAACCCTGAACGAGTAATCTACAGGGTTTTGATTAGAAAAGTTGCTCAGCATTTTCACGGTGAAAACAAATCGCTCATTTGAGCCGGAGCGATTTACTATTGGCAACTTCCCGCCAAAACCCTCAAAATTATTGAGATATCGAAGCGACTGGTGGTACATATTATTGCTGAGAACCGAATAGTTATGGCCATCGCAAATTATTGGGTTAAATTTTGTACCATCAAATTCGATAACTGCGCTAACTCCGGAACTATCGGCAATCATATAGTGCAAAGTTTGAATGGCAACTTTTTGTTGAAGAATTTTTAGCAGTTGAATGGCTTCGTTAACATTTGAGCAGTTATCGAGAATGTACTGAACAAGCTGAAATTCGTTAAGCTGGTTTTTGCTGGAATCATTAATAAAAATCACAGATTCAGAATTCAATTCTTCCATGGCGAGGCCGCAGAAATTCATCCCGCCCAGCGGGAATTCTTTCCCAAACTGGTTGAATGTTACGCTTGGATATTTTGATGTCCATATTATACTTTTCCCTTCATCAGAAAAAGATTCCTTCTGAATGCCACTAGGATTCACCATTACAAAACCCAAATCGATTTCCCAATCGAGATTTTTTGCAAGGATTACGCTTTCGCCATTTTTAAGGCAGAAGGTTGTGCATGCATTTGAATAGCCAACTGTGATAATAAGTATTATCAGGTAACAAAAAATTGTTTTCATTCTTCTGCTTCGTGTTTTTTCCCTTTATTCTAATGTAGAAATATCCAAATGTATTGGGCTTTTTTTGAGTTCAAAAATTGAAACTCAATCGGGTTCGATATAATAAAGCAATGTGCCCATTAAAATCAATGAACATAAAATATTTCAGCTGTTAATTCTATCCAGTATTGTTAAAATTGAGGTATTTGGGTCGAATTTGTATTTTTCGAACGTCTTATAATCAATCGGAATATCTGGATTTAACTGGTAACCTTTCTCTTTATCTTCAGGGAAAGTACATATCTTTTTTACTGAAACCTGAAATCGAATTTTGGAGTTGGTTAATCCGTTAGCTGGTTCAATCCCCATTCCAAAACAATTCCCCGATTGTGCAGGAGGAACACCTACAAATGTTGCTCCGCATTTTACTAAACGAACCAGAGTTTCGAATCCGGCACTGAATGTTTTATCGCTACCAATAACATAAATGCTCTTTGGGCAATAGTAACCTGAATAATTACCAGTAATATATTCTGCAAGAAATGTTGGAGTTGACTCGAAGTACGAGTCTGGTAAATTTTGAATTTTTGAACTCTTTTCTTCCCATTTATTTAATGTGTAGAAGTCATAATCACCTGGTTGTAATGGGAATTGTTGATCAATGCCTCTAATCTTATTTAACTCCTCAGTATTTAGTGAAGATGCTGTGTTTATTGCCATAGGCGAAAGAAAAGTAATATCATAGCTATCAGCATGGAGTTCTCCTAACTTCTCTTTGCCAAAAAGGAAGTAACCAAGAATATCTGAAAGTAGAGAAACGCCACCATTGTTATTGCTTAGGTCAATTACAAGATTTTCAGTTTGGCTTTCTTTTAGTTTTTTCACAAAATCTCGCATAAACTCGGTAAAAGAGGGAAGTTCTGAAATAATTTGCTCTAAGCTGTCAGGACCGGGAGTCCCATGAAACCTGGAGTGCCATTGATGTGCATAAATTAGATATTGTTGCCTGTATGCTTTCAGCATATCTTCGTTTTGGATTGATTTTAAGCCGCTAACGGCTTGCTCTGCGTACTCCCTGAATTCGTCCTGTTTTTCAATCCTGAGGTAGCATACATCTTTATTTGGACCAATCCAATCGTAAACAAAATCACACTTTTTTACACTCGGAAGTGTAAGGGATGATTTTTCTGTGTTTATAGTTTTATAGCTTGTTTTTTCTCCGGTTTGAATGTTGATTTTTTTTATGCTGAGATTTTTTTCTTGAACTTCAATCTCTACTGGTTTTCCATATTCCCAGCCTAAAATTAGATGCTTTAGATAGTCGGCATACCAAAGGTAAACATTCAGATTTCGATATTTATCGAAAAGATTTTCCATTGGGTAGAGTGATGCAACTTTTTTTAGCAAGGTTGAAACTTCAAAGTTATTGATAGTTAACATCATGCAACCAATAAGCGATTCGTGCTCTTCGTTACAAATCTTGCTAACAACTAACGTTGAATCCGCTAAAACTTTAAAATGTAGAGGAATCCCTCCCGGATTGTTTGGGTCGGGCTGTTTTAGCGGATATAAGTAGGTGTGACCATCTTCAATTTTCGCTAAGAATTCTGAAAGAAGCCACCAAAAATCCTCTGATGCCATTCCTTCCTCAGGAATGGATTTCAGCAATTCGTAAAATGAGAGATGAAAACCAATTTTCCCATTCGTATTTATGTATGGATCGGGGTGACATGATTCAATAATATCAACCATTTGTTTGGCATCTTCAACAAGTTGTTCTTGAGTAAGTAGTTGCGCAATGGTTGTTTTTGAGTTTAAAATAAAAATTATCCCTAATAAAATAAAAATAAAATCGCTCTTTTTCATTTCCGTAAAGTTTAGTTGAAAGTGAGATTAATAAACTCTTTCTCGTTCGGTTTTCCGGGTGAAATGTAGAGGATTGGATTATCGGAAAGTTCCATAATTAGGCAACCATAGGTGTCATCATTTGAAATGGGATGGATTTCTGGTTCTGAAAGGCTTAGGATTAATTTTATGGTTTCGACATCAAGATTGTAGTTTGCCTCTACAATCTTGTCGTACGCCAGAAAATATCGGGGACAGAAGTACGGATCATCGACAGTTTTTCCGTACTCTTTCAGCAGATCGATAAATTTCTGGTTAAAATCGCGATTTGCGATTGAGAAGTTGGTGTGAAGCGTTATCTCTTTTTTCTCAAACGGATAAAACATTTTTTTCTGGTTGGCAGAACATTCGTAGCATCGAGCCTCATTTTTCCCACCAATTACGAAACATTGTGGAATTCCAATTGGAATTTTTTCAACGAACTCAAATGCATCAGAACCGCTTGGTTGCTGCAAAATTTTGCGAACAATAAACGAAACGGGCAGGCCACTTATCGCATGGTTTAGCATCGAAATGCTATTGCAGGCAATGCCAACTCCACGTGAGTTAATTCCATCTAAACCAATAAATCCGGGGAATGTGAAAACGTAACTCTGGATACCACTTTTTTCATCGGTAATATGAAGTAGAGTAGGAAAGCCATGCAAAAATTTATCTGGATCCATGTTTTGCGCCAGGAGTGTTGTCTGGTTTTCGCGCTTATTTATGCTTAACGTTGTGCAATGTTCCTTTTCAAAATCATCGGCAAAAACGTCAATTTCCTCGCTAAGTTGGAAAGCAAGAATGGTTATAAAATCAATTCCGCTGCCGGCGGAAATTCCTCTAACCTCGTCGAGAATATCGGGACAACTTTTTTCAATCTCATCAACAAATCCGGTTTTTGCAAAAAACCCAGCTATGGCAGAATTGAAGTCGGTTTGGTAAACTTCTTCAACCTCCTTTTGCCATTTTGAGATGGTTTCCTCAATTTCATTTTTCAAAAATTCACCATGCGCAAATCCCTGCTCGTAAGGCAATCCCGTTAAATGAAGAATTGTTAAATCCTGAATCTTTTCGATTTTTTGTTTTGGTTGACAACCAAAAAGAAAGAACAAAACTGTTAGTAGTAAGCAGAAGGTTTTAGTTTTCATCGTTATTAAATTTTACCAAAGTCCGGGGAATAATCTATAGCGAGTTTCATTTTTGTAATCGGTATATCCTTTCAGATTTTTTGTGAGGTAGCTATCCTCAAGCCGGGTGCGAACAATAAATCCTACGGAAATTAGAATTGAGAAAAATGTTCCTGCAAGCGAGCCAATTATCATCGGGAACGCAAATAGCCAGAGTAAAACCCCCAAATATCCGGGATGACGAACCAGGTTGTAGGGCCAACTTTTAACTACTGTATGCTCCCTTTCGCTCTGAATTCTAACGTGCGTTTCGAAATGGTTGTTTGCCATCATCGAACCCAGCACCAAAATATTTGAAAGGATGTAGAGAGCATATCCCGGAATTTGCCACGATTCATTCAGCATAAAAAAGTTAAATCTTACATCAAGTCCAACTATCAGGGGAAGAATTAAAACCATGTTTAAGTTATTGATTTTTACAAGTAGCAAATCCCTTTTGTCTGCATTTTTGTGCTTTGCTCCGCGTTGGTTCACAAGTTCGGGATTTGCTTTAAATAAAACAAAAATTGCAGATATTGAATAGATTAGATTTACTGCACCAAAAACAATTCCTCTGGTTAAATTGAAGGTTCCTGCAGCTGCAAAAAGGATTGCAAGCTGAAGAAAAATCATTGCAGCTGAAGCAACAATGTATTTTACTCCGTTGCTATTTAACTTTGTGCTCATTGCTTAGGATTTAGCGTAATTACCAGCTCAAGTTTTGTGTTTTTCAAAAAGCAATCCTTTTCAAATTTGTACCAGCCATTCTTTTTACCTCCCCAACCAAAATTTGCGTGAACCCAAAAATCATCGTCCTTCTCTTTGTAGCCATCGATAACGATGCTGTGTCCTCCTCCGTTAAAATCGGTGTAGTGAAAGTAAACCGGACGCTTTGCGTTGATTTCTTTCCTAAAAATTCGTTTAATTTTTCGATGCGTAAGCGGGAACGATTTATACCCAAACTTCTCGTGAACTTTGCAGTTCAAATGTTTTTTTAGCTGCTTCTTGTGAAACTTTTTCTGGTAGCTACCGGTGCCAAAGTTTTTTTCAACCATCGAAGCAATGTAGTAGCTGTAAAGTGCCATTTCGTTCGCCGATTCTTCTAGTGTTTCATCATTTAATACAGGTTGAAAAAGTTCCCAGTTAAACTTATGCTCATCAAAGTTTTCGTTTATCTCGTGTCCTTTGCTCGTAACGTACTTTTTTGTTCCGTTGGGCTGAAGCTTGTGATAGTAGCAAATTTGCGCCAAAGCAGTTGAGTGGCAGCCTGGCGATTGCTGATCGGGATTGTACTTGTTAATTCTTGCAGAACCTCCCCATACCGTTTTTAAGAGGTACCCATCGCCCAAATTTTCTTGTGCATTAGTTCGAATTGGGTTAGCAATAAGTAGTGCTGTTAAACAAATTATTATTGTCTTCATGGTTTTGTTTTTGAATTTAAAAAATGGATTGCATTTTTTACAGTTATTCCCTCATTTTCAGGATATTCATGCCCTCTACACGAATCTATAACCAGTTTTGAGCGAATTCCTAAACTATCGAGCAGCGTCAGCATTAGTTCCTGCCGTGGCAGGAAATGGTCATTCTCTCCGCTCGAAATGTATCCAACCGCTTTGGTGTTTTTTAGCAACGAGAAATTGTTGTTTTTTAGGAACGAAGGCAAATCGGGACAGTAAGCAATAAATCCTTTTACAGGAATTACTCCGCGAAGCGCAATATCGATAGCAGCGGAAGCGCCGGCGCTAATTCCGCTAATTAGAATTTCAGCAGTATCGATTGGGTAGAAGGCAATAATTTCAGTACATATTTTTTTTATGTCGTTATCAAGTCTTGGGTCGTTGGTTCCCCAACCAAATGAGTTGAAGTCGAAGTGCCTGTAGGATTGCAAGTAGATTTTTACATAATTTTGGTTAAGCGATGGAGCCTGCCAGTGACCAATGGATTCGGAAATACTTTTCCCACCCCCATGAAGGATAAAAATAGCGGGGTATTTTCCATTTTCATTGTAATTCTCGGGAAGTTGAACCCTGTAAATAGTTTTTGATTGCTCTAATGCTGCATTTCGAAGTTGAAGATCAACTTTTGATATTGTATCAAAATCAGGCAACCCTTTGTACGGACCATATTTTGGCATTTGTGGGTGAAGGAAGTAGAACAATCCTTTTTCGTGGGCCAGTTTAAAAAGCTCAATATTTTCAGCGTAATTGCCTAGTTTTTCATTGATGTACAGAATTTCCTTTGAGGTTTCAAACCAATGAACCTGAAATTTGTCGATATTTTTTTCTGCAAGTTCCTTTGCGTTTGTATAGTTCCCTTCATTTTCTAGCGCAATAATCTTTTTATAAAATTCGTCGTACGTTATTTCTTGCGAAAATAACACAACTATGGAAATTAATTGTGAGAGTATAATTAGGTAAAGCTTTTTCATGGTATTTGTAGATGTTGTTATTTTATTAAAATTGCGAATGAAACTGCAGCGCCGGTAAGGCTTATCCACATTGGAATTCCGTAGGGTAATCGTTCCTTTTCGGCAATAACCCAGCCTGAGCTGTTAATTGCAGAGTAAGCAACCGCGCCAAGGGAAACCAGTGAAAGAGAAACGCTCCATTCCTTCCCGTTGTATAATCCCATTCCCCCAACAATTAACCCGAACGATGTTAAGTATTCGGCAGCTATATGTGGCCAAAGAATATTCTCCCCTTCGCGCCATTGGAAGAAATTTCCCCGGTCAGAGAATTTTCCGGAAACAATATCAGCAGTCCATATCCCGGTCATGCCAATTCCCATTGCAATCATAAAAATCGGCACAATCCTGTTTTTATATAGATTGGGGGTGAATGTATTGTTGCTTTTTAGGATCTGAATTGTATTACCATTTTTTTGTGAAAGCTGACCAAACGATTGGTTACAGTAATACACTAGAATAATTGTAAATACAAGTAATGTCGCATTTTTTAGCATCACTAATTTTTGAGTATGTGTAATTTCTTAGGTAATATTAATGCGAGAATTACTCCTTCGCCCTTTTTTTTCGATGGGAGGAATTTTTTTTCGGTGAAATGCAATTTCTTGCTAACGAATAGAGTGAACTTTTACAGAACAGCTATGAAATGTGAGTTTTCAAATTTTTTTTAAATTTTCTGCTAACGGGAATTTGAACCTGATGTTGTTTTAGGATTAAATCAACTAAGCTGTTCTCTTTTTTTATAACTTTTTCAACCTGATTTGTGTTTACAATGTACGAACGGTGAACCTGACAAAATGTGGAGGGTAATCGTTCGCTCCACTTTTTAATTGTATGATGCAGGGTTCCCTTCACTCCTTCGGTTGTGAAAATGTTTGTGTAATCGCCATTTGCTTCAATGTATTCAATTGAGTTTATAGTGATAAACCGGTTCGATCTGCCTGTGTTTATCAATATTTTATCGTAGGGTTTCAGGAAAGTTGATGGTTGCTCTCTGTATGGATTTCCCAGCCGAGAAATGGAATCGTTCAAGCGCGATGGATTTACGGGTTTTAAAAGGTAATCCAGCGCATTCACCTCAAACGCTCTTATGGCAAACTCATCAAAGGCTGTAACAAAAATGGTTTGAAAGTTGTTTTCAAGCAGCTCCAGCAAATCAAAACCTGACTGTTGACCCAAATCGATATCAAGGAAAATCAGCTCTGGCGATAAGCATTCAATTTTTTCTTGAGCTTCGGGAACCGAGCCTGCTTCTCCAACAATCGTGATTTGATCGAAATCAGCAAGAAGTCGGGTGAGTTCAAGCCGGGCAAAGGGTTCGTCGTCAACTATTAGGCTTCTCCACTGCTTCATTTTCAGTTACTTTTATTGTTATGCTTGCTACAACCATTCCATCCTTTTCGCTTAGCGAAAAAAAGTAACCTTTATCTAAAAAGGCCAATCTTTCTTTAAGGTTTTCAATTCCGGTTTGGGTTCCCGTTTGCGATTCGCGAGTTTGGTCATGGTGGTATATTTTTCCGGTATTCAATACTTTAATATCTAATCTATTATCATTAATTGAAACCTGAATTTCAACATTAATATCACCGAACGATGTTTTAAGTCCATACTTTACTGCGTTTTCTGCAAGGGTTTGAATAGAGAATGCCGGAATTAATACATCGAGTGTTTTCTCATCGATTTGTGTATTTGTAAAAAGTTTATCCTTAAATCGGATGCTCTGTATTTCGAGATAATTCCTCACAGCATCCATCTCTTCTCTTACGGTTACTAACGTTTTTTTCTCAACCGAAAGGCTATACCGGAAGTATTCAGACATTTCAGTTACAATTTTTCGTGCCTGCTCATCATTGTGGCCAATCAACGCCCGAATTGTATTTAAAGCATTGAACAGAAAATGAGGATTTACCTGGTAGCGAAGCATCATCCATCGAGCTTGCTGGGCAAGATTTTCAGCTTTCAGCTTTTCTTCACGTTCGGAAATCAAATCCATCCTGTTCCTTACCAGCGCGTAAACAACAATTACTAAAAGAATTGGAAAGAAAAAGCTTAGGCTTTCTATAAAAAAGTATCCGTCAATTTTTAGCTCTGAGTATCCTGTTAGTTTGCGGGTTAAATCAGATATGAAATTTGCGATTACCGCAAAAAAGTATAGCCCAAACGTTAGTATAAGCCTGGCAACATACGATTTAATATGGGTTCCAATTCTGTATAATATGAAAAGAACAAACGAGGCAATGATAAAAAGCGAAATAGTTTCTACAATAATAACAACAAGAGGGAGAACTCTCCCCAGGTTGCTTTTTACTGCATACGACCACTGAATTAGCGAAATGATAAACAGAATTGCAATGGGAGTAATTTTTGCAAAAAGTAGAGTTATTTTTCGGCTAACTTTCATTCGGTTGTAGGTTGTTTCCTATAAATCAATTGTTGCACCCAGCACACCGTAGCTAAACATTGAGAAAGTGTAAACAGATTTACCATCCGCTCCACCTTCCAAAATCCGGTAACCGGCTTTGACCGAAAAATTGTTGGTTGCCCTAAAAGTAAGAGCAACCAATACATCCTCGGCTCTTCCCTGTGGCGCAGCCAATGCATCGCCGTCAACTAGAATTCCAAGCCTGTTTAATGGTTTCCAGTGTAGGTTGAAGTTTATTAGTGGAACCAATCCCAAATCCGTTTTTTGCGATTCTAGCCCGCCTCCTCTAAGTCCAATTAATGCATCGCGTACTTTAACGGTCAATCCAACTCCTGCAGTTAACTTTTCCTTTTTAAGAATGTAGTAACGGTATGTTAATCGGTACGAGTTGAATTTGTAGGTTGCGTTAAGAACTGTTCCGGCTGGATAGGTTTCCCCCTGAAAAATGATATTTTTGTTAACAGACCCCTTGTATTCAAACTCCAGTGGTGCAAAAAGAGCAAGCAGTTCACTTCTTCTCCCAAGTTGGTAGCCACCTCTAATTCTTGAGAAAAAAATGTTTTTTGAAACAAAGTCATCTGAAAGTGAAAAGAAGGTTCCCCCTTCACCCGGAATTCTAACATCGTTGTATACAGTGGAAGCAATTCCTCCTTCCACATCGAAGTTAAGCTGTGCGCTAACTTTTGCTGTAAAGCAAAAACCTGCAACTAATAATGTAGCTATAATAATGTGCTTTGAGTTCATTTAAGCATTATTGAATTGACTAAGTTATAAAGAATTGATGAAATAGGCCATAATACAGGATGGGGAATTTCGAACTTTTTCCGTTCTTTGTAATTATGGAACAGAATATAGCAAAACCTGAAGGATCGTATATCAGCTACTTTAGCAATTTGGTAAAGGAGAAGGGTGGAATAAATCTTGCTCAGGGAATTCCGGGTTATCAGCCTCCGCAGGAGTTGATTTACCAGCTTGATGGAATTTTGAACGGGAACGTTCACCAGTATGCCCCCGGAATTGGGAATTTCAAATTACGAAATCTTCTCTACGAAAATTACACCCGAAGTTATCCGGTTGCTCTTGAAAATTTCCTGATAGTTCAGGGAGCAACCGAAGCGCTTTCGCTGATTTTTACTTACCTGAACGGAATTTTAAAGGATGATTTTTCTACGCTTAGCTTCGAGCCGGCGTACGAGAGTTACAGTCAGCTGCCAAAAATATTTGGAAAAAAGTACGTCGATTTTCCTTTGGACAAGTATTATTCTGTTGATTTTGAAAAGTTGGAGTTTGTAATTAATAACCAAAAAGTCAAAGTTGTTTTCGTTGCTTCTCCCGGAAATCCGTTTGGGAAAGTTTGGAGCGAGAGCGAAATAAATAAGTTGATCGACTTAGCAACTAAACTTGATTTTTACCTGATTTTCGACGGAGTTTACAAGGATCTTTACTTTGATAATCCACCCTATCTACCGCTAACTTCGTGCTCACCCAACGTTTTTTACGTTAACAGCTTTTCAAAGATGCTGTGCATTACCGGTTGGCGAGTTGGCTACCTTTATGCTCACGAATCGCATCGGAAAGGGTTGAGGGCAATTCACGATTATATTGGACTTTGCGCTCCATCGTTGCTGCAGGAAGCGTTGGCACATTTCCTTGCGGAGCATAATTTTGGTGATGAATTTGTTGCTCAATTCAGGCAGAACGTGAAGCAAAACTTCGAAACTTTATCGAGAGTTCTTCTTTCACTTGGATTTACCATTCCTAAAATTGATGGTGGTTGCTTTATCTGGACAAAGCTTCCAGAGAATTTTTCCGACGGATTCCGGTTCGCATATCAACTTTACCATCAAAAGGGAGTTGCCGTAATTCCCGGCGAACATTTTAGTAAGAATCACAGCAGTTGGATTAGAGTTAACATTGCTCGGCCCATTGATGAAATCAATCGGGGAGCCAAACTTTTGTCCGAATTTATTTCAAAAAGTTAAACCATGTGGTTGTGGATTCCCATAGTTGCTCTATGCGCATTTTACTGTGTAATGGTTTTTCTTTTTTGGATTGGAGTCAATAAATCCGCAAAAAGGGAAGTGAAATGTAGCGGAGAAAAAGTTCAACTTTCGTTGATTATCCCTTTCCGAAATGAGGAGCAAAATTTGGAAAATCTTCTTGAATCTATCTCAAATCAGGATTTTCTAAAAGATCATTTTGAGATTATTCTGGTAAACGATAATTCTACCGATAAAAGTTTTGCTATCGCAAAGGATTGGGAAAAGAGAATGGAAAACCTTTCGGTTATATCACTCCCCGAATCTAAAAGAGGTAAAAAGGAAGCGCTTTCCTACGGAATTTCCTGCGCAAAGAATAGTATAGTTGTGTTTACCGACGCCGACTGTACACACCCAACAGGTTGGCTTTCGGCAATTTCGAACAGTTTTGCCCAGTCAGATTTGTGTTTGTTAATTGGTTTGGTAAGAATTTCACCAACAAATACTTTTTTTCAAAAAGTTCAGGCGCTCGAACATGCATCGCTTACAGCAAGTACTTTGGGTGCGTGTGAGTTGGGTTTCCCCATTATGGCAAGTTCAGCCAACCTTGCGTTCGATAAATCGAAAGTTGGGTACGATTTTCATATGCTCAATCCAAATCAACCCTCCGGCGATGATGTTTTTTTGCTGCATAACGCAAAGCGAAAATGTGCTAAAAAAATTCAAACGCTGAATTCTATAGATGGTATTGTTTTTACAAAACCGACATCTACACTGAAAGAGTTTTTATTCCAACGGGCACGCTGGGCGTCAAAAGCACCCGCATACAACGATTTAGCAACAATTATTGTTGCAATGGTAGTTTTTCTTTTCAACCTATCGCTTGTAGGACTTGCGATTGGCGCTTTTTTTAAGCCAAAACTATTGCCAATGCTTGTGTTTGCTTTTCTTTTAAAAATACTAGTCGATTTTCCTTTGCTTTTTTCTTTCCAGAAAAAAATTGGTGAAACATCGCTTATGTATGCATATTTCCCGGTGCAAATTATTTACCCGTTATATATTGTTATTACATTCTGTATTTCGTTAGTTTTGCCGGTGAAATGGAAATGAAACCAAACATACGCGAAGGTTCACCCTGGCGAATAGCAGCCCGAAGGTTTGTTTCAAATAAACTTTCGTTGGTGTCGTTGCTTTTTGTGGTGTTGGTGGCAATAATCGCGTTGTTAGGTTACGCAATTACTCCCGATTCATCACCGGGCGTAAATAATCAGCACTTGGAGTTGGCCACAAAGCGGCCAGGTTTTAAGGTTTATTTTTTTACGATTCCCAAAGCAGATGAGCCAACCAAAGTTGGATTTTTTAGGAGAATGTTTTTCGGAGAAAATTTTTCAACGCTGGAAATCCCAATATCATCGTATCTATTTGACGGAACTAGCATTGTGTTAACAGAGTTTTCCGAACCTGAGGATAGCGTAAGTATTGAAAACAGGATGAAATTCTCTGATATACTATTTCCAAACTCAAAAGTTGATAGTGTTACTTTGAAGGAGGATACTTTAACAGTATATCTCAAAAATTCAAAAAAAGAATTTTCATACTCTGCTCTTAAAGAGCAAATTGTAAAAAACAATATAAAGAGGAAAAGATATTTTCTTGGAACCGACCGCTTTGGGCGCGATATGCTTAGCCGCCTGATTATTGGTGCTCGCATTTCATTATCCGTAGGATTTATTGCCGTAGCAATTTCTTTGCTAATTGGAATTACGCTTGGCGCCACTGCCGGATATTTCCGTGGTTGGTACGACGATGTTATTATGTGGCTGGTAAATGTTGTGTGGTCAATTCCAACCCTACTTATGGTTATTGCATTAACCATGGTTTTGGGCAAAGGTTTTTGGCAAATTTTTGTTGCCGTTGGACTAACAATGTGGGTTGAGGTTGCCAGAGTAATCCGTGGACAAGTGATGAGTCTTCGTGAGAAAGAATTTGTTGAGGCAGCAAAAGTTATGGGATTTAATAAAGCGCGAATAATTTTCCGTCATATTCTTCCCAATGTGCTGGGTCCGGTTATAATTATTTCAGCAGGAAATTTTGCTACGGCAATATTGCTCGAAGCTGGGTTGAGTTTTCTCGGAATTGGAGTGCAACCACCAATGCCATCATGGGGGACAATGATTAAAGATCATTACGGATACATTATTATGGACAAAGCGTTTCTTGCATTAATTCCCGGAGTTGCCATTATGCTGCTAGTTCTTGTATTTACTCTAATTGGAAACGGACTTAGGGATGCTTTTGACCCAAAGGAGAGTTAGGTTTATTTCAATAAATAGAGTACACCCATCAAAAATTAATGCAAAAATTGAATCCCCACATATACAAATGCATACTGTTTTTTTTAAGGAAGTAAAAAAAATCACATTTTTTAAACAACTAATGGACATAAAATATAACTTTGCACTGTTGTTCAACTGTTAAAACCAACCTAAACCATGAAAAAAGTATTTATGTTACTAGCAGTTGCTGGCATGTTCTCATTCTATGCTTGCAACGCTCCCGCTGAGAAAACCGAAGAAGCTGTTGCTGAAGAACCAGCTACCGAACAAGTTGAAGAAGCTGTTCAGGACACAACTGTTGCAGCTCAGGATACTGCTGCTGTTGAAACTCCTGCTGCTGAGTAATAAACTTTAAGGTTTTTAAACAAAAAAGCCTACTATAGTCTAGTAGGCTTTTTTGTTTTTGTAGGTTTTTATAAGGGCTACTTTTTAATATCAGTTGGCTTTATCGTAATATTCAGCTCCTCAAGCTGCATGTTTGAAATACTTGAGGGGGTGTTGATCATTACATCTCTACCCGAGTTATTCTTTGGGAAAGCAATGTAATCGCGAATTGAGTCGGAACCACCAAAAATTGCGCACAGCCTGTCGAAACCAAAGGCAACGCCACCATGGGGCGGAGCACCATACTTAAAAGCATTTAGTAGGAAACCAAACTGTTCTTCTGCCTCCTTTTCACTAAAGCCGAGGGCTTTAAACATTTTTTGCTGTAGTTCGCGGTCAAAAATTCGAATTGAACCACCACCAATCTCAACACCGTTGATTACCAGGTCGTAAGCGTTCGCACGTATCAGTGCTGGCTCCGAGTCGAATAGGTGAACATCCTCAATAACCGGTGAGGTGAAGGGGTGATGCATTGCGTAGAAACGTTGGGTCTCCTCGTCCCACTCAAGCAACGGGAAATCAACAACCCAAAGTGGAATATATTTTTCTGCAGTGCGCATGTTTAACTTGTTACCCATTTCCAAACGTAAAGTTCCCAGCGCTTCTAACATTTTCTTTCGTTCACCTGATAAAATAAGAAGCAAATCGCCTGGGTTGGCGCCCATAAAGCAGGCCCACTCCTTAAGCTGCTCAGCGGTGAAGAACTTATCCACCGATGATTTTATGTTGCCATCTTCCTCGTACTTAACGTATACTAAACCTTTAGCACCTACCTGGGGTTTTTTCACGAACTCGGTCAACTCATCGAGCTGCTTGCGTGAGTAACTTGCGCAGCCTGGCGCAGTGATTCCTCCAACAAATTCAGCGCTGTCGAACACTACGAAACCTTTACCTTTGGCAATTTCGGTTAGGTTGCGTATCTCCATGCCAAAGCGAAGGTCGGGCTTATCTGAGCCATACAGGCTCATGGCATCGGCAAAGGACATGCGACGGAAAGGCTCCTTGAATTCAATTCCCTTTACGGTCTTGAAAAGATGTTTGGTTAACCCTTCAAAGGTGTGAAGAACATCGTCAC
>Ga0209408_1000666_pt1 | contig 24463 bp, 23 predicted proteins | sample AD_UKC107_MetaG_FD_184422 | JGI IMG/M metagenome (GOLD analysis project Ga0209408, IMG submission 184422) | Active sludge microbial communities of municipal wastewater-treating anaerobic digesters from Hong Kong - AD_UKC107_MetaG (SPAdes)... | ecosystem: Engineered > Bioreactor > Anaerobic >... | reverse complement strand
TTTCAGAAAGGAGGAAATGCAATGTCTGGAAATACCAGGATTCGATGGGGTTGGCTGAAGGGAATGTATATTTACACTATTGTTTCATCAGGATTTCTTGGTGTTGGAATAATTATTATGCCTGAGATGATAAAAACAAAGTTTCCATGGCCGGTTGAAGAACCAACAGCCTTTGGAATTATTGGCAGCATCTACGTGGCATTCGGATTATTATCTATATTAGGCCTGCGGTCTCCCCTCAAATTTGTGCCTGTTCTTTTGATGCAACTTTGCTACAAGGTAGTATGGTTTGTCGGTGTTCTTGTTCCCCTTTTAGTTACAGCAAATTTCCCAGGTTACGCGATATCAATGGTGATAATCTTTGCAACCTATATTGTCGGAGACGTGATTGCGATTCCTTTTTCATATGTCTTTGCTAAAGAGTCAAAGCAATAAATTGGATTTTACTTCCAGATGTATATGTGAATGAGGGGCGACATATTGATATTCATATCTCAAGCACGACTAAATGAGTCAAGACGGAAAATAATATAACAAATAAAGGGTATTAAACCCCATGGCAAGCCCTGTACCCTATTCAAGAGGAATGACCCCGCCGCAAGCGGACGGGGTATTAAAAACCATAAAAAAACTAAACCACCCTCGTCTATAAGACGAGGGGTTTAAAATATGTTGATTGAAATCAACAATTCTCAATCGACATACATTAACCGTCATGCCGGACTTGATAAGCCTGCCCCGGACCCCGATCCGGGGGCATCCAGAAATATTTTAAAACCACTGGATTCCGGCTTTCGCCGGAATGACAGGAAATGGGTCTTGACTACAGCTTCCGCTTGAATGATAGCATTGCCCATGGGTTACAAATTTTTCTATGAAAAGGCCTCTTAGGACAATTTTAACTCTTCTTCGCCTGAAGGCGAGGGGTTTCAACCATCCCCGAAAGAGACACTAATGCAAATTCAACAATCACCTTGCTTATTCATAAGGAAAACCACGGCTTCGTAAGGATCACTGTTCCCATTTCCTATTAATCCCGGAGGACTGGCAATGGAGGAAAAGAAGGCGACAGAGGAGAGGATGCCCCTTAAAGGTGCTTGTTTGCTGGTCTTGGTCTGTTTCCTGTGGGGTGCCAATATCGTCAGCATTCGAATCAGCAATCAGGGCATCCCGCCGCTTCTGGCCGCAACGCTGCGCTCTGTGCTGGCCGCCGGATTAGTTGCACTTTATGCAGGGGGCAAGGGCCAGTCCTTTTTAATGCCGGCAGGAGAAAAGGTCCATGGCATGGTCATTGGATTTCTTTTCGGTATGGATTTTCTGTTCCTTTACTGGGGAATAGCCTTTACCACTGCTTCAAGGTCCAATATTTTTCTATATACTCACCCTTTCTGGGTCGCCCTGGGAGCCCATTTCGTGTTACAGGGTGACCGTCTTACACCGGCCAAGGTCTTTGGTCTCTGCATGGCCTTTGCCGGTGTACTCGCTGTTTTTGGAGCCAGGTCCGCTGAATTGCCGGACGGATACTGGATAGGGGACCTCATGGAAGTAGTAGCCGCTATCTTCTGGGGAGCCACAACACTGTATATCAAGAAGACTGTTCAGCAGAAACCCATAACCCATTATCAAACACTTTTTGCCCAGCTCTTTTATTCCGCTCCGGTACTGGGAATTGGTTCTCTTATCTTCGAATGTGATAGGGGTTTGAACCTTTCGGGGCCGATACTGGCCGCCTTTGCCTTTCAGGTCTTTGTTGTAGCCTTTTTCAGCTATGTCCTCTGGTTCTGGATGATCATACAGTATCCTGTAAGCAAACTTACAGCATTCACATTTCTTGCACCCCTTTTCGGTGTAATATTGGGGTCGGTTCTTCTTTCCGAACCGGTTACTCCTCTGGTTTGGCTGGGAATGGCCCTGGTAGGCGGTGGAATTTATGTTATCAATCGCCCTGCAGGGAAAAACATATAATTAAATCAATCAAATAGATCCTGCACAGAAAAGAATTTTATTCCGCCTTGCATTAACGGATAAGAATAACTATATTAGTACTTAATAAAGAGTTTTTAATAAATTCAACTGAAGTTGCCATTTATTATTTAAACATTCTTTCAAATCTGTGTTTATTCAGCTACGAATATAAATAGATATTGTGTATTTAATCAGACAAACAGGAAGAAAGGAGAATAGATATGCCGGAATTCGGTTCGCCATTTTCAGGATTGGCAAACAATCGAAAACTAACAGATGAGGAACTCATCCGTGCAATCCGATTCATGATTGCTGCCGAATATGAAGCAATTCAACTGTACATGCAGCTTGCCGAATCAACAGACAATAAACTGGCAATAGAGGTGCTCAAGGACATTGCCGATGAAGAACGTGTCCATGCAGGTGAGTTTCTTCGCCTGCTCCACGAACTGGCCCCTGATGAAGAAAAATTTTATGCAGAAGGGGCAAAAGAAGTTGAAGAGGAAATCGAGAAATCCGGATAAAATACAGCTTAATACAATTACAACATAAAAGTAGTCCGGTAAGGACCATTCCATTCTTAACGGACAGAATGAAATATTCCATACTTTTCCGAAAGAATTCAACTTTCAATTACAGCAATAGTCAGTTTTTTATAAATGTTATTATTCCTATTTAAAAAATGCCGAGGATTGTAAACATGCCCATTTATGAATTTAAGTGCAAAAAATGTGGACATATTTTTGAATATTTGTGCCTTAAAAGCGATGACAAAGATCATACAAAATGCCCATCATGCGGCCATAGCGAAACGGAGGTATTACTTTCCTCCTTCTCCTCAGCAGGATCTATATCCAATTCAGCTTCCTGCTCAAGCTCCGGAGGTTTCTCTTGAGCATGAACAACTTAAACGCGGTTCGCGGTTAGATAAAGCTGACTATAATTAAGCTGAACCATTTCTTATTTGACGCCTTGCCTCAGGGGGGTGTCCGAAAATACTCATACCCTGTACCCTGTTTCATCCCGGCTTTCCTTTTTTTGGCTGATTTTTACAGTTCTCACGAATATTCTAACGAATATTAATTGCTAATTCCTAGTCATGCAGTTAAAATACGTTCATTGAAATAAATTCGGTGTTTACGGGGTAATTCATGGCCTATTGAAAGAAGCTGAATATTTAATTTAGTTTGCTACTCGAAAAAATGTATACTCTCAAATACAGTTACAAACAAAATCTCAGATGTTTGTGCATACCTTTTTCTTCATTTATTTATTCATATTTAAAAAACGCAATATTTTTGAGAGGCCTCGCACTTGTATAAAAAATCTTACAAACTAACTCTAATAAATATTAAAGGAGGAATAAAATGGAAGCTAGCACAATAATCCCAAGAATACAGGAGTTGGTTGCACTTTATGGAATTAAGATAATCACCGCCATAATCATTTTTATTATCGGTAGGTGGGTCGCAAAACTGCTCACAAATGTTCTCAAGAAAATTATGAGAAAAGGAAAAACAGATGAAACGCTCATTTCATTTGTCGGACATTTGAGCTATATTGTTCTCATTACCATTGTTGTCATTGCCGCTCTCAATCAGCTCGGTATTCAAACTACATCCTTCATAGCGATTATCGGTGCGGCCGGCCTTGCCGTCGGTCTGGCTCTTCAGGGATCGCTTGCAAATTTTGCCGCGGGTGTTTTAATGATAATATTCCGGCCATTCAAAGTGGGAGATTATGTTGAGGCCGCGGGAACTGCCGGCACGGTGAGTGAAATTACAATATTTACAACACAGATGACAACACCGGATAATCGAATAGTCATTATTCCCAATGCAAAAATAATGGGAGATAACATAACGAATTATTCGGCAAAAGATCAAAGGAGAATTGACCTGGTATTCGGTGTCAGTTACAGTGATAACCTGCAGAAAGTGAAGGACGTAATAAAGTCTGTACTCGATGCAGAAAGCCGTATTCTTAAGGATCCCGCACCGATGGTCGGTGTTCTGGAACTTGCAGACAGCAGTGTTAACTTTGCTGTTCGTCCCTGGGTTAAGACGGGCGATTACTGGCCTACGTTTTTTGATTTAAAAGAGGCAATAAAAAAACGCTTTGACGAAGAGGGTATTGCTATTCCATTTCCACAGCATGATGTTCATATATATGAGCTGAAAAATGATACAGTTCAATAAGGCATATAAACAGGCCCTTTTTTAAACAATGCCGGATTTCATTTATTGCGGGATAGATGCCTTAAGGATGGATATGGATTTGTATATCCTGGCGCATAAAAAATTGCAGTACCCTATAGAACCCACATCGCTTGTTTTTTAAGATGCTATTTATTAAAAGAAAAAATGGATAATTGTACAAATAATAAGAAACTTGTTGCTGCCATCAATGAAAGATTCAACGAAAAAATCCCATTTAATAAAGTCCTTGGACTTAAAGTTGATTCGATCAGCTATGAAAGCGTAAAAATTTCATTTCAAATGCGTCATGACCTGCTGGGACACTATAACCGGGGGATGCTGCACGGAGGGGCTATATCTTCTGTCATTGATGTTGCAGGCGGTCTGGCCGCATTAATGGGTGTTCAGCAAAAGATGTCAGGAGAATCGTTAGAAGCAAGACTTGCGAAATTTGGCAGTGTGAGTACTATAGATGTGCGCGTTGACTTTTTGCGCCCGGGCACAGGTAAATGGTTTGTTGCTACAGCCTATGTATTAAGGACCGGAAAGAAAATCGCTGTTACAAGGATTGAGCTTCATAACGATAAAAATCAGATGATTGCAGTTGGTACCGGATCATATGTTGTAGCATAATAAGAAAGAAAATACACATATTACAAAACACTAAAAGTCTGAAATATCTGATATAGAGTTCATATTTAAATGTATTTAAACGGGTATCACGATATCGCATAATAATTTTTTCGAATAAAGCAGGGTCTTATTAATTTTCAGGCTGTTACCCAGGAGAGTAAAAGTATGTGTCAAATACACAAAGTTCGCACGGTCAAAATATGCATGCTTGGTTTTCTATTGGTAACTGGACTCCTTCTTGGATCCGGATCACAGTCTGCCGGCCAGGATGTCAAAAAACTTGCCAGTGATGCCGGGAAAGCAATCAGTGCATCGCAACGCGCTATGTTCAGTCGCAAGTTTGATGATGCACAGAAGGAACTTAGTAAGGCAGCTGATATTATTGAGCAGATCAGGGCTGCTGATCAGGATTTCAGCCAGTTGAACAGCCTGCAAAGTAAATACGAAAAACAGAAAGCTGATCTTGAAAAACGACTTCCAAAAGAAATATCCAATCAACCGGTGGCAGTTAAAAAGGAAAAACGGCCTGAAAGCCAACCTGATAAACTGCCAAGTACAGTGACGCACTATCTGAAGGATGTTGACCGGATGATAGAAAAGGGAGAAAAAGACCTTTCCCGGGAAGTGATAGGTTCGCCTGAAGTCCGGATTGGCAACCTGGAACTAACGCTTAAGGAAGCCAATGGAACGATGGACAGGATTTTCAGCTCTTACGGTGATAAATTCAACCATGACCACCCCGATGTAAAACTGCGGCAGCATAATATTGCCTCATTTAAGGCCAAAATTGAGGGATTCAAAGCGAATTATGCAGCTCAAAAAACACAGCAGGCAAAATCAGAAGGACAGAAAAAAGCCCAGTCAGATGAATGGTTAAAAAAGATCAGGCCGTATGTAACCGGAACAGGACAATCAGGATACGACGAAAACAAATACCTGATCGGCAGCGGGACAGCGAATGTGGATGAACTGGTGCACCGCAAGAAAATATATGCACAAGCAAAAACTCTATTCGAGGAATATCAAAAGGCTGAATTTCCAAACGGGAAGACCCAGGAGCTCGAATTTGCAGAAGAAGAACTTGCCAGGTCCCTGAAAGGCTTTGAAGAAGGTTACAAACAGACGCTTGAAAACTTTGCCTCGGAGGCAGGCAAGGAGATTGATTATGCTGAGGAGTGGCTCACAAAACAGGAAGCGGAAAGCAAAGGCGAGAAAAAACCCCTCTATTTGCATGGTGATATAATTCAGAGGATTAAAAATAAAATATTTGCCCTTGAAGCTTCAGCATCAGGTGAAGATTCAAGGTTGCAGGCACTTAATTCCCGCCTGGCAGATGTCGAAAAGCGTGCTGAAAAACTTCGCAGTCTGGGTGTTGAACGTACAGTTATGACCCCTGATAAATTTAATGGCAAGGAGAACAGTTCGATTAAAACAAAGGCCTCTGAATTCCTGCACAAAAAACATCCGGATGCCAAAGTTCTTCGTACTACGATTATAAGCGAAGACTGGAGCGAAGAAAGGCTGTGGGAGTATACAGATACCACAAAAAGCGCTGTTCGTTTCCGTATCACACAGAGCGTCACAGCTCAAATCGCCGGAAAGAGTGGTAAAGATGTATCCCTCTATACGATTCATGTTGCCAGGGATAAGCGTTCAGACGGTTCCTGGGGACAGATTTACGGGCATGTAATGTTTACAGATCCGATGCTGGAAAAAAACGTGAAGAAATAAGCCGCGACATCTACTGCCGGAATTCAGATGGAGGAAAGCAAGCAATACAGTCTTGGAAAAATTATTGGAATCTGGGCACTGGCCACAGCACCCATGACCCTGCTCGCATTTTTTGTAACGCCGACTGTAATAAGATATTTTAATATTCCGGCAAACGTCCCGGAGTTTCTGGTTTTCTGGCCATTGATGATCTTCGGACTCGTGTGGCAGTTTATTCTTTCTCTCATTATTATTTTCAGGGAACATGGAAACCTTAAGTGGCAAACCGTTAAAAAACGAATGTGGTACAACCTGCCTCGAGAACCGGGGACTGGTTTATATCGCAAAAGGCTGTTTCTTTATGCTGTTCCTTTTATAGCATTAGCTTTGTTTTTACAGATCATTCCTTTACCTGACATTGCAGGGTCCATTTTTCCATTCATAAAAGCCCTGCCCCAATATAATCTGCAGCAGTTGATGATACCTGAATACAAAGGGGCATGGTGGTTATTGATAATGGTATTGATTACCATACCCTTCAACTACTTTCTCGGTGAAGAATTTCTTTTTCGTGGAATACTGCTGCCGAAAATGAATGGAGTCTTCGGAAAGTGGGATTGGTTTTTCAACGGCATATTTTTTGCCCTGTATCATCTTCATAAACCGCAGGGAGTTTTGTATCAGGCCCTGTTTTCAGGTTTACTGTTCAGTTATCCGTCCAAGCGTTTCCGCAGCAACTGGATGGCTGTAATAATCCATGGCATCGAGGCCCCAATTGCTTTTGTGGTTATTCTTGGAATTATCCTGGGATAAACTGATAGAATGACCCGGAGCTTCATTACTGACAATGATTAAAGAGCATATCAAATAAATCAGCTTGATTGGCCCTGCACTGAATATCCGAAAGCCACGTTTCAATTGATCCGGGAATTGTCAGTTAGTCGAATGTCTTATAATAATTAACTTGAATAAATTTTATTCACTATATAGATACAGAAACAGTCATGTGAATTATAGGTTATGAATAATGAATGAAATTATGAATTCAGGCATTTTCGTTTATGGAGTAATACCTCTCTTGATATGCCTTGCGCGTATTATCGATGTTACATTAGGCACAATGCGTGTGATAATGGTAACAAAAGGGAGCAAAATTCTTGCACCGATTCTCGGATTTTTCGAGATACTTATCTGGCTTCTGGCAATCGGGCAGGTTATGCAGAATCTTACAAATATAATGAACTATTTTGCATACGCTCTCGGATTCGCTCTTGGAAATTATGTTGGTATCCTTATTGAACACAAGCTTGCTCTTGGAGTGATGGCCATTCGAATAATTACCCGGAAAGATGCTTCGGATCTTATCGAGTTTTTAAAAAATTCCAATCTCGGTGTTACAGTAGTTAATGCTGAAGGCACTACAGGCCCGGTCCATGTGATTTATACAATTGTAAAGCGTTCAAATCTGCCAAATATAATTGTTAACATTAAGAAGTTTAATCCAAATGCATTTTATTCACTGGAAGACATCCGTTTTGCCTCCGGAGGGGTATTCCCCGCAAAAAGTCTGTGGTGGAAATCCAAATTTGTCCCTTTTTTTGATATACGGAAAGCAAAATAAGTGACAGGTCTTAAAGCTGCATAATTCATACAATCACCAAGAGAAAATACCCATCCATGAAAATCAAGTCATTTGATTTCAATCTGAGAGAGCTGGCCGGATCAATGGGTGACTTTGGCACTCTTTTTCCCCTTGCAATCGGCTATATTGCAGTCTGCGGTCTTAATCCGTCAGGATTACTTGTGATGATGGGTCTGGCTAACATCGCAACAGGCCTTGTTTATCGTCTTCCTGTGCCTATCGAACCAATGAAAATCCTTGCCATAGCAGCGATTGCCCAGCACTGGTCTCCCTCAATGGTCTATGCATCCGGATTCGCAATGGGGATAATATGGCTGATCTTCTCTCTTACCGGAATAATAGGCTGGATTGCGAAAATCACACCAAGGCCCGTAATCTGGGGTATCCAGATTTCACTGGGTGTCCTCCTTGCCGTTGAGGCCCTAAAGATGCTTTCTACATGGTGGGCGCTTGGAATAGTCTCCATAATAATAGTGCTGGTGATGAGAAAAAATCGCTATGCCCCTGCCGCTGTTATCCTCATGCTTCTCGGTGTGATAATTATGCTTTCCAAAGGCCAGCTCCAGCAGGTCGAGCCCCCAGGGCTCGTTTTTCCTTCTCTTTCATGCTTTCGGTTTGAAGAAATCTGGCATACACTCATACTGGCCGGTTTTGCTCAGATTCCGCTTACAGCTACCAACGCGGTTATAGCCACCTCATCATTAATAAAAATATACTGGCCGGAAAAACCTGTAAGTGAAAGGCACCTGTCATTGAATATGGGTATCATGAATACAATCTTCCCTTTTTTGGGAGGTATGCCCCTGTGTCATGGTGCCGGAGGTCTGGCCGGTCAGTACTACTTTGGTGCAAGAACGGGAGGTGCCAACATTATTGAGGGTTTGATTGAAATATCAATGGGATTGTTCCTGGCCAGTTCGATCTCCGCACTGCTTGCCGCCTTCCCTACGGCCATAATCGGAGCCATGATGTTTCTTGTAGGGATAGAACTCACAAAGTTCGCCAGAGACATTCGCTGGAACATCGACCTTATCCCCGTGGCAACGACTCTTATCATTTCACTGGCAGCTAATATGGCTTACGGTTTTCTGGCCGGGCTGGCAGTATATCATCTGCCCAGATTTGTTTTTGGAAAAAAGATTAGCAGAGAGCAATAAAAAAGGAGGCTGGAATGGATAATCAGGCAAAACCCCGAAGCCTGGTGCAGCTGGATGCATCTTTTGCAGGACCGCTCTTCATGCTGTCTGCTGCATTACTGTTTACACTGCTTAATGTATTTGTCAAGCTTCTGGGCCCCTCGTTTACAGTCTGGCACATTGGGTTTTTCAGATTTTTCGGGGGACTCATAGTTCTTCTTGCTATTTTCGGCCGCCGCAGAAATCCTTTCAAAGGACATAACAAAAAACTTCTCTTTATCCGTGGGTGCGTCGGGTCGATTGCATTCATCTGTCTTATTACATCGATCCGGATGCTGCCTCTATCTACAGCGCTAGTTATCTTCTATTCATTTCCCGCATTTTCTGCTGTCTTCTCCTTTATCATTTTCGGCGAACGCATCAGCAGGCTTCAGATTGCGTGCATTGCCGCAGTCATAGTCGGAATAGGAATTATTTTTGATTTCCGTCTTTCAGGAGGTCTTCTTGGCCAGACAGTGGCATTAGTAGGCAGTGTTTTTGCCGGTCTTACTGTAACTCTTATCAGGTCGCTCCGTGCAAAAAACGGCCCGGTTGTAATCTATCTATATTTCTGCACCATGGGTGCAATTATATCCCTTCCAAAATTCATTATGAATCCGATATTACCCTACACACCTATGGAATGGGTCATGATTCTTGGAATAATTTTCTCCTCCGTGACCGCACAACTTCTAATGAATCAGGGCTTTTTCTATTGCCGGGGATGGGAAGGCGGTGTATTCATGTCCAGCGAAGTAATCTTAACCGCCTCATTTGGAATTATATTTCTTGGAGACCCTGCTGCACTAAGCTTCTGGATAGGAGGCTCGATTATCTTTGCGAGTATTGTAGCATTGAACAGCCTAAAGGCCGATGTACAGGGAGTAATCCAGAATACATCGAAAACAATAGACTGCTGAATAGCACTCCTTAAATATTTTATGTAATCAGCAGCAACTTTTTGAGAAGGAAAGAATGAAGTTTAATTCTGTAAATTCCAACTTCAAGGTATTGTTCCTGCCACGATACCGGAATCGTTGGGAGAACGAAAAGGCAGGCGCTTCAAATCCATGGCCCCGGCATCCCTGAGCATATCCATAATCTGCTCCTCAGAGTAGGACCTGCCTGATTTTGTCCCTGTCAGCATGTTCAAGGAAAAAAGTGCGGGATGAAGAGGTCCGGCCATATCATTGTTAAGGATAAACTCGTGCACAAAGATAAGTCCGCCAGGTTCAAGCACAGAGACTGCCTTCCTGATCATCCTGCGGCATGATTCAGGCCCTTCCCCATGAAGGATCTGAGACAGCCATGCTACATCATATTTCCCTTTTATCTTATTTTTATGATAATCACCTTCCATAAAATCAATCCGTTTGCTTAGACCAAACCCTGCAATAGTCTTTTCAGCAAAAGGACGCGTTGAGGAAAGATCGAAGACAGTAGCCCTGAGTCCGTCATTTGCAAGGCAGAAATGTATTGCCCAGGTCCCCGGACCCCCTCCAAGGTCCAGAAGATGCTTTCGGCCTGAAAGGTCTATCTCCTTGACAGCCCCAGGGGCCTGACCCATGGCAATGTTAAACATGCCCATCAGAAAGGCCTCTCTTTCCTCTTCTCCCCTCATGGAAGATCTGGGACGTGTCTGTCTACCTTTGATTACTGCCTGATCAAGCCTGCGCCATGAATCGACAAGATGCATGTAGTGCATAATTATATGGCCCATGTATTGCGGCAGACTCCTGCAAAGATATTCCGAACTAAACAGGGTGTTTGCAAATTTATCATCCGATTTATCAAGGAGACCCATGGCAGCCAGTGCATTCAGCAATGTGGCAACGCCTCTTATATTGCCTTTGATTCGCCTTGCTATTTCCTCGCAACCCAGAACTTCATTACCGATAATTGTAAATATGTCTAATTTTACAGCAGCATGAACTGCGAATGACCCCCAGTAAGCACCGCTTATTTCCATAAGCCTGCCAATCGTCATTTCTGCTCTTTCCATAGCACCTCTCCTGCTTAAAAATTCCCCGCCAGGATGTATCAATCATAACATCCACCTGCAGAGAGCACGCTTTTTTGAAAGCATTATAAGTAAAAATGTATTTTTCTCTTCATTCATGAAGAATGAACTACCCCGCCGCATAGCAGCGGGGTATCTTAAAAAGCATTGAACGCCCCAAGGGGCGGGGAATCGAACCCTCGTCCGCCTCTGGCGGATTCAAATATTGCTTCTGAATTCATAATGAAAATCTTTGAGTCAATCTTAATCCAGGGATTGATTTATATTTTCTGCCAAAAGACTAAACCATTATAAATACTTTGTCCATTGACTTCTCCATCACGATGTTTTAATAACCAGAGACAGTTTTTCTAAAGAACCCCGTGTTCAAAAAAGTATAAAAATCAGCACGATATTGAAAGGAGAATGTAATGAAAAAACCAATTGTTGCATTTCTTTTCCTTATATTCTTTTCTATCAGCATCTCCCAGGTATTCTCGGGAGAAATTCGACAAAAAACCTTTACAAAGGAAGAGGTTAAAATGATGAAAGACACAAATGCAATAATAAAGACAAGGCTGGGCGATATTACGATTAAATTTTTTCCTGAACTGGCACCAAATCATGTAAAAAACTTCATTGACCTTGCAGAAAAAGGCTTTTACGACGGCACAATCTTTCACCGGGTCATACCAGGCTTTATGATTCAGGGAGGAGATCCGAACTCCAGGGATCAGGACAGAAATAAACATGGGATGGGCGGCCCCGGGTACACAGTAAAGGCTGAGTTCAACGATAAACCTCATAAAAAAGGAATCCTGTCCATGGCAAGATCTGCTCACCCGGACAGTGCCGGCTCTCAATTTTTTATATGTGTCTCGGACGCTCCTCACCTTGACGGACAGTATACGGTATTCGGGGAGGTGACTTCAGGCATTGATACTGTTGATAAAATAGTTTCTCAGCAGAGGGACAGCAGAGATAATCCTCTTGAAAGGATTGAAATGACCGTCAAGGTAATAACACCAAATAGTAAATAAGTGAATATAAGCTGAAATACTACATGATTTTGATTTTTTATACACATAATTGAAGAACCCGGCAGCAGGCTGCCGGGTTCTTCAATATTTATCCAGGTTTTTCTGTTTTTACTTACTATCCCCGCTGAAGCAAGCAGGGCCGGCATCAATTGCTTTGAAATTTTAACAAAATTTCAATTCTGCATTTACAGCTAACAGCATTCCGAGGAACAACTGCATCCGCTGCCGCAGCCTGTTGATACCTGAGTCGGTATATCGCTGATCCCCATGATTTCAATTTCGAAATTCAATTTTTCGCCTGCAAGTGGATGATTCATGTCTACGGTGACCTTCTCATCATTCACCTCCACAACCTGAGCAGGAATCTGATGCCCTTGCGGTGAATTGAGCCTCACCATCTGTCCAGCCTCCAATTCTATATCATCCGGGATATCCTTTTTTGCAAAAGAATAAATAAGACTTTCGTCTCTTTGACCATAAGCGTCTTCCGCCTCGATGGCAAATGCCTTCTTTTCATTCACCGACATACCCATAAGCGCATTCTCAAAGCCCTTTATTAACTGTCCTGCACCTATTTCAACCTCAAGTGGCTGTTTTCCATGACTGGAATCAAATGTCTCCCCGTTTTCAAGGGTTCCCTTGTAATGGACGCTCACAAACATGCCGCTTTCGACTTTTTTCATTAAATTCTCCTTTAAAATTAATAAATTTAGGTTAGCATAACAGAATACAATTTCAGGTCAAGGTAATTTTCAAAATCTAAAAAATGCACACTTAAAATACACAATACAATGAGTGAAAGATTGACATTTCATAATGTTTTTGTTATGGAAAGCCCACGTTTCTCAAAACAGGTATTAATGACACGAATGAGCTCCATCAGATAATTATTACATGTGTAGACAGGCGTACCATATTGCAATGCCCATAGTATGAAATCCTTTTCATGCCACATTGGCTGTATCCTTCCGATTGTTCCTATACCCTGCTCTGTCGGGAACGTGTGCGCAGCATCGCCAACCTGTTTAAAATAAAGGAATAGTCCTTTTAAATTAAATATGGTCACTTCCATTCAAGGGCAAGGGGGAAGGATTTTAGCCACAGGAGCATATTGAATATTTCGAGGATTAATCAGCCTTTGACTTGTTAAGGCCCTGATGGAACCTAGGAATCAGTCGAAAGCAAACGATTTTCAAAGGCTCGTGGTGAAAAAAACCTTGGAATATCCAGGCAATTAAAACTGTATAATAATAGGAATGCCAAATTTCCTAAAACTAAAATATAAAATGAAAGGTTGACTGGCCTTATTATGCCAAATTCAATTATCACAAAAACAGGCAGCTATATTCCCACTCTGAAAGTGCCCAACGCGGATTTCCTTAAACACGATTTTTATGACACTGACGGCAAAAGACTTACAAAGTCAAATGCCGAAATAATAGAAAAATTCCAGGAAATAACGTGCATCAAAGAAAGGAGATATATTGAAGACAACCTTAACACATCTGACATAGCTTTCCTGGCGGCTGAACAGGCACTGGATGGGGTAGACAGGGAAACCCTTGATTACATACTGGTGGCACACAATTTCGGTAATATATGTGCAGACAATATAAGATCTGATATGACTCCAACTCTTGCGGCCAGAGTAAAATATAAACTGGGGATAAAAAATCCTTATACAGTTGCCTATGATGTTCCCTTTGGATGCCCTGGATGGCTTAATTGTATGGTAATAGCGGACTATTACATCAAGTCCGGCGATGCAAAAAAGGTCCTTGTGATCGGCTCAGAAACACTTTCGAGGATCTATGACCCTCATGACATAGACGGTATGATTTATGCTGACGGTGCAGGGGCGGCTTTAATCGAATCAACAGACAAGGATGCCGGAATACTATCTCATGTAACAAGATCCGATACCTTCAATGAACTGGATATGCTGAATCTTAATAAGTCATATAACCCTGAACATAAGGGGAATGAGTTATTTCTGAAAATGAAAGGCCACGAAGTCTATAAATATGCTGTTAAAACGGTACCGGTGGTGGTCAGGGAAAGCCTTGAAAAGGCCGGATTGACATTAAGTGATGTTAAAAAGGTATTGATTCATCAGGCGAATGAAAAAATGGATGAGGCTATATTGAAAAGGCTGTTTAAACTATACAAAACCAGGGATATCCCGGAGCGTATAATGCCCATGATAATCTCCTGGCTGGGGAACAGTTCGGTAGCAACATTGCCAACGCTATTCGACCTGCTTCAGAAAGGAAAGCTGCATAATCATATACTTCATACTGGAGATATTGCCGTTTTCGCTTCAGTAGGTGCAGGTATGAATATAAATTCCGTGGTATACAGAATGCCATAAGTTAAAGGTTTTTCTTTCAGATCCCGCCTTCAAAAAACCTACAGCAAAAAGCGGCTTTCTTGCTGTGCGAGACAGCCTGATTCACAAAGGCATGCAGTTTAAGCACCATGAAATGATATCATCTCGTGTCCCTGTGGCTTTATCCTTTTGCGTCTCTATTTCATTTACAAAATAAAGTTGAAGTCTTATCCTGATATGCAGGAGATTTCATCACAATCCCTTAAAGGGACAATAATGCAGCTTTTCATATATTGAACTGGTGCCCGTTAAGTGAGAAATACGATGAAAGCGCTGATGATTTCCGCCAATACGGAATATATTAACATGCCGACAATGCCTCTGGGACTTGCCTGTGTGACTGAGGCAACACGAAGAGCAGGACATGAGGCCGAGCTTGTTGACCTCTTTCCTGGTCACAATCATGAAGAAACTATCAAACGTTCCATACACTCATTTTCTCCGGACATCATCGGGATTTCAGTTAGAAACATAGACGACCAGTGCATGGAAAACCCGAGATTTCTGCTCGATCAAGCCAGGATAATTATCAGTTCATGCAGAAAATTCTCCAGTGCACCTGTCGTAATTGGCGGTGCAGGGTACAGTATATTTCCCGAAAGTGCCTTAAAATACCTCGGAGCAGATATGGGGATAGAGGGAGAAGGTGAAGCCTGCTTTCCTGCTTTGCTTGACTGCCTCCAGCATGGCCGTTCTCTTTCAGGATTGCCGGGCCTTTATCTCCGCGATATTGGAATTCAGGGGCACAGGGCCTTTGAAAAAGCCCTGGACAGATTTCATATGCCGGAAATGGACCTTTTTTCGGCAAAGGTCTATAAGGAAGAAGGGTTCTGGCTTCCTGTTCAAACGAGGCGGGGATGCCCTATGAATTGCAGTTACTGCTCTACCTCAAACATCGAAGGGAATATTATACGCAGACGTTCCCCTGAGTCTGTTGTCGAATGGCTTGCAAAATGTGTTGAGGCCGGGTTCCACCGCTTTTATTTTGTTGACAGTATATTCAACCTGCCGCCATCCTACGCGCTGTCCCTGTGCAATCTTATTTGCGAAGTCTCCCTTGACGTAGAATGGCGCTGCATACTCTATCCAGGCAATATCAATGAAACCCTGATTAAAGCAATGAAAAATGCAGGCTGCAGTGAAATAAGCCTCGGTTTTGAAAGCGGGTGTGACAGGATACTGAAAGAGATGAATAAGAGGTTCACCCGGCGGGACATCCTTCGCGCTTCCAGCATAACTGCGGATTATGGCATCCGGAGAATGGGCTTTTTGCTCCTCGGTGGACCGGGCGAAAATGAGGATTCAGTGATGGAAAGCCTGTATTTTGTCGATTCACTTGATCTCGAATCTACTATGCTGACTCTCGGAATCAGGATCTATCCTGACACGAAACTTGCAAAGACTGCATCTATGGAAGGCATTATCAGCCATAATGACGACCTGCTCATACCGAAATTCTATATTGTTAAAGGGCTTCAGGAGTGGCTTAAGAAAACAGTGGATGAATGGATCAAAGATCATCCGGACTGTATCATGTAGAATGAATATTTAATTGATATCCTTGGAAATAAATCCCTTAAGATAGCAGCAAAACGAGGTGTTGCATAAATGGCAAAACGATTTAGTGCAGCGATAGCATTTATGTTATGTGCAGTCATGCTTTCCTTTATATCATGTTCTCCCGGGGATGATGAAAAGGCCCTGATAGAACTGGTGGAAAAGGCTGCCAGTCTGGCAGAGAAACATGAAATCGGAGAAATCATGGCCCTTGCCACTGAAGATTTCAGGGCATATCCCGGCAACCTGGACAGCAGGGACGCAAAAAGGGTCCTCTTCATGGCCTTCAATTACTACGGGGAACTGAAGGTAATCCATCCCGAGCCGGATATCGACCTTGAACCCGAGGATGGCAGGCCGACTGTGACAGTTCCCTTTCTAATTCTCAGAAAGAATCAATCTTTGCCGGAACTTGAAGGAATCTACAAAAATCCCGGGGAGTGGCTGGAAAAGGTTGGAGAAAACGCAGACCTTTACCGCTTCAAACTGAAGGTCATAAAGGCTGACGGCGAATGGTTTGTAAAAGAGGCATATCTTGAACGATTTACAGGACTGGGTTTCAATCCTTGATACATGGATAACAAAAATGAAAACTGTGGTAATAGATTCCCCTGTAAATCGAATGTCTAATTTATGGATAAAGACTGATTATTGGCTGCCGGTTATCAGTTGTTGCTCATGGAAAACACTGCACCTTGTACCTTATACCCTGAATCTTTCTTTTATACTGACCGTGCATTGATTTATCTTTAAGACTTCGAAGTTTAATCAGATTTTACACAGCATGCTCGACAATTGCCTTTAAAATCTGCGGCCACACCTGAGGAGTATCTGAAACACTATGGCCCATGCCCTCTATTATCATAACTTTAGCCCCGGTTATGGTCTCGGCCATGTCCATTGCACAATCAACCGAAATCAAAGGATCATCACTTCCGTTAATTATAAGGGTTGGAATACAGATGTATTTGAGACTCTCCCTGTTGCTTCCGGCAGCCATTAAAGCAGCAGCCTGACGTATTTCTCCTTTAGGATTAAAAGCCCTGTCAAAGCATCTCTCCGCCTTATTCCTCACATAAGACTCATCAATTCGAAATTTTGATCCGTTTAGCATTTTGCAAAGGGCAACATAATAATCAATAAACTCTGTTCTGTCTGTGGGCGCCGGCTCGAAAAGTGTTTCAATGGCCTCCGGGTTTGGAGGAGGAAAAACGCTTTCACCCATTGTGGATATCATGCAGGTAAGTGTTCTTACCCTTTGAGGGAAGTTAATGGCGATGAGTTGTCCGATCCTGCCTCCCATGGAGGAACCTAAAAAATGGGCACTTTCAATTCCTAATGCATCCAGCAACCCAACAGCATCCTGTGCCATGTCCATGAGAGAATACGGAATTTCAATTGTTTCACCCTTTTGTTTTGCCTCTGCAATCCTTTTGAGATCAGGCACACCTGAATCATCAAAACTGGTTGAAAGTCCTGTGTCGCGATTGTCGAAACGTATCAGCCGGTACCCATGTGCCGCAAGCTGAACGCAGAAATCATCATGCCAGTTGATCAACTGACTTCCAAGCCCGTTTATCATCACAATGGGCGAAGCATCATCATTGCCAATAGACTGCCAACAAATCTTAATTCCGTTGGCATTTACAAAATATTCCTGGCCTGCAGTGCAATTTAAAGCCATAAACCTGGCTCCATAAATCTTAATTAGCTCAAGTTTTTTAATTCGGACGGGGATTATTTTCTCAGGCACATCCAAAAAATAATAGCTTATTCAAAAATAGATAACCTGTCAATATTTCGAAAAAATACCTGATAACCACTAGGACATCATCTTCCACTAGACAGGCTCACTGCATTGAGAAAATCCTAAGTTTAGAGTTGCCTTGATCGTTGCTCTGAATTTATGTGAAGAACTTGACTTATCATCATTATGAGCGTATTTGATTCTAAAGGAACAATATAATAATAAACTGCAATACCCCAAATACGGGATTGCTGTCTATGCTGGATCTCAGGCCCTTGCATGAGAGATTCTGTGTACGATCAAAAAGGAGGTAGGACATGGGAAAATACATTTTTAGAATGACTTTGTTAATATTACTTGTCTTCATCGTGTCATGCGCCTCTACTCCACCTGAGCATCAAAATACGCAAAAAGGGGCATGGATAGGGGCTGGAGCAGGCGCCTTGATAGGTCAGGCTCTTGGTCACAATACCCATAGCACTCTTGCCGGTATTGCTGCGGGGACAATACTTGGAGCACTTGTTGGAAACGCCATGGATCAGGATAATGCGGCAGCGGCAGCAGAAGATGCAGCATTGTATGACAAAAAGGTTATTCACTACGATGAGCATGGCAATGCGATTGAAGTCGTTCCCGATGAAAGTGATCAGCGCACTCATTGTCGTAAGATTACAAAACGTACATGGAAAAATGGAGAACTCGTAAGCGAAACAATCGAGGAAATCTGTGAAGGCAAAAAGCGTTCAAAGGAATACTGACAGCCTCTTGATAAGGTTTAAACACTGAAAAATGATTGCCGCTGACAAACTGATCCCTTTGCCGGACTATCATATCCACACGCATCTGTGCAGGCATGCTGACGGAGAGCCATCCTTATACAGAACAGCCGCAGCAATTCAGGGAATACCCGAGATCTGCTTTACTGATCATTGCCCTTATCCCGATGGTTATGATCCCCTTCACAGGATGGAGATCGTCCAGTTCAATTTCTACAGACAGATGATTACTGAACTGCAGGATGAGGAAAACCCGTTAGTCCTTTTTGGAATTGAAGCAGATTACTATAGCGGGTGTGAGGAATTTCTTGGCAACTGGCTTCCTGCACAGGGTTTCGATTTTGTTCTGGGTTCTGTCCACTATATCGGGAATTGGGGATTTGACAACCCTGACCAAAAAAACGTCTGGGACAGTATTGATGTAAAATCGGCCTGGAAGGAATATTTCAGGCTTATTGGAAGGCTCGCCGATACGCGGCTATTCGATACAGTCGGACATCTTGATCTGCCTAAAAAATTCGGACACCGTCCCCACGATAAAATTCTGAAGGAGATGGCACAGCCCGTTTTGGACAAAATCGCAAAGTCAGGAATGGGGATTGAATTAAACACTTCCGGGCTCAGAAAACCTGTTGGAGAAATCTATCCCTCCCCACTCCTTTTATCCCTTGCATACGAAAGGGAAATCCCGATCTGTTTCGGATCAGACGCCCACACGCCTGAAGAGGTCGGAGCAGGTTTTGGTCAGGCACTGACACTGGCACATGAAATCGGATATAAAGACTGCTTCGTGATAAGGCAAAGGAATAAGCAAATCATCAGCCTTCCCTGAACACCTGGTAAAATAATCAATATAACCTATTCAGCTTTCTGTGACCGATAAACATTTTACAAAGGGATGTGCATTGACCAAATCCGAACTCGATAAAATTTATAGCACTTATAACTCCCGCAAATGGGTCCATCCTGATCCACTTGAATTTCTGTATAATTATGATGAATTGAGGGATCGGGAAATTGCAGGACTTATAGCATCATCACTTGCATATGGAAGGGTAGCTCAGATTTTGAAAAGCATATCTCAGATACTTGAAAAAATGGGACCTTCTCCATACAGTTTCCTGGAATCAGCAACACCGCTAACACTTAATAGACATTTTATGGAGTTCAAACACAGATTTACTACCGGAAGAGAGCTTATTCTCATGCTTAGAGGCATTAAGTGCGTTATTGAACAATACGGATCTCTTTATGAATGTTTTCTCTCCGGTTTTAAAAACGAGGATGAAACAGTACTTCCGGCCCTTTCCTTCCTGGTAAAAAGGCTTATAATGCCTTTCAACGCAAATTCAAACAGCCTTCTGCCATTGCCTGAAAATAGAAGTGCATGCAAAAGGCTGAATCTTTTTATGCGCTGGATGGTAAGGGAGGATTGTGTTGACCCGGGGGGGTGGAGTGAGGTAAAACCATCTCAGCTGATTATCCCTCTGGATACGCATATGCACAGGATATGTCTGGGCTTTAATCTAACTGCACGGAAGTGTGCTGACCTTAAAACTGCACTTGAAGTCACTGATGAATTCAGAAAGATTGATCCCGCTGACCCTGTCAGGTATGATTTCGGTCTTACAAGATTCGGGATTCGAAGGGAAATAGAACTAAATGCATTTTTAAAGGATTGCACATAGAACCCAGATACAAAGTTTCACTTACATATAATTGATGGACTCAAAAAAACAGACCCAGGAACCGAATTATGACCAATATTCGTAATTTCAGTATTATCGCACATATTGATCACGGAAAATCCACTCTTGCCGACCGCTTCATTCAATTGACGCATGTTGTGGATGATCGCAATTTCCACGACCAGATCATGGACACAATGGACATTGAGCAGGAGAGAGGAATCACAATTAAAAGCCAGGCCATAACTCTCCCTTATGTTAACAGCAAAGGAGAGGAATTTGAGCTTAACCTCATAGATACTCCCGGTCATGTTGATTTTTCCTATGAAGTATCAAGAGCTCTGGCTTCCTGTGAAGGGGTACTGCTTCTGATCGACGCTTCGCAGGGAGTTGAGGCCCAGACTGTTGCAAACCTTTACTCGGCCATGGAGCATGATCTTGAGATTATTCCAGTAATCAATAAAATTGATCTTCCTTCTGCCGATATCGACCGTGTCAGGGAGGAAATAGAAGTTGATCTGGGCCTTGATTCAGACCTCGCCCTGTTATGCTCTGCAAAAGAAGGAACAGGAATCGACGAGATTTTGGAGGCTATTACGGATTTATTGCCGGGGCCTTCAGGAAACCCTGACGAACCATTGACTGCACTGATATTTGACGCCCAATATGATTCCTTTCGTGGAACAATTGTCAGCTGCAGAATTTTTAACGGACGTGTCAAGGGCGGTGATACAATACGCCTTATGTCCAACAGGGCTGCTTATAAGGTTGAAGAGGTAGGCATCTTCCGGCTTGAAAGGTCTCCCGTGAAATTTCTGTCTGCCGGTCAGGTGGGCTATATAATCGCAGGCATCAAAACCGTCAGTGATACAAAAATCGGGGACACCATTACCCTTGATTCCAGTCCTGCCCCCAAACCTCTTCCCGGCTTCAGGGAAGTCAAGCCCGTTGTCTTTTCTTCTGTTTACCCTATCTCTTCAGAAGACTATCAGCCTCTGTCGGACGCCCTGGAAAAATACAGGCTTAATGATGCAGCCCTTGTATTTCAAAAGGATTCATCCGCAGCACTTGGTATGGGTTTTCGGTGCGGGTTTCTCGGACTCCTTCACCTTGAAATCTTTCAGGAACGTCTTGAAAGAGAATTCGGACTGTCCATCCTTATGACCGCACCCACTGTTCAGTACCGTTTCGTGCTTACAAACGGAGAAACCCTTAATATTGACAACCCGGCCTATTATCCTGATCCAGCCAGTATAGATAAAGCAATGGAACCTTACATAAGGGCCGGAATCATAGCGCCGGAACGCTACATGGGAGCGATAATGGAAATCTGCTCCGAACGGCGAGGCACTAATTCAAGATTCAACTGCCCCATACCCGGTCGACTGGAAATCCAGTTTGACATGCCTCTGGCTGAAGTGATTTATGATTTTTATGACCGCCTTAAAACGGTCACCCAGGGATATGGCTCATTTGACTATGAACTCCTGGACTATCGTGAAAATGATCTGGTAAAACTGGATATCCTGCTGAACGGAGAAAGGGTTGATGCACTTTCCCAGATAGTTCATCGGGACAGAGCAAGGCAAAGGGCCCTGCAAACCTGCGAGAGGCTTAAGGAAGAAATCCCAAGACACATGTTTAAAATTGCCATCCAGGGTGCCATAGGAGGAAACATTATTGCCCGGTCCACAATCTCACCATTTCGCAAGGATGTGACCGCCAAGTGTTATGGAGGCGATATCACGAGGAAACGAAAGCTCCTGGAAAAGCAGAAAAAAGGCAAAAAACGCATGAAGATGGTAGGCTCAGTCTCGGTTCCTCAAAGTGCATTTGTAGCCGTGCTGAAATCAGAATCCAAATAATTTGTCAGTTAAATAAGTTATGCATCTAAAAGATATTGTACAGGGTATAATGCGTAATTTGTTTGATATAAAATTTGACAATGGGCACCAGCCATGCATGTTTAAAGCTCAAAACTGAAAGATTATCCCCGTGGCTGGACTTGCTCCCAGGTTGCTGGGCTGAATCGATAACCAATAACTTATAACTAATAACCAAGAACCTGTCTATGCATGAACCCGTTAAAAAAAGCCCAGGGCTTTATGTCCACATTCCTTTCTGCAGGAACAAATGCCCTTACTGCGGTTTCTATTCCATATCATCTAATTCCCTGATAAAGCGATGGCTTAAAGCATTGAAAACTGAGGTTACCCTGTATAAAGGGCATTTTAACCCGTTTGACACTATTTATCTCGGCGGCGGAACGCCGACTTTGCTTGAACCTGAAGAATTATCGGATTTGGTTCAATGTCTTATCAGCTGTTTTGATTTTGCCCAGGATTCGGAAATCACAATTGAAGCGAATCCAGGTGATCTGACAAATGAGAAGATAAAAATCATAAGGGAACTTGGTTTTAACCGTATCAGTCTGGGTATCCAGTCCTTCGATGATCATACACTGTCATATCTTGGAAGAAAACACACGGCCAGAGAAGCCGAAAATGCACTTGAGAAAATAAGAGAACATGGATTTGAGAATATCGGGATAGATCTGATTTATGGGATTCATGAACAGTCAGTGAAGAAATGGGAAGCTGCTCTTATGCATGCTCTTGAATTTTGGCCGGAGCATATTTCCTGCTATCAATTGACAATAGAAAAAGCAACTCCCTTTGCGGGGATGAAAGAAAAAGGGGTATTTAATTCCCTGAATGAAAACGAAGAGTATAAATATTTCGTTTTAACTTCAAATATCCTCGAAAAAAAAGGCTATATACATTATGAAATCTCGAATTTTGCCAGGGATGTAACCTTACTTTCGCGACACAACACCAAATACTGGCATCATATTCCATATTTAGGTCTTGGCCCGTCCTCTCATTCATTTGACGGATGCAATCGCTGGTGGAACGTCAGTTCCGTCAGAAAATACTGCGAAGCCCTTGAAGCCGGAAGCCTGCCTGTTGAAGAAAAAGAAACCTTAACCAATAAACAGATAAGGATTGAATCCATCAGCCTTGGTTTAAGGAACACAAAGGGTTTTGACAGGGGGATTATTCCGGCTGGCAAAAAAATAAACGAGCTTATCCGGATAGCCGGGGAACACGGGCTTATTAAATTCAATGAAAGCAGGATAATACCAACAAAAAAGGGCTTTGCCGTAGCAGACCAGCTGGCGAGTCAATTATGTGCAGCTTTACAGGATATGGCTGATTGATGTTTAAGGATGCCTTTCTATTTATACCCTTCAAGTATATGCCTTATCTTTTTAGAAAGCTGCGATATATTGAAAGGTTTCTGAACATAGCCATTACAGCCTCTTTCCATTATTTTTGCAGCCTGCCCAATGAACTACCCAGCAGCAAGCTACGGGGTATCAACCGTCATTCCGGCCCCGAATCAAGTTCGGGGCCGGAATGACAGAAAGAGAGCATTTTTAACTTTTTGCGAGTTCATCAATTTTTGCAAACCCGTTTTATTTGATTTGATTATTAGATAATTTTTTTCTAAAAGGAAGGCTTTTTTGCCTGGCAATAACTTCTCTAATATTGATATAAGCATTTTGGAATCAAAAAAGTCGATTTTAGCATCCCGGCTCAGTGAACTGGGATCTCTAATTGTAGCATTCTCCGGTGGACTAGACAGCACCTTCCTGCTGGCCGTTGCAAGCCGGATACCAGGGCTTGAACTGACAGCAGCCACTGCATCATCCATCCTGCATACAAATCGCGAAAAAAATCTTGCCACAGACTTTTCAGAAAAAAATGATATTCGTCATATTATATTTCAAACGAACGAACTGGACATACCGGAATTTGTTGCTAACCGGAAAGATCGCTGTTATCACTGTAAGCGAAACATGTTCAGGAGGCTTTTTGAAATTGCAGAGGAAAATGACATCAAATATGTTGCACATGGTGCCAATACGGATGACCTTCAAG
>Ga0209408_1000654_pt1 | contig 24921 bp, 17 predicted proteins | sample AD_UKC107_MetaG_FD_184422 | JGI IMG/M metagenome (GOLD analysis project Ga0209408, IMG submission 184422) | Active sludge microbial communities of municipal wastewater-treating anaerobic digesters from Hong Kong - AD_UKC107_MetaG (SPAdes)... | ecosystem: Engineered > Bioreactor > Anaerobic >... | reverse complement strand
TGAAAGCGCCTCAACTGTTACGCGATGTCTACAATGGTGACAAATACGAAAATGGTATCAACCTGAAAACCTTGAATAAGGATCATGCCGCATGAACCCTTTTTACACACCTATTGACATGACCTCGGCTCTTCATCATCAGATGATTGCTATGGGGCAGGGGATGCTCCTCATGATACTTGTGTCCAAAGAGGATCTCAGACAGTTTGCGATGGTTTGAGGGATATTGATTATCGTAATCACTCATTTAACAAGCCATATACCCCAAGGAATTTTACGCAAGATCACTGCAGGTGCTATGACGCTATCACTGGAGATGTTAAGCAATGTAGCTACAAGGGTCCTTGCCAACTACAAGGGCATTGTGAGAGCCAACTAGTCAGTCAAGCATTTTACGATCTAGTAATGGACTTGGCGGAAGATTCTTCCATTGACACAGCAACTGCATGGGAGATAGCAGATAGATTATTTAAACGATCCATTTTTCAATTAGGTCCTGCATCTTACTTCTGTGATTCGGAAGATCCAAATGGTGATGGGAATGTGATTATTAATGAAACAAATGGATGCAATCCAGATTCATTATTTATGAGATTGTTATTGGCAGATGATACTGATGGCGATCTGAGCAATGGGACGGAACATTCTGATCAAATTCAAAGAGCTTTTAATTGTCATGAAATTGGTGATCATACATGGGCTTCCAATCAAGAATGGGAGGCTGCATGTGTGCAAAAAACAACTTATCCACAAGACGATTTAGATGATATTTGCGGAGAACACATAAATCGTGAAGTGCAATGTTCCTCTTTTGCGCAACCACAAAGTACAATCGCAGATGTAGGAAATAATTTTGTGTCTATCGAATGGGAACCCACGATGGGTGCTCAGTGTTATGATGTTATGAGAAGTCCATATAGCTCCAGTATTGGATACATAGTCCTCGGAACAATTTGCTCGGCGAATTTTGAGGGCAATATGGAATTTTTGGATGAGGATGTCGCTAATGGTTACACCTATTGGTATAGAATTGTTCCTGTCGCCGCAAATTCTGTATGCATTGGGAAAATGTCATCGCCTACTTCTATTTATCCTAGTGGCGGTTTGTCCATTCTTCCTAATTTATCAGACCACAATGATGAGATTCTCTGGGTAAAAGATAAGTACAAGAGCTTCTCCATAAAAGCATATGGAGGTTATGGTGATTATACTTATTCATATGTTGGCAACCTTCCAACTGGACTAGTATTGGATGAGAACACTGGAATAATTTCAGGTACAACTTCTCTTGCAGGCACGTATTCGATTACGCTGACAGCTGAGGATAATAACAATCCTTCATTAGTAGGTCAAAGGTCGTATGTGATTAAAGTGTTGAGTGGTTCACCAGGGTATTTGGAGATGGCTGCTTACCTTTTGCCTGCTGCAGTCAATACTGAATATGATTTTGATTTGGGGACTGGAGGAGGGAATGGTGGCTATAGGCTTGAAATAATTGAAGGCCATTTGCCCAACGGATTATATATAACCACCCCAACAACAGCGGACAAATATCATATCCAGGGTACACCTACACAAGATTCACTTGGTCTTTATCCCATAACCCTTTCATTATCAGCTTTAAATAACTTTAACAATCGGGTTATTTTGGAGCGTAAATTATATTTAGCTGTGTTGAATAAAGTGCATTTAGGCAATGAAGCACTAATAGTTTCTCCGCAAATAGGTACTATAGTTGGTGGCAATGCTATGCAATTAATGTACAAATCTTTGACAAGCCGTGTGCCAGGTTTACATCGATTACAGTTTGTACCCGTACCAGAACCACCTAACCAACAGGTTTGTTCAGATTCTGTTGATTCACTTGAATATTCTGGAGCACTTACATTCACAGAATTACATGCTGAAACTGGAAACTATCAATACCTAATTGATGCTGAAACACCTCCTCTGCCTGAAGGGGAGTATTATGTGCGCCTTAGGCGCCCAGCATCAGGGGAAACTGTCTGTGCAGATAATACCTTCTCAGCTCGTCCCTTAGGAGCTGTTAGTAATTTAAATGATTACAGCCTTTCTATTCTTGATACGTATACCCAGGACCTTCTCGCAGCGACGCCAACAGTATCTCTCCCAACCCATTTTAACCCTGCAGGATTAGATTTCAGCCAAGGTAATGAGATAGCCCGTTACTTATTCATGACGGATCAAAATAGTGGCGATGCTGGAGTAGTAGATATGGGAACATTATCCTTCTTGGGAACGATAGATGCTCAAATTGGAATAGGCATTGATCAACGTTACAGGGAAAGTGATATTGCTGTAGATCCTTCTAACGAGTTCGCCTACGTCACTCACCTCACAGAGGGCTATTTTACGGGCCTTCCTGAGCCTGAGGATCCTGTCAGCGGCGGTGTGACGGTTTTGGATTTGACAGGTGAGTCATGTGAAGCAGGAGAATCCTGGTGTCCGTATGACGCAGATGCGGACCCGGATCCCTCAACTGACTCGCCCGGTGCGCCTGTTGGAATCACAAGGTTGTACACAGAATCCGATCTATTGTTACCTCTCAATATTGAGATCCTGAATATAAGCAGACCCAACCAGAGTGAGTACAAAGCGGGAGAAAAATACCCAGGGTACTATGGATTCATCTCAGGCGTTGGAGAGATTGCAGTGAATTGCTTGGATCCCAAATGTGATAAGTACGAATTATTACCAAGACCCGCACGGTTGGGTATCCTGGATTTGAATCCAATGCAATGTGACATTAATAGCGCCTCATGTGAGAGCTTGACTGTTAATCATGATTACTGGAAGGATTCCCAAAAAATTCTGGGGCCGATAACCTTAAGCAGTGACGCAGGGTTTAGTCTTGGGAATATAAACAGGGGCTTGAGCTTTGCAGTCGATAGAAGTAGCAATCCGCCGCAAGCAACAGTTTATGCAGTAAATCAGGAAGAGAATCGGATCTACATGATTGACTATGTCTACGACCCAGATACTTTATCTACGCACTGGGTATTAAGAGACACGTACCTGGTTACGGGTGACAAACCATCTGACGTGAGCATCAATACGATTAATGATAATGGTGTCACGCGTACGTTGGCCTACGTCACCAATGAAGAGGATGGAACGGTCTCGGTAATCGATACCGCCACCGGAAGCCAGGCGTATCCCGATCTATTGTTGCCCCTGCGTACACAAAGCAACTACACAGTCCCCACATCATTGGACACCCATGTCAAAAATGGCAAAGGATATGGATACACAACGAACCGAGAGGATGACACAGTGTCAGTATTTGATCTTGTGGGGAATACCTTTGTCAGAAACATTGCTGTTGGCAACAACCCACTAAGAATAAAGATCCAGCCAGATATAACAACTAATGTTTTATTCACTACAGTTCTGACTACTCTTTCTTATGCAAACCCAACAGATTTCACCACACCATCCAAGCAGCCTACTCTTATCCGCGACTGGGAGAGAGTGCATGAGCTTCAGAAAACAAGCTCAAATTCAACGGCAGTGCTCTCGAACATTGACAATTTCCAGAACAGCGTCGACAAATGGATTACTGATGAAGAAGTAAAAACAGACGTCACCCAGGGTGTCCAGTTGTACAGAACAGTTTATCTGATGAACCTTCCATAATCTCTGACCCTGTTCAGAGCTCACCACCATGGCATAAGGGGAGGGTAAAACCTCCCCTTGATTATTATATAATGATGAATTTTGTCCATGCATAATGGTTTGAAAATTAATGCAGGTGCACGGAAATTGCAGGGCAGTGCAAATAATTAATCTGTTGAAATGCGCTCTATCGAACTTATTTACCTATGTCTTGCTCATTTATACTTATTAAGTGATGATAGTGGCAGAAGTCTTGGGATTATTTTCTATCTTTTCTATGAACAAAATGCAATAAGAAAAATAGCTTACATCTACACACTCACATCGCTGATCGACAAGCTTGCGTGGTTCTATATATTGCGCTATAGTAAATTGCAAGCACTATATACTGCGCTTATTTTGAAATCAGGAGTTAGAATATGGCCAAAGGTAAAAATCAACATGTTGTCAAGCGAGAAAAGGGTTGGGCTGTTAGAGGCGAAGGAAATACCAGAGACACGTCGCGCCATCGAACACAACAAGAAGCGGGAAAAGCTGCGAGGGAAATAGCAATAAATAAAGAGTCAGAAGTTGTAATACACAGACCAGATGGAAAGATTAGGGATAAAGATTCATACGGGAAGGATCCTTTCCCACCGAATGATAAGAAGCATTAAATCGCTTTTCCTCGATCATCAAATATAGAGAGAAGAAAAATATGACGGCTATCTATGCAGGAGTATCGAAAGATCTTAATTTTGGAATCTTAGCATCTGACGACCTAGAGAGTAACTATGGAAGAAAGGTTGATAAGGTTTTTATTTTAGGTAAGAAATTTGCATTTGCTGTTACTGGTCTCGACACTGCTGCACATGCCATCAGGGAAATAGCATTTTTTGAGTATTATTCTAATATTGAAATTCCCACAAATATACACGACCTTGCTGTCTTGATTGGAAACACTACTTTGAATATTTGCAAACGCTTAAAACCGCATTTTAAGAATGATAGGCACTGGCATTCCTTGCAAAGGAGCTCAATAGGGATAGTCGCTCTTGACTTAAAGGATTTGCAGCTATATTTTCTAGAATATGGGTGCCCGTTTCACCCTGAAAGATATTATGCAACCCCCAAAATAGAAACGAAGGCTTCAGGGCAATTACATTTCTTTGCCTTAGCAAAAAAAATAGAGATGGTGCCATCAAAAACGTTGGATCAAGAGTGCGTAGAAGATCCTTCGAACTATTTTGAAAATATAATAAATTCGCATAGACTAAAAAACGATAAAATTGGGCATTTGGGCGCTAGAGTGATTACAAGGAACGGCGACATAGAATTATTGTCTTGCTATTCAGACATTAAAGAGTACATTGATTACACTTACCGTCATTTGATGGGATTTACTATTAACCTATCATCAGATTCTTAACATTAAGGGGACTTTGTTTGCTTATGTACAAAATCATGGAAACCGTAATCCGTATTCTTAGGGATTTCGCAATTAGGTTTAATTCACGCGCTTGCTACTTGTGGTTCATTGCTGTTCAAAAGACAAAGATAGCTTGAGTCAGAACAATCCATGGCGGTAAAACTTATGGACACTTCAGCTCTAGAAATATTATGACAAATTATTTATTGTATAACTTGGATCTTGGAGAAAATCCATCACCCGTTGGATTTCAGGTTGGCCCCTATCATATTAAGCCAGTTGAAGGCTACGAAAAAAGAGTGAAATTGTTGCCCAGATCCAGCCACACCATCACTACAATAAAGAATCATAAGGTTATGCAAAAATCAATACCTTTAAAGATTGGGAAGTGGAGCCCAACCGCCATTGCTTCAGTTGACAAAAATGAAGAACCCGCAATTCTAGTTGAAGAGATTTGTGAGACCAGGAGCATATGGGATTTATGTATCCTCCTTACCTTTTTTACTGGAAGAAGAGTTTGCCTCGCAGATCAGCGAAAAGATTATTTGCACCACCTAACAGAAAATCAGATATGTAGCCCTCAACAACTTCCTAATACGGCAGCAACAGCATGGGAAAACCGTGCTGCAGTAGGAAATGATAAGCATTTGTTACCTGCGCTTTATGCATATCTTGACTACTCCAGAATCCCCGACACAATTTCCAAAGCAATCCTAATTAATACTGCATTCGAGTGCATTTTCAATAAATATGGATTAATTAGTGAAGAAGACAAGATACCAAAAGCACAAATGGAATTTATCACTGATGAAATTTTCAATATTCTCGAATAATATGAAAACATTCAACAGCGTGAAGCTCTGAAAATCGCTTTTTCTAATGCAATTCATAATGTTAACAATAGCGCGATATTGAAAATCCAAAGATGTCTATTGGCTTTAAATATAATACAAGAGCATGAGATGAATGGTGAGGTTGAAAAGCGTATTAAATGGATCAATGCACTCCGTAATTATGTTACTCATAACCACTCACTTCCAAATTTGAAAGGATGTGATAAATCAATAAAATTCAGTTTAATAGGAACGCTAATTCAAATCCTTGTTACACTGACACGTGAAGGAATATCCAGAGCCTTAGATATATCAGACGACCGATTGTTAAAGCAAGAAATGGTAAATGCTAGAAATTATCTTTTGACAGGAGCATCATACGGCATGAGAGTTGAAGAAGAGACGACCAAGGAATACCAAGAGAGAATCATGAAGAAATTTGAGAAAGAAGACATCTTTTCAATATTAAAAAGTATCGTGCAAGAATGATACAATTTAAAATTAGTCTAGAACCTATATATGTTAGTTATTGCAGATGAGTTTAGCTACAAAATGAGAAAAGATCAATGAAATATATTCGTTTATTATCAGTATCTCTTATTTGGGCTATAATCCTTTCATGTTTTATTTATCCTGCAATAATAAAAACTGATATTTTGAGTGATGTAATCAAATCTTTAAGCTATATTCAAATGATTGCTCTAATTATGCTGCATCTTATATTTCAAGTATTCTTTTTTGAAAAATTCAGAATATTTTGGCAACGTTACCAAAATACAAAAAGAGCATTGGAAGATCCACCGTTTATTTATCTAGAGCACATTGTTTGCTTTGCGCTGTTCTCCACAATACTAATTCAACTGCAGAGCAAGCATCATTTCTATTCTTCACAATTTTATTTCTTCATATTCATTAATTCATTATTGTTGTCCACATTTGTCATTGGATATTTCTTTCCAAAGAAAATTGATAGCGAGACTGAAATACCATTAGACAAATATTCATTAACAGAAAGGCCTATCCAAGATCTGGAACAAGATCTTTTAGCCAGAGGTGCCAGTGTGCAACTCTTATTCGATATCATTGAAGAATCATGTAGCGATATCCATGCCTCTGTGCTTGCGCTTTACGGAAGGAGAGGAGAAGGCAAAACATCAGTAATCAATATGCTGATTCAAAAGATTAATAAAAATGATAGTTTCATAGTAGTTAATTATGATCCTTGGTTTTTTAAAGATGAAGAGGCAATGCTAGAAGCATTTTATAATGAGCTTGGGCATGCCATTGAATCTCAGTACATCCTTCCAAAGGCAATTTCAGCGTTAAGGAAGTATAGCAACATTGTCTCTTTAGGGTTGCCAAAAACAAAACTAGACTTGGCGTTTCCTCCAGTTACATTAAGGGAGACAAAAACCCAAATAGAAAAGTCAATAGCTATGTTAAAAAAACCAATCCTCATTGTAGTTGATGATGTTGATCGTCTGCAAGCAAAGGAATTAATTGCGATAATGAGATTAGTTCATCTAAATTCACGTTTCATAAGAACTACATTCCTATTGGTATGTGATTATGAAGTCATTATTAAAACCCTTAGTAAAGATGAACAGCTTGCAAGAGAGTTCATCGAAAAAGTTGTCCAAAAGCAATATTCTCTGCCTCCACCGACACAAAAATGCCTCAATGATTATGTGGATTACACACTGGAAAATATTTTGCTTGAAAATGGCCTGCCTGAACATCAGTTAAATGAGTTTGGTAAAGAGTTCAATGGATACTATCATAGATATATTTGGCGTATCATCCATAATTTGCGGATTGCGAAAAGGTATATCCATGCATTGAAAATGATTATCCCGGAACTGCACTCTGAAATCAATTTATGTGACTTAGTGGCGATTGAGGCTATCAGAGCTATCTTTCCTGACGTTATTGAAGATATGGGCCAAAATCCTTGGTATTACATTGATCCCGGCTCAAGAGGTTTGACAGAAGTACATCCAGCATTTCCCCACAGACAAGATGAACATGCCAGAGAATATAAGATAAAGGAACACTTGGAACAATTAACTGAAGGAAGCTTATATAAAGAACCAATTTTAGGAATATTAAAGAGCTTGTTCCCTCGAATACGAGAGGCTTACGATGAGCATTTTTCGGGAATTGGGAATGATGCTGAGTTTACAAAGCGAAGAATTTTGTATTTCCCTGTTTTTCAGAGGTACATCACACAAACTATCCCTGAAGGACAGATTTCATTGAATATTATCCCAAAAGTACTGAATGACTGGAGCCGATATGCTTCAAACCAACAAAATGAAATGATAGAACAAGGATACCTGGACATCATTCTCAACGGTGAGTTACTTCCATTCTTCAAAACCATGCATAAAATTTCTGAAAAAATAGGTGATGAATTATCTAGGGTCCTTATTAAACTTATTAGCAATAATACAAAGCAGCTGTCTTTGGAAGGAACTGAAGATATGTGGCAGTCAGAATTTGATCAGGCTGTATTGTTAGTATCGGATTTATTGAAAAATGTATCGGTAAGAGAAGAGAGAAAAAGAATAGTAAAAGATACTATTTTTGATACCGATAGCAAGTTATTTCTTAGTTCATTTTTGGGACATCTTTACCAAACAGCTAGAAAGAAAAATGATAATCTGCTCCATGAGATTTTAAGTGACGGTGAAATTAAAGAAAAATCTCTTGTTATCTTCAAAAAGTACTTTATAGAAGAGAAAAGAGACATATTTAATGAAATAGCAAATAGGAGGCAACGTGTAATTCTCCTATACAACTGGATAACTCATTGGAGAACAAATGAAATAGAACCAGATAAAGAAGTGAAAGCATATATCATTTCACAAATTAATGAAGACATAGAGAATCTGCCAATATTTCTTGAGGATATAATGAAACAGGAAACTGATGGCGAATGGCAACTACAATCGGGTTTATATTTGCTCTTATATGATAAAAAGGAATTAGGTGACATTGTGAAGCGGAGCATAGATGAAAGTGCTCTATCTAATAACAGAGAGTTATTGATAGCTTTCCTGAAAGCTATTAATAAAGTAAATAGTAAAAACTAGAATGAAAATAATAGTAATTTAACAGTTTCCTTTTTTCTTGCTTAATAAATCATCTAGTAAAGAAGTGTTTTACCTTCAGCTATATACAGACATTTTCTCTTCAAAATCATGTGGATTCATGAACATGACTCCTTTAGATGAAAATCGCTCCATTAGCTCCATATATCGATCCTGAACCTCTCTCCTGGTAAAGAACACAACCACTTTTCCTTTCTGTTGAAGACATTTTTTAATATTCCCTTCGACGTCAGATTTACCCGTTTCAACCTCTATAAACACCTTTTTACCTTTTTTCTCAGCAAGGAGGTCTACCCGTTTCCCTTCTCGCACATTGACTTCCTCTTTCACTTTCCAACCTATCTCCTCGAATTTATTTTTCAAAGTATGCTTCCAATATTCGTGCTCAGCACCCCCATGTTTGAGCCACTTCACATTCATCCCTTTTTCATATAAAAACACCTGGCCCTTTTCTGAAAGAGATAAGATCTTCACCTGACCTTTTGGGATTTTCACCTTTTCAAAATAGGCCAGCTGCATTTTCAAAATCGAATCCTTGACCCTGTTCCCGGTTTTGGAATTCCAACCCAAGCGTTTGTATCGTTGGGTGATGGATGAGATAGGGTGCGTGACGATATCTTTAAGCATTTCGAGCTCCTGATCCGTTACCTCATGCTCTGCAAGACATTTCTGCAATCTCCAATTCCTTTTTGAGTAACGTTCCCACGTTTCTACAACCTTTGAATCAGACACATATCTGTCCTTAATCGGTTGCTTGGAAAACCTGAATAGAAACGGCCCAAGGTGCCGAACCGGGATTCTGGCGATGCAATACCCCATTGGCATTTTGGGGAAGTGTTTTTCATCCATCTGCATGAGCCTGCTCGCGAATTGGACATCTTTCGGGAAATCGCACCTCAAAACCAGCTTAAATCCTGAATTGGCAATTAAACTTTCAGAAACATCACTCTGCTGCGTAGCCGCAATGATGGCTTCGCCATACTCTCTGATCTCTCTGGCCAGTCTGGAGGGGATCTCCAGCTCAGTCCCATATTTTTCCCTTGGAAAGATGTGGTGACTCTCATCGAAGATCAGCGCGTGCCGGAACACTTCTCTTTTTTGAGAGCTGTTCTTCATCATCATACTGATGGCCTGGAGGAAATAGAGGCAGAAGAATTTCCTCTGATCCATTCCGAGTCCTTCTAGTTCAAAAACCACAGGAAAGGAGAATAGATTTTCCACTGGCGAACCATCTATCACGTTAAGATATTCACCAAAGATACCTTTGCTTAACTCTTCCAGGCTTCGCACCGAGGATTCCAGCCACCCGTATCGCCTGCTGAGCCGTTTTGATCTTGCCAGTTCGATGACGAGATAATCATAAGCGTCACGAATCGTAGCTCGATCCTTCTTCTGCTCGATCGCCTTATGAAGGGCCTCTTTGAGTACGTTTCTTGCTCCCTGGAGCAACATATAGGCCACGCTGATAATGTCTGCCAGCGCTTCAATCCATTCAGAAGTCGTCACATTCGGGGGAGATCGCAATACATTCAGGGCGACAGGTGCCACTCTCTTCCCTACCGTGAAAACCACGATATCCTTGCCGAACCATGATTCAAGCAGACACCGGTAATTCCTTTTGAAATCAAACACCATGAATGGGATCTTGTCCGCTAAGAACTGAATCAGAATATTTAAAATAAGGGTGCTCTTCCCGGTTCCGGTTGGCCCCAGGATAAACATGTGCCTCAAAAACTCGTTCCGTTCAATGTGGAAGGGATAAGGCGTGATTCCAGGATAGATCACATCCCCCATCCTGTAGCGGCCTCTTGAGATGATTTTCTCTCTTGGTGGTTGCAGGATGATTCTCTCTTCTCCCACAGTCACACCCAACCGTTTCACAGCCAGGAAGGTCACCAGTTCTTCGATCTCTCTCTTTCTGTCAGGCTCCGCCAACTGGTACTCGATCCAAAGAGCGTCCATTAACTTGCCATATAACGGTTTCAGTCTTTTAAACAGATCCGGGAACATTAGAACTCTTTATACCTCTCCCTGGTCCGTTTGAGCTTGCTCAGCTCTTTTTCCACATCCCGCTCTTCCTCTTTTAGCTCCTGAATATCCTTCCAGCAGTCCCGCTTCTCGTCACGACTCTCTTTGGAGAGACTGACCTTCTCTTTCTCCAGTTCATGGATCTCTTTCCGCTGCTCTGGGGCCGTGACAATATTGATATGCCTGGGCTTCAGTTTCAGAATTTCGTTCCTGATTTCCAGAATCTCACGGTCGATCGCGTCTAACGATTCCTTGTCAAGTGTTTTTCTCTCCTCGATCTCTTCATTGATACGAAGAGATTGCTCTTTCAACACTTCTTCCTTATCGCCCTGAATCGCGGCGATCAGGCTCTCTTTCTCCTGCTTTTCATGATGAGCTATCTTTATCACCTCTTGTAAATAGTTTAAGAATCTTCTTTTTCGGAAATACCCATCTTCTCTCCCTGGGATCAAAGAGAATCTCATATGCGAACCTGGCTCCAGGTTTTGTTCCCCAGGTTCGTTCCTTATCAAGAAGATAGAATTCCATTCTTTCATCAGGGGATCGATCCAGGCTTTCAATTAGTTTGTAGATCAACGCCGTGTCTCCAGTGAATCTGATGATAGTCAAGCCCTCTTCACCTTGAAATAGATCCATCGTCGGACACACGCTTCTGATCTCCTTATAAGAAGATCCTCTCGCGATCATAAACACTCTCAAGGCCCTGTTGAGCATGGGCCTGTACCGGATGACATTCTGCCTGAACAGGCTCTGCTCATTCATGAATTCAAATGCTCTCCTGACGTATCTCTTTCCGTTATGGATGAGCTTTCTTCTATGATTGGGGAGATAATCCCACACAGTATCCTGAAGCCTCTTTTGAATGACGGCCCAGAGCTCAGGAAGGCTCATTTTTCTCCCATAATTTTCAAACACAACAGGGATGATGAGCGGACACTGCTTCAGGAGATCCTGGCCGTACCGGGAGCCAATGACAAGATCCCACCCTGAATCATTTTCTTCCAATTCGTCGATTTCAATCCTCCCTTTTCTATCAAAGCAGCTTTTTAGATCCTTCAGAGTCTGTGTGCCGTCACCAGTCTGGATTGTCTTTAGATCCTTACAAAAACCTTCATTCTTCAGATCCATTAGCAGATTTTGAAATGTATCCATATAGATCTCTGGAACGAGACAGTGAAGATAAAGAACTCTTTCATTCATGTCCTTTATCAACCAGGCAATCTCTACAGCAAACGGAAACAAAACCCACTTGTCAGATGGCTTTTCAATCAGAAGATGCAAGTGAACCAGCCCCAAAGCTTGAAAATGGATCCTGGGGAAATATCTAAACTTATCTCCCAGCTCCTTTTGCCATCTGTATATCGTTCTCATGTTTGGAAGGTGCTCAGCGTACTCTTTTTTTAGATCTGCGATTCCCAGATACCTGGGAGATCGATGCAACAGATTCAGAAATCCCAGGATCTCAGGCTTAAATAGAATGTCCATCTTTCACCTCGTTCATATTTTTCTCATTATTAATCCCGGCTGACATTCAGAGGATTGCAAATTGCAGGCGACCCATTACACCCCAATTTGCAATGCTCGCTCCTGCCGCTGATCCAGTGCTTTTGGCCATTCAGATTAGCTTATTAATAACTGCAATCTTGAGCTCAAGTTGAATACATGTCAGCCCTATTCGCCAGATGTCAGGTGTCCTTTAAATAGATTGCTATCCCTGAAGAGTTCATAATGGTGTTTTTTCATATTGACAAACAAAGGAGACTGAAAAACAGGATCAAGGAGAGATTGCATTTCGCCCACTATTTAAAAAATCATTTTGACGAAAAGGATCATCTTCCAGCCAACCATGAGAGGATCATGAAATCGATCAGCATCGCCGAATCAGACGAAAGCGCTTTTAAAAAACTGTTCAACGAACCCATGCCCCAGCAGCTAAAAAAGGGGCTTCAGGTTGAATTGGGCATGTGGATCTATCTTAGAAATATTCTGGACAGGCTCTCAACCGGTGAGCTTTCGGATAATGCGTTTAAAGAGAAAGCCTCCAAGCTAAAGGGGTATCTCAAACTCTTGGTGAGGACAATCGAGATCGAGATTGAAATATTATACAGTCCTCTTGTCTACTACTACGAAAGGGAACTTTCCGCCATCAGCAGGCGGATTTAAAAAATGAAAGTAAATGAAAAGAAAACGAAAGCCCCAGACAACGAACACTGGGTTCTTCTCCTTTACGAGCGCTACAAAGAGATCTATGGCGATCCTAAAACAAAGGGTGACTAAATGAGAGACATAAACATTCCGGTATTTCTTTCCCAATCAGGACACCAGCTGTTTGAATTATTCAACAGCGACTCTGTGCTCTTTCTTCTTGTGTTTGTGCTTCTCTTTCTTCTTGTCTATGGGACCATCTCCTCTATATTGCGAAATATGCGGATCTTCACCTCGGACGAAAACAGCTTCAGAAGATCCGGGCAGGTCGCCGCGTTCGCCTTATCTCTTATCGCGGTGGTTGGCATGTTTGCCTTCTCTGATTCTCAGGGCGGAATGCGGGAGCTGGTCGAAAAGTACTTGACCCCTTTTGGCTATTTCGGAGCGATGATTCTGTGCGTGGTCATGTTTCTGATCACGCTTGTTGGATTAAAGGATAGCCTGGGTGGATTGAATTGGAAGCTCTCCTTTCTTGCCGCAGCCATGGCTTTGATGTTCTTTGGAATGATCATGAGCGCGCCGGTTCTCGTGAGCATGAGCATTACTCTTTTTATCATTGCCTTTGTCGTGGTACTTCTCAAACCCAGGGAGTGGGAACAGCCGGTCATCAAGAAGAAGGATGATTCGATCGTGGCAATTAAATTTCCCAAACACGGCAAGTACAGGTTTAGGAATTACAGACAGCAGAAGAAGTAACCTGAAAAGCTTGAACCAGTATCATATCTCTATTTCTACTATCCCCCAGCTCTATTCTTTCCCTCTCTATCAAGGCGAAACATTTTTATAGAACCACTCACTTTGGATGGATGTCTGACACAGCGCGCGCTTTGGAACAGTTTATAGACCTACGCAAACTCAACGGCTTCCGGCCAGGGCGTTTTTACTATTGCGAGAGTCCCAGCGGTCTTGGCAAAAACAGCAACCTCCGGCCGGGGCGTTATTCTCTTTGCCAGAGTCCCACGCGTTATGTCAGTCGCCATTAATAAAGATTGAGGTGATACCCATGGGATATGAAATGAAGCTTGACATCCAAAGCTATGAAATGAAGTACGCGACCACGGAGGAGCAGGTCAGAAAAAGCAGCATCAGCCAGAGGAACAAAGATCTTATCTTCCAGTATCGGGACGCGTGTCTATTAAGCCAGTCGTGCGGAAAGGTGCGTCTGATTCGTGTGATGAATGTTCTGAATATGTTCGGGAAGATATTGCAGAAGGATTTTGACGATCTGACCAAAGAGGACTTAAAGCGTCTGATCGTCTCCATGATGAACCGCAAGCCCACATACAGCGCGGAAACGCTTGGGACATATAAATCGATATTGAAGCGGTTCATGTCCTGGGTGCTTCTCCCGGACCAATTCCCGGACATCGATAAGACTCCGGAGATGATCTCATGGATCAAGAAACATGTCCGGAAGAAGGACATGAAGAAGCTCCAGAGAAAAGACCTTCTGACTCCAAAAGATATTGAGAAACTGCTTGATGTCTGCCACAATCCACGAGACAAGGCGCTGATTGCCGTGCTTTGGGAGACTGGAGGAAGGATCTCTGAAATTGGCAACATGCAGATCAAGCATGTCACCAAAGTAAAGCACGGCTATACCCTGGACATCTCAGGAAAAACCGGAGACAGAAGCCCGCTGGTCGTTTCCGCTGCCCCGTACATCAGCCAGTGGCTCACGATGCATCCATTCAAGAGTGACAAGGATGCCCCCCTCTGGGTTCATTACCAGTACAAAACTAAGCCCAGATATCTTAAGTACAGTTCAATCCGGGATCTGTTATCCAGGCACTTTACCAGAGCGGAGATCGGCAAGCCCTTCAATCCCCATATCTTTCGACACTCCAGAGCGACCTACGTGCTTGCCAACGGCATCATGAATGAGGCGCAGGCAAAGGCATATTTCGGATGGACCGCCGATTCCGACATGCTCGCGACCTATTCTCATCTCATTGACCAGGATGCCAATAACGCCGTTCTGAAAGAGAATAATCTCTCGCCGGTCCAGAAGAAACACCTGGAGCTGCAGCCGAGGGTCTGCCGGATCTGTGGTGAGATGAACACGAGCACGGCACCGTACTGCGTGAAATGTAACGCCGTGCTGGACATGAAAAAGGCGTACGAACATCAGAGGGTCCATCAGGAGAAAGACGCGCTCTTCGTGAACTTGTTCAAGATCCTGGTCGAGAAGGGGCTGGTGGATAACGCGGCCGAAGAGATCCACAAGGCCGGGCTTGGCATGAAATTGAAGCGCCTCGCCCTGCATATAAATGAGGAGAAACATATTATGGAAGAGTAGGTGATCATCATGAAAACGACCAATAAAATATTTCTGCCCCAGAATCTAATTTTCATACCCCCAGGTAGAACAGAATTATTTAATCGCTTCAACACTGTCATGAGTACCCTTCCTTTCGCGATTAAGTCTGTCGCCAAGATGTACAAGCTCAATCTCTTAAGAACGCTGGACATCGCGGCCCTTCCGTTTCATCTCGCGTGCGTTTCTGCCGAACGAGATGAAAAAGAAAATACTGTTTCACCTGTGGAAACAGGGAGGATGATTCATGATCTTCTCTGCCTACCTCTCGCGCACGAGCACCTCGTGAAAGCGATGGAAGAATCCCTGAGGCAGTCCTCCCTTCAGGTGTGGGAGTGTTTCGAGATGTTTCTGAGAGAGTTTTACGTGGCTCTGCTGAACCACCAGCCTCTTCTCTCGACAAGACTGCTGAAAACAGGAGGAGATCTGTTTGACAGGCAGATCGACATGGATGATCTGAGTAAATTTGGATTTAATCTCTCGGATCACCTGGGAGATCTATTCACGCGTCACCACGATCACCACGCTGTTCCCTTTATAAAAAGAATGGCGAAAGCGCTATTCCCGAACAATTCCATGCTTCACGCCGCTCTCGCCAATCCTCTTTTGCTTTTGCTTCATCAGCGCCGGAATCTAATCGTTCACCAGAGAGGGATAGTGAACGAGCGGTACCTGGATAGAACAGATGAACATCTGACACCAGGAGAGGAAATCGTCATTACTCCTGCGGAGCTTGAGGAGTATTTATTGATAACCATGAAGGCGGTGACAGAGTTCCTCGTGGCATCCAAGAATCCGATCCCCTAACATCGCGGGCAGGGAATCAAGTCCTCTTTGCGATAAGAGCCTGCAAATCAGACATCATTCCCTGCCAGATTGTCAGGATAATCAGTTTCTACCCTCGCGAAAACACCATCGCGATGCGAAACACATTATCCCTTTATATTGTGTGGCTCAATAGATTCCTCACGCCATCATGGATGGCTTATCGGAATCCGTTGAGCGCACAGAAGAACAATATTCCCTCTGACGGGGGTGAGTACGATTCAGGAATACTGTTCATTTTAGAAGGGCAAAGAGTTCCCTTAGCAGGGAGAAAACCAATGGCAGGGGAATACTTTGCCCTTTTCAGAACAATTCACCTGGACTACGAAGTCTTGACGAATGAGCGGTGAAATGTCCGGCTGCAAAGCTGCAGAGCGGGCAAGAAGCATGTCGTTTCTATTTCCTTTGAAAAACCGAAACAGAAAATTGGGACCACGAAATAGAAAATACCTCGGTAATCATTGGATGAAATAGAAGCTCCAGAAAGGGTACAGCAAGATGTTATAGGTTAATCACAATTACAGAGATGGGGTGTAAGTCTATGATAATTCTACGGTTATTTATGTTAGAACATATGACTTTCTATTTCTATTACGGGGTTCATTTATTTATTCCCCCCCTTTTTTAATATGTAATATAAGCAGCTAATTCCATTTTTATGGAATGTAATGCCATCCCCCGCCGAAGGCGGTTTTAACGCAAACCTCACTACCGCCGCAGGCGGTACGCAACCCTATCCAGGCGAGGTCAAGGAACGTGCGACAGTCGTTCCAGGCCGAGCCGTGCAACGGTTCAACTACGATACTACCAAACCACCTTAGAATTCGAACAATCCCACTTCTAACAGCCCACTACTATTTTAAAGGCTTCCTTTTAATTGCCAACTTCATCATCTCCACCAACTTTTCCTCATGATCTTCATCATTCCAACTCATACCATCATTTTGATAGACAGCCCATGTCTGTCCTGAAATATCAAACCCTGAAACACTCTTGCTCTTTCTGCTGAAAGAAACCTCTTACTAGAGTAATGATAGATCTGTTATTTTTATGGGCGCATAAGCAGCACTCGGTTAGAAATCCAACTCAGAGAAAGCCTTCGCCTGAATCAAAATCAATAGTACTCATCCTTGGCTGCTACAGCAAAATCAATCCCTAATCATATTCGTTATTTGCTTTTAGTTTTGGTAATTCTTCAATTTTTTTATTTAGGAAAATTATCCTTTCCTCGCTGATATCATCTGCATTAATAAATAGCTCTTTTTTAAACGTCGAGGCGTATATCTCTCTCACCTCATTACTTTTTGCTTTTGATAATAATATTGCGAGGTTTACCTTGGCACTATCCATTTCTCCTTTTGTTTTGCTTAATCGAATTGCTTTCATCAGCATCTTTAATCCAGCGGCCTCATCTACATAGTAAAAGAGCGCGCAACTTCGTCGCTTGAGTGCCTCATATTCACCAGGATGCTCCATTAGATATTTTTCTGATTGCTTCAACTTTGCATCAGGCGGAATTCCCTGCAATCGTCCATCTTCAACAGCAATCATTGGATAGAGGGATGGATCGTTTTTCAAAGCTCTATAAAGAAGCATATACCCTCTCAGTACGATATTGTCACTTGCAAATTCCAAACGAATATTTCTTTCATCTGGCTTGTAAGCTGGAATAACCTTCCCAATAGAATATTCAATAGCCGGTAATAGTTTCTCGTCGCTGGAATGTCGTGCAAGTTCGCGGAAGAAAAAATCTATTTCACGATTTGAGTAATGATGCCGAAGTTCTTTTTCCCACTCTACAATATCAGCATTACCAAGATCGGATGGAGGGATGACTATATCCAGAATTTGTTCAACAGCATCAGGTGAACAGCGGATACGCGAAAATTCTAAATCTTCCCTATACTCTCCTATAATATCGAAATGGGACTCAGAAAATTTCTGCAATGTCTTTAAGAGCATAGATGCATCATTGGATAGAAAGCACAAATCTGGTTGAAGAATTAATTCAAATACACGTCGCATTCTGAGAACATCGGTATAATTGTGCAAACTGCTTTCCTTATCCGCACTATAGATTTTAACCAAATCTTTGATCTCGCTTTTTAAGAAAAGTGCCTTCTGGTCAACAGAGAATGTGTATATCTTTGAAGCCTGCAGCGGCTTGCATCTCTCCACATTTTGCATAACCTGGTTGATGTCATCATCTGACAACCATCCATAAATGTATAGCTGCCTGGCTAACTTCATTGATTCACACTGTACGTATTTAAAGCGATGTTTCCCTCCTTCCATCAGAACTGAAACCGCACTCTCTTTTTCCTCTTTTGTAAGGGGCCGATAGTCGTATGTTCTTTTCACAAGAGATTGTAAATCGCCTGGAAGTTCATGATATCCATCGGAGTTCGGCGTGCCAAATCCACCATAGATTGAACTTACAAAAATGAACAGACAAAAGAACGCTTTAGCAACACTTCTCCCAATACTCATTGAAATAACCCTCCTCTAGTAGTAAGTAAGCCTGGATCAACGATCAAATTAAAATCTATGCTTCCCACGATCCCGTTTGGACCATCATCATAGCCGGGACGGTTTGGATTCACAGTTGTATCAATATGATATGCAGTGATAGTGACAGTCACATTTATCAATTCTGTAGCATCTTGTGGAGGATAGTATCGAATCACTGATTTACCATTTTCTGTTGGATCAGGATCAAGCCAAGATCCTGAAGTTTTCCAATATTCATATGTGCAACTTGTGAATTGAGGAGCGTGTGAACATTCAGAAAGATTAGTATTATATATTATGAAAAATTGCCCACAGGATTGGGAAGAACACGAAATAGAGTATTTAACTGGAACGCCTGACATTTCTTTGCCAGTAGCGCTTGTCCTTGTTAAAATTTCAATATCTATAAATGAATTTGTGCTGGGGGCAATAACTGGTGGTGGTCCAAGTGGGCTTACTAATTCTATTGCACTCACATTGGATGTTAATTGCACGTTGCTAGTTTGATATTTATTGCAATCTCTTTCGATGGCCGCTTTCCACAAGGAAGCACTATCTGTATAATATGCATCCGGATAAATTGTGGGAGGACCCTTGAGTTCAAATTCTGGATTATTAAATGATCCATTAACTTGATAGTGATCATCAACAAGTATGTTTGCTAGAGAATCTGAACCAAAAGGTTGAATTTCTGGAAAGTGATCTACATCAGATTCTGGATTAGCTTCCGAATATTGAAACTGCCAACAATGGCGCGCTTCATGATGAATTAGACTCGTAAAAATAGCATTAGTTTCTATATGTAATCCCATTTCATTATAAGTAGCCGCTCTATTTCTTCTTAATGCATCCCTTTCGCTATATTTTCCAAAAGGTTGCCAAGTAATGATGGCAGGATTACCCTCACTGCTAGAAAGCACTTCCGCATTCAATCCCTTTTCATACAATGAACCAACAGTAAAATTATTATCTTGTGCAAGCTCTTGTACGCTATCGAATACTATAGATCTTTCCCCGGTAGAAAATAAGGATACTTCATCCCAAAATTTCGCTTCAAGCCAATCTGTTACGTAAGGGTCTCCTTGTTGCCATATGTTTTGGACTATATTGCCTTGAGCATCACGGTGATAGTAATATTGATTGACCCACTGTTGAATATTTAAAGATCCATTGCTATCTTCTATTTTTGGATTTTGTGATGTGAGCTTAATTGTCGTAATATAATTAGTTATTGGAACCGGATTTTGAGATATATCGAATATAGAGTCTAAAAAGGATCTTAGCAAAATAGGTTCTGAATAACCATTTGCTCCAATATGAAAATTTAGGCCCGGATGTATCAGCGAAATACCAGATGCGCCTACGGGATATTCTGCCCAACCATCTATATCGCCTGGATTGCTTACATTATCATAAAAATACGGATCATCAAATTGAGCATTTGGGAGCTCTTCCAAAAATAAATCATTTGAAGTTTGAGGATTATTCGTAATAATATTTCCATCTTTATCTTCCAGGGAAACTTGTACATAGGTGAGCTCAGAATAGTGATTTCCATTATCAATAGTTGTTTTTTGACTTGGGATGATTTGACCAGTGCTTTGATCATAGTATTGAATCTTAAGAAATCCTTCCGATAGTACTCTTATTCTATTGATATCCAGAACCTCTGCGGTTGTTTTTTCATTTGGCACAAACTCTATCTTAATTTCATACTGTTCCCCACTGTTTGGAATGAGTTGACAGGAACCTTCCAAATTAACATCATCAATGCTAATGCTACTAAAAGATCCTGTGCCTTTCGTTAGTGAGGCGATAAATTGACCAGTGGTTGGATTTATTGAAGGTGAAAAATGAAACCTTACGTCGATTGGTTGATATGGATCTGTTATTCTGTAAAAAGTTTCCCCTTCTTTTGGTTCAAATATGTCAATTTCTTTCCCCGCTTCACCACCTCCCCATCCAAGTAACCAATATACATACTCATTAACGTTCTCACTTGTAACTGGAATCTGCTGTTGAGTGTGATCTCCAGAGATAGGTTGAACCATAATTTCATCAGGATACTGGGCGTCTGGAAGATAAGCCAATCTTTGGCTTGTGGGAGACCAGAAAGGCGTTCCCTGAAAACCGGAAACATCCATTGTAGTGGTCGCATATCTAGCAATTGCGGACGATTGAGCTAAATCCTCAGGTAAGACTCTATACACTGGAGTATTGCTGGAAACAACCCAAGATAGATAAAGTTCATCGGGTGATGATGTCATGTGATGAATAGTTGAAAATGCATACTCATCTTGGTTCCATTGGTAATGGCTTACATTGCCATGTGGGTTGGTACCATATTCCCACACCTCAGAAGTGCCATAAGTATTTTTAGGCCCATAAAGAACGTTTTCTGACCACGGGTTGGATACTGCAGTCCTTACCTCCCAACCTTGATCAATGAAATTCGGATCTGATACTCTCGTGATTGTGCCCCCTCCCGATGGTATTTTCCACATTGATATGTAATCTTCAGTCCAGACATCAGGGTCAGGATCTGGACCATAGGCGTCGAAAAGAACTTCGGAATCGTCCGAAGTGAATCTACTCTCTCCACCCCAAATCCAACCTCCCCAAGTTGGAGAATATGCAAGTTCACGAATTGCGCCATCCGTTTGCATCACCCATAAATGGCTACCAGGAGCAGCATCCCAGCCATCTTCAAGAATAACTACAGCTTCCGTGCTATCGCTATTCCATGAATTGGGCGGAACATAACTCTGGGGTGTAGGAGTATATGGGCCATTACAAGTGATCTGATCTGTTTCTGTGTTTAGCATGCAAAAGTAAGCTGAGGTACTTTCTGGTACACAGTCCTTTGCTTCAGAAAAAAGCACCCATTTCCCATCCGGCGACACACTTCCACTATCTAGATTAAAGGAACAACTATCAGTAGCTACATAATGTGTTCTTAGGTCCGCTCCATCATGTCTCACAGAGCGAATCGACTTATAGTTCGTAGATTGGTCTTCGGCCACAAAATAGATTCTGCCACGGTCCACATCAGGATATACTTTCTTCCCAATCACAGCATTGGCTTCACCTTGAAATGAAAATCCATCATTCGAACCGAGCATTCCTCTATAGACAACAGTATATAAAGTATCCGCTATTTCCTGCCCTTCAAGTAATTCATCTGGAATCGCTGGAATTGAAAATTGAGTGCTCTGCCCATAAGATAAAGAAAAGCCCGTTTGTTCAGATGATTCTATTTCAAAAACCTCATTCGTCACATTCTTTTTCCAGTAGAAACTCAAGGTCCCATCAATTAAATCCGACGTACCGCGTGAGACGTTTATAATTGTAACGTCATTGTAGCCTTCTGTGGAACTTGGGGATATTGTCACCTTCAATTCACCGGTAAAGAAGTGATCTATTAAACCTGCGGAATAAGAAATAATATAGGGTGCCATGATTTCTTGCGTGTTCCAGTATGCATAAGGGCCAAGCCTGAAATCAGCCAAGAAAGGGTTATCGCTACAAGTATACTCTGAAGTGCAATTCCCCGATTCAATGCACTTACGATATGGCAGTGTTCGTTCAAACATTACATGTCGTTTGCCACCCATGCAGGGATCGTCATAGCATTGATAGGCACTGGTTGCCCAGTCTAAATCACAATCGTAGTCCAAATACGCACTGCTTGTGGTTGGAGGAAACGAATAAGAACAGCACCCGTTGGGTAAGGTCTCCTCTGAAAAATAGCTATTATTTGAGAGATCTGCGAGTCCTGGATTAAAACATACTTGTGAAGCAGGATCATCAACTGGGTAGTAATTCTCCTCCGCATTAAACCAGTACTGCTCCAGCGTATTGTACTCTACTGGGGTTACTGAGATAGGCGAATCGTAAAGATAGTAAGCTATCGAGCTTTCCGTAAGATTCAATTCTCCTGGCACTATCGGCCCATCATTCCTTGTGTGTGCCGGATCACCAAGATCCTGTACTAGATGAAGAATTCTTCCTAAATTCACAAAAAGATCACCATAGTGTTGAGCTCGGGCGCTCTGCTGTGTCTGCGTCAAAGCTAACTCATAAGCATCAAAGGCATCCGACCAGTATTGTTCAGCCAGGAAAAAAGAGGATTGGCCAGAATGATATCCATCACTCAGCCCACTTTGTGTGTGTGGATCAAAATAGTGATCGAAATCACCACCATTTTCATAATCGGCCGCTCTGCTTCCTTCTTTTAATAATTCTATATAGTTCTTTTCCGTGCTCAAGGCAAATGGATAATCAAATAGTGATGAGGAGGATATCCTTAAGTTCTCTCTTAAATATTGGCTAATTGATGAGTTGTCGATAGCTAGTTGAGTCATGATCGGGTGATCCCGATCTGGATCAAATCCGAACACCCATCCTGACAGTAGAAGTGTCACAGCAATAACGGTCGCTTTGAATTGTCTCATATTATGCTCCCTACAAACTTGAAATCCGCCAATGCCCCATGCCATCGCGGATAAATACTATGTCGACATCAGGATCCTCATCTGCAAAAGTGAGAATCACTGTTTGATTATCAAATGCTATGTAAACATTACTCCCAATATCACATGTTGGCCAAATTGACGAATTAATTGGAATACCCTGATCTTTCAAGGTTCTAAAGTACTGCCTGTAATGATCGCGAATATTTGGATGTAGATAGAGAAGAGCCAACTCCAACTGATCATTGCTGAGGGCATTCAGAAAAGGCTCATAAATGTTGCCACAAAAATAGTCTAAAGCTTCTTCCTCCGTGTACACAAATGCGAGATTGGTGGAGAAATATTGTATTCCTGATGCGTAAATAAAAGCAGTTGGGTGGATTAACCCACTCTCATATAATGGTGCTTGGAATGATCTGTTACCCCTTGATAACACAATTTCCTCATCACACTGAGGTTTTTCCTCGAGCTTGGGGTCGCAATTATAGTCAATGCAGAAAGAATGTGTTTTGAGTAATGGTGTATGGACACTAAAATAACTATATAACCAAGAATCAGATATATTCTCTATCATGGAGAGTTCTAATTGCAAAGGAGCGGGATTAAGGTTGGAAGCTGTTGTCGGTTTATAAGTAACCATATAACATGGATATACATAAGTTTCCATGAAATTCCCCCAGTAGTCATTGAAATCTATGCACACCTCATTCAGACCTGGCTTAAGGAATATGTTCTTGGACATCCATCTTCCGGAAGTAGGGGTATCCCATATCAAGATAGTTGGTTGACCATTCAAGCGAACACTGACCTGCGCTGGTAGACCATCATGCTGAATGTACGATTCGAATGTTCCTTCAAAGAGGGGATTGATCTCTGACACAGTGGCATTTAGTTCTGGTTTAGTTGCTGAAAAAAGAAGATGTGCATCCAATGCTCCGACTTCATAGGCCTGACTGCTATTCCCCACTACATCGGTCGCTGTCACATCCAAAACATACCGATTGGCGCGTACCAGAGGTGTGCCTGAAACAAATGGCTCTCCATTTAACAGGATATTTGCGGTGTATTCGTGGGCATCTGTAATGGTAATAATTGGGACAAAGGGTGGTTCTTCAAAGTCACCAATAGCGGGAGGAAAGCCGGTTATAGATATTTCCGGTGCGGTTGTGTCTAATTCGTATGTGAGGATTGCAGTACCCGTATTGCTTGCCATATCTTGCACATTGGCTTCGAATAGATAATTCCCATCTGCTCCAGGTGACGGTAGAGGCATATTAATCCATCCTTTAATACAAGTTACTGGAGTTCCAGTACATGTATCTGGATCAAAATCGTCTTTGTGCTCAACACCATCAATTTTGAAAGAGAAACTGCCGAGATCCAGCCCACTATCATCCGTTAATTCTATTTGAATACTGGGTGTCCCATTGTTTGAAATTCTGGTTTCTGAAGTGGACCCCGTGAGTGGGACCACGGTTCCCAGAAAATAACGTGTAGCAACGACTGGGAACCGAACCGATATTTTGATCATGCCGCCCTCTCATGCCTTTCGGCGGTATAGACTTCCGCCGGT
>Ga0209408_1000653_pt1 | contig 24963 bp, 25 predicted proteins | sample AD_UKC107_MetaG_FD_184422 | JGI IMG/M metagenome (GOLD analysis project Ga0209408, IMG submission 184422) | Active sludge microbial communities of municipal wastewater-treating anaerobic digesters from Hong Kong - AD_UKC107_MetaG (SPAdes)... | ecosystem: Engineered > Bioreactor > Anaerobic >... | reverse complement strand
TACAACTTCGTCAAACCTCATCAATCTCTAAAAGTGGAAATCAATTTAGATGGAAGGAAATGGATGTATCGAACACCTGCCATGGCAGAAGGGATTACCGACCATGTTTGGAATCTTAGAGAGCTGATGACATTTAAGCTACTTATTCAATGAAGTGCATACACGACCCGATTTTTTGAGAATCGATATCTGCCGAAGTTATGTTGAGTTTAGATAGATCCGCGCCACAACGATAAAGAGTATAATACACATAATTTTATAAAATATTTAATTGTTAATATCGTATTTACAAATTTAATCAAAATTATTATTAGCAGAGATTAGGAATCGGTTTGAGTTTGTGCACATCAGATAAGCCAAAAATTTTCGGTTTTGCATAGTCTTACTGCGGAATGCCAGATCAAGAACGACGGAGGTCGCATTTATCGTGATAATGGGGGCAGAAGCGCTCCCGTCTTCAACGACTGGGCCTCCCTCGCCCTTGAGGATAATCGATTTATCGACCATCAGGTTCTCTCTATATGTCCCATTCAGGAGGATTATCTCTCCACCCGCTTCTGAGGCGTTTATTGCGTCCTGGATCTTAGTGAATTCTCCGGAACCGCCGCCGTCAACCAGAAGAGCTTGCGTCGACGTTTAGCAGCATCAGGATCAGTAAGATCAATGTTGGACATCTAGGCATCGACTATTATGTATTCTTTACGCTTTATTAACTTACTGTATTACTTACCTTGAGGAGAGGACGGTTTAGACTCTATAAGGATTCCCAAGTCCTCGTTTTAAGGATCCTGAGGCTGGAATGAAAAGACCTGGCGGTGAGGGGATTTGCCATCATCTCGGGAAGGCCAAGCTCCCGGATGGTCCGCCTGCATAGCTCCATCGGGTCCTGTGAAGAGCTTGCCTCTGCAGACTTGATAACAGCGCCGTGAATCCGCTGAAGATAACTGAGACTCTGGTCCATGACTCGATATGCGTCCTCACCAAATCTCGGCTCATCCCAGGCCGAAAGGAGGACTTTGACCCCCTCGATCGCCTTCAAACTCTGGATCGATCGGACAGAGGCCAGGATGTCATCGTATATCGGCATTGCTCCATCGAGGGGAACGGCGTCGGCGGAGAAGAGAACCCCCTCCCTGGGCATCCAGAGGGAGATCGAGCCGGGGGAGTGTCCAGGGGTGTGGAGGACCTCGATTTTTAACCCAGAACCGAGATCGAGGACGTCCCCATCCTGGAGGATCTCGTCGATCTGGACCGAGCCGCCCACCAGATCTCCGAAGCCCGGGACGGGCCGATCTCTCTCCTGCTGATCAGTGTCTTCTATCCAGTCCTTGTCTGCCGAATGGGACGCCACAGAGCAGCCGGATATTTCTTTTATCGCCTTAGCAGCTCCGATATGGTCGGGATGGCCGTGGGTTAAGATCAGGCGCGATATCTCCTCTGGCCTTCGGCCCGTCTCCCTCAGATGATCGACGATGATCCGCTCAGAGGATGCCACGCCACTGTCTATGAGGCAGATCTCTTCACCGCGGACGACATAAACGTAGACGAACCGCGGGATGGTGAGGCCGGAAGGATCTCGGATCTGAAAGGGGATCTTCAACGCGTGAATCTGATCGGTGATCTTCATCATCTCTGTCTCCCAAGATTTTGGATTCCTGACCTTGTTTCTTATTCAGTTCTCTATTAAATGGTTTGTAGCAGATGGTTTGTTGCATATTTTCCTTAGCGTTCCGTTTCTGTTTTATATCCATCTGTTCCGGCGATGTATTTGATATTTGATCTCCCGGGCAAAAAAGCATCCATCTCGGCTTTCAGAACATCACAGATCTGAAGTTATCAGAAAATTTTTCTCTCCGTCATCTTGGCGGAGACAAAAGCTCTCTCCGTCCTTTCGTTTTAATCTGATCGAATTTACAGGCCCGTTTGATCGAATTCAGAAAGCAGATAATCATTATCAATTTTATAATAATTTAATGGATAATATTTTCAGTAACCTGAAAAGATTTTGAACCATCGAAACATTCAAATTCTTTGGAGGTATAAAGTTTCCACGGTGAATTTCGTGGACGTCAAAGGCCTTTGGTTCTCTAAACTCGAGCGCGAATATTCCGCTGATTACGGACAGTTCCGACGGACCGATGATCAGAGGACGTGGGATTGGAACAACCTCACATCCGTGGATCTTGTGAGGACCAAAGACGACAAAAAAAAGCTGGTGTTGAGAAGGAGAGAAGAGATTCATACCCAATACGGTAGGCCCGACGTTAGCAAAAAAGGATACGACGCTAATTTAAGATATATGTTGGGCATCGACTTCGATTCAGAACCAGGGGATGTCGAATGTGATCCTTATACGGCGAGGGTTTACGACCACTATAAAAATCGGTGGAATTTGATCGGTCCACGTGATCGATGGTCCTTCGAGATCGGAGAGAAGGCTTGGCTGTGGCAGTGGGCGGATGAGGGATGCGACTCCTCGGGCGATGCCGAAGGTAAAACGATCAGAGAAATTCATAAACATATAAAGGATTCCTTCTCGGGCAGCGCGCCTAAATACAAAAATATTTTCGAGTTAAAAGATGTAGTTTCTCACGAAGAGTTAGGCCCCGTCGTATATCAGCCAGCGGTGGATGGGATGAAGAACTTCATCCGGGAGATTCATTGCTCTAAAAAGCAAGAGGTGGATGGGAAGAAGGAGCTGGAAGTTACTCTGGTCTTCAATAACGAGGAGCTCCGAAAGCATAAGATACTAAACAAGATTTACGAACATGTACGGCTGGCCAAATATGGTCGCTTAAGAGACATCGAGAGCTTCGTCGTCATGGCGGACTCCGGTGACGACAACGTTAACGGGCTCCGTTTTACCAAAATCTACAGCGGCAATAACAACCTAGAAGAAGATACGATTCATGGCGATCTCGAAGTGGATCTTCCGCCTCACAGAGTAAAATATTATGCCAATGATTATAAACATCCGATTATTTTCATCAACACCTCAAACCATGCCATGGCCGAGCACGATACAAACCCCGACCTCTGGAAATGGGAGTATGTTCCCTGGGTCGATGATAGGCCGTTTTTATCAGGAAAAAAGAGCCGCGAGGAGGTGAACAAGCCCTACAAAAGTGTCGTGGATAAATATTTAGCGAGATTTACCGAAAAATTATTGAGTTCATTGAAATAATTTCCCTCAGCGATCCTCTGGCTAGGCCTGAGAAGTTCGATGAGCGCCTCGATTTAGAGGAATTCGAGGCGGCTTGAAACGCTTTCACCGGCGTCCTTTGACATTGATCGGATCGATACCCCGGCGAGTTGTTGACCGAAAAGGCCCTGAGGGGGATACATCCCTGATGGGCACGAGGAGTTATTTTTATCTAGTTGCTTGATATAATTGGGGCATCGTCGCCAGGCGATGATCATTTCCGAGATCCATTCGGTCCTTCTTAGCTCCTCGACAAAAATGATGATCTACAATCCAAGTGAACGTACCGGATCTGATCAGCTCAAGGGAGGCGGATCCTTCTCGTGAACGGAGGTATAAATAGTTTCTAGAACGATTCATATTAAAAATGATCAGGTGGTACCATGAGAATCCTCTCCATGGCCGATCTCCACGGTCGCGCTGAGATGCTTTCGCCCTTCAAAGGCATCGACGTCGATCTCGTCGCCTTCTGTGGAGACCTTCACAACCTCGAACCCGCAGATCAGACGAGACCCGCTGCCGAGGCTCTGGCCCGAATCGGTCCCCACGTGCTGATAGTGCCGGGAAACATGGACCCAAAAGAGATCGTCCCGGATATCTGGAGGAGGGCGGGCCTGAAGATGGTCCATCGCCATTCTTGTCAGCACGGAGACTGTGGGTTCGTCGGGTTTGGAGGCATGGTGGTCCGCGACAAAAGGCGACTGGAGGACCCAAACCGATACTACTACACCGACGAGGACGTATACGAATCGCTGACCCAGCTTTATGGGGATATATCCGACTCTAGCACCAGGATCGTCCTGGCCCACCAGCCTCCCCGAAACTCCAAGGACTTGATATACAGCGGCGAAAGGACCGGGTCTGTCGGCCTTCGCCACTTTGTCGAGGATTTCCAGCCCGACCTTCTGATCTGCGGCCACATCCACGAGGACCGGGGCGAGGCAGAGATAGGCTCCACCAAAGTCGTCAACGTCGGTGAGATACGAAAGGGATACGCGGCCATCATCGAGCTGGATGACGAGATCAAAGTCGAATGGATCGAGCCCTGATCCGAAGTGGCGAACTCGGTGAGGTGGAAAACGTGGAGATGAAACCTTTCGATCCCTTCGAGGGGGCGTCGGAGATCGAGACGATCGTGATGGACGGCATCCGGCGCAAGTACTACAGGTTCAGATATTCAAGACACTACGGCGGGATACTGACCGCCGACGCCGTCGGATGCAACATCCTCTGCGCCTACTGCTGGAACTATGGCACAGGGCGGATCAGAAGGCTCCTCGGCAAAACTGGTCTAAAGGTCGAGACGGAAGAGCTGAACCGGTATCCCTTCGTGATGGAGAACCTGAAAAAGAGGGGTGTGGAGGTGAAGACGATCTGACGGCGAGGAAGCCATTACAAAAAATGTCGGTCAGGCCTCTGGCCTTCGACAGCTTTGGGGTGAGGTCCATGGCCACTCACGTAGAGACCGGCGACCTGAAGGTTCTGGTAGATCCCGCCGTGGCGCTGGGGCCGAGCCGATACAAGCTCCCTCCCCATCCCCTGGAAATCGAAAGGCTGAAAGAGACTTGGGCCGACGTCAAGAAATTCGCAAGCGAGAGCGACGTTCTCATAATCACCCACTTCCATTACGACCACCACAACCCTGAAGAGCCGGAGGTCTACAGAGACAAGATCCTTTACATCAAGGACCCAGAGACGAATATAAACAAGAGCCAGATCGGACGGTCCTCTTACTTTCTCAAGAGGATAAAGGGTTTGCCCGGGTCCGTCGAAACGGCGGACGGAAGGGAGTTTCATCACGGCGCCACCACCATCAGATTCTCCCCTGCGGTATGCCATGGGACGAACCCAAGACTGGGCTATGTAGTGGAGGTATCCATCTCCTTCGACGACGAGAAGGTGGTCCACACCAGCGACGTAGAGGGTCCATCGCTGGAGGAGCAGACGGTCTTCATTTTGGAGGAAGACCCTGACCTGCTGATACTGGACGGTCCCATGACCTACATGCTGGGCTTCAGGTACTCTGCGATAAGTCTGGCATCCTCCATAGCGAACATAAACAGAATAATAACGGAGACCTCAGTTTCGACGGTAATTTTGGACCATCATTTCATGCGCGACCTAGATTACGAGAAGAGGGCGGCCGATGTGCGCAGGTGTGCCGAAGAGCACGGGGTGAAGGTGATCACCGCAGCCGAGTACGCCGGACGGGAGGCGGACATCCTCGAGGCAAGACGGCGGGAACTGTACGGATGAATCCTACAAAGCCGTTCTCGTCGCAGCACCCCGTTTGAAGGCATTTTTCTTTCCGGATCGAACGAACCTCTCCTGACCATACAATGTGCACGATGCTTTCGGCCTGTTCAGATCACAGCGATGCGAAACCTATTTTGGCGTCTTGATCAGAGCCTATGGTGCATCGGCAAAATTTGAATGAAACGGGAGTGTGGTGAAGCAAGATGACGGAGAACAAGTTCGGCTGGAAGGTGGGGGACGCCCTTGTGTGGTCATCTCCTGACGGGTGTGATAAAAGCTGCGTCGTCACCAAGGCGACGGCCATGATGATCGAGTTCGAGACCGAAGAGGGCGAGGCGAAAACGGTCAAGGGCAGCAACCCCAGCATCGCCCGGATCGAAAGTCCGCCCAAGGCCGAACCGACGACTACGCCGGGGGCCGGGCCTGAGGCGGTGGAGACAAAGCACGATAAGGCGGCCGAATGCGCGCGAGTCGATGAGCCCGCCTTCGTTCCGTCGGGTGCTGATGAGAGAATTTCAGAGCTCCGGGCAGAGGTGGACCTGAAGTCCGGCGGCGTTGCGGTGGCGACCGTCCAAGTCAGAGAGGGCGGAGCCCTCCGGGCTGGCGACCAGGAGTTCAGGCTCGCCGGCGAGGGCGAGTGGCATCCGTCCCTCGAAGAGGCCCTGGACGCCGAGTACGGGCGAAGTTGGATGTGCATCAGGATGCAGGACGGGTAGATGGAACATTCCCGGATCCAGCATGGTCCTTACGATCACCAGGTGGACCGCTACGACCGGTGGTTTGAGAGAAACAGAGCCTCCTATCTCTCGGAGCTTCGTGCGGTCGAATCTCTGATGCCCCGGTTCTTGAGAGGCCTGGAGGTGGGGGTTGGAACGGGAAGGTTTGCCGCTCCCCTGGGCGTCTCCATCGGTATTGACCCCTCAGGGCCCATGATCGAGGTCGCGAGGGAGAGGGGTGTTCTTGCCGTCAGGGGCGTTGCAGAACGGCTTCCCTTCGGGGACGAAAAGTTCGACCTGGTCCTGATGGTGACGGTCGTCTTCCTGCTGAGAGATCGAGCGGCAGCCTTCCTGGAGGCCACGAGAGTCTTGAAGCCGGGCGGGTCTCTGATAGTCGGCTTCATAGACAAGGAAAGCCGCCTCGGCCAACGGTACGAAGGGAAGAAAGAGGGTGGAGAGGAGATGGAGAAGAAAGATAAGAGAGGCTTTTACGCTGACGCCAATTTTCTCGTCCCGGAGGAGATGGCCGCCCTTCTCGAAGAGGCGGGATTTCGGAACCTAGCCTTCGTCCAGACGCTATTTTGCGAGCCAGAGAACCTGAGGTCCGTCGAGACTCCGACGCCCGGATATGGCAGAGGCTCTTTCATCGTGGTCCGGGGCGTTAAAGAGGCGGGCGGGAATTGAAACCCCGTTCCTTCCTCGATTAACATTGATCTGTTAGGAATTCGGTCTCAGTTTTAGAACTCTGTCTTCCTCTGACAAGAATGTCAACAAATTTAAAATAGTTTGCACCTATAGAATAACCTGGAGGTAGAATCGCTTGAAGGTACTGGTAGTCTACTACACCATGAACGGCCACACCCACCGACTGGCCGAGGCGGCTGCTGAGGGAGCCCGCCAGGTGGAGGGTGCCGAGGTGATGCTCCGCCGCGTTCCCGAGACCCTCTCGGAGGCGGAGCTGAAAAAGAGGGGTGCGTCAGACGAGGCTCGAAAGGTATTCTCCAAGGTTCTCATCTGCACCCCCGAGGAGCTGGAAGGAGCCGAAGCCGTCATATTTGGGACGCCCTCGTACCTGGGGAACATGTCAGGCCAGATGCGGACCTTCCTGGACTCGCTGGGCGAACTCTGGAAGAGGAACGCCCTGGTGGGGAAGGTGGGGAGCGTCTTCGTCTCCTCGGGGTCGCAGCACGGAGGCCAGGAGGCGGCGATATTGAGCTTCCATCCAACCCTCCTGCACCTGGGGATGGTGATCGTCGGCCTGCCCTATTCCTTTGAGAGCCAGAGGAGGATCGATGAAGTGGTGGGAGGATCGCCTTACGGAGCCTCCACCATCGCCGGGAGGGCCGGGGAGAGGATGCCGAGCGAGACCGAGCTGGCGGGAGCCAGGTTCCAGGGAAAGCACGTCGCGAAGATCGCATTGAAGCTTTTTCGTTGATCCAAACTCCGTCAACTTCTCGACCCGAATCCCGAATCCAGGATTGGATCCGATAAATCATTTTTTTTGAAATCTTGCGAGCTCAAAGCATCGATCAGATCGACCGTTTAAAGGTTGATCACGAAGTGGAACGGGACAGAGTTTAATAGATGCGGATCGATAATAGAAAGTGATGATAGACTTCTTCCTCAAAGGCCGCAGAAACCCCCACTTCGCAGGCCGAAAGTCGATCCTGAAAGATCTAGAAGACGCCCTTTATGAAGGCGAACCCGTCGTCCTCACCGGCCCCGACGGCATGGGAAAAAGCGCCATCGTCGAAGAGCACGGCCGGATCCACGTCACCGACTACGACTTCAGGCTCTGGGTCAGGGCCTGGGACGAGACCGTCCTCGGCTCCGACTACGCTGCTCTCGCCGAGCCCCTAAGAATACCCTTCGAGGAGGATTCGGACATCGGGGACCTCGCCGGGTCCGTACGGACCTGGCTTGAGGAGAACGGCCGTTGGCTGGTCGTCTTCGACAACGCCCCCTCACTCGAGGCTCTGGAGGCTTATCTGCCGCGGGCAGGAGCCGGAGGAGGCGACGTGATCATCACCTCCAATAGCTCAGGCTGGGATGAGGGGTTCACCGAGATCGAGGTGGGACCCCTCGAAGCCGCTGAGGCGGCGGCATTTCTTTCGAGCCGGACCGGCCAGGATGACCGGGAGTCCTCAGAGAAGCTGGCCGAACTCCTGGACGGCGGCCCCCTCGCCCTGGAGCTGGCGGGAGCTTACATAAAATGGACGGGGATCTCCCTCTCTCGGTACCTTGAAGCTTACAAAAAACGGTTTGCGGAAATTTCGGGCCGGACGCCTCCGGGGTGCCCCGAAGCCTTGGCCGCGGTCTGGGATATATCGATGGAACAGGTCAGGGCCGTCTCCCAGGAGGGGGTCGACCTTCTTAGCCTCTCCGCCTTCCTCGCTCCTGAAGATCTGCCCATCGACCTTCTCGTAAAGGCCGCTGCCCTTTTGCCCGAGTCGGTGGACCCGGGCCTTCTGGCCCTCGACCGCCGGGGCCTGGTGAGGAGGGATGGAGAGGCCCTATCGGTTCACCCCTTGATCCAGTCTCTCGCCTTCGGCCGCCTCGACGATGAGAAGAAAAAGATCTGGGCCGACGAGACGGCGAGGGCCATCGGGGGCGCCTTCAGCTCTTACCTGGAGGACCTATCCACCTGGCCTGAATGCGCCCGCCTCCTTCCCCACGCCCTCGCCTCAACGGAGAAGGTCGAGGAGCTGGGGATCGGCTCTGAGCCCGCCTCCCTCCTTTTAAACCAGATGGGGCTCTACCTCCACCGGAGGGGCGAGCTTGCGGGAGCGAGAAACGTGCTCGAGAGGCTGATCGTCCTCGACGAGAGGTTTTACGGCCCAAACCACCCTGAAGTTGCCACCGACCTCAACAACCTGGGGTCGGTCCTCCGGGTCCTCGGCGACCTAGCTGACGCAAAGAGGTGTTTCGGGCGGGCCCTCGCCATCGAGGAGAGGCAATCAACGCCAGACAGCCTGAAGATCGCCATCCGGGCAAACAACCTCGGAACGGTATTGAGGTCATTGGGCGATCTCGAGGGCGCCCTAGACCAGTTCGAGAGGGCTCTAGCCATCGACAGGGACGCCTACGGACCAAACCACTTCAAGACGGCGATCCGGCTGAACAACCGAGGAGAGGTCCTCCAGGAGATTGGCGACCTCGAAGGCGCGAGGGAGAGCTATCAGCGGGCCTTTCGGATCTTCCAGCAGTTCCTGGGCCCCGGCCACCACTACACCCAAAGGGCGCAGGAGAACCTGGATTCACTATCACGAAAAAAGGCTTAAACTAAACCATCTCGACCGATCAGGTACCAACCACAATCACATTCCTGAACGCTTGATGCAAGCCATGGAGAAACCACCTCTTGTAGAATCGTGGTTCTCCAGTCCATTTTATTTCGATCTTGATAACCCCAAAAAGAAAGCTATTTATCGACGTAGAATTTACTGAAGTTGCCCAAGTCAATGTGACAAATATTCAGATATCAGGGGCGGAAGTAAGAGGGCATAAAAATGACCGACGGTGATAAGAAATCCTTTTGGACTACTCTTCCAGGCGTTTTGACGGCCATTGCAGGAATTCTGGGATCAATAGTCGCTATCCTTACGATTTTAAACCCTTCGACGCCCCCAGTGGAGGACTTGAATCCAACAATAGAAGAATTCATTGCTATTCCTTTCGAGATCGGGGAGGGCGAGACGACCACCCTGAAATGGGACGTTTCTGGCCCTGGTAGTGATTTAAAGATCACAATCGATCAAGGTATAGGAGAGGTAGCGTCATCAGGGACAGAAAAGGTCACTTTAGATAAAAGCACGAGTTTCACGCTATCGGTTGTAGACGGTAAGGGAAGGAAAGATAAAGAGACGATTCAAGTTATCGTCAAAGAGAAAAAGGCCGCTCCCAGTTCAGGGGGAGACGTCCTAGTAGTCGACTCTATCAGCGGGGGCGATTATTTGACTATTTCCGACGCCATCAACGCCGCCGAAGATGGGGATACGATAAAGATTCATCCTGGAATATATCATGAGGGCCTTGTAATCGACAAACGTCTGAGTATTTTGGGCGACGGCGATCTGGGCGATGTTGTAATAAAGGCAACTGGAGATTACGTATTGAGGTTTACAGCCTCTTTAGCTGAGGTCTCCAACCTCGTGCTCAAACAGGAAGGCGGGGGGGATTTTTACGCTGTTGATATCGGGATGGGCACCCCGACCCTGAAAGGTTGTGATATTACCAGTCAGAGCTTGGCCTGTGTAGCCATACATGGCGATGCAGATCCACATATTGACGGCAACAAAATCCACGACGGCAAGGTGAGTGGCATATTGGTCTACGATGACGGCCGGGGAACAATCGAAAATAACGAGATATATGTGAATGGCCATTCAGGAATAGAGATCAGAGAGGACGGAAATCCCACCATCAACAACAACGAGATCCACGACGGCAAGCAGGCTGGGATATATGTCCACGATGGCGGCCAGGGAATCATCGAAGATAACGACATCTTCGAGAATGCCCTTGCAGGAATAATTATCTCGGAGGGCGGAAACCCCACCATCAGCAACAACGAGATCCACGACGGCAAAAGTGCCGGCATTATTGTCTACGATGACGGCCTGGGAACCATCGAAGATAACAAGATATTCGAGAATGCCCTTTCAGGAATAGAGATCAGAGAGGGCGGAAACCCCACCGTCCGCAACAACGAGATCCATGACGGCAAAAGTGCCGGCATTATTGTCTACGATGACGGCCTGGGAACCATCGAAGATAATGAGATATTCGAGAATCCCCTTGCAGGAATAGAGATCAGAGAGGGCGGAGACCCCACCATCCGCAAAAACAAGATCCACGACGGCAAAGAGAGCGGCATATTCGTCCAAGATGACGGCCTGGGAACAATCGAAGATAACGACATATACGAGAATGCCTACTCGGGAATAGCGATAAAAGAGGGTGGAAACCCCAAAGTAACAGGAAATAAAATTACCGGAAATAGATACTACGGCGTTCGGATCTACGAGAGGGGAGCAGGAGAGTTCAGAAATAACGAATTGAGTGATAATTCGCCAGATGAATGGTACATATCCGACGACAGTACACCCAGTGATCTAGGTGGTAATGGTTTTAATTTTGAGTGATCTCCGTCTTCTTTGGGAGAGTCGTTGGGAAGGGTGAACCGCTATTCTGAGATGGGGCAATACTATCATCGATATTGAGGGGCCGACCCCCACCCTCCCGGATCGAACTCGTTGTCCTTGAAGTCCTCGACGACGGCGTGGCCTGAAGTCACCAGCATGCTGTTGAAGTTGATCCAGGAGCCGGTGTCGGGATCCTCTATGTAGGCGACGCAGACCCATCGGCCGTACCTGTCCTTTCCGCCGAGGTCGTCGACGTCGAGGTGAACAGTCTCGCCTAGAAGCATCGTCTCGGCGAAGAACTTGGCGGCCTTTCCTCCCGGGGTGTCCATCTCGGGACTGTCGACGTCGGCGAGCCTCACCCTCCAGAACCCCTCGACGTCGAAGGTGTCGCCGTCGACGACGTTCGTCACGACGCCCGATACCTCCGTCGCGGGAGCTTCCGCCCGCCCCTTCGAGCCGCCCGTGGGAGGTTCGGCATCCCCAAGCGGCCCCCGCTCAAGACATCCGGCCCCGGCCAAAAGGACCGCCAGAACCAGAGAGATCACCAATTCTGATCGGATCTTCATGCAGATCACGGCCATCCGTAACGCCACTTGGGGACGTCCTCGTCGGTCAAAAACCAGACCTGGCCGTCGTTGTCGTCGTCGCTGAGGGGCAGGGTTCTGCCCACCTCCAGGTTTGTATCAGTCTTCAGGACGATCGACTCATCGGAGTTGTCGAGCCACCTGCACTCCCTGTTCACAAGATGGCTCCCGCCCGGCTCGATGATCGTCCCCTCGGGGATGGTCAGAGTGACGCAATCCCCGCTGGTGGTGGTGAGGGTCCAGCCGCCGACGTCCACCGCCTCGTCGCCCCGGTTGAAGATCTTCACCCACTCGCCGCCGGGCTCGTTATCGTCGCCGGCGGGGTTCAGCTCCACCTCCCCGATGACCACCCGACGGAAAGAGGGCCACCAGTCCAGGGGATCGAACTCGTTGTCCCTGTAATCGGTCACCACCGCAAATCCGTCATCCACCAGCATCCGGTTGAAGTTATCACCGACCTCGCCCGATGGACTTTCGAGGCGGACGACGCAGACCCATCGGCCGTACCGGTCGGTCCCCCTCCGATCGTCGACGTCCAGATAGACCGTTTTTCCCTCAAGGTGGAGCTGAGTGTAGAGTTTTGCGGCCTTCCCCTCCGGGGTGTTCATCTCCGGCGAGTCGACGTCCGCCAGCCTGACTTTGCCGAAGTCGGTGACGTTGAAGGTGTCGCCGTCCACGACGTTGTAAACCATCCCGGTGACATATATTTCGGGCTGATCTGATTCGCCTGCAAAGCCCCTCTCGCCAAGGGAGTCGGTCGAGGTGGCCAGCAGAAGAAGAACGATGACCTTGGATAAACCCCTCATATCTCTCTCCGGAGAATTCAAATCCCTTCAAAATATCGTTTGCGGCTTCAAAGAAAAAACGGGTTTCTGCGCTCGAAATAGACGGGGAGGATGAACGCCGACGCCCGGCAGAGGTGAGCCGAGCGCCGCGCCCCCGATCTCATCTACTCACTCAGCTCCTCTATGATCTCCTCCACCTCTTCATACCCCTCCTCGTACTTCTCCTCCTCGTCGGGGGCCAGCTCTTTGAGGAGCCTCAGAAACTCCCCGGCGTGGACCCTCTCCTCGTCGGCGATGTCAACCAGGACCGCCTTGGCCAGCTCGTCGTCGGTCGACTCCGCCAGCTGCATGTAGAGCTGGACCGCCTCGTACTCGGCGGCGACCATATACCTCACGGCTCGGATCAGCTCTTCCTCTGTGAGCTTCCGATCGCTGGCTAGACCTGCAAAGGGGTTTGCAAACTCTGGCATAACTTCTTCCTCCAAGACATTCAGACTACGCTTTCACATCATCAGGTCCATACCGGCGATAAGGGTTTCGGTCTTCCTCAGATTCCAAAGCCTGATATCTCGAGGTAGAAACGAAAAAATAATTCATCAACCCTCGCATCATTTCGCCCTTCGGGCCGCCGCCACCGCCAGGTACATGAAGGGCGTATCCAGGGCCGCGATCAGGAGCTTGATGGCGTACTGGCCCACCATCATCTGCATGAGGATGGAGTTTGGAAGAACGGCGTAAAAGGCGAGGCTGATGAAGATGACGGTGTCGATCGCCTGGGAGACCATCGTCGAGGCGTTGTTCCGAAGCCAAAGATGCCTTCCTTCAGTCTTATCCCTCCAGAAGCCGTAAGCCCAGACGTCGTGATGCTGGCTCACAAGGTACGCGACCATGGAGGCTGCGATCACCCGGGGGGCGAAGCCGAATACAGCATTGAAGGAGGCGGCAAGTCCCGGGTCCATCACCGGCGATGCCGACCATCGGACGGCGATAAGAATCGAGACGAGCATCACGATGTTAGATATAAAGCCGGTCCAGACCGCCAGCCTCGCCTTCTCTCTTCCGAAGAGCTCGCTCAATATGTCGGTCATGAGGAAGGTGGAGGCGTAGACGAGAACCGCCGCCGGCGCGATGAACGGGCCGAAGGCGATCGTCTTCGCGGCGATGAGGTTTGCGAGAACCGTCAGGGCTGCGAAGACCCCGATCGCGATCTCCACGCCGTATCTCGTCGCCAGGACTGCGCAGACGGTCACGATGGCGAGGGTTGCGGCCGCCCAGAATATGGGGATGAGGTCCATGAATTAATTTACCTCACTTTCCTTCCGACCCGGCGAGGGCGAAGTAGGCGAGGAGCGCCTCCAGTTGTATCCGCTCGTTCGCGCCTTCCGTCATACGAAAATCGATCTCTCCGATCCTGTCCATCAGCCTCACCACGGTGGTGGCGGAGAGGCTGTCGGAGTCCATGAGGCTGAGCATCTGCCGGTGGATCTGGATTATGACGTCCTCGCCCGAGAGCCCCTGGACCAGAAGGAGCTCGTCGAGGAGACCTCTCGCTTGGGTGAACTTGCCGCCGATGGCGGCCTCGATCAGCTCTTTGATCTGCTCGGGCCGTGCGGTGGCGGTGATCTGGTAGATCGTCTCCTCGGTCACCGACTCCTCCATCAGAGATGCCGCCTGCAGAGCGTTGATCGCCTTTCTCATGTCGCCTCTTGCGACGTAGACTATCGCTTTCATCCCCCCATCTGTCACCTTGACGCCCTCGTCTTTGGCGATCTTCTTCATCCTCTCGGCGACGGCATCGTCGGAAAGGGAACGGAACCGATAGACGGCACACCTCGACTGGATCGGCTCTATGATCTTGGATGAGTAGTTGCACGAGAGGACGAACCTGCAGATGGAGCTGTACCTCTCCATCGTCCTCCGGAGAGCGCTCTGGGCGTCGTTTGTGAGGGCGTCAGCCTCGTCGAGGAATATCACTTTGAACTCGGCGTCGCCGAGGGGCGCGGTCCTGGCGAAGTCCTTCACCTTGTGCCGAACGACGTCGATCCCCCGCTCGTCGCTGGCGTTCAGCTCGATGAAGTTCGCCCGCCAGTCGTCGCCATAGAGCTCTCGCACCATGCTGATGGCCGCCGCGGTCTTTCCCACCCCCGGCGGTCCCGAGAATAGCAGGTGGGGGACGTTCCTGCTCCTGACGTAGGACTTGAGCCGCCTCACTATCTCCTCCTGGCCCACCACGTCGTCCAGGCTCGTCGGCCTGTACTTCTCGATCCAGATTTCCTCTTTTATCCCAGACCCCTCCTCCCAACGACTTGGCCCCCATCTCTATATCAAATTTCCCTCGATACCAGAGAGGCCCCGTCCATGTGGCTAAAACTGTGCCCTCCATTAGAACGCCGCCATCTCCGGCGCACATTAAGAAAATTCATATATAGCAACGTTCCCATTTATGCAGAGTGGTGGAACTTATGAAAGCGTCAAATATCGTTCTTCTGATGCTGGCGATCCTCTCGTCGCCAGCGCTGGCAGAGGATGAGAATGTTACGGGGTTGGCCGGGCTCGCCGACCCCTCCTGCGTCTACTGCAGCTCCCTGGGCTACGAATGTCAAGACGGAGATTGCGTCTTCCCAGACGGCTCTTCCTGCCCGACCTGGGACTTCTATCGGGGCAAGTGCGGCCAGAACTTCACCTACTGCGGAACGCAGGGCTACAAGATCGAGAACCGGGTGGAAGATATGGGGACCTGGACCGCAGAGTACGCTGTCTGCGTCTTCGACGACTGCTCTGAATGTGAAGAGCAGAAGTACTTCGATGGCGAATGTGGGCCTTCAAACTGCAGCCGATGGACTCAGAATGATGGATGCGTGCCTCCCATCGAGTTTGCGGGCCTGATATCAAAGGTCGCCCGGATCAACAACTCTGAAGGCAAAACCGCTGAGGACGTCCTTGGATGGGACGTCACCTACACGGCCGAAGATGGGAAATGCTATACCTACTACGTCGCCCAGGCCCCTCTGATGGGATTGACCGAGCCCATGGAGGTAACATGTCTTCTGGGGGTCCAGTCCTTTGACAGCTACATGGTGGACTTTGAGGAGGCGATCGCCATCATGCAGTCGATGAACTGCGGCGACACTTTCGTGGAGATGAGCCTCTCCTGGCCACCGACCCCGGAGGCCGAGGAGCCGGTGTGGCGGATCAAGACCTCTTCGGGAGCCGAGGTCGTCATCAGCGCCAACTGCGGGAAGGCGAAGTGCATAACAGCCGAATAGTGAAGGTGCCAAATGGGCCAGTCTCCCCATTTCAAAAACGAGATCGCAGTCCCAAAATAGGAACGACCTTCACCGCCCATATCATGACGCCATGCATGAGCCTTCGGATCATGGGCGGTTTGAATAGGAGACTAGATGGTCGCTGGGGCTAGGGATCTCAGATGGACCTGGCCCGCGGGGCCCCAGTCGCAACCTGCCGGATGAAGAACATCCCCGCGACCTCGAGGTTTTTTCGTCTCCCTCGAGGTCGAAATCGGTGGAGAGTGGTCTGAGGAGATAAATGAGACCTCATATTTAAAAAAACAACTTGGATGCTTTCGCCATCATTTTTGAAAATGCTGTTAAGAATTTTTATTATAAATTCAATCAAATAGCGTCCATAAAAAAAATCGCAATCTATCAAACATATGATTTTTTGACGGATTTTGAAACCGCTGCAGATCACCAATCTAAAAATCCAAAAAGTTTATAATAGACCTGATCGAATTATCGGTACGGAGGTGTTCGTATTGGCTAAGTTGGCTCCCATAGATCTGCTGGCCATAGTGTTGGTTATAATCGGCGGCCTCAACTGGGGGCTTTATGCCTTCGGGTACAACTTGGTGGAGAAACTATTGGGATGGATGCCCATCCTAGAGCAGGTGGTATACGTCGTCGTGGCCTTGGCCGCGATCTATCTTGCAATGATAACTACCAAGCTCTCCAAGCAGTAACCTCGAAAATTTGTGTGGGGTGCCGGTATGCGCCTCATACGCCAATTTTATGCATTTCGCACACGTTTAGCCTCGCCCTCCGTTTTGGTCCTTCTCTCGGTAATTCGACTATGGCATGAAACGGGCAAGCCTTTCACCGACCTCGACGATGTCGAGAAGCTGCATCGATATCATGATGATCGGCTGGTGTGTCAGATAAATAGCAAGAGAGTTTCTCCCAAGAAAGCATATCTGCTTTGCAGGGAGCCGTAGGGACGGATCGGGGAGGGAAAATCTTCTCGCGCCTTCTGGGTAGAGGATGTTTCCGAGGAAGATTCCCACCAGGACGACTCCAAACCATGGCAACAGGGGGAAGTAATCGACGGAATAGAAGTGGCGGGGAACGAAACCGAGCCATAAGAGGATGGTGGAATCGAAGGAAAGCTGACGGAGCCAAAGGCCTGCGGCTATCGCCGCCGATCCCAGGAGGAGGTCGATGAGGGGCCTATTGAGGAACGGATAAGAGAGGATGATGGAGATGCCGATCAGGTGGAGGACGCCGAAGACGACGAACCCCTCCCCCAGAAGGAGCATCGTCGAAAGGGTGATCGCCATCCCCCAGGAGAAGATCCCGACACCCCGGCGGAGGTATCGGAGAAAGCGGTCGTCTCCCCTGATCCTCGCCCTGGAGGAGCTGATCTTCAGGGAGACGCCCACGAGAAGAAGGAATATCGAAGCCGTGGCTTTTGCGAAGAGAGGCCAGATTCCCGAGTGGACGTCGACGATGTTCTGGTCTGAGAAGAAGTCCAGATCGTAGAGGGCGTGAAAGGCGATCATCATCAAAACGGCGATGCCGCGAAGAAGGTCCACCTCCCAGTATCGGCAAATTCGGGATTCGTCCAAAACCATCGTCTCCTCCGTAATGATTCATCGTTTCTCCAATCGTGACGATCAATCTCCGTCATGATATCACTCCACGACAAAGAGCGCAGAGCTTGCCCCTCTCCGCCGGCGGCTCCGAGTCATTGGATCACAGTTTTCGGTCCAGTCGCTCCCGCATCCGAGCCGGCGATCGGATGAACAGATTCTCCGAAAAATAGCCGGACCTGAAAGGGCTGAAGCGAAAAAGGTGAGATCGATGTCCCTCTCAAGGCATCAGATCGGGACATGCCGCGAACCAGACGCCGTTTATCCCCTGGCCTCTGACGTCGCCGGGGTTGTAGTCGTTGATGTAGTAGTAGAGGGGCCATCCCTTGTAGGTGGTCTGGGCGGAGCCGTCCTCCCGGTATATGTAGCCGAAGTCGAAGGAGCTGAGATCCAGGGGTATTATCACCTGGCCTGTGTGGAAAGGCGGCCAGTACTGAATGCAGGTGTCGCCGCAGCTGCTCGCTTCGCTCTCAGGGGCGTCGTCAGCGAAGTAGTAGAGGGTCATTCCATCCTGGTCCACCAGGTACTCACCGAGGCCCTCCTTGGAAGCGAGACCGATGGTATTGGTGGGAGCAGCTGCCCCGATGGCGACGATGGCCGCCGACGCGATCGCTAGGGCCAGCACTGTTGTGATCTTCAATTTTATCACCGTGGCCCTTATCCTGCTATTCAACGTTTAAAGATTCCGAGAGGCAGACCGTCCGCTTGGGCAGATGACTCAAAAAAGGGGGACTCGCGAAAGCAGCCCTCGTTTTGGGAGAGTTCTAGGGGCTGACGACAAACCAGACGCCTCCCAACCCCTGGCCTTTGACGTCGCCGGGAGTCTCATCCTCAACGTAGTAGTATAAAGGCAATCCCTTGTAGGTGGTCTGGATGGAGCCGTCCTCTCTTTTGAAGCCGTGAAAGTTGGTCTGGTTCAGCTCCGGTGGAACCAGGATCTCCACTGTGAAGAAGGCGGGCCATCGCTCGGCGCACTCGCCGCTGCAGGCGCTGGTTCCGCTTCCTGGAACGTCGGTGGCAAAGCTATAAAGGGTCATTCCATCTCCGTCGACGAGGAAGGTCCCAAGGGCATCGTCGGAGGCTAGGTTCACAGTGTACTCGGTTTCGGCGGCATCTTCCTCGGAGGCGTAAGCTGCGGAGACGGTCGCCAGCAATGCCAATGCCAGAAAGGTTACAAATCTCAAATTTTTCACCTCAGGGGTTTATTTGCCCTGCCCCGATATTAATATTTTCCGAGACCCCGGCAGATGGTGGGCTTCCTCTCACCCTTCTTTTGGCCTGGAATCGGTTTTTTTCTCCGCCTCCACCCCTTCGGGCGAGTCGAAGTGCTCCTCGTAGGGTTTGATGTCCAAGATGGGGCTTTTGTCCAGGGCATCAAGGCCTGTGACCGTGATCTTGTTCCCCTCGACGTTCAGCACCTCCACCACCGTAAGGCCGATGGGGTTTGGACGCCTCGGGGTTCTGGTGGCAAAGAGGCCCCTCTTGGGGATCGACTCGTCTCCCATGGGGTGTACCAGAAGGTCGTAGCCCAGGGCTCGGTGAATGTGGTAGATGACGAAGATGTAGCGGAACTTCTTGATCCCCTCCAGAGCCTCTTGATACTTCTCGTCGATCTCGAGGGTGCAGAGAGAGTTTCTCATGGTCTTTGGGTCCGACGGTTCGCCAAAATCGCAGTGGACGATGCCTATCGGGGTGAACGTCGCTGGTTCCAGGTTCATGCTAACCTACGAATGGTCTTCGTGTGATATCTCTTTTTCTCTGTCGTCCAGACCCCTGAGTCTCGCCCCTGAGACCGGGTTGAGCGCCTGAGGTTGGGACCAAAACCAAAAAACTATGTAGGAAGTTACAAATATGATAGTTTTGAATGTAAATCGTACTCGTCTGGAGGTCGGCGGAGGAGGCTCATGATTCAAGTTCTGATGGTGGACGACGACCCCGTGATTATGGAGCTGACCAAAACTTTCCTAGAAAAATCCGGCGATATAATGGTGGATCCCGTACCGTCGGCAAAAGATGCGATGGAAAAGCTTTCGACCGACGGCTGGCGCTACGATGTCGTGGTCTCAGACTATGCGATGCCCGAGATGGACGGGATAGCGTTCCTGAAGGCGGTCCGAGATCAAGACCCCGATATGCCGTTCGTCCTCTTCACTGGAAGGAGCCGGGAAGAGGTGGCTATCGAGGCCCTGAACTGCGGAGCCGACTACTACCTCCAGAAGAGCGGCGGCCCCTCTTTGACCTTCGCGGAACTCTCTCATCACATCCGACTGGCCGCCGACCGATGCCGGGCCAAAAGGGCCCTTCTGGAGAGCGAAGAGCGCTACCGAACCTTCGTTCAGAACTTTCCCGGGATCGCCTTCCGAAACCCTCCCGGGTCCGTTCCCACCTTCGTTCACGGTCATGTGGAGGCGATCACCGGGTACTCCGAAGATGATTTTTCCGAGGGTAGGGTCAGATGGGACCAGCTGATCCATCCCGACGACCTCCCGAAATTCGTCGAGATTAATGATATGTTGATGGCCGATGCCGGAGGCGCCGCCAAACAGATTTATCGAATTTTTCGAAAGGATGGCGAGGTCAGGTGGGTTTACGAGACGGTCAGGAGCGTTCGCGACAGAAGGGGCCGTCCGTTGGAGGTGGAGGGGATCGTCTACGACGTATCGGATCGAAGACGGGCGAGAAGACAGCTTCTGCTACAGCGGGACATGGCCCTGAAGCTCTCGGAGACGACCACCCTTGAGAAGGCCCTGAAGATCTGCGTCGAGACGGCCATCGAGATATCGGATATGGACTGCGGCACCATCTACCTTCTGGACGAGAGTTCCGGGGATCTTCGACTCGCCCACTCCAAAGGTCTAGGCGAGGATTTTCTGAGGCTGATATCGAACCAGAAGCGGGACTCGAAGAGGGCCAAAAAAGTGATGGAGGGCAGGCCCATCTACATCCGGCTCCAGGATTCGGACCTCCCCTTCCAGAAGGCGAGGGAGAGGGAGGGGATTCGATCGATCGCCGTCGTCCCCATCCTCCACCAAGATCGGGTCATAGGCTGCTACAGCATCGGGTCCCACACCGTCGACCGGGTTCCCATCGCCAGCAGGACCGCCTTCAAGACGATCGCCGCCATGATAGGAAACGCCATCGCTCGGATACGGGCGATGGAGGCGCTCGAGGCGAGGACGGCAGAGCTTGAGGCGAAGAACTCCGAGATGGAGAGATTCGTCTACACCGTATCTCACGACTTGCGATCCCCCCTCATGGCGATGAGGGGCTTTGCGGCCTGCCTTCGAGAGGACGTCGAGAATGGCGACCGTCGGATGATCGAGGCGGACCTGGCGCGAATGGAAGGGGCAGCGACGAGGATGGACAGGCTTCTGACCGACGCCCTGGAACTATCGAGGATAGGAAGGGCGGTCAGCCCTCCCGAGGAGACGCCCTTCGAGGAGATCGCCGCCGAGGCGCTGGACCAGACGGAGGAGGCGGTCAGGGCGAAGAGGATCGAGGTCTCGGTGGCTGAGGGGCTGCCTGCAGTTTATGTCGACCGACTGAGGATGGTGGAGGCTCTCGTCAACCTGATCGAGAACTGTGCGAAGTACGCAGCCGCCGGGCCCCGGCCGAAGATCGATATCGGATTTAGGGGTGGAGACGATGACGAGCCTGTATTCTTCGTCCGGGACAACGGGCCGGGGATCGCCACCGACCAGCAGGAGAAGGTCTTCGGCCTATTCTACAAAGTCGACAAGAATAGCAACGGAACCGGGGCTGGCCTTGCCATAGTCAAGAGGATAATCGAGGTTCACGGCGGGAGGGTCTGGATCGAGTCGGAGCCTGGGAAAGGCTGCGCCGTATGCTTCACCCTGCCCCTGGCGGGATCTTAGAAATCCTCGATAAAAAATAAATAACAGCGGTTTATGGAAAATGGAGGGGGTCATTGTGCGAGATCGCACGACTGCGACCCCCGTCCAGTTTCAAAAAGGTCAGTCAGCTTTCGTCCGGGCTTTACTCGGTCTCGTCCTCAGTCTCTTCAACGACTACGTCTTCCTCGACGACCTCGCCATCCTCATCCTCCTCGGCGAGCTCGAGGTAGTAGTCCTCGGATCCCTGAAGGGTCACGGCCGCGATGCATCCGGTCTCGTCCATGACGCAAGCGCCCCAGACCTCGACCATATCTCCGGCGACGATGCTCTCGTCATAGGTTCCCCAGGGGCCGGGGGTCGCCTGGGCGACGGTGACGTTGATCATGTCGCTGCAGAAGTCGTTCTCCTCATCGGCGGAGACATCGACGGTCCAGACGGTGGGTGCTCCCATGAGGCCCTCAGCGGGCTCGTAGAGCTCCACTGCAACTCCAGTGAACTCGACCGTGACGACCTCGTCGACGATCTCCCCGTCAGTCATCTCTTCTGCCAGTCCAATTCCTGCGGAGAGCAGGAACACTGCTAGTGCCATAAAGAGGCTTTTGTACATTGCCATTTTCCTCCTTGCGGCGCGTAACAGCATTTCGAGTATATAGATCTATTCTAAGTAATATTCGATAAGCGCTGAAGTATCGACGTTGGACCGAATATGGCATAACGAAGTAACAACTCTTACGATATTAGATAATATATCGGTGATTAAAGGAGGTCAAGGATGGCTCGAAGGTGCATAGACCGAGGGGAGAGAGAGGTTGTTCGGAGGATCACCGAGATCCTGGGGGTCAGCGAGAAAGACGACTGCGCCATAGCGGAGGATGGCGAAAAGTATCTCGTCTGGACGACGGACATGCTCCACCGGAGGGCCGACTTTCCGTCCGTCGCGACCCCCTGGCAGATCGGCTGGATGACGGTCGGCGTGAACCTCAGCGACGTCGCGGCGATGGGGGCCGTCCCCCTCGGCCTCCTGGTGGCCGCGGGGATCCCTCCGGAGACGGAGATCTCCTTCGCGGAGGAGATATTCAGAGGGATGAAGGACTGCGCCTCAAGATACGGAACGGAGGTCCTAGGCGGCGACCTCGACTCCCACGACGAGCTGACCCTGGTGGGAACGGCCCTCGGCAGGGTCGAAAAGGACCTGGTCCTCCGCCGACGGGGCGCCCGGCCAAAAGACCTCCTCTGCACCACGGGGACCCTGGGATCGGCGGGGGCGGGGCTGAGGGTCGCCCTGGAGGCGGAGGGAAAAGGGGTGGAGGAGATCGAGGAAGATCCGATCCTCTCGGCCCTGACCAAAAGACTTCTTGAGCCTGCACCCAGGATGAAAGAGGGGCGGGCACTCGCCCTATCGAGATCCGTCACCTCCATGATGGACAACAGCGACGGCCTCGCCCTCTCCTTATTCGATCTCGCGGAGGCAAGCGGTGTCGGCTTTTTGGTCAAGGAGGAGAAGATCCCCATCGATCCCCTGGTCGCCAGGGTGGCCGTGGACGAGGGCGACGCCCTCGACCTCGCCCTCACCGCCGGCGGCGACTTCGAGCTGGTCTTCACCGTGAGCCCCGACCTGATGGACAGGGCGAGGCAGGCCTGCGACTTCACCGTCATCGGGAAGGTCCTGGAAGAGAGGGAGATCATGATCGATTCGGAGCGGGGAAGAAAGAGGCTGGAGCCTCGGGGCTACGAGCACATGACTAAGCCTTGAAAAGGTGGATGCGGCGAAGGCCCTTGAATCCGGATGGCAGATCATCTTGAGGGCTTCTGACCTTCGCAGAAGTAGGGGCTCCGAAGAAAGGTGGCCTTCTCGATCAGCCTCTTCGTCTCCTCAAGATCGGCGGAGCCGAGATCCACCAGGTTGTCGTTTCGGAGGAGACAGGGCTTCAGCTTTCCGTCGGAGGTGACCCGCAGCCTGGTGCAGTTGGCGCAGAACTCGGTGTTGTCGATGGGACGGACCACCTCCACCTCAGCGCCGTCGATGAAGTACTTCCGCCTCCGGTGAAGGTCTCTAGTGACGATCCGATCAGCGCGGTCCTCAAGCTCTTTCTCGATCCGCGAGAGGTCTCCCCTGAGGCCGCGGCCCGAGAGGTCCAACTGTTCGATCAGCTGGAGGATGACGCCCCGATCCCTTGCAAACACCACCATATCCCAGACCTCGTCCTCGTTCTCCTTCAGGACCACCATGTTCACCTTGACGGGGACGAGCCCCGCCTCGATGGCGGCGTCGATGCCGAGCAGAACCCGGCGGAGTTCCTCTTCCGTCCCACCCGTGATCCGGGAGTATACCCGTGGGCGGAGGGAGTCGAGGCTGACGTTCACCCTTCCGAGCCCCGCCTCAGCGAGAGATTTCGCCCTCTCGGCGAGAAGGGTACCGTTGGTGGTGAGGGATATGTCAAGGCCTTCGGGCAGCCTTGCGAGGATCGACTCGAGGTCGGTCCGCAAGAGGGGCTCGCCTCCGGTGAACTTGACCCGTTTCACGCCGAGGTCGGCCCCGGCACAGATCACCTTGGCGATCTCCTCAGCCGACATCTCCCGCGATCCTTCGCCCAGCTCCTCCCCCTCATGGTGGCAGTAGAGACAGCTCATGTTGCACCGGGAAGTGATCGCGATCCTGAGGCCGGTGACCTTCCGACCGAAGGGGTCAGTCAGAGTCATCGACGCCCTTTTGAGCGTTGGTACTATTTAGAGTTTGGATCGAGAGGTCATCATTTCCGAGGATCAGACAAATCTAGCTAGGCCCACCAAGAGAACTCCCTGGAATTGCTGGCGGTGGATTGAGCGTCCCCTGAACCAAAACATAAGGTATCGAGGCCCACTTTGAGCATCTTGGATTCAGAACCGTCTTCATTGGATACTCTTTTCATATCGATCATCACGTTCTCCTTGATGACGGTCCCTTCAGAATGCTCGATCGATATGCTCTCGTGAGTGTTGTTGCAGACTACGTTGCTTACAACATAGTTCTCATCAGACATTATGAGACTGATGCCGCTCTCTCCGTTGTTGTTAGCAGAATTCTCTAGGATGGTGTTGTAGGCGGAGCCTCGAAGCTTGATTCCGCTGAGGTTGTTGTAGCTGGCGTTGTTGTAAGATAAGTTGTTGTAAGTGGAGTTCTCAAGACAGATCCCATCAAAACCGCTATTGTTGACGTAGTTGGAGTATATCTGGTTGTAGCTGGATCGGTTCAGATACAGCCCGAAACCGCAGTTGTTCGTTACCACATTGTTTGATATGGTGTTGTTGCTGGAGGCGACGCTCACCCCAGCGTGGGGGTTGCCAGAGTTCATGATCACGAAACCCTCGATAGCGCATCCGTCAGCGCTCAGGGTTACGGTGCTCTCGACACGGTCTCCACTGATGATGGGATTTCCGTCACCCGTGTCGACGCCATGAAGGGAGATCCCCGGCTTGTTCACGGTGACGATCTCTTCGTAGGTCCCGCTCCTGACATAGATTACATCACCGGAGGCAGAGTTGTCTATAGCTTCCTGG
>Ga0209408_1000648_pt1 | contig 25037 bp, 12 predicted proteins | sample AD_UKC107_MetaG_FD_184422 | JGI IMG/M metagenome (GOLD analysis project Ga0209408, IMG submission 184422) | Active sludge microbial communities of municipal wastewater-treating anaerobic digesters from Hong Kong - AD_UKC107_MetaG (SPAdes)... | ecosystem: Engineered > Bioreactor > Anaerobic >... | reverse complement strand
CTGCAGCATGGTAAACAACTTTTGAACTTGTACTGAGCAGCTCGATACCATACAGCCGAAGGTTCGTTTTTTTTGATCCAACCTGAAACCTCAGCGTAAGCGAATCAACCGGTTCATTAAGGTAGCAATTCCAAACTCCTTTTCGGATATCCACAACACTTTCTGCTTCGCAGCTAAAATGTACCTTGCTGGCCTCGTTGAAATACAACTTCACAAGGTTAAAATCCCTCCCGGAACTCCATTTTGGGTTCAACTTTACGGACAGGGAACCTTCCTTTTCACTTGCTACCACTGCAATCCCCGATACTCCAAGGTTCGTTTTCTGCTTAACGTCCACAACGCGTTCGCGCTGCCACTTAACCGATGAGGAGACCTCGAAATCGAAGGGGTTGTTCGTTTCGGCAAGCTGGTAAGGGAATGTCAGACCTCTGGAAGGATTTTCATCGCCCAGCCACTGGGCAAGCAGCCTTCGGGTTTCTCCGGTAAACATATCAGCCTGTATGTGCGAATCGCCAATGTGAAGAATCCGCAAAGGCTCTCCACCATTTTTTGAATGATCTATGTGGTTGCTTAATGAGTTTTGGTTATGGGATGTAGGCTTGAAAACTAGCCGGTTATCGTTGAAATTAATGAACCAGAAGGGCAACGAACGCTCTGAGTCAACAGCTACGGGTATTGACTTCCCAAGTGGCAAAGAGAAGCTAACCAGCAGAACCAGCAGAAAAAGGGATGCTCCCTTTGCAGCAAAAATTTTCAAACTGTATAGGTTCGGGTTAGGCTTCATCTCTCAAAAATAGTTATCATATCTAATTCTCGTTGGTTTCAAACTCCAAATTTTCAGCTTCATTCTGCGAAAGCTGACTACTTTGCATTTTGCTTGCAAGGAACCTGTCGTACTCGGCCATTAGCGATGAGTAAAACATTTCGGCAATCAGCTTCGATCCGCGAAGCGAAAAATGCACAAAATCCTTCGATGCAAGCGGTGGGTTGGCAAAAACCCATGCGGGCATTGAGTTTTCTCCTCCCATGGCTCGGAAACAATCCCAGAATGCGGCTCCGGCTCGCATGGCTGCATTACGTTGAGCATCACGAATTTTTGAAATATTTGGATACGACACGAACGCTGCTCCCTCCTTCCTCGACATGTCGGATACACCAATGAGAACCACGGCTGCCTTTGGATTTGCCCTTTTCAGAGCAATAATTTGGTTGTACAGCTGGTTCTCGTAAAACTTGTAGCTATCAACAATATGTGGCACGAGGTTAACGCCAAACTGAAGAATGATAAGCCGAACGTTAAGCAGCTGCATAAACTGCTTCAGGGTTGCGTCGTCGGAGCGTGTGAAATCGGTTCCTGAACTTCCCCTCAGGGGAATATTATCGACAATAACGCCGGTTTTCGACTCCAAAGAAATTCCGTAAACCATTGGGCTCTCATCACCCTTTATGTCGATGGTAAAAACATTCTGCGAAGTGGGAACGCTCCAAGTATTGCTGCTAACCCTCTTGGTGGGTGCAACCATTTCGGCATCGGCAGTTTTGCCGTTATATGATAGCGATACGAGGAAAGGTTCAACGTTATGGCCGTAAAAAATACGACACTGCGTGAAGTTTCGGGCAGTTGAGGCTCTGGGGCCAATGCGCTGGAATTTAACCCACGCCTCACCAAATCCTCCCTTCGAAAAAAGCCTTTTTGATGTAAAGGCCGAGTAGCCACCAAGAACCCCGAACCTGTTTCCTACGCCGCCTTTCCCCATGTCGGAAACCAGAATTTTTTCCCAGTTCGAGGAGTTTGTTTGGCGAATCGATCCCGGCTGGTAGCTGTGCGGAACAGCATGAAGTAAACCAACTCCTCGCCCACCGAAACGTTTTTGCAGCCTCGCCCTAAGGAAGGAAGTAATCCTATCGCCCTCAATTTGGGAATCGCCAAAGTGAAGAACCCTTACCAGCTGCTTCGCGGGCAAATTGCTCTCGAGAGCAAAAAAGAATGGCTCAAGCGCAGCAAGAGAGCTGTCGGGATACTCAATGGGAATATGACGGTTTTTGAGAACCTCGGAGGTGAGACTCATCTCGACATCTTCTGCCTCAGCCGGAACTAGGATTGAATCGACCTCGGCAACAGGAGTTGAATAGTTTTTGGGTAAAAACGAATCAACCTCAAAGAAGGACAGGTTGTACGATATGCTATCAATTAAAAAATCGAGCCTGGCTAACTCGGGATCGAGGGAGTAACTTGAAACGATTGTATCTTCCGAAATATCGAATAGTTCTGGTAGAGTTGGGAATTTTACTGTAAAACCGGCAAACTTGTAACCACCATTCGTAACGAAATAGCATGGTAGCGACAGTAAACCTATTAATATAAGAAGTACTAAAAAAAGTTTATAGGGCTTTACCATATAAATTGCCGGTTTGGTAAACTCCCTAAAGGTAAAAATTTTTTGGAAATACTAGCTACTACGCTTAATCTTGAGGGTTTGTCCTGGAACCAACCTGTCGTTGGTTAGGTTATTAAGCCGTTTAATATCGGTTAGCGAAACGTCGGAGTACTTCTGAGCAATATCCCACAAGGTATCGCCACGTTGAACACGGTAGTAAATGTAGTTAGCATCAGCATTCTCGGGAGTTGGCTCGCTAATTTCCTTTTGGGTATGCCCTAGCTGTTTGGCTTTCCTTTCAGGAACGTATATGGTAAGCTTTTGGCCAATTCTAATTATGTTTCGCCTGCTAATGCCATTCCAGCTTCTGAGCTGACCAACTGAAACTCCATAGCGTTCCGCAATTGTACCAAGCACATCGCCCTCCTTAACCCTGTATGTAATTTTTTTACTACCGCTGGGGATATCGTATTTATAGGAAGCGGTATACTTCGATGGGTTTACAATGTTGTTGGGGTTGAAGAAAACCGAATCCTTGTAGGCAAAAATTTCCTCTTGCCTGTCGATAAACGGCCCAACGGCTTCCAGCGGAAGCTTTATCGATTGCTGCTTCTCACGGGCAGGAATAATATCGAGTTTATACTGCGGGTTCAAATCGCGTAGGGTAGTTATGGGAACATTCAGAACCTCTGATATTTGCTTTAGGTGAAGCATTCCGCTTATCATAATGGTATCTGAAGTAAGGGGAAGCATCATGGGAACAGGTTTAAGCCGGTGCTCCTTATGGTATGTAATTGCGTATGTTGCCGCAATGAAAGCCGGAACGTAGCCACGGGTTTCACGGGGCAAGTAGTAGTAGATATCCCAGTAGTTACGTTTTCCACCGGCCCGGCGAATGGCCTTGTTCACGTTTCCGGGTCCGCAGTTGTATGCAGCAATAACCAGTGTCCAGTCGTTATAAATTGCGTATAAATCGCGGAGGAAACGGGCAGCAGCATGGCTCGATGCAATGGGATCGCGTCGCTGGTCGATATAGGAGTTAATTGTAAGGTTGTACATCCTTCCGGTTCCGTACATGAACTGCCAAAGTCCGGTTGCTCCGGCACGAGAAACGGCACGAGGATTTAGCGCCGACTCAATTACGGGCAAAACCCGCAGCTCCTGCGGAAGCTGGTAGTAGTCGAGAATTTCCTCGAAAATGGGAAAGTAGAAATCGGTAAGCCCCAGCATCACCTCAACCCTGTCGCGCTGTTTTTGGGTATAAACGTTGATGAAGTTGCGCACAATGCCGTTGAACGACATTTCGATGGCCGAATTTATTTCAGCCAAACGCCTCGCATATATTGAATCGTGAAACTCGGGGATAATTCCCACGCTATCAATATCAACCCCAGCCACCATGCTGTTGGTATCGAGCGCCTGCTGAACGTACCAAAGGTTCAGTAAGCTGTCGAGATTCTGGTGGAAACCAGCAATTAAATTTATCCCTTCGAGGGTTGAATCCTTAAGAACCGGAACAGAATCGTTCTGTGAAAATGCGAACGAGGAAACTGAAATACAACCAGATATTATTAAAACAGCTAACTTTTTCATGGTAATAACTAAAAATTGAGTTTACACTTAAAACCTACCGTTGGGGCAGAGCTGTAGCCCCTTGCCAGAACACCACCGTTAAGTGTTGGTTCAAATCTGAGTGCTAAATTATCGCTAATATCCCAATCGTACAAGTTTGCATCAACATTTGCATCGATAATGTTGGCTGCATACAGAACAAACATTCCAATTACTGTTAAGTCGCGACTTCTTCGGTAGCTATCCATGTAGTAAGCTATGGCTTCATCGCTCAGGTTTACTAAATCAGTGTCAACTGTAGTTTCATCATTATCAATTCGATAATTATATGCAGTTCTGAGACGTTGGTAATTTCTATTGTTAAAATCAAATACAAAGTATAACGAAGCAAAGCCCCCATAAATAATGGGAACCTTCCAGTATTTCTGGTTGTATATTTGTCCTAAACCCGGAACGAATGTAGAAAATACCGTGGCGGTTGTTGGCGATTGCCGCCCCCTGGTGTATACTAGCAAAGCATCGGCTACGCTTGCCATGTAGCAGAATGCGGCTCCAGTGTAGTATAAATTCCGCTCCATACGCTGTAGTTCCCAACGCTCCGTTTTTATGGCAATTTCTTCGGGGCCATAGTAAACCGGATCGAAACCACTCTGGAGGCGTTTATACTCGCTATTGGCATTGTATCCAAGATAAGCAAAGGTTCCCATTCCGGCCCAGAAAACCGGTATTTTCCAGTACTGCTTGTTTATTACCTGTCCCGAACCGGGAAGTAGCTGCGCCGCGTACCAAACGTGCTTATCCTTAATTGAATCGAGTTTGAAGAAACGATTCTGAGCCTGAGCCGGCATCAGCAAAAAGAAAATCAGCGCAAACAGGACTGAATGCGCTATTTTTGAACTGAATTGAAATGATTTTTTGTTTTGAGCCAAGGCTTTAAACACGAGATTAACTTGTTAACTGGGAGTAATAACGATAAAAGCAATGAAATGTTACTCCTCCAAACGATTAAATTTTTCCATAATCTCGTCGAGTTCCCCAGATGAACGGTAGGAAATAATAATTTTCCCATTCCCCTTGTTACCTGGTTTCACTTCAGCACCCCAGCCGAAAATTCGGCTCAACCTCTGCTTAAACTCATCAACAACAACATTTTCAGACGTTTGCTCTTGCTCGGGCTCCTGAAGGTCATCAACTTTCTCCTCGGGTTTCTGAGAGTACTTACGGGCAAGCTCCTCGGTTCTACGAACCGAAAGGTCGTTGTCAATAATTTTTCGGAAGAGTTTAACCTGAGTAATGGAATCATCGAACGAGACCAATGTTCTGGCATGCCCCATGGTTATTTTTTTCTCCTTAATTCCAAGCTGAATTTCAGCGGGAAGTTTTAGCAGGCGAATGTAGTTGGTAATTGTTGTACGCTTTTTCCCAACACGTTCCGAGAGGGTTTCGTGTGTGAGATTACACTCATCGACCAGTCGCTGAAAGCTAATGGCAACCTCAATGGCATCGAGGTTTTCGCGCTGAATATTTTCAACCAGAGCCATTTCGAGCATGCCCTGGTCGTTGGCTGTTCGAACGTATGCGGGAACAGTTTTTAGTCCAGCCATTTTCGCTGCGCGAAGCCTACGTTCGCCCGAGATAAGCTGGTACGAACCATTGACAAGCCTAATTGTAAGTGGCTGAATAATTCCCAGCTTGCTTATGGATTCAGAAAGTTCTGCAAGTGCCTCCTCATCGAAAGTTGAGCGAGGTTGATATGGGTTTGCCTCAATTTTGTTAATGTCGATTTCGCTAACCAACTCGTTGGTGGCTTCTTTTCCGGCAGCCTTATCCTCCTTAAATTGTGGTGAGTCAGCATCCTCAATAAGTGCTCCCAGTCCCCGCCCCAATGCCATCTTTTTTACCATTTTTCTTTTATAATATTACACATCAAGTATTTAAATCGATTTTTCGGCTTCAGCCATTTGTGTTTTACCGTTCTTCTGGAGAAGCTCACGGGCCAGGTTAAGGTAGTTTGCCGATCCGGTTGAAGCAGCATCGTACAGGATAACTGGTTTGCCATAACTTGGAGCTTCGCCAAGCTTGATGTTTCGTTGAATTATTGTGTTAAAAACCATCTGCTGGAAATGCTTCTTCACCTCTTCAACCACTTGGTTCGAAAGCCTTAGGCGGGCATCGTACATGGTGAGGAGGAAACCTTCAATTTGAAGTTCGGGATTAAGGCGAGCCTGAATAATTTTTATTGTATTTAGCAGCTTTCCAAGCCCTTCGAGAGCGAAGTATTCGCACTGTACAGGAATCATAACCGCATCAGCGGCAGTAAGCGCGTTAACCGTAATTAAACCCAGCGAGGGTGAACAGTCGATTAGAATGAAATCGTAGCTATCCTTCACTTTTTCAACAACGTTCTTCAGCATCTTCTCACGGTTCGGAAGGTTGAGCATCTCAATTTCAGCACCAACCAAATCGATATGGGAGGGGATTAAATCCAGGCCTTCGATTTCACTCTTTAGAATGATATCAGAGGGATTAACGCTATCAATTAAACACTCGTAAATGCTGGTTTTAATGTTTCGTAAATCAAATCCTGTTCCTGATGTTGCATTGGCCTGCGGGTCAGCATCGATAAGCAGAACCTTCTGCTCAAGAACAGCCAGACTGGCAGCAAGGTTAATGGCTGTTGTTGTTTTCCCAACTCCACCCTTTTGGTTTGCAAGTGCTATTACTTTTCCCATACTATAATCATTTAAAACAATTGTATTTTCTCAAAAGTTACAAAGATACCTGTTCGCTAAAAAACGCTGAAACGATTACAATTGCACATATAAACAATCGGGCTGTTTTTACTAACAGGTTATTAACAACTCGGTGGTTCTCCCTGCAAAAATAGCTATTCTTTTCCATAGTTACGATTAAAATATAGATGATTGATTGAGATTATGGAACGCAGATGCTTCGACAAGCCCAGCACAATTGACACGGGATTAACTCCTGTCTGCCGAAGCGGCAGCTCAGGCAGGGATTTGCGCTGATTTTTTCTCCATAAATAAATTGAACGAATTATTGATTACATAGCTACTAGTTTGCGCGATATACTTTCGCATCATTCGCATATTATCATAAAGCTAAACAATGGTTAAACGAATGTTGTATATTTGCAAATGGATTAAATATTTTTGAGAAATTGAGCCCAAACAATAAATGGTTTGCAATAGTTAACCCAAAGGCCGGAAGCGGGAAAGGCGAGAGCGATTGGCCAAAAATAAGGCTTTTACTCGAAGAGAAGGGGGTTGACTTCGAGTTCAGGTTTACAGAAAGGAAGTTTCATGCTGTAGAGCTTTCAGTTTGGGCTATAAACAACTCTTTCAGAAAGTTACTGGTAATTGGTGGCGATGGAACCCTGAACGAAGTTGTGAATGGGTTGTTCATCCAAAAAAGCGTTTCACCAAGCAACATTCTCATTGGCGTAATTGGTGTTGGCACAGGCAACGACTGGCAGCGAACATACTCATCGGCAAAAGGATACACCGAAAAAGTTGAAGCCATTAAAGAAGCCAAAAGCTTCCTTCAGGATGTAGGGGTAGTTCGGTTCTTTGAGTCGAAGGTTCAGCAAACCCGCTACTTTGCCAATGCTGCAGGCCTAGGTTTCGATGCTGCCGTAGCGCAAAATACGAATAAGCTGAAGGAGAATGGAAGGAGAGGAAAATTACTATACATTCTCAGCCTGCTAAAAACTCTTGTGAGCTACCAGTCCTCACTAATTAGCTTATCGATTGATGGGCAAACTATTGGTGGAACCATTTTCAGCGCAACCCTTGGAATTGGAAAATACAACGGTGGAGGGATGATGCCAACTCCAAACGCAAAGCCCGATGACGGGCTATTTGACATTACAGTAATTACTAACATTTCCCGAAGCGGTGTGCTCCGCAACCTGGGGAGGCTTTACAACGGATCGATACTTAACCACCCACACATAAGCGGATTTCAGGGGAAAGAAATCACGGTTTCATCGAGGCCTCCGGTGAACCTTGAGGCCGATGGTGAATCGCTGGGGAGTTCGCCTTTCACATTCTCAATTATTCCAAAGTGTATAAATGTAGTGGTTGGAGCCGACTTTGAGAATATGTTTGAGAGCTAGTAAGGGTCAACATCAACCGAAACGAACAGCGAGCCGTAGGGTTTATACTCCTTAATTCGGTTTATTTCCTGTACAATTACATCCTTTGCCTTGGGCAAAGCGAGGTTTCGCTCAAGCTTCAGCAGAATATCCTCGATGAACAGGTTTTGCACTCTGAATATTTGTGGTGGCTCGGGCCCTAACACACGGCCTTTGAAGAAAACCCTGAGATTATCGGCCAGCTGCTTTGCTGCTACCCCGGCCGTATTCTCGTTTCGATGCTTTATTGAAATTCTTACCAGTCTGTAGTAAGGAGGATATCGGTACTGGTTCCGTTCAACAAGCTGCTCACGAAAAAGCGAGAGGAAATCGTTCTTTACAACCTGCTGAATAACCGGATGATCGGGTTTCGAAGTTTGAATAATCACCATCCCTTGCCTATCGCGCCTACCAGCACGACCGCTTACCTGCGACATGAGCTGAAAGCTTCGTTCGTAGGCTCTGAAATCGGGGAAGTTTAGAAGGTTATCGGCATTGAGAATGCCCACAAGGCTAACCCTGTCGAAATCCAAACCCTTTGTAACCATTTGTGTTCCAACCAGAATATCGATTCTCCCCGATTCAAAATCGGAAAGAATTCGCTCGTACGATTTGCGCGACCGGGTTGTATCCATGTCCATGCGCTCAATTACGGCGTTTGGGAAAAATATTGACAGCTCATCCTCCACCTTCTCGGTACCAAAGCCCTTGGTTGAAATTCTTGTACTTCCGCAGGCCAAACAGGTATTCAGCGTTGGAATAGAGTAGCCGCAGTAGTGACAAACCAACTGGTTGCTGTTCTTATGAAGCGTTAGGCTAACAGCGCAGTGCTCGCATTGAGGAACCCAAGCGCACTCCTCGCACTCAACAAACGGCGAGTATCCGCGTCGGTTCTGAAACAGAATAACCTGCTCACCCTTAGCCAGCGTTTCTCCTATGGAATCGATGAGCTGGGGTGAAAACAGCGACTTCATTTGCTTCCGCTTTCTCGCCATAAGCGTATCAACCACAACAACTTCAGGAAGGCTAACATCCTTATAGCGTTGATTCAATTGAACCAAGCCGTACTTATCAACCTGAGCATTGTAGTACGATTCAACCGAGGGAGTTGCCGTTCCCAGAAGCACTTTTGCATTAAAAAAGGATGCCAACACAATGGCCGCATCGCGGGCATGGTAACGCGGAGCAGGGTTGAACTGCTTATAAGTGTTCTCGTGTTCCTCATCGACAATTACAAGCCCAAGCCGCCTGAAGGGCAGAAATACTGACGAGCGAACACCCAGCACAATATCGTATGCGGGCTTGGTGGAATCGTTGCCATCGGCGAGCAAACTCTGGTACACCTCAACCCGCTGGTTATCGCTAAACTTGCTATGGTAAACGCCAACCCGATTTCCGAAGAAACGCTTAAGCCGGTTAATAATTTGCGCAGTAAGCGCAATTTCGGGGAGAAGGTAAAGAACCTGTTTGCCCTGAGCTAGCATTTCGGTGATAAGCTGGATGTATATTTCGGTTTTCCCGCTCGATGTAACACCATGAAGCAGAACCACATTCTTTTCACTAAAGTGAGAAAGAGTGGACGCATATGCTTTCTGCTGAACCTCAGAAAGCACAACCGTTGCGCTGCTGTTGTCATCATCCTCATTTATTCGCGAAACCTCGCGTATTTCAACCTCAAAAACATTCTTCTCAACAAGTGAACTAAACGATGTAGCAGAAACCTGAGCTTTTTCCATTAGCTCTTTTTTTGGAACCCAGCCCGTGAAGATGCTATTGCTGGCTGCTGTAAATGAAAGGAATGCCATTAGCAGTTTCTGTTGCGCCGGTGCTCGTTCGAGATCGGCAAACAGCTGGTTCACATCGGAGTCGGTTTTTAAGCGGGAATGTAACCGAACGTATGTTTCGAGTTTGGGCTTGAATGCTGGCTCCATTGATTCATGCACGGTAAGCGCCCCCTTCTCGAGTAACGATTTTACCACGCCCAAAGGATTGCGAACATTTGCTTTAGCAGCAAGTTGTTGTACAGTTAGGTTATGCACATCATCGAACAAAGCCAGCACTTCAGCCTCATTGTCGGAGTAAATTTTTTCGTACTCAACCTCGCTATTTACTGAGAGTATGGTTTCGCTCTCCATTTTCAGCCCAGAAGGCAGAGCAGCTTTCATTACATCGCCCAGTGGGCACATGTAGTAGCTAGCCATCCACTCCCAGAATTTTAGCTGAATTCCAGAAACCAGAGGTTCAGCATCGATAACCTGCAGAATATCTTTGGTTTGATAGGCTTCGGGTGGATTTGAGTGAATACGGTGAACTATGGCCGAGTAGAGTTTCTTTTTACCAAACTGAACGGTAACCCTAACGCCAACCTTAACCTCGTTAACCAGCTCGCTGGGTACCGAGTAAGTGTAAAGTTTTGGCAGAGCCAAAGGTAGAATTATATCAACAAATATTTTTTTTTGCATTTTCAGTTGGGCAAATTTGCAAAAGCAAAGGTAACATTTTTGCGTAGGGTATGCGGAATCCAACGAACGTAAAAAAAAGGCTGAGAAAAAAATCTCAGCCCTTAAACAAATGGAATAGAATTTCGCTTACTCTTTTTCTAAAATTAACTTTTCAAGCCGTTCGAGGCGGGCTTTCAGCTCCTCGTTTTCGGCTTTTGCCTGCTTTAGCTCATCAATTTCAGCTTGTTGCTCTTTAATGGCTTGCAAGAGTACTGCAGACAGTTTTCCGTATGCAACAGACTTGTAACCCTCATGGTCAGTAAATACTAACTCAGGGAATACTGCCTCTAATTCCTGAGCTATAACGCCTATTTGTTCTCTTTCGGAGAAACCTTGTTTTACAAACTCATCTGTTCTGAACATGAATCTTACTCCTCTAATCATTTTAATCATTTCAGTAACTCCCTCCAAGGTTTTAACGTCTTTTTTATACCGAACATCCGAATCACTGGCCCAAGAACCATTTGTTGTTGCTCCTTTCCTCACATACATTGAGAAAGAAGAACTGAAACCACCATCAACCCAAAGACCATAAACGTCATAAACAGAACCAGGATTATAATTAACAGATGTAGATGCATTAAACTTTAAATACCGAGGATAAGGAGTTGTTCTAAACTCTCCATAAATTATAGGTGGATAGTTCGAGTTGTTGTGGATTCTTAAAGTATTGCTTTCGTTTAAGCCGTAGCCAACATCGTACCCAATATAAACGTTTCCGCTACCTGTTGTTTGGTCCTTGGCAGCTCTCCAGCCAATAATTGTATTTCGAGAACCGCTGGTAATTTTAGCACCAGCATTGGCACCAATTAGCACGTTTCCAGTCCCTCCTGTACATAAGTTACCTGCATAAGAACCAACAAAAGTATTCATTCCTCCAATTGCCATTTCACCGCTTGCATAACCAAGAAAAGTGTTGGAATTACCTGATTCATTAGTATAGCCTGCTTTGTATCCAAGAAAAAGGTTTGAATCGCCAGCAACATTTGAATAACCAGCCATATAACCCATGAAAATATTATTTACACCATCAATATTATTGTAGCCCGCTTGGTAACCAATGAAAGTATTATTGTTTCCGCCTTCATTATTATATCCGGCACGATAACCCATAAATAAATTATAGTTTCCATCATCATTATCTCTACCAGCTTCGAAACCAATAAAAACATTATTTGCACCTGAAATATTGGCTGTTCCTGCCTTATTGCCTACAAAAACATTACTAGCTCCACTTGAATTTGCTTTACCAGCCTGATAGCCCAGAAAAACGTTATAACCAGCATTATTAGTATAACCGGCCTCGTAACCTAAAAATGTATTGTAGTCAGCAGTTGTGTTTGTCCACCCACTTTTATAACCAATAAAAACATTGTAGTAACCATAGGTGTTATTGTACCCCGACTCATTTCCAAGAAAAACATTTGAGTATCCAGAAATATTACTATACCCACTTAAGTTTCCTAAAAACACATTGTAACGGCCAGTAGAATTTGTAAACCCACTCTGATTTCCTAGGAAAACATTGTAACTCCCATAGTATTCTAAAGTAGAACTACCTGTGTTATTAAACCCAGACTGAAACCCAATAAACACATTTTTATGACCATAGGTTGTTTTTTGCCCGGCCGATTCACCAATAAAAACGTTCTGCTCTCCGTAGGTAGAATTCTCTCCGGCTTTACTACCTAAGTATACATTCCCTCCTTTGTTTTGGTGAGTCCACCCAGCATGGTAACCAATAAAGGTGTTGTCGTCTCCGGTATTTTCTAACCCTGCCTCTAAACCTAGGAAAGTATTCAAATTCCCAGCACCGCCAACTGCACCTGTACGGTATCCGATAAAAATATTTTCATTACCTAAACTATTATTCATTCCTGCGTCAGTTCCAATATAAACATTCTTACTTCCATCAGTTACATTACGACCTGCTTGATATCCCATAAATGAGTTATACTGACCATTGTTAAGCAATAATCCCGCTTGCTGACCAATAAGGTAATTCTCGGGAGTAATGTCCATAAACCTATCTTCAATTCCCTTGCTCTGAGTAAGACCACCTACGGCGAAACCACCCTTGCTCCCCGATTTTGTAGGGGAAGTATTAACATATATCCTTGAACTATCGCGGGTAATGCGAAGGTAGTCTTCAGCTATTCCTTTACTTTGGGTTAGCCCACCCACAGCAAAGCCTCCTTTGCTTCCGCTTTTACCTAAGGGATCATCATCAATGTAAATACGAGCGCTATCGGGACTAATGTATAGGAAATCGGAAGAAGCTAATTTACTTTGGGTTAAACCCCCAACAGCGAAACCTCCTTTACTCCCACTCTTTGCGGCTCCCCCATCTACATAAATACGTGTACTATATCCTGTAACTTTCATTAAATCGTAGGGTAAGCCCTTGCTCTGGGTTAAACCGCCCACGGCGAAACCGCCCTTGCTACCGCTCTTTGTAACTGTGGTTGTTGTATCAATATAGATACGAACACTGTCGGGGGTTACTCGGAAGTACTCTTCTCCTGCCTTGCTCTGGGTTAAACCGCCCACGGCGAAACCGCCCTTGCTGCCAGCCTTACCTACATCACTAGCTACGTACATTCGTACACCGCTTTCGTATACAGCAAATACGATTTCGTTGTTACTGTTTCGAACCACAAATAATGGGGATTCTGGATCTACAACTGGAGTTCCTACTTGTAAACTCTGCCCAATAAGTGCTCCGCTAGCTTTTATGTTTCCCTGGACATCAAGCTGCTCAGTAGGTGTAAGGGTTCCAATACCTACCTTCCCTCCACTAGGACCATCAATGGTCATAGCTATGGGAATGTCTGCTTTTCCCGAAGCTCCTACATCGTTTACTGCAAAGTGGAGCCTACCCTGTGACCAGCTGCCGGTTCTCTCGGCAACAATGGCAGCTGTACCGGTATAGGCACTAGTATTTCCCAAAGTAAACTTTATCCCAGATGCGTATCCATTGCTAGCAGTATTCTGCCTGAAATCGGCAGCAAGGCTATTTAGAAGAATTCGATTACCCGACATTGGACTTGCAGTTTGCCTAACAACCAAATTGCTCTGCATATCGGTGGTAGCCATGTTAATTCCAACAAATCCTGAGTTGCTATTGTAGATATTGTTTCCTGAAACTGTCCAGTTACTGTAAGAGGGAGCCTGCCAGCTGCCTAACCCTGTACCATCAGACGTAAGGACCATCCCAGAAGATGGGTAACCGCCTCTAATTCGAATGGTTCCGTTTACATCTAACTTCGCTGTTGGTGAGGTTGTGCCAACTCCCACGTTCTGTGAACCATCGGTGAATACATTCGAGCTGGCAGTCCAGCTAGTACCATTGTGTACCAGCATTTGGCCAGAGGTTCCACTCACAACTGGGCCCTCGGGACCAACGGTGCCATCCTGCGCTATAATGCTCCAAGTAGAGCCGTTGTATACGTAGGACTTGCCATCGGTTGTGTTGTAGTAAGCCTGATTAACTGTTGGGCTAACCGGAGCACTGGCCAGTTCACCCAGCCACTGCACCGACACGCCAGGATTTCCCTGTGGGCCGGCAGGACCAGTTTCACCTTGTGGACCCTGCGGTCCTTCTGGAGCCTGAAATTCCACCCAATTTGCTCCATCATCCTTCGGTTCTGTTGTTGAAGTATAGGCATCAGTCTCACAGATGAACATTGAGTTCACCCCCGGTGTTGTGGACGATTCTGCAAAAACGTAGTCGCCCGAATCGTATAACGTACCTGAAACCCAATTCCCCTGGTTGACAAGCCCAGTACCAGGCTCTCCCTCTGGTCCTTGCGGGCCTTGTGGCCCAACTGGCCCCTGAATCCCTTGCAAACCATCCTGAGTAATTAATTCCCACGAATCGCCATCCCAGATGTACGACTTGCCAAGGGTTTGGTTATAAAACGCCTCGTTTTCAGAGGGTGATATAGGAAAACTAGTGAAGGTTCCCAGCCAAGATAACGATACTCCATCGGCACCGGGGGCTCCCTGTGGGCCAGTATCTCCCGTATCACCTTTGGAACCCTGCGGACCCTGTGGCCCGACAGCTCCCTGTGGTCCCTGAATCCCATCCTTTGCCATTACATCCCAGCCCTCGCTAGTCCATACATAAGAAATGCCGTCGGTTGTATTATAGTAGGCTTGATTCAAACTTGGGGAAGTGGGAGCCGATTCAAACTCGCCTAACCAGTCGATGGGAAGTCCGGGTAAACCCTGTGAGCCAGTATCTCCTTTTGGTCCCTGTGCTCCCTGTGGCCCTGTGGCTCCCTGTGGCCCTTCAGGCCCCTGAGAACCTGTGGCTCCAGTTTCGCCCTGTGGACCTTGGGGTCCTTCAGGCCCTATCGAACCCTGAGGGCCAACCTCTCCATCCTGAGCAAGAATTTGCCATAGCACGCCATCGAAGATATATGATTTTTTTTCGATGGTGCTATAATACGCATCGTTATGTTCAGGGGTTTCGGGTTCAACATCCAACGAACCTAACCAATTAATTGAAGTACCTGGGTCGCCCTGAGGACCTGGGTCGCCCTGAGGACCTGGGTCGCCCTGAGGACCTTCTGGTGCTTCGAACTCTACCCAATTATCACCATCAATATTTGGTGCTATTTCAGACAAGTAGCCATTAGTTTGACAAATAAACATTGAATTAACAGCAGGATTTTCAATAGATTCAGCAAACACATATTCTCCGGAATTGTAGTAAGTTCCAGTTACCCAATTACCCTTGTTTACGAGCCCAGTACCTGGCTCTCCTTGAGGCCCCTGAGGGCCAACAGGCCCCTGAGTACCTTGAGGCCCGATTTCGCCCTGAGGCCCCTCCAATCCATCCTGTGCAATTTGACTCCAACCAAACCCATTGTATACATACGATTTTTTTTGACCTATATCGTAGTAGGCATCGTTTACCAAAGGGTTAAGGGGTTCTGTTTCCAAAGAACCAATCCAATTCAGAGAAATCCCAGACTCACCTTTCTCTCCTTGAATTGCACTTAATTCGATCCATTTCTCAGTATCTAGTGAAGGTTCGTTACTCGAAACGAAACTATTTTGAGATTCAACAATCCAAACAGAAGACACCAAAGGGTTAGCTGAAGACGGAGCGAAAACATAATCGTTTGGGTTGTATGTTTCATTCAGAATCCAACCTCCCCTATTAAATAAGCTAGCACCCATAGGCCCCTCGGGACCTGTTAAATTTGCTGTAGTAAATGAGGTTCCATCAGAATAGTTAATGGTGAATGTTCCATCACCATTACCAACCGTTGATTCAACACCAACCCCAGCTTCCCCTTGGCTGCCCTTAAGCGATGCTATAAAGTCAGAAACTGTTCCTGTATTCCCCTCGTCAATCCATAAATTGTACGCCGATTTTCCATCAACTCCTGGCGTACCAGCCAGTGAGGCAATAAAGTCATCCTCAGTGCCAGTGTTCCCTAGCTCCAGCCATACTCCGTAAGCTGATAGGCCATCGGTTCCCGCCTCACCAGCATTTCCCTTTAGGGAATCAAGAAATTCCTGAATGGTTCCTGAATTTCCTTCCTCTAACCAAACCTCGTATGCTGACTTTCCCTCAGAGCCAACCAGTGAAGCGAGAAAATCGGCCTCAGCACCGGTATTTCCAAGGGCCAGCCAGATTTGGTATGCTGAAAGGCCATCAGCACCTGTTTCACCCTGTGGCCCAGGGTTACCACTGGCGGCAAAAAAAGCATATGGAACTGACTTTAGTGGCGTAACTCCTAACTCAATATACGCTGTTCCACCAGAAGGGTCAACCTCAACTTTCATTCGTATATTTCCGCTTGACCATGGAACTGTCGCAAATTCTCCCGACTCAGCAGTTCCACCTCCAACCGTTAACGAAACCACTCCCTGCGGAGATGTGGTAGTAGAATGAATTTCTATATAGTAACTTGTTGTAGCAGACGCATCCTGAAGGGTAATGCGAACCCCTACATTTTGATTGGAAATTGGATTTCCATTTTCATCGCGGATTACAGCCTGGTAGCTGAAGCCGTCGGAGGATTGAGAGTACACGCTTACGAATAGCAAGATCTCAAAAATGGTTAAAATTATCCTTTTCATGCCTTCAATTTTATAGTATTATTGTTCTATCGTTTTTTTGCAGCTTTTCAAGGGATCACAAAACAATCACTAATCGGCTAATATCTTGATTATTAAGTTTATATCATACATCCATACGCAATAAGCTATTCGTTGGTATTCGTTAATTATCATACAAACTCATCGCTAATATTTTATCGGGTTCAAAATCAATCAATACACTATCATGTATTTCAGGATAGTTCATTTTAAACTCTTCAACAATATTAAACCCAATTGTATATCCACTACAATATGGAATTTCGTTATTCCCGATCATCATTAAATCGTTCATTACAGTGCCATGTTTTAATAATTCTGGCTTAATAATACTCCAAACCTTTTTTTCATCATCTTTCCCAATAATATGTGTCCATGGACTATTTATATTTGGGAAAAGATGCTTTGCAAATGAATCAGCTCTACCCTCAAAGACGAGGTATTCCAAAGGTGTGAAATCTATTGTTTTGAAGTTCTTAGATGTCCAAACACTATGATGATATTCGTGAGCAAGAACATAGGGCAATTGTTTTTCCCAATTATTTGAAATTGGGTCAATTGAAACAATTATTTTCCCAGCGCCAACCGTTATAGCTGTTACGCTAATTTGATACTTTCGGTAAAAGGCAGCATGAACAGGATTCGCCGGAATAAACAATATTTTCGTATCAGGACCAGGTAACTCAGTCACTATTTTTCGTAAGGAAGGTTCAAGCATTTCTTTAAAGTCGATATTTCGCAACTTAACTAGAAATTCATTCAACTCATTGTTAGGTTCAATTTCATATTTTACTGATTTCAGGATAAATGGGTATTCTGCTCCCTCCTTAAATTCGTTTTCAATAACATTGAAAATATTTACCAGGCAGTCTTCTTTTGTACTTAAACAATTTACATACAATTCATTAGCCGTAAGCAACTCAAATTTTTGGTCACCTACCACCAAACTTGCTCTTTCAAAGTCGATCCTGGTTTTTGAACAACCTACCAACGATAGAAAGACAAGCATAGACAATATGGTTCTCATTCGTAATGCTTTTTTGAAATGGTCAACAATCAAAAAACACCAAAAAAGGCTAGGGTATAATTAAAGAAAACCATAAATACCAAAGTTAAACACAAACAAGGAATTATAACACCCCAAAAATTGAATAAAAAATAGATTTTGGGATACTTAACAATAGAGTAAGTTAAAACGAAAAAATCATATTGTCAAATAAAAATTTCAAATGCTAATTTTCTATTCCTTAAATCCTTAAGACACTACATATAACTATAAAAATTACCAGAAAAAATCAACGTTCATTTTCCCAATTCAAAATCTGATAGAACTATTTTGGGGGAGCCACAGATTCTGTCGAAGTTTTTTCACCCAAACCCATAGAAAGATAAAAAGTTTCGCCAATCATTTCTCGGTTATTATTCTGTAAACCAGCACTATTTGAAGATTAAGTTGTTTACAACCGATACTATCGTCTTTTGTTGTAACGCAATCTTTCATCAACCTGGTTACACATAACCAGAACTTGATACTTATAGGAGATTGGAGAAACCTGATAATTAGTAAAAAACTTTATTAGGGGAGATAATTAACATTGCATATTTGGCTCCCCAAACTTCACGAAAAGAGCCTCTGCATCAACGAATAGTCAGGTGATACAGAAACTCCAACACCCTGCGCTAGAAGTGCAAAAAGGAAACACAAAAAAAACTAGCTATCTCTTTAAGATAACAGAATTTACTCCTTAGTATTCTTATCCATTTCAACCAGAACACTCCAGTTATCATATAACGTGTGCATATCCTCCTCGGTAAACTTGCCGGCATTTACCATCTGCTTCACCATTTCTTCCATAGCAACATCCATAGTAAATGCCTCTGCTGCAACCTGCTCATCCTTTGGCGAATCGATAATGTGCTGAATAGCAAACAACCCGCCAAGGGTTTGAAAACCGTAGGCTGACTGCATGGCCGTGGCAACGTACTCCTCGGCAGTTTCGAAACCGTTAGCCTGAAGGGTTTTAAGAATCTCCTCCGTTTGTGTGTTTTCATACTCCTTGATTGCCATTGTAGCATCAACCAGTTTTTCCAACTTCCCAGCATTTACAACCGGGTCGCCATCATAGAAAACATCCTTAAACTTTTCGCATGCTTCAGCAGGAAACTTTTCTGGTTTATAGTAATCATCCATTTCAACCGATTCCTCTGCCACATCCTCCAGCTCCTTCCCAATTTTTTCCAGCTCCTTCACCCTCTCCTCAAGCTTTTGTTCGGTGAGGCCAGTAAAAGTTGTTGCTGCTTTTCGAGCACCCATGCCAATAATAAGAAACAGAACTAGAAGCGCCGCCAAAATGTACGATACAGTTCGTGCAGTTTTTTCGTTGGCCGCAAGCACTGTTGAAAGAGCAATGTAAATTAGGTACAACGAATAAAGATTAATTGCCAAACCAATTAGCGCACCCAGATAGAAATTCAGTCCGCTAAATATTGCCAGAAACGCACTTACAGGGTAGATTACCATAATGGAAGCGGTAACCCTAACATTCGCTTCAAAATTATTATTTCCCCCACAAATTGAGGAAAGAATAAGGAGAATAATTCCACCAATAAAAACCCCAATAACCGCACCTATTATGGCAAAAACTAACGCTCCAACACCTGCATAGGTTCCTAAAAAACCACCCACAGCGGCTCCAACATGCAAGAAGCTCCAAATCATATAGAAAAATCCCGCAACAGCGCCATATATAGCAGCCTTAATAATGGGTTCAACAAATCCCCCTTCGAGCGATAATGATGGGAAAAACTCCTTGGGTTTCAGCAGCACATTCTTGGAGTCATCAATAAACTTTGAGAAGTTAAATCCATTTTCATTCATAGCATTATTTTTTATGGTTTAAGTAAACTATTTTTGAACACATTCAAAATATTGTATTTTAAGCATTTCGAATTATCATATAACAAAAGTCTGAAAAATTTAAACTCAATGCAATTATTTTTTGTAAATTGTAACTAATATTACCTTTTTTCTATTAACCCATTCACTTCTCGTATCCTAAAAGGAATCGAGAACGTTATATTGAAAAAATAAAATGAAAGGCAGCGATTTAGCAAATAATTTCAACGAATTTTTCAACTTAACACTCGACTTACTTTGCATAGCAAATATCGAAGGATACTTCGTGAGAGTTAATAACTCGTGGGAAAGAATCCTTGGATACAAGCCTGAAGAACTTGAAAACAGAAGTTTTTTTGATTTTATACATCCTGAGGACATTAATCCAACAAAAGGTGCAGTAAAAAATCTTGCAAACCAGGAGCAGGTTATTAATTTCGTTAATCGTTACAAAAACAAAAATGGTGATTGGCATTACCTTGAATGGCGGTCGCAACCGATAGGAGATTTAATATATGCTGCTGCCCGTGAAATAACCGAACGTGTGGAAATTGAAAAAATTCTGAAGGAAAAGAATTTCGAGCTAACCACCCTAACCGAAGTGCTAAAAGAAACCAATCAGAAACTTGAGTCCGCCAAGCAGCTAGCCGAAGAGCGAGAGCGGAACTACCGTGATATTTTCAACTCAACCAGCGAAGCAATTTTTATACATCATGGAGAAACTGGTGAAGTTATTGATGTGAATGACACCATGCTGAAAATGTATGGCTTTAGCAGCAAGGAAGAAGTTATTGGTGCAAATTTTAAAAATATAAACGCAACAGAAGAAGGCTACACCAAAGAACGTGCCAACGAAATGATTAACAAAGCGTTGCAAAACGAAACAACCACCTTCGAATGGCGAGCCAAACGGAAAAACGGAAACGCATTCTGGGTTGAAGTTTCACTTCACACAACCCATATTAACAATGAAAAGAACGTAATTGCTTCAGTACGTGACATCACTTTACGCAAGAAAAGCGAAGAGATCCTTAACCAATCGCACCAAACTTACAAAGGAATCCTCGATAACCTAAACGAAGCTGTTTACATTCAGGACAAGGATGGCAAATTCCTGTTTGTAAACAAAACTGCCGAAAAACTCTACGGCTACCCCTTAGATTACTTCATAGGCAAAACCCCCGAGTTCCTTTCTGCCCACGAAAAAAACAACTTAGAAGAAGTAGCTAATAGAGTAAATAAAGCCTTTGAAGGAGAGCCTGGCCTATTCAAATTCTGGGGATTGAAAAATAGTGGCGAAATATTTCCGAAAGAGGTTAGCGTTACCCCGGGATTGTTCTTCGGACAGAAAGTTGTAATAGCCGTTGCCCGCGATGTTAGCGAAAACGAACGTATTAAGTCGGATTTAGACGAAAGTGAGAAACGTTACAAAACCCTGGTAGAAACATCGCAGGACGGAATCTCCCTGATGGATTTGAACGGTGTAATCCATTACATCAACCAACGCAAGGTTGATATGTTAGGATACGAAAGTCCAAGTGACCTTATTGGTGTTAATGCCTTTGATTTACTTTCCAAAGAAAGCGCGATTAGCATTAAACAAAAAATGCCCACTCTTTTCGAAAAAGGGTCAGCCTCAAGCATAGTAGCCGAAGCGATTCGCAAAGATGGGTCGATATTTACTGCCGAGTTTAACGTTTCGGTAATAAAAGATTCCAAAGGGGAAAATCAGTACTTAATGGACACCATTCGCGACGTTACCGAACGTAAAAGTATGGAAAACGACATTGCCTACAAATCAAAAATTCAGAGTATACTAATAAACCTTGGCGCAAAATTCATAAACATTTCATCAAAAAATGTTGATGAAGAAATCAGTAATGCTCTTTCAGAGATTGGACAGTTTTCGGGCGTTGACCGAGCATACGTTTTCTCATACAACTTTTCAAAAAACGTGCATGACCTTATTTACGAATGGTCACTAAATGAAAACAATTCTATTTCAGCCAACCAAAAACAAAGCTACCCAAACATACTTACTACCAACTGGGTAGAGCAGCATCGTAAAAGTGAAATTGTTCACATACCGAATGTCGCTGGCTCAACCCTAAAAAAAGAATTGCTTCAAATCCTCAACCAGCAAAAAGTAAAATCGCTCATATCAATACCATTGATTTTTGAGAATGAATGCTGGGGGTTTGTTGGTTTCGACTCGGTAAAAAATTATAAAGAATGGAACGAGGCCGAGATATCACTCCTGAAAATTTTCGCTGAACTTATTGTGAACGTTCACGCAAAATCGGTTTTCGAGAATAACCTACAAAAAGCCAAGGATACCGCCGAACAGAAGCAGATGGAGATTAGAAACATAATTGATGTTTCCCCGGTTGGAATAGTTCTGGTTGACACCATCGGGAACGTAATCGATGTTAACGCTTCAGCAGTTCGAATGCTAGGTTCACCCTCTTTAGAGGCCACAAAAAAGATTAACCTATTCAAAACCAAACCCCTTATCGACATTGGATTTACTGAGGATTTATTGGAGTGCATTCAAAACAAGGAAGTTGTTTACAACGAAAAAAAGTACGTAAGCGTTTGGGATAAGGAAATTTTTGTGAAGTACTACCTATCGCCCATTGTAATAAAACATAAAACCGAAAGTGTTGTAATAAACATAGAAGACATTACACAAACAAAGGAGTACGAGCAAAAACTTATTTACCTTAAAGAAAAGGCCGAGGAGAGCGACAGGCTCAAAACTGCATTCCTCTCAAACATGAGCCACGAAATTCGCACTCCAATGAATGCAATATGCGGCTTCTCGAATCTTCTGCTCAGCCCAACAGTATCAGACGATGAACGAGAAGAATTCGTAGAAATAATTAACATTAACAGCCAGCAACTCCTCAGTATAATTAATGATATAATCGACATTTCAAGAATTGAAGCTGGGCAGGTAAGCGTTTCGAAGGTAAACTTCTCAATAAACGACCTAATAAGCGAACTGCATTCAATTTTTAGCCAAACCGTTAAGGTAAAAGGGCTTCAACTTTCGTGTACCTTTGGGCTACCTGGCTTCGAAAGCCAAATTTTTTCCGATGAATTGAAGGTGAAACAAGTCCTTAATAATCTTATTTACAATGCCATTAAATTTACCGAGAAGGGAACCATTGAGGTTGGTTACCTGTTGAAGGGAGGTTTCATTGAGTTTTTTGTTAAGGATACCGGCATTGGGATTAAACATGTACATTTTGAACGAATATTTGAGCGTTTCCAGCAGATTGAGGATGCAACAACCGAAAGCCGGAGAGGGACTGGGCTAGGACTACCCATTTGTAAGGCAATGGTTGAGCTGCTGGGGGGAAAAATCTGGCTCGAATCCACCCCGGGAGTTGGCTCAACCTTCTACTTCACAATCCCCTACACAAAATCGGCTGAACCTGTACAACAAGTTGTTGAGCCTAAGGCTCAAACTTATAGTTGGCACAATAGAACCATTCTGATTGCCGAGGACGATACTACAAATTACATGTATCTAAGGGAACTAATCAACAAAACCAAAGCAACCGTTTTCAGAGCAAAAACGGGACAGGAGGTTGTTGATGCCTGCACCTCAACGCACTTCGATATTATTTTAATGGACATAAAAATGCCCGACATGGACGGGCTGGAAGCTACAAGAATACTTCGGGAGAAAGGACTTGACATTCCAATTATTGCCCAAACAGCCTACGCATTTTCTGAAGACAAGGAGCGGGTTCTAGAGGGAGGCTGCAACGATTACATCTCGAAACCTATTCGGCAAAAGGAGCTACTCTCGAAAATTGCGCGTTGGCTGAAATAAAAAAAGGCCAGCAATAGCTGGCCTTAATTTGTAAACTGTAATTTCAGTTAGGGCAATAGAACCTTATCAATTACGTGAATTACTCCGTTTACTCCCTGTAAATCGGTGTATACAACATTGGTATTATCGTTAATGGTAACCATTGAGCCAACTTCAATACTGATTTCTCCATTCAAGGTTGAAACATTTCTCGATGATAAATCGGATGACCTTACATTTCCGCTAACAACATGGTAAAGAAGAATTGGCACTAGCTGGTCTTTGGTTAAATCTTGAACTCCGCTAACTTTAAGTTGCGCAAAAAGTTCCTCAAAAGCAGCGTTTGTTGGTGCGAATATGGTGAAGGGACCATCTCCCATAAGGGTTTCAACTAACTCGGCCTTTACAACAGCTTCCACAAGAATTGAGAAACTTGAATTATCAATTGCCAAATCAACTACGTTTGGGGGAAGTAATACCTTGTTTATTACGTGTACAACACCATTAGTTGCCATAACATCAGCAGTAACTACCGAGGCATCATTATTTAAGAATAAAATATTGGTGTTAACTGCAGCTGCTGTATTCTTATTGGATGAATCGTTATAACCAACTAGAAGCGATACCTGATTGTTATCTGGACCTATACTTAGAGTATTTACGTAACCGGGTTCAATTTCCATCGATGTAACTTTTCCATTCAAAACATGGTAAAGCAAAACATTGGTTAAAATATCTGTGCTAATATCGTCCAAACTTGTTGCTCCCAAATCGTTTAGTAACTGATTAAATGCCTCGTTGGTTGGAGCAAAAACGGTAAAAGGCCCACTTCCTTCAAGGGCACTTACTAAATTTGCTCGAGTTAAGGCTTCAGCAAGAATCGACAAATCAGGATTTGTGCTGGCTAGCTTAACAATATCAGCAGTTGGCTCGGTTGGAGTTGGGTTAATCATTACATCGTCGTCCTTCTCGCACGATGAAAAAGTAAATACTGCAACCATTCCCAGAACGGCAAGTATTGGCATAAAGTTTCTTTTTGTTTTCATTGTTTTTGTTTTTAGTGGTTTGTTTGGGATAGTAACACAGGGCTATAATTTTTGTTTATTATATTTTGTTTTTTTTTAAACATTATTTTTTATTAACCTGATTTACTGACTTTTATTTTTATGTGTTTTTATTGAAAATCACTAGTGTCCGACTAATTTAAAAAGATTACCTTCGGTGAGATCGCCTGTCTGCCGACAAAGGCAGGCTGCGCTAAGTTCTTCGTTTCTCTCAGAATGACTGTTTGTTGTATGTTCTTAGGGGAAGGGAGGGGTTGGTGGGGGCTTGGCCGCCACCAACCCCTCCCTTCCTCTATAAAATAAAAATTAATTAACTGTCATTCTGAGAGAAACGAAGTGTATCGAAGAATCATTTTTATGCTAATAAAATTAATCGGACACTGTTGATTTAAAATTTAAAATACTCGAATTTCATTTTTTGCTACATTTATAATTCTAAGTAATTCGATAGATATTTGGTTAAAACAATAGCAAGAAGAGTTGCCATAGCGCTTCTGCTGCTAAATGCCATTGGAGCAATATATGGCGGG
>Ga0209408_1000644_pt1 | contig 25098 bp, 25 predicted proteins | sample AD_UKC107_MetaG_FD_184422 | JGI IMG/M metagenome (GOLD analysis project Ga0209408, IMG submission 184422) | Active sludge microbial communities of municipal wastewater-treating anaerobic digesters from Hong Kong - AD_UKC107_MetaG (SPAdes)... | ecosystem: Engineered > Bioreactor > Anaerobic >... | reverse complement strand
CGCAAGGAGAAGTCCGAGACCTCACGATCCGAGAGCCCGTGGCCTCGCTCGTCGAAGCGGATGACCGTCGCCACCCGCCCGAGCTCCACGAGATAGTGCCGCCACACCGGACTGCGCCAGTCGAACTCGAGATGGCTCAGCCAGCACGCGTCCAGGACGACCGGGGGCCCGTGCCCGTGCACGGCATACGCAATCCGGACGCCGTCACTGGAGCGACAGAACCGCACCCGCTGTGACGCCTCCAACTGCGCGGCCGTGGTCATCCGATCAGGGTATCCGCGTCCGCTGCACCGGAGTCGCCCAATCTGCCCGAGGTGACTCCCCCGGGGACGAGGGGGTCCACGAGCGTCTGCAGCCTGTGGGCGCGAACCTTGGCGAGGCGTTTCGCCACCGAGACCGGGCAGTCGCCCATCACCTGGCTCGTCGCGGCCCGGCTCACCTGCGCGCAGGAACTCCAGGAAAGCACCGGTCTTCCGGTCGAAGCGGTCGCCCACGCCGCAGGATTCGCGAGTGCTGACTTGCTGCGCAAGCATTTTCGCGTCCGCTACGGGACCAGCCCGCAAGCGCACCGGCTGGCGATGCGCCACGCCAGAGCAACCGGCGACCGCAGGTCCGACGGCCCGCCCGTGGCGGAGGTCAGGTGGTCGCGAGCAACTCGCCCAGATTCGCGTCGACCTCGTCCAGATAGGACTGCTCGAAGCCGAACAGCCCGAAGTGCCCGGCGATCGAGTGCAGCACCCGCAGTTCGCTGCCCGGTGTCAGCTTCTGCTCGGCGGCACAATCGCGCGGCGGGAAGAACATGTCCTGCTCGATAGGCATGACGAACATGCGCGCGGTGATCCGGCCGAGCGCCGCCGCGAGGTCGCCATCGGCGTTGCGGGCGACGTCGCCGCGTTGCCACTTCCAGCCCATGGTGAGCAGGGCGTTGGGGTCCATCAACCCGAAGAGCAGCCGTATGAAGCCGTTCTGGAAATCGTCGTAGGTCTCGAACTGCATTCCCTCGACCAGCGGCGGTATGCCGCGCCAGAACTCGGTCTTCCAAAAGTCCGTCGTCAGCCCCATGGTCGCCCAGATGTCGGCATGCCGGTGCAGGCCGGCGATGACGTCTGTGGGCGCGGCATACTCCCCACCGTTGAAGCCGGGGTCGCTGGTGATCGCGTCGAGCAGGGTGCGGGTGAAGAGGAAGTCGTGCGGCGTGTTCTGCGCGGTGCCCGCGATCGGGGCGGCACGAACCACCTTGTCGGGGAAGCGAACTGCCCATTCCCACGTCTGCTGCGCGCCCATCGACCCGCCCACGACGAGGGCCAGGCGCTCGATGCCGAAGTGTTCACGCAGCAGCTGCTCCTGGGCGCGCACGTCGTCGCCGATCCGCACGTGTGGGAACTTCGACATCGCGATGCTCGGGTCGTCGGCGTTGTGTGGGGAGGTCGAGAGCCCGTTGCCGATCTGATTGACGACGACGATGAAATAGCGTTCGGGGTCCAGGGCTCGCCCCGGCCCGATGTAGGCCTGCGCCCACGTCGCGTGCGTGCCCGAGAACCACGTCGGGATAAGGATCGCGTTGTTCTTGTCCTCGGCGAGGGTCCCGAAGGTGGCGACCGCGAGTTGCAGGTCGGGGATCACGCCGCCCTCCTCCAACTCGAAGCGGCCGATCGAGACCAGGTCGTAGGGCCCCTGAGCCTCAGCCGTGTAGAAGGGAATGTCGAGAGCCATACGTCAACCTCCGTCGTCGGATCCACCTGTGCCGCAGCGGCAGCGAACGCCGTATGCTCTGCCCTCGCCATTGTGCCCTGCCGGAACCTCCGTCGGCCAGCGGTCGCACGTGGATCTGGTCGGGTGGGTGGACGGATTTCCGGCTCGTGCCCTCGGAGGTCGTTTCGAAGGGCGCAACCGGCGCGTCGAGAACGGCGTGCCGCGCGAGTGGATCCGGCCCTGTGATGTGGTCGCCTACGACCCTGCACGCCTCTTCGCCTACACGGTCGGCGACCGCTTCGACGCAACGCCAGCCACCCGCTGGTCCTACCTCATCACCCCCACCAATGAGGGTTGCCTTGTCCGGCAGGAGTTCGAACACCCTTCCCGACGGACTCAGCGGCCTGCGCTTGCGCGCAGAGGAACTCGACGATGCCGAGGTGATCATCGCCGTCCGTCGCGAGGAGATCAGCGCGGGCATGACCCTCACCCTCGAGCGGATGCGAATCGTGCTCGCCGGCTGAGGCGCGCTGGCTCAGCGGCGTCGCCTCCGATGGCGGTGTACAGGTCGCAGCCGGTCGCGCTCATCAACGTCCCCAGCGCGGCGACGGCCCTGCCCTCACGTATGCGCGCGGGGTAGAGCAGGTCGGAGAACTTGCTGACGAAGATGGGCGTGGGCAACAAGTGGGGGAAGACGTGGGGGGTCACGGGTTCCCAGAAGTGGACCCGCCGCGGCCTCACATGGCCCGCTCCTCGGGCAGCGAGTGGCGCAGGGCTGACTCGACAACCGCGCTGACGGTGCGCCCCGTGTCCTCCGCGACGGCAAACAGTCGGCGAGCCACTTCTGGCGTCAGACGTGACTCGACCCGGACAGGACGATCCGTCGGGATGGCGTGCACACGGGGTCGCCCGCAGTGCGCTTCACCTGTCTGCTTGTTGACCCCGTCGTCCTCCGGCTCAACTGCTTGCTCGAGCAGGGCCAGAGGGTATGGAGCCCGTCGTCGCCGGACGGGTGGTCAGTGCCGTGTCGGTGCCACGTTCGATCCATCGGGATCCGGAGTGGTGTCCGTGTCGTGAACATACCGGTAGTGCCCTGTAGTTGGAAGACCTACGGCTTGGCGCTGAGTTGCTTCTCGAGCGCTGCCGCAACCACCTCGAACTCTGCGAGAGCCGCGGACAGATCTTCGACGATCTCACGGGCCAGGACGTCGGGTGAGGGCAGGTTGTCGAGGTCCTCAAGGGACTCGTCGCGCAGCCAGGTGATGTCGAGGTTGGCCTTATCCCGCGCGGTGATTTCGTCGTGGGTGAAAGGCTTCCAGCGCTCGCTTTCCTCTCGCTCGCCCCGCTTGCCAGCCTTGTATGCCATCACGAACTCATCGAGGTCGGCTCGCCTGAGCGGGTTCTGCTTGAGGGTGAAGTGCTTGTTGGTGCGCAGGTCGTAGACCCACAGGTTCTCGGTCCACGGCTGGCCGGGGCGGGCGACCTTCTTGTCGAAGAAGAGCACGTTGGCCTTGACGCCTTGGGCGTAGAAGATGCCGGTGGGCAGCCGCAGCATCGTGTGCAGGTCAAAGTCCGTGAGGAGCTTGCGGCGGATCGTCTCGCCCGCGCCACCCTCGAAGAGGACATTGTCGGGCAGGACGACAGCCGCGCGGCCGTTGGTGTCGAGGATGGTCATGATGTGCTGCACGAAGTTGAGCTGCTTGTTGCTCGTCGTGGCGACGAAGTCCTGCCGCTCGATCTCCCGGTCCTCGCGCACTTCACGACCGTCGGCTCCGACCATCGTCAGCGACGACTTCTTGCCAAAGGGAGGGTTGGAGAGCACGACCGACCAGCGCCTGCCCAGGTCGGCGATGAGCGAGTCCCGGACCTCGATGAGCGAGTCACCGTCAGCCGTGCCGATGCCGTGCAGCAGCAGGTTCATGGCCGCCAACCGAGCGGTGCCGTCGACGAGCTCGTAGCCGCTGACCAAGCCCTCCTGCAGCTTGGCTCGTTGAGTCGGCGTCATCGATTCTGCGCCCTGCTCGGCATACTCATTGGCCACCAGGAGGAAGCCGGCGGTGCCGCAGGCCGGGTCGACGACTGTGTCGTCGACTGTCGGCTGGATGACGTCGACGATCGCTTGGATGAGTGCGCGCGGTGTGAAGTACTGGCCGGCGCCGGATCCCTTGTCCGAGGCGCCCTTGCTGAGCAGTTCCTCGTAGGCATCGCCCTTGATGTCGGTCCCGGACTGTGACCAGTTCTCCTTGTCGATGAGGTCGACGACGAGCCGCTTGAGCTTGGCCGGGTCCTGAATGCGGTTCTGTGCCTTGCGGAAAATCGTGCCGATCACCCCCGGCTGGCGCGCGAGCCCGTTGAGGATCCGCGTGTACTCCAACTCGAGCTGGTCGCCCTGGGCGTCGAGCAGCTTCTGCCAGGAGTACTCTTCCGGCACGATCTGCTGCGGCTTCAGTTTCCGCGTGGCCCGCTCGTGTGCCATCTTGAGGAACAACAGATAGGTCAACTGCTCCGTGTACTCGATGACCCCGACTCCGTCATCGCGCAGGACGTCGCAGTAGGACCACAGCTTGTCGACGAGCCGCCGAGCGTCAGTCATTCTCGGAATCCTCACAAACTCTCGAAGTAGTCCTCGTCGAGGCGGTAGAGCGTGACCGTCTCCTCGGCCTGGACACCCACCCCGTAGAACACCAGTAGCTCGGCGAGCCGTCGACCGTCGATGAGCTCGATCCGCGCATTGATGCGTTCAGCTTCCTGGGCGGCCCCGGCCGAGAACCGAGACGTCGTGATGAGAACACCGCGGTCACCTTGCTTGCCGAGGAGGGCACCGGCGAACTCGTGGATCTTCGGCCGGTCGATGGTCCGGTCTTCGGCGTAGCGCTTGGCCTGCACGTAGATCCTGTCGAGGCCGAGTGGGTCCTGGCTGATGATCCCGTCGACACCCGCGTCACCGGACGCGCTCGTACGTTCGACAGATCCCGCCCGTCCGTACCCCATCCGGGACAGAAGAGCGATGACCAGGTCTTCGAAGCCAGTCGGCGACAGAGCCATCGCGGCCTTGAGGACCTCTCCCTCCACGGCGGCGCGGTTCGTCGCCACCGCCAGAGCCAGGAGGTCGGAGGGCGTGGCGCCACTGTCGGCCTTGGCGGCATCTCCCACGTCCGGAACCGGATCAGTGCTTGCCTTCTCGCGAGTCCGTTCCCGGAAGTCGAGATAGGCGGGGTACGCCTCCAGGGTCTTCATGTCGATCCGGTCCGGATTGCTCGCCAGCGCATCGCGGCCGGCTGCGTTGATGACGACACGCCCACGCGCCGGCTGGTCGACCAGGCCCGCCTGCCGTAGGTAGGTCAGGGCCCACCCGACGCGGTTGTCCATGGTGCGTTGCCGTCCGCTCGGCAGCATCTGCGCTCTCTCGTCGGCGGTCAGCTCGAAGGCATCTGCCATCGAATCCTTGACGTCGCGAGTCCGACGGACCTCGCCGTCGACGAGATGAGCCAGGACGGGACGCATCAGCGTCTGGAAGTCAGGAATGGCCATCGTGCGCCTCGGTGGTCGCGGGCCGGTCCAGCCCTCGGATCTCCGTCCACATCGACGCGATGTCGGGCGACACCGAGTAGTACTGCTGGTAGGTGTCGCCTGCTGCGTAGTCGACCGAGTAGGGCGCGTTGGATCGGCCGAAACGGTGCTTAAGCACGACTCCGAAACCACCGAAGTCTCCGCGGTGCTGGGGGGCGGCGCGGCCGGTGATCGCCTGGATCTCGTCGCCGCCCACGTACTGGTCCGGGCGCTTCGAGCACTCGTCCATGGTGGCGAGGATGGTCTCAGACACCCCGGACGAGTTCAGCGTCACCAGGTCCTCGCGCGTCCACTCGACCTCGGGCGAGCTGGGCGCGGCGGTGGCTGTCGCGACACGACTCGGCGATACGACGAAGTCCTCCGCCTGGGGAACCGGCCAAACCTGCGACACGGTGACGACGTGGCCCTCGTCGAGGGCGTACGCCTGGATGCGGGTCAAGGTGATGTCGATCCCGCGCTCGGACAGCCACACGGCAGCCGACGTGACCTTCGGGGTGAAGGCCCCGGCCACGACGACGATGCGCGGGTTACGCAGGGTGTCGGCGCTCAAAGTCGGCGCGTGGACTAGAAGGCGTGACAGAGCGTCATCCGACGTCCCGACGGCGTCCGACCGGCCACGGTGGAAGCTCATGAAGGCGTCGGCCAGCATGTCCGGGGTGAACCTGGACGCGCGTGCCGCGTAGTTGATCGCCTGCATCGTGACGAGGTCGGGCGTGAGGTCGCGCTTGAGCTCGGCAACGACCAGGCGCCCGTCCTGTCCGAGACCCAAGACGTCGAGACGGTCCGGATCTCGACCCTCCTTGGAGAACCACTGGTCGAACTCACTCGTGACGATGAGGACGTCCTCGCCGAGGATTTCGGGGTTGGCCAGAACCCACTCCTGAAGGTGCTGCCTCTCCCGCAGCCCCGCCGCCTCGAGCGTCGACGTCGCCATGGTGACCGCCGACGTCCCGTTCACCCGATAGACCAGTTCGCCGGCCATCACGCTCCCTCCTGATGGCTGTCGGCCATCTCCTCGACCAATTCGTCGTCCGAACGACGACCCGTCAACTTTCCCTCGAAGGCCGCGGTCAGCACGGCACGCCTGAGAGCCCCGCTTCGAGAGCTCGCAGTCTGAAGCGCGGCCGCCAGGCGATCGCCGGATTCGGCCACCTCCTGTAGTTCGCGAAGGGCAGAAACTTGTGTGGAGGGCTCGGGGACCGGAACCTCGATCAGACGCAGCTTCTCCTGGGGAAGGTGCTTGATCGTGGTTCCCGTGAACAGCCGGTCCGCGCGACCAGACTGGATGGTCTCGCGAAGCATGAGCGCCAGGTATTCGGGTCGGAGCCGTTGGGGGTCGTGCACCCGGACTCGATGCAGCGCCTTCTGGTAGGCGATGTTGGAGTTGTCACGATCCCAGACCGCGCATCGCCCAGGTTCCCCTCCTTCGCAGACGATGATGTCGCCGGACTGCATCGTCAGCCGGGCTTGCTCCTCGGTAGTTAGGGGAACTGACTTCAGGTTCTCAAGGTCGAAGTGGCCCCACCGCACGTTTATGTTTGCTAGGTAGGGCGTCATCTCGCCCGTTGCCTTCTTGGCGTCGAGCATCTTGCCCAAGTTGGTCGATGCGAGCTCGCCGATCCGAGCAAACGACACGCCGGCGGATCTGGCAGCGTCGACATGCCTGCGTAGCGCGCCGAGCAGCAGTGCGCTGCGTCGAACCTGTGCTCGGTGGATTTCTGCGTCGGCGGCGTCGAGGTGGGAGAGGTGGTCTTCGAGGATCTCGACGATCCGCCGCTGCTCAGCTTCAGATGGCATAGGGACCGGGATTCGGCGCATCGCTGCCTGAGTCAATTTCAGGCGCGTGGTGCCGTTGGCAAACCCTCGATAGTCGAACCAATCCAGGTAGTACTTCAAGAAGCGGCGATCCAACGGCGGCAAGGCTCGTAGGACATGAGCGTGGTTGTTAACCCAAGACGGACCCTCAACCAAGAACGCTTTGGGCTTGTTGGGATCAAAGAACGGCGCACCGTCCTCGCCCAGGAGGACGAGCGGCTCGTCGAATATGGCGTGATCGATCGTGCCTGCTTGGCCAGTTGCGCCGTAGTACGGGACTTTCCCCCCGCGGGAGGCCCGGTCGGCAGCCTTTACAGGCACTCGTCGCGAGTCGAGGATGTCCACGACGTTTGCCAGAGGTGGCGCGGGCCACCGAACGTTGAGTTTCACGCGGTGAGCTCCGCGTTCAACTCGTCGATGAGGGCGCCGGCGCGGTTGCCAAGGTCGCGCAGGGCTCCGTCGACGCCGCCCTTGTCGGTGAATGGAGCGCGGTCGAGGTCGTCGGCGGTGATGCCGGCCGAGGACGCGATCACGTCGACCATGCGGTCGAGCCACCACCTTTCGAGAGGCGAGAACTCGGTTCCCGACTGTTCCTGCTGAGCCAACCACGCGGCATACCGCTCCTGGACCTTCGCGGCATACGGGACCAACTCCTTGTCGAGGCCGACGGTATAGCGGAGCAGTGACACCAGATCGGTGAGGGTGTGGCGGTCGCTGTGCTTGACCTTGCCGGTGTCGACGGCTTCGTAGGCGGCCCAGATGACCTCCGGGGTCCAGTTGTGAGGTGGGCGCGAGATGCGGTCGGCGAGCTCCTGGATGTCGGCGAAGGTGACGCGGCGTTCCTTGGCTTCGGTGATGAGCTGGATGGCGGTGATCTCGTCGCGGTGGGTGAGGAGGTACTCGGCCCAGGACTCGACGACCGACTTGGCCCGGTTGGGGTCGACGACTCCGTGGGCGTCGAGGAGGACGTCGACGCTGACCTCGTCGACGATGCGGTCGTGTGTGGCGCGGAGCTCGAGGATGCGGGTCCGCAGGTCGGGGTTGGCGGCAAGGGGGGTGATGGCTCGTTCGAGCAGGTCACGGCGGGCCTGAACGGGGTCGGAGGCACCTTCGAGCGCCTTGGCCTGTGTGTCCGGGTCGACCGCGTCGACGAGATCCCGAACAAGATCGCGAACCGAGCCACCCGCGACCTCATCGAGCTCGGTGCGCTCCTCGGGTGTGAGCTCCAGCTCGAGCTTGGCCAGGCGCGAGGCGAGGGTGGCGGTCTCGTCCTCGGTGATGGTGAGGTTCGCGGCCTTGTCGAGGAGCTTCTTGAGTGGCACCGCCTTGTCGCGGTTGAGAGGTGGGTCGACGAACTCGTGCTCGGTGACGCCGACCGCGTCGACGATGACGAAGCGGGTCTTGGCGGTGGCGTCCGGGGTCACGGACTGGAAGTCGGCGGGGGCGATGGTGCGGGCGCCGCGGCCCTTCATCTGCTCGAAGTACTGGGCCGATCTCACGTCGCGCATGAAGAAGACGCATTCGAGGGGTTTGACGTCGGTGCCGGTGGCGATCATGTCGACCGTCACGGCGACCCGCAGAGTGGGGGATGTGCGGAAGGCCTGGAGGTGACCCTTGGGGTCCTTCGCGGCATACGTGATCTTGGCGGCGAAGTCGTTGCCCTTGCCGAAGACCTCACGGACGGTGGTGACGATCTCCTCGGCGTGGGCGTCGTCCTTGGCGAAGATCAGTGTCTTGGGGACGGTGGAGCGGCCGGGGAAGATCTCGGTGAAGAGCCGGTCGCGGAAGGTCTCGAGGACGAGGCGGATCTGGGACCTGGCGGTGACGGCACGGTCGAGCTGCCGTTCCGTGTACTCCAAGTCCTCCTCGATCGCCTCCAATCGCTGCTGGCGGGTGCGGCGGTCGATCTTGGGGACGATGGTGCCTGCGTCGATCTTGGAGCCACGGTCGCTGATCTCGGTGCGGATGCGATAGAGGTCGAAGTCGACGTTGACGCGGTCGGCGACGGACTGGGGGTAGGTGTATTCCGAGACCAGGTTCTGGCGGAAGAAGGCGAAGGTCTGTTTGCCGGGTGTGGCGGTCAGGCCGATGACGTGGGCGTCGAAGTACTCGAGCACCCCGCGCCAGACGCCGTAGATGGACCGGTGGGCCTCGTCGACAATGACGAGGTCGAAGGCCTCTGGAGGCAGGTCCTTGGAGTAGGTGACGGTGACGGGCGCGTCGGGGACGTAGTCGTCCAGGTTGGGGTCATCGCCCTCGGTGACGTCGTTGCCGCGCAGCACCGAGTAGACGCGCTGGATCGTGGAGACGACGACGTCCGACGAGCCGAGCATGCCGGCGCTGGTGAGCTTGTCGACGTTGTAGATCTCGGTGAAGCGGCGCCCGTCGCCGGGGGTGCGGTAGTTCTGGAACTCGCCGATGGTCTGTTCGGCGAGGTTGTTGCGGTCGACGAGGAACAGGATGCGACGGAAGCCGCCGAACTTCAGCAGGCGGTAGGCGAGGGTGACAGCGGTGAAGGTCTTGCCGGCGCCGGTGGCCATCTGGACCAAGGATCGGTCGAAGTGCTGGTCGGCGAGGCTCTTCTCCACACCCGTGATCGCGGTGATCTGGGCAGGACGCAACGGCGCGGTGTCGAGCTCAGGGAGGTGGCGGACCTTGGCTCGCCACGTCGGATGGTCGGAATCGGCCTCGGCGTCGCGGACGACCTTGGCGAGAGTCTGCGGCTGGGGGAAGTTGAAGATGCGCCGGGACCGCGGGTGGGGGTCGTAGCCGTTCGTGAAGTGGGTCTCCGACCCGCTGGCCTCAAAGACGAACGGCAACCGTCCCTCGACGGTCACCGCTCGCAGCTGGGCCTCTGCCGGGAGCCCGGTGGCGTACATCGCCGACTGCCACTCGACGCCTGAGAGCGTGGTTCCTTCGGGCTTGGCCTCAATGACCCCGACAACCTTCCGGTTCACGTACAGAAGGTAGTCGGCGCGGCCGTGGCCGGCCTTCATGACGACCTCACGGCAGGCCACGCCTTCGCTGGCGAACAGGTTCAGGTTCTTCATGTCCTGCACCGACCACCCGGCATCGGCAACCTGGCGGTCGATGAGCACACGTGCGCGCTGCTCGGCCGCCAGCTGCGGGTCCCCATTACCGGCATTCACTGCTCGCAACCCTAAACGTCGACCACCGTCCTCGTCCCGCTACCAGCCCTACTCGCCTTGGTTGGTCCCTTCTTCGGCTTCGATGGACTGGTCCACGGGCTCACCGGGGCCCGCGATCTGTTCCCGTCCCCCTTCTTCGGACCCGCCTTTCAAGAGGGCGCGTCGCTCAAACTCGGGCAAGTTCATGGCTTGGGCGAGCAGCGACACCAGAGCGTCGATCTGGCCTGATGCCGCCGCCGGGAACCTCAGGTGCAGGTCCGTGTCTCTGGAGATGACGTCCACCAAGGATGGGTCGTCGTTGACGACTGCCTTGGTCCACCGCACATACCGGATGTGATCGAGGGGCAAGTCATGGCCGACTGAGCCCTCCTCGAGGAAGGCGACCGAGTCAGCCGTCAGCACGCGGCGGTCCGTGATCACGACAAGCGTCTTGGGAACGGCCTTGTCGCGCGCCGTGGCTAGCCGTTCGCGAGCCTTGCCGAGGGCCTCGGCGACGAGGCGGCCGACGGGCTCACGCTCGGACAGCCCTATGGCTCGAATGACCTCGTCGTCCAGGAACCATCGCAAGACCCTGAGGTACGGCTCCACGTCCACGCCGGCCTCGATACAGAGCACATGCGGGGGTGTCAGCGGTGGGGGTGGCGGATGAAGGGCCTCAGCAAGTGGACTGATCGATTTCAGCAGACTCGCTGCCGTGGCCCTGGCGACCTTCGCCTCGGAACGGGCGCGGGGAAGTGAGTGCGATGGAGTTTGACGGCCGGGGAGTTCAGCCACAAGCCGCAGCTCAAGGGTGAGTGCGTCGGTCAGCGATCGGATCTCGGCCATCGAGGCGTCGATCTCAGCGCGTGTGTCCCGAGCAATCACTTCAACCAAACGCTGTTCGGTGGGATCGTCACGTCCGGCGGTGCGCGCCATCCCTGCGTGGAGCGCCTGCAAACCGGTCCAGCCCTTCAGGGACGACAGGAGAGCAGCCGTGTCCAAGGCGATGCTCTGCGCGTTCAATCGCAGGTAGTCACTTCTGGCTCGTGCATCTCCGGATCCGATCTGCTGGACGTGGTTGCGCACCTTTTCGCGATGGAGCTCGTGTTGCTTCCAGAGCACGGTCCCAGAGCCGGCAACGGTGTCCCAGAGGGACGCTGGGACGGACTCGAGCTCCTTGGCTCGAGCAACGGCCCTGTCGATCGTCACCAGGAGACCGGCGAGTTCCGCACGCTGATCGCGCTCCAAGGCTTCATGAACTTGCCGCGTGAGCGCGACGTTCGTCTTCACGAGCGACGTGATCTCACTGAGCTGCATCTGCAGCGCGATCGTTGCAACAGCGGGTCCGATCGCAGCAGCGGTCTGCGCGGCGGTCAGTCCGGTGACGGGGATGAAACGCGCCTGCTTGAGACCCTCAGAGGTGATCATCGTCCCTAGATTGGCGCCGTCCTTGACCGCCAGCTTTGCCCCGGATGTGAGCAATGCGCGGGTCGCGTCATTCACGCGGTACAGCCCCTGGAGGCTGGACAGCGCCTGACCCACGTTGCCGGCAACGGTCGCCGTGTTACCCACCGCGGAAAGAACGTTCGAGACCTGAGCGAGGTCAGCAGGCGTGACGAAGCCGAAGTCCACGAGTTCAAGGTCGAGCGGGCTCGGTCCGAAGACCACGGCCACCCCGGGGGAAATCTCCGCGATCACCGTCCGCGCGCCGTTCTCACGGTGCAACTCCGACAACTCACTGTCAGTGCCCGCTACAACCGGAGCGACGGCATCGTGGCGGCGATCAGGCGAGTCGGACGATGGGCTCACCAGTTCCTCTTCTCGTCGAGCGACCAGGGCCGTACTTGCTTGTGCTGTCTGCTGCACGTGTCACGACGCAACAATGACAGCGGCGCTTCGTCACCACCGTAGACGGCGATCGCGGTGCCCGTCTGGCGACGGCGGCTACTCATGTCGGTGGTCGCCCAATGCCTGCCGTTCGCGGTCGAACGCCTCGATGATCGTGCGACCCGCAAGGTCCAGCTCGTTGTAGGCGTGGACATAGAAGCGCGCGTCCACGGCAGCGGGCTCGACCTGGTCAAAGGACCCGAGGAGCGAGCGCAAGGCCTCGACCGCGACTGGCAACGAGGGCGGGTCGTTGCACTCGTCGACGTCACCATCCATGAGCTCAGCATGCCCGCCCTTCCAAGCGTTGTCGGTGGGACCTGAGTCAATGGCTCCATGACTGAGACCTGGAGCAGCCGAGACCTGCCCGTTCTGCGCGCCATCGTCGACATATATGAGGCGACCGGGAGCGCCATGGGGCCCGACGCCATCGAGTCCGCCACCGGCTTCGAGGGGGGCAAGGTGCAGGCCGCCCTACGCGCCCTCGATTCAGAGGAGCCTCCCTTCGTCACAAAGCTGGAGCGCGTGATGACCGGTGACATCATCTTCGTCGGCGCACCAACGGGTCATGCACGGCGTGCCATCGGAGCATGGCCCACGCCCGAGTCCATCGCGGACCGCCTCGTGAATGCGCTCGATGAGGCAGCGGAACGAGAACCAGACCCAGAGCGGAAGGGCTGGCTCCGGAAGACGGCCGGCTACCTGGGCAACGCCGGTCGCGACCTCGCGGTCGAGATCGGGGCGACGGCGATCAACCGTCAGATGGGGATGTAGCCCGAGGCGCCAGTCCCAAAGTCCGTCGCAGTCGTCCCAGAGTCCTCAGCGGAAGTGGCCGATCTGTCCCACGTGTCCCGAACTCGCGGGTATTTCCCAAAGTCGCTCCCCGCTGACACGAACTGTCCGGGTCCGAGGGAAATTGATCCATGGGGCACCACGACCTACGAAACTGAGCGCACTTCGTTCGAAGAAACTGATCAGCGAGCACGTCGGCCACTCTCGGGCCGACAGTTGTTGGACATGTTTGCGGCGCGAGCCCCAGCGAACGTCGACCGATCGCACTCAAAATGCATGCAGCTCTCCAAGCCAGCGGAAATGGAGCACCTCAGCGCGCATGCAGTCATCGATGCCTCCGGCACCTGGAGCGGCCCGAACCCCCTCGGAGGAGGAGCACCGAACCTCTACTACACAGTCCCGGTGCCCCCCCCCTCGATCCTGGACGCGGGGTAACTCCCCCATGAGGCACGCCAACACTCATGGAGCACCTAACCTGTGTGCGTGGACCTCCCGCCATGGTCGAGCGCAATGAGTATCGAACACCCCACGCATTCGACCCGCACGTCCCTGCCGGAACGGCGCAACAAGTGGGCCGCAGCAGGTGCCGGGGCTGCCGTTGGGTTGCTCGGCGGCATGATCGGCCTGGGCGGTGCCGAGTTCCGGCTACCCCTGCTCATCGGACTCTTTGGGTTCTTGGCCCTCGAAGCCGTCATCCTCAACAAGGCCATGAGCCTCCTCGTGGTCGCCACCGCATTGCCCGCCAGGCTGGTCGCGGTCCCTTTGGAACAGCTCACCCCGCACTGGCCGATCATCGTCAACCTCCTCACCGGAAGCCTTCTCGGCGCCTACCTCGGTGCGACCTGGGCAACCCGCATGCGAAATCGCACCCTCCACCGGGTCCTCGCCATCCTGCTGATCCTGATCGCGGCCGCCCTTTTGGTCACCCATCTCGGACGGGTGCAACCCGCCGAATTACAAGGGCCACTTCAAACGATTACCGGCGTCGCAGCAGGAGCAGGCATCGGCGTGGTCGCCGCCCTCATGGGAGTCGCCGGTGGGGAACTGCTGATCCCCACGATCGTGCTGCTCTACGGGGCAGACATCAAAATCGCAGGCAGCCTCTCCCTCGCAGTCTCGCTGCCCACGATGCTGGTCGCGTTCGCCCGCTATAGCCAAGACAAATCCTTCGCCGTGCTCCGGCACAACCGTGCCTTCCTGCTCGCCATGGCCATCGGATCAGTGGCCGGCACCGCCGCAGGCGGAGCGCTCCTCGACGTCGTCCCCACCGAGGTGCTTGTCCCCCTCCTCGCCGTACTACTCGTCATTTCAGCTCGCAAAGTCTGGCAACACGGCTGACCCAAGAACGTGATCGAAACCCGCCGACGGAGCCAGGTGTGCGGCGCCGTCGGCCGATACGACGGTTGATACTTAAGTGCTGGTTGGGGTCAGGCGGTCGCGTAGCCAGCAGAGGCGATCGCGGCACGCACCGCGGCTTCGTCAACGTCCTCACCGGTGGCGGTGACGGTTGAGGCGGCCAGGTCGACGTCGGCTCCGGTGATGCCGGGGACGGACTCGACCGCGGCGCTGACTTTGGTGGCGCAGCCGCCGCAGGTCATACCGTTGACGGTGATAGTGGCGGTGGAGCTGGTGGTGCTCATGGATGGGTCCTTTCGTGAGCGATCGCCCGGTTCGTGGCGAATGTTGCGAACTATACCCTTAGGGGGTATATGTATGTGACGCGTCCCTGCTCGAGGGTGGGATCGTGGAAGCGCATCCTGCGCGCGTGCGAGAATCGGAGTCATGTTGGCCTCAGTGGCAATGGCTCGGCGCGGGTGGCAGTTGGTTGCTGTCTTCGTGCTGGCCTTGGCTGTGGTGGGGATGCATTCCCTGGGCGCTGGTCACCACGGCGCGACGACGACTGTGGGTCACGGCTCTCACCTAACTGCGGGGGCCGAGGTCGAGGCAGACGATCATCTGCCTGCCACCAGTTCAGGCATGGATCACCACGCCGCCGATGTGGCAGCGCCGACCGTCGCGCAGGAGGCGATGCAGACCGGGGTCATGGCGACATGCGTCGGGTGCCTGGCCGGCGAAGGCGCCATGGGTGCCATGTGCCTGGCGGTGGTGTCGAGCTTGCTCGCCCTGGCACTGCTGCTGTCCTTGCGGCACCTGTTGCGTGGGCGGCCTGCCCTGACGCTTCCGGCGTGGGCGCGAACAGCGGTCACGCCGCGCTCACCGCTGCGGCGAATAGCGCTCTCACCGATCGAGGTTTGTGTGCTGCGGACGTGAGCAAGGGCGCGGGCAATGCCCGCACCCCACTCTTTCCTGCACGCCCAGCTAGACCCTCCAAACGGAGAATGACCTATGAAGCGCATCACCCGTGTCCTTGTCGTGTCCGCCCTCGCGGCCGCGACCCTGTCCGCCTGCACCGACAACGGTGGGCATGACATGGACAACATGAACAGCACCCGCACCAGCCCCGGCGCGGCCTCGTCCTCCCCCTCAGGACAGTCCGCCCCGGGAGCACACAACGACGCCGACGTCGCCTTCGCGACCGACATGATTCCTCACCACGCTCAGGCTGTGGCCATGGCCAAGATGGTGCCGACCCGGGCCAGCAGCCAGCAGGTCAAAGACCTCGCAACGCAGATCCAAGCCGCACAGGACCCCGAGATCAAGCTGATGTCGGGGTGGCTGGAGGCCTGGGGTGAGCCGGTGCCCGCAGCAGGTGAGATGCAGCACGGCGACGGCATGATGAGCATGGAGGAGATGGGTCAGCTCGAGACCGCCACCGGCGCCGCGTTCGACAAGATGTGGTTGGAGATGATGATCAAGCACCACGACGGGGCGATCGTCATGGCCCGTATCGAGTTGACCGAAGGCGGCGACGCCGAGGCCAAGAAGTTGGCGCAGGCGATCGTTGATGGGCAGGGCAAGGAGATTGCCGCCATGAACTCTTTGCTCGCCGGCAACCAGAATCCGTGAGACGACGGATTGTGCTGCCGCTGGTCGCAGCGGTGGTGTTCGCGGCGTTGATCGTTGCCAGCGGCGGCCTGTTCGAGCCCGATGACTCCACCCCCGGAGATCTCGCTGTCGGTGGCCAGAAGGGTTCGAGCCCGCTGATCACCGGGCATGTGCACGGGATCGCCAGACATCCCGATCGTGGGGACGTCTATGTCGCCACCCACGACGGGCTGTTCGTGATCACGGGGTCGGCACCGCCGCGGTTCGTTGGTCCGGCCATCGACCTCATGGGCTTCACGATCACAAAGTCGGGTGATCTGCTCGCGTCCGGGCATCCCGGGGTCGGCACAGATCTCCCGCAGCCCGTGGGACTCATCGAGTCGGTCGATGGCGGGAAGAGCTGGGCTGTCCGTTCTCGTGGTGGGCAGTCCGACTTCCATGCCCTGAGCGCGTCAGCGGGTGGCGTCGTCGGCTATGACGGCACGCTGCGGGCCAGTGACGACGGCAGCTCGTGGCGGACGTTGTCCTCGCCGCCGGAGGTGATGTCGCTGGGCGCTTCCCCCGACGGGGTGCACTTGTTGGCTGCCACCGGTGCCGGATTGCAGTCCTCGAGCACCGCAGGGAAGGCGTGGGCGCTCGTGCCCGGCGCACCCGCCCTGGTGCTCGTGGACTGGGCCGACGACAACCAGGTCGTGGGTGCGGATCGTGCCGGCGCTGTGTTCTCCAGTGGCGATGCCGGTCGCACTTGGGAGCGAGTCCCCGCGAAGGCACTCGGGCCACCCCAAGCCCTGAGTGCCAGCATCCAGGACGGGCGGGTGGAGATCTTGGCCGTGACCCACGCGGCCATCCTGCGCTCGAGCGATGGTGGGTCAGCCTTCACCCCGCTGGGCTGACGCTGCCTCAGGGCTGCTCAGCACGTGGCCTCAACCCGCACCGGCTACCTCCTTGTCGATGGCAAGGGGGTAGCCGGTGCGGAACTCACGCCTGCTCGGCGGGCTGGGGACCCGGGGTGAGCGCGAGAGCGATGAGAGCCGACGCTGCGGCAGCGATTGCGGCAACGGCGAACCCACGGGTGAACCCGTCGTTCGTGGCGCCGGTGAGACTGACCGCGGCCACACTGGAGATGACCGAGGCGCCGATGGAGGCACCCAGCTCGTGCGAAGTGCTGACGATCCCGGAGGCGATTCCTGCCTCGTGCGGGGCGACCTGCCCCAGAGCGGTTGCGGAGGCGACCACGAACAGTGCGCCGGTGCCTGCCGCCGCGATCACGACTCCGATCAGAGCCCATCCCACGTGTAGGGACAGGGCTGGGATCGCCATCCCTGCGGCCGCGAGACCGAGCCCGGACACCGCCAGTGTGCGCACGCCCAGGCGGGCCAGCAACCGGCCGGTCAGTTGCGCACCGGCCATCGTGGCCAGTGCGACCGGCAGGAACAACAGTCCGGCCCTCATCGGCCCGTAACCCAGTCCGTGTTGGAAGTAGAACGTGCCCAGGAAGAAGACCGCAACCATGAGGGCTGTTGCGACGAAGATCAGGAACGTGCCCGTGGCAACAGGCCGGCGAGCCAACAGTCGCACATCCATCAAGGGGGTCGCAGTGGTGCGCTGCCAGGCAACGAACAACGCAAACCCGATCGCGGAGGCCGCGACGAGCACGCCGGTGCGGGCAGCGAACCAGCCGGTTTCACCTGCCCCGACGAACGCGTAGATCAAGACGACCGACGACGCCGTGACCAGTACAGCGCCCAGGACATCGAGGCGACGATCGGTGAGCGACGTCAGGCCGGTCGGCAGCATCTTTGTCAGCGCCACCAGAATGACCAGGCCGATCGGAACGTTGACCCAGAACACCCATTCCCACCCGGGCCCGGCGGTCAGGATCCCACCGATGAGGACACCCAGGGCTGCTCCCCCACCCCCGAGTGCGGACCACACGCCTAGGGCACGGTTGCGCTCCTCGCCCTGAAACAGCGAAACCACCAGCGACAACGCGGCCGGCGACAGGAGTGCGGCGCCCGCTCCTTGCCCGACGCGACCCAACAGCAGCGTTTCCGCAGACGTCGAGAAACCGGCCATCAGCGAGGCTGCCGTGAACAGGGTCAACCCGATGAGCAGGACGCGACGCGCACCGAAGATGTCTGCGAGCCGACCACCCAGGAGCATGAGGCCACCGAAAGTCAGGGTGTACGCGCTCACCGTCCAGGTCAGAGCCTCCCGGCTCAGGCCCAGATCGCTCTGGATGTGCGGCAGCGCGATCGCCACCACGGTCACATCCAGAATCAGCATCAGCTGGGCCACACCCAAGAACCCCAAAATCTTCCAACGTGCAGCGTGCGCTGCCCCCACCTCGACGGGATCGGATACCTGCTGGCCAGTCATGGCACTACCTCCACCCTCGTTACTCGTACTTTGATGTACGACTTAGAACCGTATCCTAAGTCGGATATTCCCGTACGAGTTAAGATGGGTGTCATGACTTCGCCACGAGGGACCGCGCCCCCGTCGACGCGACGCCGCGCGGAGCGCGCAGATGCGCAGGAGAACCGGCTGCGGATCCTGGATGCGGCTCGCCGCCTGCTCAGTCGCGAACCGAGCGCGACCATGGAGGACATCGCGCACGAAGCGGGTGTCGGCCGAATGACCCTGTACGGGCACTACCGCACGCGCGCGATCCTGCTCACGGCTGCGCTCGAGCAAGCCCTCGTCGACGGTGAGAAGCAGCTGAGCGGTATCGACCTCGGCGGGGCCCCTCGCGAAGCCTTGACCCGGCTGCTCACCTCGAGCTGGGCGCTGGTCGCCGAGTCGGCCTCCCTGCTGACCGCGGCCGACGGGGTCGTGCCTGCCGATCAACTCAAGGCCATGCACGCCGAACCAGCACTGCGGATCACCGCCCTGCTCCGGAGAGGACAAGCCGAGGGAGCCTTCCGTCGCGACCTGTCCGACCAATGGCTGGGAAGTGCGATCCATTTCATCCTGCACGGCGCCGCCACAGAAGTACGCAACGGCAACCTCTCCCAGGACGAGGCAGCCCGCGTCGTCGTGGGCACCATCGACGCGATGGTCCGCCCCTAACGCGCCCGACCATCCTTCGAAAACTCCCACGCAGGAAGCTCGAGACATCAGCCTCGCTTGCGCCTCGCGCGGCGCCGGATCATCCAGGACGAGCCCAGCCACACGGACCACCCTGTGCGCGGCGCCAGAAGCCGTGGGATCAGCTCCGACAGGGGATAACGCGTCCCAGCCAACAGGTTCGCCTCGTTGACGGCATACCCCTAGGGGGTATACCGTTACACGCATGAGCCATCCCACTGAACGCGCCACTGCTGCGACCACGGTGAAGGATCCTGTCTGCGGGATGGACGTCGATCCCACTGTCAGCACCCACCGCTCTGAGCACGACGGCGCCACATTCCACTTCTGTTCCGCGCGCTGCAAGGCCACGTTCGACGCCGATCCTGCGTCGTACTCGTCGAGCGGCCCCGACGCTCTGGCCGACCACGACGGCGCGCACGAGCACCACGGCCACGGACCCAGCGCGGACGGCGCCGCATCGACGCCGGCGCCTGGAGAAGTCGCGGAGTGGACCTGCCCGATGCACCCGGAGATCCGACGACCCGGTCCCGGTTCATGCCCGATCTGCGGGATGGCCCTTGAGCCGGTGATGGTAACCGCGGACAGCGGGCCCAGCCCTGAGCTGGCGGACATGACCCGCCGTTTCTGGACCGGCGTGGCCCTGTCGATCCCCGTGGTCATCCTGGGCATGGGTGGCGACCTGGTCCCGGCGATCCACGACGCGATCCCGCCGCGCGTGTCCGCGTGGTTGCAACTGATCTTCGCCACCCCGGTGGTGTTGTGGGCGGGGTGGCCGTTCTTCCAGCGGGGCTGGACCTCGGTGCGCACCCTGAAGCTGAACATGTTCACCCTCATCGCCATGGGCACCGGTGTCGCGTGGCTGTTCAGCGTCGTTGCCACCCTCGCACCGGGGATCTTCCCTGAGGCGTTCCGGATGGATGGTGCGGTCGACGTCTACTTCGAAGCCGCCTCGGTCATCACCACCCTTGTCCTGCTCGGGCAGGTTCTCGAGCTGCGGGCCCGCGAGCAAACCTCCGGCGCCATCCGCGCCTTGCTCGACCTCACCCCCGACACGGCGCGCCGGATCGACCCGGATGGCACAGAGCATGAGGTGACCCTGGACCTGGTGAACGTGGGTGACCGGTTCCGGGTCCGGCCGGGCGAGAAGATCCCCGTCGACGGGCTTGTCGAGGAGGGGCGTTCCACCCTGGACGAGTCCTTGGTGACTGGTGAGTCCATGCCGGTGACCAAAACTGTTGACGACACCGTCATCGGCGGCACCATCAACCAGAGCGGCTCCCTGATCGTGCGCGCCGAAAAGGTCGGCCGCGACACCATGCTGGCCCGGATCGTGCAGATGGTCGCCGACGCGCAACGCTCCCGCGCACCGATCCAGCGGGTCGCGGACCAGGTGGCGGCGTGGTTCGTCCCCGCCGTCATCATCATCGCGATCGTCGCGTTCGCAGTGTGGGCAATAGTTGGCCCGGACCCGCGGCTGGCTCACGCGCTCGTCGTGGCCGTGTCCGTCCTGATCATCGCGTGCCCCTGTGCCCTGGGGCTGGCGACACCGATGTCGATCATGGTCGGTGTCGGGCGAGGTGCCGGGCTCGGCGTCCTCATCAAGAACGCCGAAGCGCTCGAACGGATGGAGAAGGTCAACACCCTCGTCGTGGACAAGACCGGAACGCTCACCGAGGGCAAACCGTCCGTGACGCAAATCGTCACGACCAATGGGTTCCAGGAAGACGACCTGCTTCGCCTCGTGGCCGGCGTCGAACGAGCCTCCGAACACCCCCTGGCCACAGCCATCGTCAACGCCGCCACCCAGGCCGGCCTGACCATCCCCGACGTGACCGACTTCGACGCACCCGTGGGCAAGGGCGTGATCGGAACGGTGGAACAGCGACAGGTCCGGGTCGGCAGCGCATCCTTCCTCACCGACGAAGGGCTCGACCCGAGCGCCTTGACAACCCAGGCCGACCAGCTGCGTGCCGACGGTGCCACGGTGATCTTCGCCGGCGTCGACGACCATGTCGCCGGCATCATCGCCATCGCCGACCCCGTCAAGGAGACAACACCGCAGGCCGTGAAAGAGCTGCGCGCCGAGGGCATCGAGGTCGTCATGCTCACCGGCGACAACCGCGTCACCGCCCAAGCCGTCGCCCGCCGACTCGGCATCGACCACGTCGAAGCCGAAGTCATGCCCGACCACAAGGCAGGCGTCGTCCAGCGGCTACGCAGCCAAGGACGGGTCGTGGCCATGGCAGGCGACGGGGTCAACGACGCACCCGCCCTCGCCGCCGCCGACGTGGGCCTGGCCATGGGATCAGGAACCGACGTCGCCATCGAGAGCGCCGGCATCACCCTGCTCAAGGGCGACCTGACCGGCATCGTGCGAGCACGCAAACTGTCCCAGGCGACCATGTCGAACATCCGGCAGAACCTCGTGTTCGCGTTCATGTACAACGTCGCCGGCATCCCCATCGCCGCCGGAGTCCTCTACCCCACCTTCGGACTCCTGCTCTCCCCGATGATCGCCGCAGCAGCCATGGCCCTGTCCTCGGTCAGCGTCATCGCCAATGCCCTACGGCTGCGCACCGGCCGCCTCTGAGCGGCCCCACTCGCACGAACAACGCGCGCCAGTGTGTTGCCGGCCGAGGTGCGCATCTCCGCACCTCGGCTCGGGCGACCCCCTGGACGCGGTGAGCGTCGAGGAACATCAGCGTCGACAAAAGCGTGGAGAACCAGTGATGGTCGTTGACCTCTTGGGGCGCGACCCGACGCTAGGCGCCGCGGCTTGAGGTGAGTTCCCGGCGCAACGCGTCGGTGAGGTCGCTCTGGTTGGGCACCCGCCCTGACCCGGGTACAGGCGGCAGGACAACGCGGGAGTTCGGTTTCCGTCGAAGACGTCCCGGCCATCCACGCGGAAGGTCGGCGACCCGGGAAAACCAAAGGCCTGCGCCTGTTCATCGGTGCTCACAACCACGATCCTGAACTGGAGCTCACCGACGCCAAGCTCAGTGAGAGCGGTCTCCAACGCTCGCGTCGCGTGTTCCGCGTGGGGGCAGTCGGGTATCACCAGCAGTTCGATCCTCATGACTCCAGCATCGGCCACCCCTCCGCCGGTTGGGAACCGAGGCAGTGACCCGGGCCCCTGCGGCCCCGCGGGCGACCGAGCCCTCAGGTGCATTTGCGATGATCACGACCATGAGCCCGGACGTTCCCCCGATCAGCGCCACAGCAGCTCACCCCTTCTGGAACGAGCCGATGCTCCCGCCCACCTCCCCGGGAGCTGGCGGATGACTTGCAGGACCACTGGGCGTGCCCTATCGCGCGGCGCCGTTGCCCTCGCTTTCGTTGTGGCGCTCGTGGCCCTGGGAGGCTGCTCCTCGGACCCGAACTCCATCGCGGAGCAGGCCAAGAAAGGCGACCAGAAGGGATACATCGCGGGCAACGGTGCGATCGAGCAGATCCCTTCCGCCCAGAGGTTGAAGCCGATCACCCTCGAAGGCACGACCTTGGACGGCGCGCACTGGTCCAGCACGTCCGCGAGGGGCAAAGACGTGGTCGTCATCAACCTGTGGGGGTCGTGGTGCCCACCGTGCATCACCGAGATCCCCGACCTGGAGAAGGTCTGGACGGAGGTTCAGGCGGCCAAGAAGCCGGTGATGTTCATGGGGATCGACTTCCGTGAGTCCGCCGAGCGCGGGTCGGCGTTCGTGGCGACGCAGAAGATGACCTACCCCAGCCTGACCGACGAGTCGGGCGTCCTCATTCTCGCCTTCGGCCGCCAGGCCCCCACGAGCCCGCCTTCCACTCTCATCCTTGACCGTGAGGGGCGGGTCGCGGGTCGCGTCAGCGGCGTCGTGTCGGCCGCAACCTTGCGAGGCCTCATCGACGACGTGCTCGACTCCTGATCACTGTGACCGACGCAATCGCCTCCGGAGCCCTGCCGCTCGCTGTCCTCGTGGCGGCACTCGCCGGGCTGGTCTCTTTCGCGTCGCCGTGCGTCCTGCCGCTCGTGCCGGGGTTCCTGGGCTACGTGACAGGGCTGAGTGACACCGCGCTGGAGCGGCGTTCACGCGGTCGGATGTTGCTCGGGGCGGTGCTCTTCGTCCTGGGCTTCGCAGCAGTCTTCGTGGTGGGGTCGATCTTCATCGCCTCCCTGGGTCGGGCGCTGACCGAGCACCGTGTGATCCTCATGCGAGTCGGCGGCGCGGTCATCATCGTCATGGGCTTGGTCTTCCTTGGCGTGGGTGCTCGCGCTGGCTCGCAGCGCCAGTTCGCACTCAGGTGGCGACCCCGGACCGGCCTACTCGGGGCGCCCGTGGTCGGGGCCATCTTCGGGCTCGGGTGGGCGCCCTGCACCGGCCCAACCCTCGCCGCAGTCATGACCCTGTCGGCCTCGACCACGAACCCGAGCACGGGACGCGCAGCCACCCTGGCCACGGCATACGCGCTGGGTCTGGGGTTGCCGTTCATCCTCGCTGCGGCCGGGATCGAACGCTTCGGTGGCGTCTCAAGATGGGTGGGTCGACACCACCGTCCCATCCAGATCTTCGGCGGCGTCATGTTGATCCTCGTGGGGCTGCTGCTGCTGACCGGGGTATGGGAAGACCTCACCCGCTGGCTCCAGGCAGAACTCGTCTCGGGGTTCACCGTCCCGATCTGAACCACGGCCGGTCAGTTGCCCAGCGTCACCCAGTAGTCCCAGAACTGGATGACGATGAGGCCGGCGATGACCACGAGCCACACGGTCACGACGATCGGACCGTAGGACGCGATCCCGCGCAGTCGCGCGGGAACGGGGAGCCGTCCCGTTCTCACGTTGTGGGCGGTGGCGGCCGCGAACGCGGTGATGGCCGCGACCCAGACGATCATGCAATAGGGGCACAGGGCGCCGATGCGATACAAGCTCTGGAAGATGAGCCAGTGCACGAACACGACCCCGAACGTGGTCCCGGCCTGGATGCCCCACCAAAACCACCCCGGCAGGCTCACCCGGGCCATCAGCACCACACCAACGGTCAGCAGGGCCGTGAAGCCGGCGACGCCCAGGATGGGGTTGGGGAACCCGAACGCTGCTGCCTGGTCGGTGTTCATGACCGACCCGCAGGAGAGCACCGGGTTGATGCTGCACGAGGGCACGTAGGTGGGGTCGGTGAGCAGGGCGATCTTCTCGACGAGCAGCACGAACGCTGCGGCCAACCCGGTCAGGCCGGCCAGGGTCAGGGACCAGACCGTGCCTCGACCAACCGCTTCGATCTGAGCTGTTGGTTGAGCGGTCGGCCGGGCGGGTGGGGTTTCAGCCATTGAGGGCGGCGTCGATCTGGTCGCGGAAGTCCTGGACCGAGGACGGCTGCAGCTTCTTGCCGTTGAGGAAGAACGTCGGGGTGCCTTCCACGCCGAGGTCGATCCCGTCCTGCCGGTCGGCCTCCACCCGGTCCAGGGTGGCCTTGTCCGCGACGGCCTTGTCGTAGGCGGTCAGGTCCAGACCCAGCTCCTGGGCGAAGCCGCGGAACAGCGCAGCCTTGGAGTCCTGCTGCTCGCCCCATTCGGACTGGGTGTCGTACATCCGCTTGTACATCTCTTCGAACTTGCCCTGTTGGGCTGCGGCCTCGACAGCGACGGCGGAGTTGATCGCGTTGGTGTGGCTGGGGATCGGGAAGTAGCGCACGACGAAGTCGACCTTGCCCGCATACGTGGTACGCAGCTCTTCCACGACGGGGTATGCCGCCCGGCAGGATTCGCATTCGAAGTCCAGGAACTCGACCAGCACGACCTTGCCCGTGCCGGCGGCACCGAGCCGGTGGCTGTTCTCACGGACGAGTTTGCCCGTCCCGGTCCCTGCCCCGGTGGTGGCGGCGTCGGTGGGGTCGGCCGTCTTCGGGCGCAGGGCCAGGGCGGTCGCCACGAACGCCACGAAGAGGGCGACGACGATGGCAGAGACGATGGCGTTGCGTTTCACGGGGGTCACAGGGGTCAACTCCAGGGCAGGGTAAGGGACAGGGCAGGGCTTGGTGGGGCGAACGGTCAGTGGCGCGGTCAGGTTCCGCGATCGACCTTGGTGGACGCGTCGTGGTCGAGTTCGGTGGCGCTGGGGGTGCAGCAGTCGTCCTCGGCGCAGTGCGTGGTCACGGCCGGCACGTCCGTCACTGCCCGTGGCGTGGTGAGTGCTGCCGGGGTGCAGCAGTCGTCG
>Ga0209408_1000643_pt1 | contig 25127 bp, 25 predicted proteins | sample AD_UKC107_MetaG_FD_184422 | JGI IMG/M metagenome (GOLD analysis project Ga0209408, IMG submission 184422) | Active sludge microbial communities of municipal wastewater-treating anaerobic digesters from Hong Kong - AD_UKC107_MetaG (SPAdes)... | ecosystem: Engineered > Bioreactor > Anaerobic >... | reverse complement strand
TCATCCAAAACCCGCAATATTTCGACATTCTCCAACAAGCCGCCCAGTTAAGAAACGTCATTGCCCATAACAATGACGTTGCCGAACCGACGGATACGTTTCTAAAAAAATTCCAGCGTATCACCAAAATGATCGTAAGCCCCGTTAGGGTTTCGAATGTTATGATCCCGATGTCAAGAATCAAAAAAGCGTCGACCAAGGATAAAATAGCTGATATCATGGATACGATGGACAGATATGGATATTCTAAAATCCCGGTGTTTTCCGGTCAACGCCTTTTGGGTGTATTCACAAAGAATACCTTTTTTTACAAACTATTGACGGATAAACCAGCTTCGATCAACCGCGACATGCGGATGGAAAATTTTCTGGATGTTATCGATTTCGACGGTGATCCGACCAAATATTTCGATTTTATCCGCAAGGATGCGGATATTTTCGAAGCATTGACCAGATTTCGCCGAAATTTCCGGGAAAAAAATCATCTGGAAATGCTTTTTGTCACCGAAAACGGAAAGAAGGAGGAAACCATCCTGGGCATCGTCACGTTGCCGGACCTCGAAGAATCAGTGGTCATTTGAAAAGTACGGATGGTAAGTACCGATGAGTTTTTTGGAAACCAAAGATCTTTCTTTTTCCTATGAAAACGACAAACCGGCCCTTGACAAAATAAATCTTAAGGTCGAAAAAGGCGAATGGATCGCCATTCTCGGTCCCAACGGATCCGGAAAATCGACGCTGGCAAAAGCCGTCGTCGGTCTTTTGGAAACCGAAAAAGGGACCGTTTTTGTGGATGGCAATGAACTGAACGAGAAAACCGTCTACGAAGCCAGACAAAAGATCGGTATTGTTTTCCAAAATCCCGATAACCAGTTCGTTGGCGTTACCGTCAGGGACGATATCGCTTTCGGCATGGAAAATCTTTGTCTTCCGAGAGAAGAAATTCTGAAAAGAATCGATTTTTTCGCAAACAAGGTTGGTATCACCGACTTGCTCGACAAAGAGCCCGCCAATCTGTCCGGCGGCCAGAAACAGAGAGTCGCGATCACCGGCATTCTGGCGATGAAAACCCAGGTTATGATTTTTGACGAAGCCACATCGATGCTCGATCCCTATGCCCGCGCCGATCTAATGGAGTATATCCGATCTTTGCACAACGAAGGCATAACGATCATCATGATCACCCACGACATCGAAGAGGCGTTGTGGGCGGAACGACTTGTCGTCATGAAGGAAGGCCGGATCGTGTCCGACGGTAAAAAAGAGGATCTTTTGAAAAGCCGCGATATGCTTGCCGGGGCTTTTCTTGAATTACCGGTCGCATTAGAAATCAGTAATCTTTTAGGTGATGACGAAGAAGCAAAGGCGGTGAAAACTTTCCTATGGGAATTGAGTTCAAAAAGGTAAGCTACCGCTATATGAAAGGCAACGCCGCTTTTTTCCAGGCCATCAACAATATCAGTCTGGAAATCGACAATCTGGACGAGTTCATCTGTCTGGTCGGCCAGACCGGTTCCGGTAAATCGACTTTGGTTCAACATATGAATGCGCTGATTTTCCCGTCCGAGGGAGAAGTGGTAATCGATGGTGTTGTGATCACTTCGAAACGAGATAAGAAAATCGATTACAACAGTCTGAGAAAACATGTCGGACTGGTTTTTCAGTTTCCTGAATACCAGTTATTCGAGGAAACGGTGGAAAAAGATGTCATGTTCGGACCGTTGAATTTCAAGATGACGAAAGAAGAAGCTGCTAAAGCGGCAAAGGTAGCGCTCGAACAGGTCGGATTAGACGATACTTATCTTGAGAGAAGTCCTCTGAATCTGTCCGGAGGCGAAAAGAAAAGAGTGTCGATTGCCGGAATTCTCGCCCTGAATCCCGATGTTTTAGTTCTGGATGAGCCAACGTCCGGTCTTGACCCAGCCGGCAAACGCCGGTTGATGGAACTTCTTTCGTCAATTAAAAAAGAAACTGGCAAGACCATTGTTCTCATCACCCACGATATGGATCTAGTTTATCAGTATGCTTCTAGGGTTTTGGTGTTAAATACAGGCAATTTGGTGTTTGACGGCACCCCGGACAAACTTTTCCGGCGCGATGATCTCGTAAAAAACCATCTTGACTATCCCGGAACGATCAAGACGCTGAAAGCCGTCAGGGAGAAATTTGGCGTCGATATCGACATTTATAAAAAAACCCCGGAAGAAGCCGCCAGGGAAATAAGGCGGGTGATGGAAAAGTGAAAGGAATCGTAATCGGGCAATATATTCCCGGAACCGGATTCTTTTACAAACTGGACCCGCGTACAAAAATCGCCGCCGTTGTCATTTTGATGGTGGCCGTCTTCTTGCTCGAGACAATACCTCAGCTTTTGATTGCCTTGGGATTGTCTATTGTTCTGTTGTTATGGGGAAAAATATCGGTTGGCCGGGTTCTTCGTGGATTGAAACCACTTCTAGTACTGATGATTTTCACTTTTTTCTTCCAGGTACTTTTCAATACGGAAGGAACCGTCATCTGGCAGACAACATTCTATTTTTCCGCTTCGAGCATGATTGCTTTGGGAATTTTGACGTTTATGTGGCGCATCATTGCCAAAAACATATCCGGATTCAAATTCATCGTGTTTGTTCTTTATCTGGCCTTGGCGATATTGAATTTCCATTATATGCCATCATGGTATCAGTTCGGCTCATGGGACTTCATCATTTATTCCAAAGGATTAGAGATGTCGGTTTTCGTTGTCGTCAGACTTTTGATCATTATCACATTTTCCACCGTTTTGACGCTGACAACCAAACCGACGGATCTGACTCAGGGACTGGAAAAAATGATGCGTCCTTTGAAACATATCGGCATCAATAGCGACGAGTTCGCCCTGATCATTTCCATTAGTCTCAGATTCATACCGACGATTTTTGACGAAGCGATGAAAATCATGGCCGCTCAAGCCAGTCGCGGAGCCGATTTTTCCCAAGGAAAACTTAAGGATAAAGTGAAACAGATCGTTTCTCTGCTCGTGCCGATGTTCATAATCGCCATCAAAAGAAGCGAAGATTTGGCGGATGCCATGGAGTCGCGGAATTTCGTTCCCGGTAAACCGAGAACAAGGATTTACGAACTGGCATACAAACGTCTTGATCTGTTTGCCGGTCTTTTCATCGTTCTTTGCCTGGCAGGATCCATCGTGCTCAAGGTGTTAATATGAAACAGATAATGGGAACAGCGGATTTTTTGGCGATGATATCACCGGATGCAGGAATCAAAATCGGCCACGAAATCCAGCTGGGAAGGGAAAATGTCCAAAAAACCATTCTTGCGAACGAGGACATCTTTGACCGAATCGCTTTTCATCAACCATTCGCCCATGTGGCGATGTATGGGGAAGATCAGACCGGACATCTTGTGAAAATCCATCTTCAGGACGGAATGATCAAAAGAATCCTTGTAACCCCAGGCATCACGGCCCGAAAAATAAAACTTACCGTTGCCTATGACGGAACCGAATTTTACGGATTTCAGTTTCAAAAGAAAGAAAGAACGATCCAGGGAGAACTGGAGAAAGCCATATCGGAAATGAATGGTAATAATACAACCTGCCACGGGGCATCACGTACGGACAGCGGAGTCCATGCCTTTGGACAGGTTGTCGACTTTGAAACCGACAGGGATTTTACGGAAAAAAGATGGCTTTCATCCCTTAACAAGATTTTGCCGAAAGACATCATGATCCGTCAAGCGGAGTTTGCGCCAAAACTTTTCCATTCACGCTACGATGTATGGAAAAAAGAATACCGGTATAGTTTGAATATCGGTGATGCCGATCCCAAGTTCAGACATACGGAATGGCCAATCGGTCCGCTGAAAGACATGGAAAAATTGGCGGACAATCTCAAAATGCTTGTCGGGACCCATGATTTCACGAGTTTTGCGACAGGCGAAAAAGAAGACATGGTCAGGACAATATACGAAACAAACCTCGTAATACGTGACAACAAAGTCGAGATAGATATTCTAGGAGACGGATTTTTGCATCATATGGTGAGACTGATAGTGTGCCAATTGGTGGAAATCGCTAATGGCCGTTCTGATACAAGCATCAGGGAAATCATTATGGAAAAGTCGCGGAAACATACGGTGAGAATGGCGCCGCCTAACGGGCTCTGTCTTTACAATATCGAATATTAGCCAATAAAAAAGCCCGGATCGGTAAACGAATCCGGGCTTGCCATATAAACCGTATGATTTACCAATTTGTTTCGACGGGGTTTTCCTTTGCGAGTTTGGCGATTTGCCTTTTGAGAACGATCTTTTTAATGAGTGCCACGACAAGCAGAATGATAATGTTGATGGAAACGATGGTTGCTCCGCTCGGAATCTTGAGCGAATATGCCGCCCAAAGTCCGAAAATGACCGACAGTTCGGAAAACAGCACCGCGATGCCAAGCGTGGAACGGTAACTCCACCCCAGTTTCATGCCGGCCGCCACCGGAATAATCATCATTGACGATATTAGCAAAACTCCGGCCGCTTCCAACATGACGGAAACGACGATGGACAGGACGACCATGAAGAGAATCTGGAAAATATTCACGTTGATGCCGAGAAACTTTGCACTTGTTTCGTCAAAGCTGACAGCGATGATCTGACGACCGAAAACCAGAAACAGAACAGCCACCACGGCTGTTATCGCCAGAAGCGCGTACATATAGTAATTGGTGACCGTCAGAATGGAACCGAAAAGATAGGTGTAAAGGGAACCGGTGGCTTTGGCCTTGGAAAAGAAGACGGCCGACAACGCGGTGCCAAGGCTAATGACGATTACCATTGATATTTCCTTGTAACTTTTGTATGATCTGCGGAACATTTCGATGAGCAAGCCTCCGACGATCGAGAAGATAAGGCCAAAGAAAAGCGGTTCATCGAAGAATATGGAGATTCCGATAGTGGACAGGAAAAGGCTGAAAGAGACGCCGACTAAGGAAAAATGGCCCAGGGTGTCGGCGATGAACGATAGCCTTCTCACAACGACGATCGACCCGATCAAAGGAGCGATGACTCCGAGAATAACACCGGCGGCCAGCGCCTTTAACATGAAATCATAATTGAAAAGGTCGGTGAAAAAAGACAATGTGTACATCATTCCGCCTCCTCAATTGTGATTTTCTCGGAAGTCTGGAAATCATAGGACATGTCTTGGTACATGGTGAGAACATGTGTGAAATTCAGTGGTTTAAGATCGCTGTTGTGAGTCACTAAAATAATCGTTATGCCCTGTTGATTGAGCATGTTGACGGTTTGGTAGAAGTAAGCCGTGTTCATCTTGTCGATCGAGGCGGTCGGTTCGTCCAGAATCAAAACATCCGGCTGATTCAGCATTGCCCTGGCGATGAACACCCGCTGCAACTGTCCTCCCGAAAGATTGTTCACATTTTCGTTGACGATTCCCAGGATTCCTAGCTGGTCAAGAAGTTTGAGTCTGAAACTTTGTCCGGTTTCCTTCAAACTGTATACGGAAAGCATTTCGTTGACGGTTATCGGGAAATCGTAATTGAAGTCCTCGAATTTTTGGTTGACATAACCGAACCTTGTCCATCCGGTAAACGTATTGATATCCTCATGATCGAAAAAAATCATTCCGGTTTTTACCGGATTGTATCCTAAAAGACATTTTATCAGCGTCGTCTTGCCGGAACCGTTCTTGCCTCTGACAACGAGATAATCACCTGGATTTATAGTAAGCGACAAACCGCTGATGACGCTCCGGTGTCCGTAAGCGAACGTCAAATTGTGAATATCTATTTGCATGAGCCCACCTTGCTTTCTTAGGATATTGTATCATACCGCTGAATATTAATGAAAGAATTTATACAAAAAACAGCCATAATGTGAGATAATAAATAAGTAAAGCGGGTGGATGGAATGAAAGGTCTTTTTATCACATTCGAAGGGACCGAAGGTTCGGGAAAAACCTCGGTCATCAGAAAAGTCGGCGAATATTTCGATAAACTCGGATATCCGGTTTTTGTCACAAGGGAGCCTGGAGGCAGCCGGATTTCCGAACTGATCAGAAACATTATCCTGAACAAGGAACACACGGAGATGGATCCGAGAACGGAAGCCCTGTTGTTTGCGGCTTCTAGGAGACAACATTTGGTGGAGAGGATCCTTCCGGCGCTGGAAGCGCATAAAATCGTTCTCTGTGACCGTTTTGTCGACAGTTCGCTGATCTATCAGGGCGTCGCCAGAAACCTTGGCATCGACGAAGTTATGTCCATAAACCAATTTGCGATCGAAAATCATTTTCCCGACCGAACGATCTATATCGATGTCCGTCCGGAAGTGGGTCTGAGCCGGGTTTTCGGGACTCCGAACCGCGAAGTTAATAGGCTTGATCTGGAACAAGTGGCGTTTCACAAGAAAATATACGAAGGCTATCACGAACTTATGAAGAAATATCCAGACCGCATTCGTTCGATCAACGGCGAAGCCGACATTGATACCGTCACAAAAGCGGCGATTGATCAGATCGCCGAATTGTTGTGAGGATATGATGAGAAAGATGCTTGTCACCTGGGATGAACTTGCCGGCTACCAGCCGTATGTCGCAAGAATTCTCGGGAACAGTCTGAAAAACAGAAGACTAGCGCATTCATATATATTGGAAGGCCCGCTTGGGTCCAAACGTTTAGACACGGCGATATTGCTTGCTAAAACCTTGCTGTGCCAGAATCTGCAAGCTGACGGAAATCCCTGCCAGGCCTGTCACAACTGTCGTCGGATCGATGACATGGCTCACCCGAATCTGTTCTATGTGGAAGCGGAAAGCGAACAGATCAGAAAAAAACAGGTATTGGAACTTCTTCAGGAGTTTTCGCGTCAGTCAGTCGAAAAGGGTCCGCGGATATATATCGTCAACGAAGCGGAAAAATTCAACCAGGAAGCCGCCAACACCTTGCTTAAAACAATGGAGGAGCCTGGGCAGGATCTGTATCAGATTCTGATTACCTCCCAGGTCAACGCTTTGCTTAAAACCATTGTTTCCCGTTCGCAGGTTTTGCATTTCACACCCATAAACAAGAAACAGATAGTGTTGGAACTGGAAAAAGAAAATTTGTCCCAAGCGATGGTTGCTGGTATATCGGAATATACTGATAATACCGATAAAGCCCGAGAAATGGCCGCTTCCCAGCAAACATCAGATATATTGGAACTAATGTTTGAAATTTTCAAAAGGCTAGAGACAGGCGAAAAATCGGCAGTCATGGCCTTTAAAGAACAAAGGGATGCGATTCTTCCCGATCCAGAAGCGATCGATTTCTTCCTTACGATGATGGTTTTGTTTCTAAAAGATATGCTGTCGCACAAAATTCATTATCATTCCCTGATCGTTTTTGAAAGCGAAAAGGAATTGATCGGGAAACTTGCCGACAAGACCGATCAGGAAAAAATCGAGGCAGCCATCGACCAAGTGCTGGATCTAAAATCGACAACGAAATACAATATCAACAGCCAGTTGGCGTTCGACGCCTTGCTGGTTGATTTAGAAAGAGGTTTTGACCATGGAATATCAGGTAGTGCCGGTTAAGTTCAATCGACTGGGAAAACAATATTATTTCTCGACCGGAGGAAAAACAGTCAATAAAGGCGACAAGGTCGTCGTCGAAACCGTCAGGGGGATCGAACTAGGCGAAGCCGCATCCGATGTCAAGATGGTTTCGGAACAGGAAGTCGTCCTGCCGCTCAAACCGATCATAAGGGTTGCCCTCGAAGCGGATATCAAACAAGATGAGACAAACAAAGCCGATGAGATATTTGTAATGAACAAAGCATCGGAACTCGTCAAGAAAAACGAACTGGAAATGAAACTTCTGAATTGCGAATACACACTCGACAGATCCAAACTGATAATCTATTTCAACGCTGACGGACGCGTCGATTTTCGCGAACTCGTCAAGGATCTTGCTAATGAATTCCGTCTGAGGATCGAACTTCGTCAGGTGGGAGCGAGAGACGGCGCGAAAGTCTTGGGTGGCATCGGACCATGCGGTCTGCCGACTTGCTGTTCTTCTTTTCTCGGCGAATTCGACCCGGTTTCAATCAAAATGGCGAAAAATCAGAATTTGTCTCTGAATCCTAGCAACATATCCGGACTCTGCGGCAAATTGCTTTGTTGTATCCATTACGAAGATGACAATTATCGGGAATACAGGAAAATAGCACCGAAGATCAACTCTTTCGTCAAAACGCCGGACGGCCGGGGAAAAGTCACGCAACTCAACTTTATCTCCATGGAAGCCAGGGTGGATTTTGATGATGGATCATCGAGATATTATAAAGTATCTGAATTAGAATTCCGGGAAAAAGCTACCGAAGAAAACATCGACAACAACGGAAACGATCTGAAAGATCTGGAAGAATGAACGACGTTTTTTTGAAGGACGGGGAAAAAACCGCTAACCTGATGGCTTATGAAGGCTTGAAAATCGTCGAAAGCGAAAAGGCATTCCGGATGTCGATCGAAGCTGTCCTGTTGGCCAATTTTGTTTCGCTGAATCCTCGGATTGCCAGAATTATGGATTTTGGAACCGGAACCGGAGCGATACCACTTATGCTTTCGCAATGGACAAAGGCAAAGATCACCGGAGTGGAGATTCAATCCGAACTTTGTGAATTGGCCGTCCGTAGCGTAAAACTTAACGGACTTGCTCAACAAATCGAAATCGACATGGACGACATTGCTGCCGTCCATCTTCATTACCGGCCGTCTTCTTTTGACATAGTCGTTTCCAATCCCCCGTTTTTTACCGGCGAAGGAAACAAAGGAAACAACGATAAGATTTTGGTTGCCAAACACGAAACCCAGCTTTCTTTTTCAACCCTGGCAAAACAGGCGTCGAGAATGTTGAAAGAGGGAGGCAAGTTTGATTTTATCCACCGGGCGGATAGATTACAGGAAATCATATTGGTTTTACAGACGGAAAAATTTGCAATCAAGAGAATCCGGCTTGTTTATTCAAAGCCCGGCACGCCGGCACTCTGGATATTGATTGAGGCCGCCAATAAGGGAAACCGGGGGAGCCTGTCATTTGCCGAACCGTTGTATGTTTACGACCAAAATGGCAACTATACGCCGGAGGTCAGCGGATACTTTCATCGTCCGCGGGAGGTATGAGCATGTATCGTCATAGCAATTATCAACCCGGAAAAGCCACGCTTTATCTGATACCGACTCCGATCGGCAATTTGGAGGACATCACATTAAGGGCGCTCAGAACCTTAAAGGAAGTTAACGCAATCTATGCTGAGGATACGCGTAACACCATGAAACTTTTGAATCATTACAAGATTACGGGCGAATTGAAAAGTCTTCACGAACATAACGAAAAAGAAGTGACACCCGATATCATCGAACGTTTGGCAAGAGGAGAAAACATCGGAATCGTCAGCGATGCCGGCATGCCTCTTTTCAGCGATCCGGGATACGGGCTGGTACAAAAAGCCATGGGAGCCGGGTACAATGTCGTTTGTCTTCCGGGAGCCAATGCCGCTACGACCGGACTTCTGATGTCGGGAATCAATCCTCATCCCTTTACGTTCGTTGGATTTCTCGATACCAGAAAAAGCAAAAGAAAAGCCCGTCTCGAGGAATTAAGGTTCCGGAAAGAAACCTTGATTTTCTACGAAGCTCCGCATCGTATCAAAGCGATGCTTGCCGACTTGGCGGAAACATATCCGGACAGGATGGTTTGTGTTTGCCGCGAAATAAGCAAGAAATTCGAGGAGATTGTCAAGGGAACCGCTGAGGAACTGTCACAAATCGAGGATTGGAAGGGCGAAATGGTCGTCGTCATGGAAGGCGCTTATGACGATGATTCAACGGTTGACAAGGATTCGTATTGCCAACAGGTCGAAGCTCTTGTCAAAGCTGGAACGCGCTTGTCGGAAGCGGCGAAAAAGGTTTCGGAAACGACCGGAGTTTCCAAAAACGTCATTTATCAGGAATACTTGGCGAAAACCAAGAAACAGTGATATAATATTGTCTCAATGAAACAGCAAGGAGTTGGCATTTATGCGTATTGCCTGTTTGCTGGCGGATGGTTTCGAGGAAATAGAAGCGATCGGTACGATCGATCTGCTTCGAAGATGCGATGTCATCATCGATCTCGTCGGATACCAAAACCGGGAATTCGTCACCGGAGCGCACGGCATCGTGATCAAAACCGAAACACCTTATGAGAAATTGGATCCGGCTTTTTACGACGGTCTGTTAATTCCTGGCGGCGGAAAACAATCCGCTACCCTAAGAAGCGACACATCGGTTTTAGAAATGGCAAGATCCTTTTATGGTAATGACAAATGGCTGATGGCTATTTGCGCCGGACCTACGGTTTTCGGCGCGGCCGGATTGTTAAAAAACATTCGATATACATCATTTCCCGGAACCGAAGTTTACATTCAGGAAGGGATCAGGGAAAACCGCGCAGCCGTAGTCGACGGGAAAATAATTACCGGCGCTGGCGCGGGAGCGGTCTTTGAATTCGCTTTTGCGATTATCGAAGCTTTATTCGGGACCGAAAAGAAAATAGAAATGCAGAACCGGACTGTATTCCGGTCTTATGAGAGGTAATCAGATGGACAAGAAAACATTTTATATCACAACACCCATTTATTATACCAGCGGCAAATTCCATATCGGAACTGCTTATACAACATGTCTTTGCGACACGATGAAACGCTACAAATCCTTGATGGGTTATGACACCCGTTTTCTCACCGGAACGGACGAACACGGGATGAAGATCGCTGAAAGAGCTAAGGAATCCGGAATCACTCCGCAAGAATATGTTGACAGGATAGCCGGAATGGCAAAAGATACCTGGAAACTTCTCGACATCCATAACGACGATTTTATTCGGACGACCGAAAAGAGACATGAAACGATTGTCGCCGATATTTTCGAACAGCTTTTGGCTAAAGACGACATCTATCTGGGAGAATATTCCGGTAATTACTGTATGGAATGCGAGGCTTATTTCACACCGACACAGCTTTTGGAAGGCGGACTATGTCCGGATTGCGGAAGACCGACAACCATCGTCAAGGAAGAGACATATTTTCTGAGACTTTCCAAATACCAGGACAGATTGTTGAAATACATAGATGAACATCCCGATTTCATTTTCCCGGAAACCAGGAAAAACGAGGTCGTCCAGTTTGTCAAAACCGGATTGCAGGATCTTTCGGTATCCAGAACCGCTTTTGAATGGGGCATCAAAGTCAAGAGCAATCCCAAGCATGTCATCTATGTATGGATCGACGCCCTCACCAATTACATAACCGCTTTGGGATACGGTTCCAAAGACGATTCTCTTTATAAGAAATATTGGGAAAACGGAGATGAAGTCGTTCATGTCGTTGGCAAGGACATTCTGCGTTTTCATGCCGTTTATTGGCCGATCATGCTGATGGCGCTTGATTTGCCGATCAAGTTCAGACTGTTCGTGCACGGATGGTACATGATGAAAGACGGCAAAATGTCGAAATCGAAAGGTAACGTCATCTACCCGGATCAACTTACCGGACGTTACGGACTCGATAGTTTCCGCTATTACATCCTGCGGGAACTTCCCTACGGTAACGACGGATTGTTCACCCCAGAGGATTTCATTTCCCGCGTCAATACGGAACTGGCCAATGACTACGGGAATTTGGTGTCGCGTTCCGTCACGATGGTCAATAAATATTTCGACGGTTTGGTGAGAAACACAAAACACAACCGGTCGGAATATCTTGGATTTGAAAAGGAACTGGAATCGATCGCCAAGGAAGCGGTAAATGAATACAGACAGAATATGGACGCCTTCCGGATTCCCAACGCTTTGGCGGAAGTCACCAGGCTTGTCAACCGCGCCAACAAACTGATTGACGAGACATCACCTTGGAATCTTGCCAAAAACGACGAGGATCTCCCGGTTCTTGAATCAGTCCTGTACCATCTTTTAGAAGCCTTGAGAGTGGCTTCCATTCTTTATATTCCCTTTATGGACAATGCGACTGAAAAAGTCTTCGACATGCTTGGAGCGGATGAGGACAAACGTGATTTTTCTACCCTCATGTTCGGAATCCAGGAAAAATACATAGTGACCAATGAACCGACTCACGTGTTTCCGAGAATAGACGCTGAAAAAGAAACAGAAGTGATCAGAACCATGATGAGCGTGAAGAATATCGATGAAAAGAAAGTCGAAAGCAAACCGGAAATCGAAATCGATCTTTTTGACAAAGTGGAAATCAAAGTCGGTTTGGTAAAAGAGGCTGCTATTCATAAAAACGCGAAGAAACTGCTGGTTTTGCAGATAAATACCGGTGACAAATCACGACAAGTAGTATCTGGAATCGCTGAATATTATGCGCCTGAGGAGTTGATCGGGAAAAAATTGTTGGTCGTGACCAATCTCAAACCTGTGAAACTTCGGGGCGAAGAAAGCCAAGGAATGATTCTCTGCGGCGAAACAAGTGAAGGCAAACTCTATGTCATAGAAGCTAATCCCAATTTGAATCCGGGAGATGGAGTGAGATAGGAATGAAAGAAAACTTCCTGAAAAACTTCGACGGGAAAAAAGAAGCCCGCACCATGTTCAATACTGTGGTGGGAACGGCGATCTACGCCCTAGGCATCCTGTTTTTCATCGACCCCGCCAAACTATATAGTGGCGGAGTAACCGGGCTTTCCCAGCTTATCGTCAACGTTGTTGAATTGCTTTCCAGCAACAATATCCATATCAACCTCGGTATCCTGTCTTTTATTCTGCAGGTGCCGTTGCTAGTATTCGCATATTTCAAACTTAACGGCCGTTTTGTGTTCTACACCATTGTTTCGGTTGTTGTTTTTACTTTGATTTTACTCTTCAGAGTCAATGAACCACTGATGGGATCGGATATGTTGACAAACGCGCTCGTGGGAGGAATTCTCGGAGGCATCGGCAACGGCATGCTGCACCGCGTCGGAGCGTCTTCCGGAGGAACATCAATTCCCTTCCAGTACTGGTCGATTAAATCGGGAAAATCAATGGGCACTTACCAGATATTCCTGCATGGTTTGATCATATTGCTTTCAGGAGTGATTTTCGGATTAAATATCGCCATCTATACGATGATTTCCCAGCTCATTTCTTCGATTGTTCTTGACAAGATATTCACCGGATACAATTTCATGAAACTTGAAGTCGTCACCACTAACGGCAAAGAGATGGCTGAAGCCTTGAAGACCAGACTTCCCCACGGAGTGACGATGATTGACGCTGTCGGAGCCTATACGTATCAAGCCAAAACGGTCATTTACGCCGTCATATCAGTACATGAGATCCATAAGTACGTTTCCTTGATCAGACAGATCGATCCACAGGCTTTCGTGGTCATGACCGGAGTCTCCAGCGTGATGGGAAAATTCACCAAGAAGATCATCAATTGAAGTCAATATTTGTTGACTAAAGTGTACCTTGATGATATTATATAAAAGGTACATTTTTGTTTGAATCCCACAGCTCTTTAAATTAACTTTTAAGGAGGAAACAAAAAATGAAAACCTACATGGCAAATCAACAAACGATCGAACGCAAATGGTTCGTGGTCGACGCCGCCGGCAAAGTACTCGGCCGCCTGGCGACCGAAGTAGCCTCTGTCTTGCGCGGAAAACACAAGCCAACATTCACGCCAAACGTGGATTGTGGCGATTATGTCATCGTCGTCAATGCTGACAAGATCGAACTCACCGGAGCCAAATGGGACGATAAGCTTTATCATACCCATTCGCACTATCCCGGAGGACTGAAGACGAAAACCGCAAAAGTCATGATGGCCGAAAAGCCGACCCGCATCGTCGAACTGGCGGTCAAAGGAATGTTGCCCAAAGGTAAACTGGGAAATCAGATGTACAAAAAATTGTTCGTATACGCAGGACCTGAGCACAAACACGAAGCACAAAAACCTGTCGTGATGGAACTCAAAGGTTAGGAGGTGTGCTTAATTGGCAAAATCAGTAATGTATCGCGGCACAGGCAGACGCAAATCAGCCGTCGCGAGAGTGATACTCAGACCGGGAAAAGGTGAACTCATCATTAACGGTCGGGGATTCGCCGATTATCTTCCTTCTTCGTTGGCCCGTCTCGACGTCATGCAACCTCTAGTTTTGACAGCGAACGAAAACACATTTGATATCTCCGTCAACGTAAATGGCGGAGGACTCATCGGCCAGTCCGGTGCGATCCGTTTAGGGATCACCCGTGCTTTGCTGGAAGTAAACCCGGAATACCGCAAGATTCTTAAACCTGCCGGACTGATTACCAGGGATCCGCGTGCCAAAGAACGTAAAAAATACGGTCTCAAAGGCGCCAGAAGAGCCCCGCAATTCAGCAAGCGTTAGTTTGAAGAAGCCAAAAACACAAGACCCCACATCTTGTGTTTTTTTTGTCGGAAACAAACCCGATGATTGCAAAGCAATCCGGGATGCGGTAGAATAAACTTGCTTACGCGGGGTGATACGATGCTTTTTGGCAAACATGTGAACAAATTCTATTGGCGGTACGGCGTATTCTTCCTTTTCGGGATCGCCGCCCTTTTTGTCGTTGACTACACTCAGTTGGAAATTCCGAATATCATTGGATACATCATTGAAAAACTGCAAAACGGGACTTTGGACCGGATTACCCTGTCAGGATATATCGTTTCGTTAGGTATCATCGGTGCTATCATTGTCGCGGGTCGTTTCATATGGCGGATCTTCATTTTCGGAACGTCGAGAAGAGTAGACTATGATTTGAGAAACGAAATGTTCGCCCACGCGGAGAAACTGAGCCAGCAATATTACCAGGAAAAGAAATCCGGCGGCCTCATGGCGCTTTTCACCAATGATTTGAATGCGGTTCGAATGGCATTCGGTCCCGGTATCATGATTTTCTTCGATGTGCTTGCCCTCGGCGGCATGGCGTTTTACAAAATGTATCTTTTGGATCCAATTCTTACTTTGGTTGCTTTGGTACCTTCTTTGATGATTGCTGTGTTGGCGACCTTCGTATCTCGGGTTACGGGAAGAAAATTCCGTGATCGGCAAAAAGCATACGAAAATCTAAGCGATTTTTCCCAAGAGAATTTCTATGGAATTGCCGTAGTCAAGGCGTTTGCCAACGAGTTACGCGAAACCAGAGCCTTTGCCAGTATTAACAAGGATAATTATGACAAAAATCTTTCTTTCATCAGAGTGTCGACCCTGCTTTCTGTTTCCATCGAGATGTTTATCAACATCGTTCGTGTGCTTTTGATTGGAATTGGTGGTTATCTCGTATACAAGACATCTCCGATCGATCCATCCCAGTCATTCACCTTCACCATCGGGGATTTGACCCGTTATCTCGCTTATTTCGGCGCCCTAGTGTGGCCAATGATGGCCATAGGTCGGTTTATCAACTTGCGCGCCCAAGCTAGAGCGAGTCTCAAACGGATCGGCGATTTTTTGGATTCCCCGGTTGATGTCACCGATGATTTTGAAACTACGCCGGTGGAAAAAATCGACGGAGCGATCTCGTTTAAAAATCTCACTTTTACTTATCCCGGCGTCAAGGAACCGATCCTTAAAAATATCAATCTTGAAATCAAGGCGGGAGATACAATCGGTATTATCGGTCCTACCGGTTCCGGTAAAACAACCATTGCCGATCTTTTGTTAAGAATATACAATGTCGGTCCGGGAATGATTCTGATAGACGGGCGTGATATCATGACGCTTCCGGTGAAACAGGTTCGCGATACCATCGGATACGTTCCTCAGGATAATTTCATCTTTTCGGATGCAATCGAAAATAACATTTCTTTTTCTCAGGATACAATTGACCACAAACTTGTGGAACAAATGGCCCGTTTCAGTGACATTCATGATAATATCGCCGAATTTCCCGATCAATATCTGACGATGGTAGGCGAACGGGGCGTCACGCTTTCCGGAGGCCAAAAGCAAAGGATTTCTATTGCTAGAGCACTTCTGAAAAAACCGAAAATCTTAATAATGGACGATTCTTTCAGCGCGGTTGACACCGGGACAGAAGAAGCGATCTTGGAAAACCTAGATAAAATAAGATCCAATCAAACCATGATTATTATCGCTCACCGGGTATCGACGATCAAGAATTCCGACAAGATCGTTTTGTTGTCGGAAGGCAAGATTCAAGCGGTTGGTACGCACGCCGAATTGATGGAGAAATCGGTTGAATACCGGAATATCGTTTTGCATCAACAACTGGAAAGCGAACTGGAAGCGGGTGAGTTGGATGCCTAGGGGTTACGGCGGCGATATCGAAAGACATCGCACTTATTCGGACAAGACAATCATTTCAAGACTCCTGGTCTATGTCAAACCGTTTATCAAACAGTTTGTCACCGCGCTTGTCATGGCACTCATCGTTGTCGGTCTCGATCTGATCGGACCATTGTTGATATCCGATGCTCTTGATTCATTAGGGGAGGAAACAATTGTTTTTGCAAGGATTTTATTAATCGTCGGCATTTATTTCGCCGCTACGGCGATCGGCGCGATTATTTCTTATAAACAGACGATTCTACTCCAGACTACTGGGCAGAAAGTTATTTACGATATCAGAGCGGATGTGTTCCAACACATCGAATCTTTGTCAATCGAGACATACAACCATATGCCAATCGGCAAGCTAGTCACCAGGGTGACTTCGGATATAGACACTCTTAATATGCTTTATACCGATGTCATCATCAATCTATTTCGCAACGCGATTACGATCATCGGTGTCTTCGTCATCATGTTTTTCCTAGATTGGAAATTGACACTTCTTGTGTTGGTTGTGGTTCCTTTTATCGTTCTCGCGTCATTTTTGTTCCGGAAATATGCGAGAAAGGCATATCGTAACGTGAGAAACGATCTCGCCAATATCAATGCATTTTTATCCGAGCATCTTACCAACATGAAGCTAATCCAGATTTTCAATCGCGAAGACCGGAAATTCTCTGAGTTTAAAAGGCAAAACCAAAAATTGAACCGCAGTTATCTTCAACAAACATTCACGTTCGGCATCTACCGCCCGCTCATGTATTTGCTTTATGTTGTAGCTTTGATGATAATCTTGTGGCAAGGTTCGCTTGACACGATGCTTCAGATCATCACTTTCGGCGTGCTTTACGCCTTCACACAATACATAAACAAATTCTTCAATCCGATCCAGGATCTGGCAGAAAAATACGATACTCTCCAAGCCGCTTTCACAGCGGGAGAACGGATCTTCGAGATCATGGACACATCCCCCTTGGTGAAAGACGACCTTGATGCGATCGATATCGAGAGTTTGAAAGGAAAGATCGAATTCCGACATGTCTGGTTTGCCTATGACAACGAGGATTGGATTCTGAAAGACGTGTCGTTTATCGTAAAACCCGGGGAAACTCTGGCGTTAGTCGGAGCTACCGGTTCCGGCAAGACGACGATCATCAATCTGATAGTGCGAAACTATGACATTCAAAAAGGCGAGATTTTGATTGACGACATCGACATTAGGAAAATCCGTCTGGCATCTTTACGAAGCAAGATCGGACAGATGCCGCAAGATGTCTTCCTGTTTTCCGGGACGGTCGAATCGAATATCAGAATGCGTGACGAATCGATAGAGATGGATAAGGTCGTCCAATCGGCAAAATATGTCAACGCCAGCCATTTCATTGAAAAATTGCCGGGAACGTATTTGGAACCAGTAAGGGAAAGAGGCAACAATTTCTCCGCTGGCGAAAGGCAGTTGCTTTCGTTTGCCAGGACCGTAGCCCATGATCCGTCGGTCATGATCTTGGATGAAGCCACCGCCAATATCGATACTGAGACCGAGGCTTTGATCCAGGAGTCACTTGGGAAAATGATGAACATCGGCACGATGATTGTTGTTGCCCACCGGCTTTCCACCATCCAACATGCCGACTGCATCATCGTCATGCAAAAAGGAAAGATCGTCGAATCAGGAAATCACCACGATCTTCTACGTAAAAAAGGCTATTATTTCGGACTATATCAACTACAATACGAACGTCCCGAATAATGAAGAAATACCGATTGATTATGTTATAATATAAACGTAATCGCAAAAGCCCTGAATAATGGGGGGTGATGTAAGATGAAAAGAATCTTTCTGCTTGTGGCGCTTCTGATTGTTGTCATGTTCATATACACATTCTCGTTGGCTCAGTACATAAGCATGTCTTTTTTGCTTGACATTTTGCCCAATAATATTTTCATATACATCATAATCGGGTTTTTATGGTTGTTGGCGTTTTTCATCGCCATCAGGATAATCATGAAACAGACATACGCTTACAAAAAAAGTTATTGGATACTGATAATTTTGTTGAACCCGATCCTTGGTATCATTCTTTATGCCATATTCGCCCGCGATTTTGTGGCCGATAGATTCCACAGAACAAGGCCGTTAATCGCTAACAAAGCTTTTTTGGGACTTGAGGAAGCGACCCATGTCGATTACGATAAACGCGAATACGGGAATATTTTTAGATTTATCCGGGAAAATACCGGTAGATCGGTATATCAAGATGACACCTATGTCGAAATTCTGAATAACGGCGACATATTTTTCCCCAGGTTAAAAGATGCCCTTGAAAAAGCAAGAAATTATATTTTAATGGAATTTTATATAATCAAAACCGACGAAATCGGATGTCAAATCCTTGATATCCTCAAATCCAAGGCAAAACAGGGGCTGGATGTATATTTGATCTATGATCATTTCGGCAGCAACCGTCATTTAGATAAAAAATACATGAAAGACCTGGAATCATCCGGAGTCCATATCGGGGTTTTCGATCCCCAAACGTTGTCCGTTTTTAACAGCAATCTAAATTTTCGGAATCACCGAAAGGCGACCGTCATCGACGGGAAGATCGGATTCGTCGGAGGCATGAATTTAGCGGACGAATACAACCATAAATCCCCGAAATTCGGATTTTGGCGCGACACACATGTCCTGATGGCCGGCAACGGGGTGACCAGCGTTCAGAATGTTTTTGTCAAGGATTGGTATTATATCACCAAAGAAGTGCTGGACATGCCGATGGACAAAACCGACGCCAATTACCGCGGGCTTTTCTCCGTAATAGAATCAGGACCGGATTTCGAGGACGGACAGATCCGCGACGTCTATCTCAAAATGATGTTTGCCGCAAAAAAAACGATCGATATCGTGACGCCCTATCTCATCATCGAACCGGAAATAATGGCCGCCATCCACGTCGCTGTCAAAAGCGGAGTGAAAATACGTCTACTTGTTCCGGGACTGTCAGATTATGTGATGGTCGGCTTGGCCACGAAATCCTATTATGAGCAGTTGCTCAGGACGGGTGTCGAGATATATGAGTATAAGGATCATTTCGTGCATTCGAAGATTCTGATCGTAGACGATAAGATTGCATCGGTGGGATCGGTCAATTTTGATCCGCGCAGTTTCCATCTCAATTTCGAAGTGACGGCGGTTTTCACTGACGAAGCCGTCGGTGTGCTTTCCGAAAGTTTCCGCGAAGACCTGGAAAAATCAAATCGAATAACCATGGAAGAATGGGCTCGACGGGGAGCGATGAAACGTTTCATTCAAGCTCTGTTAAATCTTTTTAGCCCCATATTCTGACAATTCTTGATTAGGAAGTGATAGTATGTCGTTACCAGAAATTCTTGGATTGATTTCCGTAATATTACTGACGATAATTATGGTTGGAATCGCATATCTTGTTTTCCGGCGCCATCCAAAAGACGACGGCTTTGCCGGCATGGACAGGTTGGAAACCGATTTATCCAAACAGGTCGGTGATCTCAAAGATACATTTATGAAAACAATGTTCGAATCCATGCGGACCTTTTCCTCCGATGTCAACAAGCAACTGTTGGAAACCAGCACGAAAACCACCGGCAACATGGCAGATTTCCAAGTCAAGGTCAACCAGGAGTTGGCTTCTTTTCAGGAAAAGATCAACACCAAGCTGACCGGCGATTTCACCGGACTGACCAATTCCATTGATCAAAGAATGAACGCGATCAATGCCAAGGTCGAGGAGAGGCTCAGCCAAGGTTTCAAGGATACCAAGGAAACCTTTGTCCAGATTGCCGAAAGAGTGAAAGTAATTGATGACGCCCAAAAGAAGATCGAGGAGCTTTCCGGCGAGATGATCGGACTCCAGAACATCCTGACCAACAACCAGGCCCGCGGATCATTCGGAGAATACCAGCTCAACCAGTTGCTTTTCAGCGTGTTCGGCGAAAACGATAAGTTATATCAGACTCAATATACGATAAAAGAACAGAAAGGCAAAAAGGAAGCGGTTCGCGCCGACGCCGTGATCTTTCTGCCTAAACCGAACAATCTGGTGGCGATCGATTCCAAATTTCCGTTTTCTTCCTATTCCAAGTTGTTCGACAATGATGAATTGACAAAGGAAGATGAGGACAAACTCATTCAGAGTTTCGGTCACGAGGTAAGGAAACACATCACCGACATTGCCGACAAATACATTGTTCCAGGCGTGACAGCCGAATATGCCCTGATGTTCGTCGCCAGCGATGGCATCCTGGCTTTGCTGCATTCAAGACTCACCAATGTTATCGATTATGCTCGCTCCAAAGCGGTGACGATAGTATCTCCGACAACACTCATACCTTTGCTTTCGAGCTACTGGGCCATGGTCATTGATTACGAACAAAGCCGGTATGCCGCCGAGATCAAAAAACAACTGGGACTTTTGAGTGGCGAATTCCAAAAATTTGGTTCGGACTGGGAGAAACTCAACCGTGGAATCGACCAAATTTCAAGACAATCGCGTAGCGTCAACGACCATGTTGAAAAGATCACGTCCAAGTTTGACAAGATCCAAATGGTCGACTTGCCGGAAAAACCGGCCATTCAAGATGCCACAGATGACGAAAATGACAATGAAGCGCAAAAAGACGCGGTGCCAGATGAATTAAAATAAATTAGACTTGCATTTCAATAACGAAAAATGTATAATATTCATAGCATCAGAAAAATCGAAGGAGAAACAAATGAACGGATCAGTAAAATGGTTTAACGCAGAAAAAGGTTATGGATTCATCACTGATGAAAATGGCAAGGACATCTTCGCCCATTATTCAGCAATCCAAGGCGAGGGCTACAAATCGCTCGAAAACGGTCAAGCTGTCAGCTTCGACGTCGTCGAGGGAGCCAGAGGCCCGCAAGCCGCGAATATAGTGAAATTATAATTTGACTGTATGTTAAACAAAAAGAGGACGCCGACAGGCGCCCTTTTTTTCTTTCCTTTGGTTTCATCTTGCTAAACTAACCCCGATAACCTATAATGTTATATACGGAAAGGATGTGGAATTATGCAGATTTTCAATACTTATACCAACCAATTGGAAGAATTCGTCCCTTTGAAAAAAGGCGAGGTGTCCATTTATGTCTGCGGTCCGACCGTATACAACTATATCCATATCGGCAATGCCCGTCCGGTTGTCGTTTTTGATGTTGTGCGAAGATACTTCGAATATAAGGGATACAAGGTTAAATTCGTATCGAATTTTACGGATGTCGACGATAAAATAATCGCCAAAGCAAAACAGGAAGGAAAAACAGAAAAGGAAATAAGCGAAAGATACATTTCCCAATGCCTTTCCGATGTCCAAGCCCTCGGTTCGGAAACCGACTATATCAAGCCAAAGGTTACCGAATATATGCCGCACATAATTGATTATATCGACGAACTGGTAAAACTTGGCAACGCCTACCAGAAAGACGGCGATGTCTATTTCCGTGTTTCTAGTGTTCCCGATTACGGGAAACTGAGCAATCGCAGGATAAACGATCTCATCAGCGGCGCTAGAGTCGAAGTGAACGATCTTAAGGACAGCCCGCTTGATTTCACTTTATGGAAAAAAACCGACACCGGAGTGAAATGGGATTCCCCTTTTTCCACCGGACGTCCGGGATGGCATACCGAATGCGTCGCGATGATCGATGACATCTTTCATGGTATGATCGATATCCATGGCGGTGGAACCGACCTCATATTCCCGCACCACGAAAACGAAATCGCCCAGGCAGAAGCCATGCATCACAACCATATCGCCAGATATTGGATGCATAACGGACGCTTGAATTTGGAAGGTGAAAAAGAAAAAATGAGCAAAAGCCAGGGAAGCGTCGTGCTTGTCAAGGATATCTACGACAAGGCAATGCCGTTTCGCTTGCTTTTGTTGTCGACGCAATATCGCACTCCGCTCAATTATTCCGACGATAACCTGAACATGTATTCGGCGGAATGGGATAAAATTGTCGCCACAATCAACTCTGTGCATCGAACCCTGGCTTTCGACAATTATTTTTCGCAACAAAACGATAACGTGAAGTCAAACGAAGTGTCGGCCCTAATGCAGGCGTTCGAAGATGCGATGGATCAGGATTTCAACACACCAAACGCAATTACTTCCTTGCAGGCACTTGTCAAAATGGCCAACGTCGAACTGCGCAAGAAAAATAATGATCCCTTGCTGGCGGATATTGAAAAGACGCTTATGAAAATGCTCGGTATCCTGGGACTTGATCCCGAAATCCGGGACATAACCGAAGAAGATAAAACATTGTATCTGCAATGGCAGAAACTCCGTCAGGATGGAAATTATGCCGAAGCTGATAAAATCAGGGACATTCTTCAAAAAAGGAAACTTCTATGAATCTTCAGAACGGATTGTCGCTAGCCTACATCGGAGATGCTGTCTATGAACTGGAGATCAGAAAACGGCTTCTCGACAAAGGGCTGACAAAGGTCGGTGATCTTCACAAACAAGCCATCCGATTCACTTCGGCCGGCGGCCAAAGCAAGGCGATGGATTTGTTAGAAGCAACACTTTCCGATGAGGAGCTTTCTGTTTTCCGCCGGGGACGAAACACGGAAGGTGGTCGCAAACCGAAAAATTCCGATCTCGGTACATATCATCGGGCCACCGGATTCGAAGCTCTGATCGGATATTTATATCTCGAGAAAAAAGAAGACAGACTAACGGAACTGATTAATGCCTGTTTTGCGGGAGTTTCCGAAAATCCCGAATGAAAGCAGGCCTTTTTCTTCTTTGCGAACCAACCTTAAATCAAACAGAAAAAACGGAAAATATGTTAAAATTAAAGTGGTGAAAATATGAGTATATACATTTACGGAAAAAATCCAGTCCAAGAAATACTGAATTCCGGAAAACAGATCATCCAGGCTTTTGTCATGGAAAAAACCAACGGCGATCTTTTGACGCAATTTCAAAACAGGGATATTCCGACGACTTTCATGGATCGCAAGAATTTCGATTCCAAATTTCCCGGCGTGAATCAGGGAGTGGCTGTCGAAATCAAAAATTACGAAACGGTTACGATAGAGGAGTTTCTGAAAAAGATTGATCCGAAAGATAATCCGCTTGTTTTGATGTTGGACGGCATCCAAGATCCGCATAACCTCGGAGCCATAGCTAGAAGCGCCGAAGCTGGCGGAGTCAAGGGAATTATCATTCCGCAAGATCGGAGCGTCGGTATAAACGCCACTGTCGTGAAGGCTTCAGCCGGAGCGATAGAATACATGGATATAATAACTGTAACCAATCTGGTGAACACAGCGGAAAAGCTGAAAGAGGCCGGATTCTGGATCATCGGAACGGCCGCCGATGCGACTGTCAGTTATACGGAGGCCTATGTCGACAGACCGGTTTGTTTGGTTATCGGCAGCGAAGGAAAAGGTATGCACCGGCTTTTGCGCGAACATTCTGATTTGCTTGTGGCAATCCCGATGGTTGGCAAAATAAACAGCCTGAATGCTTCGGTCGGGGCAGCGATCCTGATATTCGATATTCTCAGAAGAAAGAAGGGTTGAAATTTGCTTTTTCGCAATTATAATGATTTCGAGATCATCAGCCTGATCAAACAAGGAAACGAAGAAGCGCTGGAACTGATGATTGACAAATACCGTTTCCTGATTGCGAAAAAGATTGGAAAATTCAACCTGGCCGACGAATACGACGATGCTTTTCAGGAAGGCGTAATCGTCCTTTATCGTTCCGTTATGAGATTCGAGGCGACATATAACAAGACATTTACTCGCTTTTTTGAAAACAATCTGGAGAATTCTTATATTTCGCTTATCCGGAAAAGAAAGAGTTATGGGCGCTTCATCAGTGAGAAATTACCGACTCTTTATGAACCCAGTACCGATTTCGGTCACGACCTTTATATCACCGAAAGCGCTCTGGCAAAGGCCGTGGGAGAACTCTCCGAGTTTGAAAAAACGGTTTTTCGGCTCCGCTTTCTGGAAGCAAAGACACCGAACGAAACCGCCGTGCTTGTCGGATGCAAACCCAAAAAAGTATACAATGCCATCGACCGCATCCGGCATAAGTTAAAAATGCATTTAGAATTATGATTTTCTTGACAAAACAGCCATTATTTGATACAGTTATTAAAGCAAGCGAGTTGATCAAAGATGAAAGACAAAGCGGTCCTGGTTTGCCAGGAATGCCACTCCCGCAATTATGAAATAAAAAAAAGCGACAACAGGACAACACGACTCGAAGTGACGAAATATTGCAATAAATGCAAAAAACACACTTTGCACAAGGAAAGTAAGTAGGAGGAATACGCATCATGGCTGAAGATGTAACAAAGAAGCCGGTCGCCGGCGAAGAAAAAGCCAATAAAAAACCATTGAAAGTCAAGAAAAGCAAAATGGAGATGGAAGAAATCCATTCCCGCGTGATGGATATTCTTAAAAAAGAATACAAGTTCGAGAACTGGTTGTTGGGAATCCTGTCACCAATTCTGATTTTGTATGGGGTTTACATCGTCATGGGCACATTCGGAAGTTTCGATCTCGCCGGAGCGCTCGGTGATTCTGAAATCCCGTTTTTTGCTTTCTTTTTCGATACGACGCTGAAAAGAGTGTTGACCGGTTCTTTCCTGATCTTGATCGGTACTTTGGTCATCATCTATTTGGTAATCCCATTCCTGCGTCCCAGTTTTGTGGAAATGAAAAAAGTATCATGGCCTACAATA
>Ga0209408_1000642_pt1 | contig 25137 bp, 17 predicted proteins | sample AD_UKC107_MetaG_FD_184422 | JGI IMG/M metagenome (GOLD analysis project Ga0209408, IMG submission 184422) | Active sludge microbial communities of municipal wastewater-treating anaerobic digesters from Hong Kong - AD_UKC107_MetaG (SPAdes)... | ecosystem: Engineered > Bioreactor > Anaerobic >... | reverse complement strand
ACAGTGGGGACAATATGGGGACAAAATAAACCTAAAATAAAAAAGGGTTTCAGCAAAACGCCAAAACCCTTGATATCCGTGGTGCCGAGACCCAGAATTGAACTGGGGACACGTGGATTTTCAGTCCACTGCTCTACCGGCTGAGCTATCTCGGCACAATTTGTGACGGATTATAATTATCGATTAAACTTTGGTCAAGCATAAATTGAAGACATGACTTTAATTTTTATCCATTGTGAAAGCCACAATGCAAATACGGTTTAGCTCCCACTATTTTTTAGAAAAATCATCATCAAGGTCTTCAAAATCAAGATCGAGATCAAGATCAATGGAATCGAGATCTTTTAAGGAATCATCTTCATCTTTCTGATCAACTTCAGATGCAATTCCCGGATCTTCCTCATCTTCCAGCGATGAAGCCAATTCCAGCTCAGCAAAGGCCTTGTCAAATTCTTCCCCTTCTATATCATCAAATTCTTCATCAAATGAAATATCCTCAAAATTAACAGATGATTCTTCGGCTTCATCATCTCCGGTACCATCAGATCCAAAGGAATATAAATAGGGTTCAATTTCAACATCCTCTATTTCTTCCCGATCTTTACCCAGGCCTTTATCAGAATCTTCAAAAACAAAATCATCCAGGGTAACTTCAAGTTCCTCAATATCATCTGTTTCTTCCAAATCCTTTTCTTCGAGATTTTCCTCAAAATCTAAAAAATTTATTTCCTCAGGAACATTCCCCATTGCCTCTTCATCTTCTACCCCTGATTTAATATCAGCTTCTGTATCAAGCATGTCAATTGACTGTTCTTCAATATCTATACGGCCTTTAAGCCTTGTCTCTTGAACGGATCCATCCTTTTCAGATTCGCCAAGCAAGGTGCCAAGGAAAAAAAAAGGTGTGTGCCTGTAGAGAGGCAAATTCATTTTCTTCCTCTCAGATGAAATATCTTTGTTACATTTAGGGCAGGGTTGGCTATAATCAAAACTTGTATAACCGCATTTTGGGCATTTCATCTCTATCTCCTCCCCTCCTGCACTCTATACTGACATCATCAGCTGTAATGAGCAAATACCAAAATAATATAATAATTTTTTATTGAATTAACACTATTTTTATAAATGGTCAAGAACTGACTTTAGAACTAATTAGACCAGATATACAATCATCAAAATAAGAACGCCTCATTTACCGAATAATATGGATCAAGCTTGTGAAGAAAAATATCCAGGACATTATAACTATCTGCAGTTCTCTATTGCATTCCTTGCAAGCTGATCACAACGTTCATTCTCAGGGTGACCATTATGCCCTTTTATCCATGTCCATTCTATCTGATGCAACTTGCTCAGTTCCAGAAGTGTCTCCCACAAATCCCTGTTTAAAACAGGCTTTTTCTGAGCATTCAGCCAATTTCTCCTGATCCAGCCCGGAATCCATTGCGTCATTCCTTTCACAACATAGCTTGAATCTGTGATGACCTTTATTCTGCAGGGTTTCTTTAGCTGCTGCAAGGCCTTGATTATGGCTGTCATTTCCATGCGGTTGTTAGTGGTTTTAATCTCACAGCCTGATATTTCCTTTATCTTATCAGCATATTTTAATAAAGCCCCATAACCTCCAGGACCCGGATTCCCGCTGCAGGCACCGTCCGTAAAAATCTCTACAAGATGTTTTTCTTTATCTGCCATAGTTAATCTCTGGAAGGCTTTTTATGCATTTATTGTTAAACACCCGGACTTTATAAAACCTTTATGCCTCCCCCGGATAAATTTAATTAAATATCTTTTACTCTAGGCTTTAACAACTTATTTTTTCGATTGTTTATCGTTTCCTGGTTTATTATTACTCCGGCAATAATATATGTCAGTGTTGTCATTCCGGCCCCGAATCAAGTTCGGGATAAACTCCAGCCGGAATCCACAATGATTTCGAATGGATGCCGGATCAAGTCCGGCATGACGATTGATGTTTTTAATCGCCGGAGTAATACATTGATCTTTCATTTCAAGCAACAGAGTTCGAGTCCTAGCCTGCCCCAGAACCCTGTTTATTTCAAAAAGATTCGGATATTCATCCTGCATAACAACTACAGGGCTGAGATCCAAATTCTGTTGAACAGATAATTGACGGCGCAAAGATTGTACTTCTGAATATTGATCTTTAAAAATTTTATCAGTATGCATCTCTATTTTTCCTGACCTGTCAATCAGAAATAGTAGCTCTCGAGGCGGACTAATCTCAATTGATTTCATTTCTTCAGGTAATTCAACCACAATTCTGACAGAATTTCTGTTAAACTTCTCACGGTAAAGAGGATTTTCCCTTTCGCCTGTGTTAACCCCTTCAATTCCTTTAATGAGTCCGGGAATTTTAAAGTAAAGAAAGTTCCCTTGACGAATTGCATAATCAGGTGACAAAACCGAAAATTCTTCAATACCTGGATATACGTCATAGTCCGTTATATATTCACTGCCGGGTCTGGCACTTAAGCTGATCGATGATACCATTTCCAGATGGTGGCGCCTCCTCTCCTCCGGTCTCATTTCGGATAATTTTCTGCGAAAAAGCGCATAATCGTTGCCATAAAAGGTTGTTTTCTTCCTGATATCAGCCTTACCATCTGCATTAAGACGTATTTCAATAGCAACTTCCTTCTTATCCCTTAATTCGGAGTCAGCCGCATTTATGGTCATTATTTCTCCTGATTTCAAAAAGAGACCAGGCCTGAAATCACTCATGGTGCTTCCAAGTTCGGCATACTGGTCTGTATCATTCAGGTAGACATATCCTTCTTCAATATTTACTCCAACAAGAACCTTGTCAAACCATTCCGGGGAAGGATAAAGCTCAAAAGGAAGTTGAAGATCTTTTACCGGCGACACCCATGACGAAAGAATGAATTCAGGCTTAAATCCGACTGCGCTTAACATTGTGTAAAGCAGTACTGCCCTGTCGGCGGAATTTCCATAACCATCTGAAAGAACTCTGTCTGCCGAAGTTATCAAATCAAGAGGAAACTCGTTGAAAGGGATATCAATATATTTTATATTCCTGGCCACAAAATCACGGATCGCAACGATACGAGCTTTTTGAGATATAATATCCTTAACAAGCCTTTTCGCTTCCCGTTCCGCAGAAAATTGTGACGAAACAGCACCTTGAAATGCCTCCCTCGCCTGAATAGCATACTGAGACCAGGTTCCGGATGCTGCAAAAAGAACAGGATTGAAACTGTACCATGGAGGCAGACCAGATTCATATTTTACCGGCTTGACCCTGGATGCTGTATACTCATAGACCTTTTTACCTGCATCATAATAAAAACTATCTTTTATTATCTGTTTTTCCTTACTCCTCCATTCATGCTCCAGACCAAGTCCGCTGTCACTCTTGATCATTTTAAGCTGTATGTTCTTGGGAACCTTCAACCTGATCGTCTTTTGCTCAACAGGATCAAAATAGCGAAACACACTGTTTATGGAAAAAAACGGCATTCCACCTGTTCCTGATTCCTCCCTTGACAGCATTTCCTGATAGAAGAATGGTATGCCAATAGAAAAAAATGGCCGGTTTTTCTTAACCCTCATTATTGTATATTCAATTGTACTGCCAGTCCGGACACCGGGAAGATTTACAACAAGCACCCTGGACGGAGGGTAGCGCGGCGCATCTCCTGCCCATTCGGCATCCATTATATTGATTTCATCTGTATTTACTTCCTGAATGACTCCGTTTTCCGATGTAACAACAGCCTTTAAGACATCCACAGATTCCCAGAAAGGATTATAAGAAATACGAATATCACTTGTTTTCTTTATGCCTGCATATGTTATGACCTTCATTTTCATATGCCTTGTTTCAGCCCACTCTGTTGACTCAGTTAAATCAATCTCAACATCTTCATTCAGGACTACAACATCGGGATCAAACTGCCTGTACCATTCCTTCTCATCGCTTTGCTGGGTTAAGGAGGAAACCTCAAAAACAGGCATTTTCCGGTTATTGGATTCAATTGTTCCAAGAGTATTTTTAAGTGCAGTATATTGATCAGGTGAATACTCAGGGAGTTTCATCTTAAAAACATTCTCTGCCTTTAAAATATTATCTTTACAGGTCAGTTTCCTGGACCATTCAGTTCCTTCATTGTTTACAGTTTCAAATTCAGGTAGACTTAATGGATTTCCCACTGACTGCTTTAGATCTAAATTAATGGTTTCCGCTATTCCACAGGCAAATTTTGTAAACAGAGGATATTTACGTTTATTGAGTCCTATTTTATTAATAAGATGATGAATTACCCCAACATTTTCACCAATACTAGGTATCGGCAACATAACAGCGTCATTTCCTGCAATACGGATATCGCCTGTTTCATAGACAAGATGTGCTTTCAATTGCTGTGATGTATCAAGCATATTCTCTGGCTGAAGACTGTAACTGACCAACCTTGCGCCGGTAAAAAATTTTTGTCCCAGCTTTTCGAAATATGCCCTCTGCTCTTCAGGCGAACATCTTGAAAAATAACCACGGTATGCATTATCATTTATTCCCTCAAAAAAAAGTACGCATTCTGCCCTCATTTCCCCATCATTATTAAGGCCCGCATCCGTCCATATGCGCATCATGTTTTTTTCAGCCGTCTCAATAGGACTGGTACGAAGTGTTTCACCTTCAGGTGTAGCAATAATATAACTTTGATTATTAAGGTAGGCAGGAAAAAGCTCTTTCGTATTTTCATCCGTAGGATCCATTAATGTATGAGAGCCATCCTTATTAATCACACAGACAACCGCATGATTAAACCATGGCTGAGGGACTTCAGGATCTTTTTTTGGCCCGTTCATAATCAGGGCGGGATAGGCATCAAAATGTGCCAGCCTCAACATGGAAACTAAAAGGGCTGCCTTGTCTCTGCATACACCGGCGCGCCTTTGAAAAGTCATGTCAACAGGATGAGGTTCATATCCAGGCGAATTTTTTTCAAGAGTCAGGCCAAGATAGCGTATCTCCTGAGACACCCAGTAAAATACCGATCCTATCTTTTCAGCTGGATCATCGATACCATTAATCAACTCCAGAACCTTTTCTTTCATTTCGGGAGTAGTCTTTTCAATATTAGGCCTGCATAAAGACCAGTACCATCGTGAAACCTCCTCCCAGTTCTTTAGAGTACTGACCAGGAGTCTCTGTATCTGACCATATAAAGGGGGCATTTCAGGTTCAATAAAAAGACGGGGGATATCCCTTGCAGTCCATTTATAGACGATTAAATCATCCTTAATGTATTTCTCATGTTTTACAGTACCAGGAATTTCCGATTTAATTGCAATGCTTGCAAGAGGTTTCTCCTTTGGCGCAATGACAATATATTCATAATATTTAATGGGATTAACATCTTCAAATCCAACATAATCACTCCATGTTCCGGGCATTCGTACTTTTGAAAAATCATCGAAGGAGATACAATGGACAGTGTCTCCCGGAAAAATTTCAGGGATAGTAACCTGCAATACCTTACTGTCTGGATTATAGATATTTGAGTCCATCTGGCCATGCTCAATCATGACACTGCTGTTCTTTTCTATATCAACCGGAACTACCGAACCGCCCTTTCGGATCACTTCGCATAATGTAAACTTTGTGGTGTTATATGGGATGGTAAAATACGAAGATACCGTTTTTAGTCTGCGTTTACCTTTTTCAGTAATAACCTTTGCATAAAACTCATACCATTCCACATACGTGCCATCCTTTTGATACATGACCCACTGTTTTTGAGCAACCTTCACCAGATCGGCATTGGGGTAATTACAGCTTTTGACTTCCCTGATATCTTTAAATACCTCGTCCCGATCAAGCGGTACAAAAACCGTCTCATTTTCCTCTGCAAAAGAAACAGAAGCAGATATCAGGATTTGAGCAATAATAAGAAAAATAAATGGGATAATACGGTGGCAGGCTGGTCGAGTTATTTTCATCTTAAACTCATTTATAAACTTGTATTTTGTGAGAATTTGGTCTTTATGAGGATATATATACCATAATAAAGAATAAATTCAAAATTAAAGCGGCAAAAGACTTCCCCTGAATATTCGGAAATAATAAAATAGAAATGGCCTTATGAAAAGGTAAATTAAAATAAAAATTCAACTTTTCATCAGGCCATCAGTATAAAAAACGAAATTATTCAACAATTATTTTCTCGGCCATTCCTCTCCCAATAGCCAGCCTGCTGTCCCTTACAGCAATTATAACCGGACCGGCACTGTTTTGGTTTATCACCTTTAGAATTACCCCTGGAATAAGTCCCATACTGTAAAGTTTTGACCTCAGTCCTCTTCCGCCGTCAATATTTTTTACTGTTACTTCTTTTCCGTTACCAACTTTGCTGAGCACCATCTATCTACATCCTCCGGTTTATTTGCATGCTCAATACTTTCAATAAGCTTATTGAAAAAAACCTGCAGTTTCATAAATACTAAACTAGTGTACATCCAGAAATGAGAAAATTTATGCAAGGTTAAGGAAGGCAAAAATTTTAACCGCAGGAATACATTGAAGTATTTCGAGTATTTACCCGCCTCTGGAGGGTTAAAATTTGAACCTGACACCGAGATCGCGAAACCGGGGACCCGCCCGAAGGGTGGGGACTGAGTCACCCGAAGGGTGCGAAAAAAATTGGCCATTTATGGATGGGCACTAAACTAATCACCTCTTTCACCGTTCAACAGGTAATCATCGAAATTTTCAAGCAAAGACGAGCCTGCCACAGAACAATTCTGGATGTATTCCAGAAATTTAATCAATCTCTCAAGTGTAAAACTGCTTATTCCGTGTTCCATTTTACATGCCTCTTCATCAGACCGTTCCATATTGATTTTTAAAATATCTGTCAGGAAATCACGGAGCACTCTGTGCCTCTTGTTTATTTCTCTGCCGATACTGAGGCCTCTGTCGGTAAGCTCAAAATATTCATATTTTTCATATTCGATTAGCCCCCTGTCATTCAACACTTTAAGCATAGAAGTCACAGTGGGCATTTTAACACCAAGTTTTTTAGCAATATCTTTAACGCGTACTACCCTTTTTTCTCTGCCGAGGGTAAATATGCTCTCCAGATAGTCCTCCATGGCAGCAGTCAAAGGTTTTTCATGCTTTTTATTCAATTTCTTATCTTTCAATAAAGCCAAATGTTAGAAACCCCTAACTTTATTTTGCAGCACTAATTCAATATAAGCCAACCCGGTAACATGTCAAGCATTTTCTATTCAATATCTGGTTCATCATATTTTTGGATATTTATAGTTGTGAAAGGATTAACAATAAGCAAATGCAGCCGTTTGTTCCATGATCAAGGCCAATCCATAATCCTGCCGAAGCTTGTCCCGGAGTCCGGTACAGGGCCTTAATGATGAATTAGACAACAATCAGGCTGAAATGGATTGTAATCCCTTTTTTTGAAATGCATTCTGATGGATATAATATTTTTTAAACCGGAGAGATATTTCAGGTATCATCGAATAAATGAATTTCCGACAAATGGTTCAGCTATTGTTTTCAGATGAGAGATTTCTGATTCATTATATTCTAACTCTCTGTCGTTAAAAAAATCCGGACAGAGGACTTCTGTATAATGAAAAAACTGTAATACATACAGCATTGCACCCTCAATAATCCTTGAGATATCCAGGATAGCCTCTTCATCTACTATAGATTTAACGCATGTAGTTCTAAACTCATATGCCAACCCGGACTCCATTATAATATTTATGCTTGAGAGTATATTGTCCGGGTTACAGTTGGCTGTAATATGAGGCGAATATCGATGCGGCTCAGTTTTTATATCCATTGCAATATAGTCAACAAGCCCCCGGTCAACAAGTTCCTTTACAGCCTCTGGTCTGCTTCCATTCGTATCCAGTTTTACCGGATACCCCATGTTCTTTATCCTTTCACAAAAAAACGAGAGATCTCTTTGGAGCGTTGGCTCTCCGCCTGAAATCACTACACCGTCCAGCAGCCCTTTTCGATTCTCCAAAAAATCAACCGCCCTGTCCTCAGTTAACAGATCTGAAGATACAGGCTGACCCTTGACCAGGCCGGGATTATGGCAGTATGGACATTTAAAGTTGCATCCCGACACAAAGAGAACGCAACTTATCTTTCCTGGATAATCAATAAATGAATTTTTTTGAATACCACCAAAAAGCATATGTTTTAATCACAAATTGACTTATAAAATTATCTCGTTAAGCCACTTTAAATGTCTTTCTCATGGCGAATTCAGTCTTTTTTCCCTTGTTCCACTGCTTTACAGGTCTTAAATATCCCACAACCCTGGAATAAATCTCGGTTATACCATCGCAGATCTCGCACTTTTCCTGTTCACCGCTAAGGTATCCATGTGATGGACATATACTGAATGTAGGGCTGAGTGTAAAATAGGGAAGTCGATAATTGCTTGCTATCTTCCTGATCACTGCCTTAACGACATTCAAATCAGCAACCTGCTCTCCAAGGAATACATGAAGTACAGTGCCCCCGGTATACCTGGTCTGCAGGTCATCCTGCAATGTAAGGGCCTCAAAAACATCATCAGTATAATTCACAGGAAGCTGGGTGGAATTAGTATAAAAGGGTTCAGACCCCTGCGTATATTCGAACTCATTGGCGCATATGATTTCAGGATATCTCTCCTTGTCTATTATGGCAAGACGGTATGAGGTCCCTTCTGCCGGGGTGGCTTCCAGGTTGAAAATATCTCCTGTATCATCTTGAATTTCAGCAATCATGTCACGGATAAAATCCATAACCTTTATTGAGAACTGCCTGCCTTCTTCCCTCCCAATATCCTCTCCCATGAAATTGAGGCATGCTTCATTCATGCCCAGAATTCCAATTGTTGAAAAATGATTCTTCCAGTAAAGGCCCGTATTCTGCTTGATTTCTCTTAGATAAAACTGTGAGTACGGATAGAGATTCTTATCGGTAAACCTCTCAAGGACCTTCCTTTTTATTAAGAGACTTTCTACTGCAAGGAGAATCATCTGCCTCAGACGCTCATAAAAATCCTCCTCATCCTGCGCAAGGTACCCTATCCTTGGAAGGTTAATAGTGACTACTCCGATTGAACCTGTCAGCGGATTTGCACCAAAAAGCCCCCCTCCCCTTTTCAATAACTCCCTGTTATCGAGCCTTAGCCTGCAACACATGGATCGCGTATCTTCAGGCGACATGTCAGAATTGATAAAATTGGAAAAATAGGGAATTCCATATTTGCCGGTCATCTTCCAGATCATATCAAAATTAGGATTATCCCAGTCAAAATCAGATGTTATGTTATATGTTGGTATTGGAAAGGTGAATACCCTTCCCTTGGCATCCCCTTCGATCATGACTTCGGCAAATGCCTTGTTAATCATATCCATTTCCGGCTGAAATTCAGAATAAGTCTCACTGCGTTCGATACCGCCTACGATCACAGGGAGGTCTTTCAGGATCGGAGATACATAAAGATCCAGAGTTATATTTGTAAAGGGTGTCTGAAAACCAACTCGAGTGGGGATATTTATATTGAAAATAAATTCCTGGATGGCCTGTTTCACTTCCTTATAATTCAGGTTATCATAACGTACAAAGGGTGCCAGAAGTGTATCAAAGCTTGATATTGCCTGGGCGCCGGCTGCTTCTCCCTGCAGGGTATAGAAAAAATTAACGATCTGACCCAAAGCTGATCTGAGATGATTCGGTGGTGCACTTTCCACCTTTCCTTCCACACCCCTGAAACCCTGTTTCAGCAAATCCTTCAAGTCCCATCCGACACAATAAACCGAAAGCAGGCTGAGATCATGTATATGAAAATCTCCATTTTTATGTGCATCCCTGATCTCCGGAGGATAGATACGGTTCAACCAGTATTCCGAGGTAACATCCGATGAAATATAATTATTAAGACCCTGCAGCGAATAGCACATATTGCTGTTTTCATTAATTTTCCAATCCAGATTTCTTATATATTTCTCAACCAGGTCTCCGCTTGCCTTGGCTGCAATATTCCTTATCTGTGCATGCTGTTCCCTGTATAGAATATATGCCTTTGCAGACCTGTAAAACGGGGAATCAAGAAGCACCCTCTCAACAATATCCTGAATTTCTTCAACTTCTACACGTGGACCAAGACGCAATTCGTGGGCCAGCGTCAAAACCTTGAGAGTAAGTTTTTTTGCCTCTCTTTCTTCAAATTCACCTGTTGCTTTTCCAGCCTCTGAAATTGCGGAAACAATCTTTGAAGAATCAAATTCAACTATTCTGCCATCACGTTTTTTGATCTCCTCCAGCATTTATGACACCCCGATATTTGAATTTAGATTAAGAACAAAAAAGAAAACATATAAATGAAAGGACCACTCCAGTTTTTCTTCTGGCAGAAGACCTTAAAAAAGACGAGCTTAAGCCCTGTTGCTGACTGGTAGAACATTGTTGTCAATGGCAACAAGATATAACACTATATTGAGGTATGTCAACTACAAAATACAATATATTGATTTTCATTTCCCTGAGAAATCCTTTAATCCCATGTGTTATTTAAAAAATACACATCTCACCATTGCAACTTTTTTTCCAAAAATATATATTTGATGGCCTCGAAAAGAACCCCGCTATGAGGATACGTTGCCATTATAAACAGGGCATATCCACTGCAGCTACGAATTGATATATCTCGAGTATCATAGATAAAAACTCGTCTTTCCCAGCGATCTAGGGCAATACCCGGCATAAAAAGTCTAAACGCCTATCCCGTACTCCTTTAATTTATTGTAAAAAGTAGAGCGTGGCATACATAGAAATTGAGCAGCCTTCCGCTTGTTTCCGTTTGTGGTTTCTAAGGCCTGCAGGATCAGCATCTTTTCCGTCTTTTTAATCGTTTTCTTGGCCATTGTAGATAAAGGAGGCTCCCTGTGAGAGGAGGAGCTAATAGAGAGTTCATTGGGCAAGCAACTCATTGATATCTCTTCTCCTTCCCATTGCTGTAAGCTTGCCTGCTCGAGCACATTTATGAGATCACGAATATTTCCAGGCCAGTCATAACGCATAAAACAATCAAGAGCCTCATCTGACAAGCTTCTGAACCTGGTGCCAAACTGTTTGTTGATAATCTTTAGAAAATGATTAATGAAAACGGGCAGGTCCTCTTTTCGTTCTCTTAGAGGAGGTATATGAATAGATGTCCTGGTGATACGGTAGTAGAGGTCTTCGCGGAATTTGCCATCTACCACTGCCCGTTTTAGATCAGTATTGGATGTTGCTATTATTCGGAAATCTATCATCTTGATTTTTGACCCGCCTAACCTCTCCACCTCTCTTTCCTGCAGGACACGTAGCAGTTTTCCCTGAATGGAGAGCGGCAAGGAATTTATTTCATCAAAAAAGATGGTCCCCTTGTCCGCCAGCTCAAACTTACCCTGCTTTCCTGAGGAGTTTGCCCCGGAAAAGGCGCCTTTCTCATAACCAAAGAGCTCCGACTCGGCGAGTTCAAAAGGTATCGCAGGGCAGTTCACACGCACAAAAGGCCTTTCCGAATTGCTGAAGTTGTGAATAGAATGCGCGAAGAGTTCTTTTCCTGTTCCGCTTTCTCCTGTGATGAGAACATCTGCTTTTACCACAGCTATTCTCTTAGCCATTTTTACACATTCCTGTATAACCTGACTTTGTCCGAGGATGCTTTCAAAGGTATGAATTGCTTGATGTTTTAGCCTTTGGTTCTGCTGGAGAGTTTTAACTTCTCTTTTTAATTGATTCATTTTATCGGTTATCCTCTCTATTTCTTCGAGGGAATGGAAAAGTACATGACCTATGGCTCCCACAACTTCTCCATCCTTTAATAGCGGATAAGATGAGCTGATTTTGCGTACGCCTTTTACATTTATCACAGTTCCTATCGATGGATATCCAGTTTCCAAAACCCTTGGGAGTATTGTGTCAGGTAAAAGCTCTTCTATATTTACGCCCTTTGCACCTCCTTCAGAAAATCCAAACAACTTCTCTGACCCCCTATCCATGAACTCAAGTTGTCCCCTTTTATCTACGATTATCAAGCTCTCATAAGCATTGCGGAAAAAAAATCTTAACGCCCGTAAAACTGCAGGTGAGAAACCATAACCACCCAACATTTCATTCAGGATTTTCACAGCATCTTCTTTTCTTCTCACAATAACCTACCTCCATAGTAATATTTGGACATGTTTAATTATTGGACATAAATTGAGATATTAACGTAAAGGATATAGCTTGTAAATAAAAAAGAATCGGTTGCCTTTTCGAGTTTTAGACGGAAATATGACAATGAATTCAAATGAATCGTATAAGAAGCTGCCGAGACAAAATTACTTGGCATAACAATTGCTTTAATATTTAATCAAACTTACTTCGTTAAATGATTTTGAACGATTTATACATCTTTTTTTGGAAAAGGAGGAATATAGAGCATACAAGAAGTATAGCTGAAGGCAAAAATCCTTTCAGAATGGTAGTGCTCTGCAGTTGCTGTAGTAACCAAGAAAACATTTAAAAAAATTTTTTGAAGGAGAAAAATATGGGAACGGAATACGAGGATTTAAGAGAGTGGATACAGAAGGCCCAGAGTATGGGAGAAATTAAAACGACGAAAGCTATTGAATTGGAAGATGTGGGCAGAATCTCTGAACTCTCAACCAATTTTGAGAGTGCCCCTGCCATTATATTAGATGAGTTTCCGGGTTACAAACCAGGGCATCGCATTCTTATAAACCCTTATGGAAGTACCCGTCGCATGTGTTTATCTTTTGGTTTTCAAACAGACTTGGATCGAATAGAACTGCTCGAAGGTTTCAAAAAACGAGTAACCGACGTGCCGCTCCTTCCCCCAGAAGTTGTCGATACCGGGCCTATCCTTGAAAATTGCTTAGAGGGAAATGATGTGGATCTGCATCGTTTTCCTGTTCCTAAGTGGCATCTAGGAGATGCTGGCCCATATATAGGGACCGGATGCTTGGTTATTACAAGAGATCGTGATGAAGGATGGGTAAATCTTGCGCCCTACAGGAATCAACTCCATGACAAGCAGACAGTAGGATTTTATGTGTCGAGAGGTCATCACGGATGGGCACATAGGGATAAGTACTTTAACCGGGGCGAACCGTGTCCTGTGGCTGTCACATTTGGTTGTGATCCTCTGTTGTTTTCTGCTGGAATGACTGAACTGCCATGGGGCGTCTGCGAATATGATTGGGCAGGGGGATGGAGGGAAAAACCTATCAAAGTTGTTAAAGGCCCTGTTACTGGTCTGCCTATTCCAGCCCATGCTGAAATAGTAATTGAGGGATTCTCATACCCAGGCAAAACCAAGATGGAGGGTCCTTTTGGTGAGTGGACAGGCTATTATGCTTCAGATCGTAGAGAAGAGCCATTTATAGAGGTTCAGGCTGTCTACTTTAGAAACGATCCTATCCTCTTGGCTATGCCGCCTCAAAAACCCCCTTATGATGCCGATAAGGGAAGACAATACATAAAATCAGCTCAACTATACAATTACTTGACACAGCTCGGTATTCCAGGGATTAGCAATGCCTGGTGTTATGGCTTGGGAGGCTGTAGGCTCCTTGTTGCTGTGGCCATCAACCAACAGTATTGTGGTCATTCACGTCAGGTTGGCCACGCTGCATATGCTACGCCAATTGCAAACTATGCTGGTCGTTATGTGGTAGTAGTAGATGACGATATTGATGTTACGGATATTAATGACGTTATGTGGGCACTTTTAACACGTTCAGATCCAGCAACTTCCATCGATATAGTGGAAAGAGCAACTTCAACCCCTCTAGATCCGCGAATGTCACCGGAGGATAAGACTGCAGGGTTATTCTTCAACTCTCGTGCCATTATTGATGCAACGAAACCATTTGAATGGAAAGATCAATTTCCCATGGTTGTTCGTCCGGATTCGGAGTATAGAAGGGAAAGCATGAAAAAATATGGCCATTTATTTGATTTCTAATTGCGACATTCAAAAAAATGCCGCTTATTTCACATGTAAACCTCAAACAGATCCAAGAAGTAATGATGTGAAAAACATAAAGTCAACAACAGGTTATTTGTGCTTATTTAACATCCAATCTAAAGTATAGGAGAAAAAAATGGAAAGATGGAATATTCCGAAACTTATGAAAATTCTTTGCTTTGTTTTTTTATTGACAGTTTCAACCTTCCAAAGTGCTGAAGCTAAAACCTCATCCCTCCCGCCAGTGTTAAGCATTAGTACACATGGAATAGGAAGCAAATACTACGCATTAGGTTCTGGACTCGCTTCAGTTCTCAGCGCTCATCTTTCGACCGAATTTAAAGTTATGCCTACAAGCGGTCCTGGAGAATGGTTACCTATGATAACCACCCAAGAAGCCGATATGGGAATGGCGAACAACTATGATTGCATGTTTGGATGGCTGGAAAAAGGATCTCCAATTCGCCTAATTACCAATGGGACACCAAACATAAATGGCATAATCGTATCAATAGGATCAGGGATTAAGACTGGAAACGATTTGAGGGGTAAAAGATATGTCGGCATCTATCCTGGCAGTGCGGCACAAACGGCTCAAGCACATGCAGCCTTGGCAAACTTTGGCTTAACACCGAATGACGTTAAAATGATGTCTATGCCGGGTGCTAGTCAAGGAATAAAGGCTGTTACTGAAGGTCGTGCAGACGCTAATGGCGCAAGTGTCATAGGGATGGGTGTCATTACGGAATTGGATGCTGTTAAAGGTGCACTCTTTCTTTCCTTTGACCCTTCCCCGACAGCCGCTAAGAGGTATGCAGATATTTTTCCGGCTGTACCCATTAAAATTGTTCCTGCCCCGGACAGATCAGGAATAAGAGAACCTACGTATTTAATGAAGTATGAGACATATTTGGTGGGAAGTAAATTAATCCCTGAAGACGTCGTTTATGAAATAGTAAAAACCCTATGGGAAAATAACAAAGAACTCTGGCCAATTCATGCCGGATTAAAGGAATGGAAAACAGATCAATTCGTTACAAAATATGCGACCGTTCCGTATCATCCCGGTGCAATCCGCTTTTATAAAGAAAAGGGAGTATGGGGTAATGAAATGGACAACATTCAACAATCACTCTTAAATAAAGAGAAGTAATTTGAACGTGGCATGGCCTCATGATTCGTCTGCCATCCCACGTTCAAATCAAGTATTTACAACTGGAGAACAACATGAATAAACAAATAATATTGCAGTTTGTTCAAAAATTTTTAGGCATATCTATTCCAATAATTGCCATTTTTTTTATCATAGACATCCCCCTTTATTTATTCAATATTTCTTTATTTAACCAGCAATACCTATCTTTGCTTTGGACATTGGTTACTGCGCTCATTTTTCTCACAATCCCTTTTTCCAATGACAAAAAGAGTGGTAAACGCAAGTGGTACGATATCCTACTTGTTGGCATGGTTTTTGTTGTTGGTCTTTATGTAACGATCTGGTACCCCAAGATTTTGTTGCAATTGGGGGCTCCGTCGAAGTTCAATTTCATTATGGGTATATTGGCATTCTTTCTAGTTCTTGAGAGCGTGCGCCGCGTAGCGGGTTGGCCAATAGTTATAATCGTTTTAGTGTTTGTCCTTTATGCGAAATTCGGAAATATCATTCCTGGAATTCTTCGAACTAGATATATTACTTGGTCTCGTCTTTTTACTCAACTCTATCTCGGCTCAGACTTCATGTTTGGAATACCTCTTAGGGTGGCTGCTCTTACGGTTTTTGGCTTCATCCTTTTCGGAAGTACTATAATGAAAATTGGCGGAGGCGACTTTCTTTTTAAACTGGCTCAATCCCTGATGGGCAGATATTGCGGTGGACCAGCTAAGGTATCAGTCTTAGCAAGCAGTTTGTTCGGCTCCCTTTCGGGTAGTGCTGTAGCCAACGTAGCCGGGACTGGCATGATCACCATTCCTCTTATGAAAAAGACAGGTTTTTCATCGTCTTATGCCGGAGCTATTGAAGCAACTGCCTCTACAGGAGGGCAAATTGTACCTCCAGTAATGGGTGCAGCTGCTTTTATCATGGCCGAGTTCTTGGGAATATCCTACATAAATATTGTTGTAGTGGCATTACTACCTGCTCTGCTTTACTATTTGGGGCTTTTCGTTCAAATACACCTTCAGGCGAAACTTCTTGGCATGGTGAGGACGCCACGTCACGAAATTCCCTCCTTCAAGGAGACCCTCAAAACAGGATGGATTTTTTTAATTCCTCTTGCTGTTCTGATTTTTGTTCTTTTCGTTCTTTTTTTGGAACCTGGATTAGCTGCTCTTTACGGTACGGCAACAGTGGTATTAGTTACTATGGTGCCGAAAAAATTTAGATCGCTATGGAGCTTGGGTAAACTTGTAGAAATACTTATGCAAACCAGCAGAGCAATCTTTGAATTAATTACTGTCTGTGCGGCAGCTGGATTTATAGTTGGTTTAGTCGGTTATACAGGAATAGGCCTTTCATTATCGCGTGTTTTGACCAATATCGCAGGAGGGAGCCTATTAATTTTGGCAATCCTGACCGCCATTACCAGCACAATTCTGGGGATGGGTATGCCAACTACGGCAGCTTATATCCTCCTTGCAGTTCTAGCTGCTCCAGCTCTTATAAACTTAGGAATAGAACCTATCTTGGCCCATTTGTTTATCTTTTATTATGGAGCCCTATCCATGATTACCCCGCCTGTATGCTTGGCGGTATATGCCGCTGCATCCATATCCGAGGCACCATCTCAACTTAAATTGGCTTTTAAAGCGATGAAACTTGCAATTGCGGGATATATTGTCCCTTTTATATTTCTTTATGAACCAAGTTTTGCACTTATAGGGTCCTTTGGGAAGTCGATTTCAAGTATATTCTTGGGGGTGATAGCAATAATAACCTTTGCCATTGGAATTGAAGGATATTGTTTGAGTAAGTTAAAAATATTCGAAAGGTTGATCTTTATATGTGTAGCAATCTTGCTACTTATCCCGTTATGGCAGACACACCTCGTTGGACTTATAGCAGTAACACTACTGCTATTTACCCAAATTATCAAAAAGCAAAAGATAGGCAGGCAAAGTTTATGCGGTTCCAGCGAAAAATAAAAACAGAATTTTCCTTTCCCAATGGACCCTATTTTGGGAACAGGGTTAAAGAACCTACGCATGAATTTAAAAGTTTAACATATGTAGGTGGGATTAATAAAAAGTTAATTAATTGATTCAAAGCACCTTGAAAAGTGAATATTTGGGAGATTTAGACGGCATATTAAAGACTTTATAAATACCATCTTCCGTCAAAGCGGCCGGTGCTTTATATCTTTCATAATCATTTGATTTACAGGCCTCTAAAAGCATTATTAATGCAGAAATTCATCGAAAACAGCTTGTGATTATTGACTAGGAAAGAGAGATATATTTTTACAGAAGAGCAGAAAAGGAAAAAGGAGGGTTTTATGAATGTTCTTCACGGGTTACAGGCGACGGCAGATAGGGTCCCGCAAAAAGTGGCATTTATCGACGAGAGCAGGTCTATAACTTACCGGGATTTTGATTTGGAAACCACAAGGCTGGCCTATTCATTTAGAAACGAATTGAATCTCAAGAAAGGCCAAAGGCTTATTTTAGCCGTGCCCAATAGCATTGACAGCGTCATCGGCATGTATGGAGCATTTAAGGCAGGGCTTACCGTCGTTCCAACCAATACAATGCTGAAAGATTTTGAAATTGACCACTTATTACGGGATACCCGGGCCCCTATCATTATTACCACTTCGGATTTCATAAAACAATTACCGCCAAAGGAGAAATTTAATAGCCTTAAATATGTTGTTTTAGAAGATGATACAAAGGAGTGTTTTAAAAATGTGCAGACACACCTTCTTAGAGATTTAATAGATGCTGGTAAAGAGGAATTTGAACCTCTACAGCCAAAACCGCAAGATATTGCTGCTATATTCTATACTTCAGGTTCAACGGGGAACAGGAAGGGCGCAATGCTCAGCCATAAGCTAGTATTTGATCATAGTGCATCAATTGTGCAGGTACTTTCCATGACTGAGGTGGATAAACACCTTGTTGTCTTGCCGATGTCTCACTTGTTTGTCCAGGGTGTGGTTGTCATGCCGTCCATATTGAGCGGCGGAACAGCTTTTATCGTAAGGCACTTCGATGCCGAAGCAGTATTATCAATGATTGCAAAGAACAAAATAACCATGATGGCAGGAGTCAGCACCATGTATGCCAGAATGATCGAGGTTCCCAACGCTGCCTCCTTCGATTTACATAGCCTGCGTGCTGTAATTGCAGGTGCTGCAGCATTAAATCCTCAAGTTGCAAAAAGATTTTTTGAAATTTTTGATATCGATATTCTCCGTAGCTTTGGTTCCTCTGAGACTGGAGTTATAGCAATAACTCCCCCTGAAGGTGCTAAAAAACACGGATCGATTGGTAAAGCAATCCCTGGAATAAGCATTTCAATTCAAGATGAAAGTGGAAATCAGGTTCCGATCGGAGAGCCGGGTGAACTGGTGGTTCACCGTTCCTGTGTGATGTCAGGATATCTAAACCTCCGAAAAGCAAATGAAGAAGGTTTTCGTGGAGATTGGTATCATACAGGGGATATCGCGAGAATGGATGAGGATGGCTACGTTTACATAGTAGGAAGAAAGAAAGAAATGATTAATACCAGCGGCTACAGCGTATTTCCAAAGGAAGTCGAGACAATCATAAGTAAACTGGATAAGGTATTCGAGGTCGCTGTGGTCGGCTTGCCTGACGAGGAGAGAGGGGAGATTGTAGGGGCGTTTATTGTTCCAAAAAATGGCGAGTTGAGCGAGGAAGCCGTATTGGCATATTGCAAGGAGCACCTTGGAGGTTATAAGGTCCCAAGAAAAATACTGTTCCTGCGCGAGATGCCAACGACACCTACTGGTAAGATTGCGAAGAAGGTCTTGTACGAGAACTATGTTGAAACTCAATCTAATTAATTTAATTCAAATGGAGATTTAAAAATGAAAATTGATATGAATGCACATATTATTCCGTTGAAATATCGGGAAGCACTTTATAAAGCAGCTCCGAATGGTTTCTATATCCAGGACGTGGTTGAAAGTCTGCCAACGCTTTTTGATTTAGACTACCGTTTCAGGATCATGGACAAATTCGAAGGTATGATGCAGGTCTTAACTCTCAGCTCTCCACCGGTAGAGGTTATTCAAGACCCTGCTGTTTCTATAGATTTGGCGAAAAGGGCGAACGACGAGATGGCTGAACTTGTCATGAAATACCCGGACAGATTTGCTGCGGCAGTTGCGACACTGCCTATGAATGACATGGATGCAGCCATGATCGAACTCGACAGGGCTATAAGAGACTTGAAACTGAGAGGTGTTCAAATATTCGCTCCTGTCAATGATAAATCTATAGATTCACTTGAGTTTTTGCCACTATATGAAAAAATGGAACAATATAATCTCCCAATTTGGATCCATCCCCAAAAGCCTGTTGAACACGCGGACTACAAAACAGAAAAGAAATCTAAGTACATGATTTTTCATATCTTTGGATGGCCTTATGAGACAACAGCGGCTATGACGCGGATTGTCATGAGCGGAATACTCGAAAAATACCCCGCTCTTAAAATCATAACTCATCACTGTGGTGGCATGGTTCCTTATCTGGTGGAAAGAATTAAAGGGGCTTACGACCATGCTGAGATGCTCCGAAGGGCCAAATATAAGCTTAACTTGACGATGCCTCCCATAGAGTACTTCAAGAAATTCTATTACGACACTGCTATTTATGGAAACTCCCATGGTTTGATGTGTGCCTTCCCCTTCTGCGGTGCCGACCATATGCTCTTTGCTACAGACGTCCCCTATGACAGCCAGATGGGGGAAAGGTATACCCGTCAAACGATAGAATCAATAGAGCTAATGCCTATAACGGATAAAGAAAGGCAGATGATATATGTAGAGAACGCTATCAAGGTTGCCCAATTACCATTGTAGGAGTTTCTTTATATTTCAGATATATTCAGATTCCTTGGCAGGATTTTAGACCTGGAAAAAGACCTGATAATTTTGCCGCTATTCTCTATATCTAAACATATTTAAGGTCATCTCGGGGAACCGCACAGGATAACCTGATCAGGCACAAAATCCACTGGTTGATAATCAAACAGTAAAGCAATAAGGAATCTAAAATTTGTTCACAAGAAGGAATTGCGTACAATTAATTTAAAAATTGGAGTTAATTTTAGGCGTTGTGTTAACATAATAAGCTTCTTTGAAATTACCGCAGAACGAATTTTTTGCCAGCCAGCATGTCTAGGTAAAGGCGGTATTCTTTGGGACAACCCCGAATCAAAGTCAAGAACAGGCTTATTAAATCGAGCATTATGAAAAAGTTGATTTAATCAGATAATTTGACTTTCAGTCGAAATTATATCGATTAGGGAGTTAGCAATCTTTGATTGTTTTAATATGAGGAGTTGTTATGGAAAGGAATTTATTGAATTACAAAAGAGTTCTAATCGTAGATGATGAACCGGATGTATTGGAAACACTTGAAGAATTACTGCCGATGTGTGATGTCGTAAAAGCTGGAAGCTTTGATTCAGCAAAACAGCTGTTAGAAACTCAATATTTTGATATAGCTGTTTTAGATATTATGGGGGTTGACGGCTATAGTCTTTTGGAAATTGCCAACAAAAAAGATGTTACAGCCGTAATGCTGACCGCCCATGCATTGAGCCCCGAAAACACGGTAAAATCTTTTAAAGAGGGAGCAGCCTTTTATATACCTAAAGACCATCTTGGCTATATCGCAACTTATTTAAATGATGTTCTGGAGGCCAAAGAAAAAGGAAAAAGCCTTTGGTGGCGATGGTTTGACAGATTTGCCGCCTACTATGACAAGAAATTTGGCCCTGACTGGCGAAATAAAGACAAAGATAATGAATTCTGGCAGAATTTCACTTATTATGAGTAACAGGGCTGATTTCTAAACCTAATAAAATGCTCACATTTTTGGGTGCTGTTTCAGTCGCACAGCCATGACCAAACCCCAGGCATCCCAAAATCATATTCAGAAAGAAACATGCGGAAAGGAGACATTATATGACACGGAGAATTATCATTGGAATTGCAGGGGCAAGTGGTGTTATCTACGGTGTGAGGTTGCTCGCTATTCTTAAAGAAATAGATATTGAGACCCATCTTGTCATATCTGAAGCAGGAAAGAAAAATATCGAGATCGAGACGGGGTATAAGTCCAATGAAATAGCTGGCATGGCCGACTATGTTTATGACAACAGGGATATTGCTGCAGCCATCGCCAGCGGTTCATTTCTGACTGACAGCATGATAGTTGTTCCATGCACTGTAAAAACATTATCAGGAATTGCCAATTCCTATACGGAGAACCTACTTGTTAGGGCTGCGGATGTGACCTTGAAAGAAAAGCGAAAACTAGTCCTAGTAGTGAGAGAAACACCTCTTCACAAAGGTCATCTCAAGCTCATGACCATGGCTGCGGATATGGGCGCCCATATCCTGCCCCCTGTGCCTTCTTTCTATCACAAGCCCAAAACCATAGATGACATTATTAATCAAACCATTGGAAAAATATTTGACTATGTGGGTATCAAGCATGATTTGTTTAAACGTTGGGGTGAATGAGCCATGCAATGCATTAAAATATCAAGTTTAGAGACAGGAGATCTATTAGTGCATCTTCATACCAAAAACTATGAGTTTTTACCAAATCTGCGGGGCCCATGGAGGAACATGCCTACCGCAAAGAAGAGATGTATACCGGTTATCTTCCAAATTTGATTGATTATCTGGTAGCTGCCTACCAGCATCTCCGCCTACATAATTAGTGACAGCTTGGTAAAAAGTGATAGTTTCAAGGCAAATGAAACAGGATAGTCTGCCCAAAGTGTTAAGATCATATTAATATCGCCCGGATTCCGATTCATAACTGCTACAGATAGCTACAATAGCAATAAAAAAAGCCCCCGCCAAATAAAATAAAAAAAATCTGTATTAAAATAATAAAAGTGTGATATGGATTCATATCAGTCTATTTTCCTTTCTGAGGAGTAATTCCATTTATGGTTTTTTTTAAGTATCTAATATCTTTTTCTGTATGCGTTATTTTTGATCTTCTTTTTTCAGAAAATGCATTCGCCTGGGGGCCCGGCATTCACACAGCTACTGTTCTGAGCACGCTCAGTGATGCCACCGTGCTTTTGCCATCCATTGCTAAAATCATTACTTCCTTTCCACGAGAATACCTGTATGGTTGTCTGGCTGCCGATTTTTTTGTAGGCAAAAGCAAGAAAAAAAACGCAGGCCATCCTCACAGCTGGGAGGGCGGATTCAGATTTTTAAATGAGGCAAACAACGACAAAGAAGCGGCCTTTGCTTACGGTTTTCTCAGCCATCTGGCCGCAGATGTCGTAGCTCATAATCTATTTATCCCGAATCTAATTGATTCGTGGCACACACAAAAAAAAATCGGGCATTTATACTGGGAATTTAAGGCTGATTATCTAATCGGGCCTGCCTACACAAAATTTGCAAAAAAAATTCTTGCCATGGATAACCAGGTCTGTGACGAGCTTATCAATATTACTGCAAGGAAAAGTTCTAATAAATTGAAAGCCAATAAGCTGCTATATTCAAATTCTGTAAGGATATCAGACTATTTTTTTTCTACGCATGATTTTATTTTCTCCGGAAGTTATGCAAGAAAAAAGGTATTTCACAGATTTCTGGGCCTTATGATTGATCTCTCCTGTCGCCTTGTCAAAGATATATTAAAAAATCCTGCAACATCGCCCTGTCTTCTTTATGAACCCATGGGAGACAAGGATCTTCACCTCACCAAGTCCAAAAGGTTATTTAAGAAAATACTCTATAACAGCCGTCCATCAAGGTCTTTTGCGACTGCTCGTAAAACATTTTGAAGTATGAATATCATAAGGATCCTTCCAGAACAGGTTGCTTCACAGATCGCAGCCGGTGAAGTCATTGACAGGCCGGCCTCAGTTTTAAGAGAACTCATCGACAACAGCATTGATGCCTCTGCTGACAGAATTGTTATCACTGTAGAAAACGGAGGTAAAAGACTAATAAAAGTCATTGATAATGGCACAGGCATGTCTAGAGATGACCTCCTCCTGTCGGTTGAAAGACATGCAACAAGCAAAATAGAAAATGCGTCGGATCTCTTTTCCATAAAGTCTCTTGGGTTTAGAGGAGAAGCATTGCCAAGTATTGCCTCTGTCTCAAGAATGAAGATCACATCCCGGCCTAAAGACAAGCTAACAGGCCACAGGCTCAAGATTAACGGCGGAAAATTGATTGAAATTGAAGAAACCGGATCTCCTGCAGGAACAATAATTGAAGCAAAGGGACTGTTTTTCAACGTGCCGGCAAGGCAGAAGTTCTTACGCACTTCACAGACTGAATTAAATTACATTATTGACTCTTTTTTCCGAACAGCACTGGGATTCCCTGGAATTAACTTCAAACTGGATGATTCTGCAAAAAACATAATAAACCTTCCGGCTTCAAAGGAACATCTTTCCCGGCTCTCCGCTTTGATGGGACTGAAAGTAGTTGAATCAATGAAGCAGGGAAATGAACAATTTCCGGACATGTCTGTTAACAGTTATCTTGCGCCTCCCGAATTTTCCAGAACAAAAGGTGACCGTCTTTTCATCTATGTAAACGGCCGGAACATTAGAGACCGTCTTGTTACCAGGGCTGTAATAGAAGGATACGGAAAGCGGCTAATGAAAGGACAGTATCCTCAAGCTGTTGTCTTTATTGAGATTGACCCGTCAAAGGTTGATGTTAATGTCCATCCAGCCAAACAGGAGGTTCGATTTCATGAAGGACCTGCTGTTTTTAAGGCAATTGCATCTACCATTGAAAAGGCATTTTCGAACTCCTTTAATACATTTCCAGGCAACTCACCCAAAAGGTATGAGAAACTGGAAAGCATGGAGAAAAGCTTTGAGTCGGTTTCAGAGCCTGGATTAATGTATTTTCCAACACCTGAAAATACTACCGGCAGATTTGAGACACATAAAAATGAGAATCTGGTTTTTACAGATAATTCAAAAATCATAGGACAATTGGGAAATACATACATACTATGCCAGGTAAAAAATGGACTTCTAATGGTTGATCAGCATGCTGCTCATGAACGAATTGTCTATGAAAACCTGAAAAAAAGCCTTGGATCTGCTGTTATCGAAGCCCAGAATCTCCTGATCCCGTTTGAGCTCGAAATGACAGAAAAAGAAAAAAGAATTGTTCTTGAAAAAGGAGAGCGTCTTTCTGATTTCGGCATAGAGCTCAGCCATTTCGGGGGCAACACATTTCTGTTGAGATCAGTACCGGCCATTCTTAAAAATGTTAAGTGGGATTCTTTTATCTCAGAGCTGATAGCAGAACTGGACGAGGGGAAACTGCAGGATGATACTGTACTTGACAGGGTCTTAACCGTCATTGCATGCCACGGCGCTATCAGGGCAGGCTACATTATGAGCCATGAGGAGATGACAAATCTCATAAGTGACTTAAATAGTACTGATTTACCAACAAACTGCCCTCATGGAAGACCAACATTCAAGGAATTCTCCTATGCAGAGATCGAAAAAATCTTTAAGAGAACATTATGAAAATTCATGTAAGTTAACTTGCGGCTTATGGACATTATTACTCCGGCGATTAAAAACATCAATCGTCATGCCGGACTTGATAAGCCTGCCCCGGATTCCTGTTCGGGGGCATCCAGTGGAAATCATTGTGGATTCCGGCTTTCGCCGGAATGACAACATTGACATATATTATTGCCGGAGTAATAAAACCTGAAATTTTATATCGTATTTTTGATGAACTCGCAAAAACGATCTAAGGCCATCGTCATCGCCGGACCAACCGCCAGCGGCAAAACTCAACTGGGCATTGACCTGGCCCTTGGTTTAAAAGGTGAAATCATAAACGCAGATTCCATGCAGGTTTATCGGGGTCTGGAT
>Ga0209408_1000639_pt1 | contig 25191 bp, 20 predicted proteins | sample AD_UKC107_MetaG_FD_184422 | JGI IMG/M metagenome (GOLD analysis project Ga0209408, IMG submission 184422) | Active sludge microbial communities of municipal wastewater-treating anaerobic digesters from Hong Kong - AD_UKC107_MetaG (SPAdes)... | ecosystem: Engineered > Bioreactor > Anaerobic >... | reverse complement strand
CTGAGGCAGGGGACGGGAATTCTTGAGTTGTGATCCGGTTGCTGCTGTTCTCAGCGGTGGTCAGAGGTAAAGAATTTATTAAGCTTGTCGAAGGCAGAGGGAAGGGCAAACACCACCACCTTGTCTCCTGCATTGATGAGTGTGTCACCGGTTGCTATGTAAGGCTTGTAGTTACGTATGCCTCCTCCGACGATGGCATCCTTGGGAAAATCAATCAGTTTTAGCGGTCCGCCAGTGATGCGTGCATTTTCAGGGACATTATATTCAATAACCTCGGCGTCAGTGCCGGTCATCATCTTCACCTGTGTGACGTAAGGATTCATGGTGTGGCGGAAGATGCGGCTGGCAGTGGCGATCTTCTTGTTGATTATGGTGTCAATGCCTGAGTTCTCCGCAAGGTTTATATATTCCATGTTCTCCACTTCGGCAATGGTCTTCATCACTCCTGTCTTCTTTGCCAGCAGGCAGGCAAGGATGTTGGTTTCCGAATTGCCTGTAACCGCAACAAAAGCATCCATGTGCTGCAGGCCTTCTTCTGTAAGAAGGTCTCCGTCTCTGCCATCACCATGAATCACCAGTGTCTCCTCCAGTGTCTCCGCCAGGTGATGGCACTTTTCAAGGTTAGAGTCGATCAGTTTTACCTGACAGTGATCCTGCAGCTTGAGCGCAATGTGCCTGCCGATACGACTGCCTCCAAGGATCATTACGCTCTTGGCCTGCACGTTGCGCTTGCCTGAGAACTTCATCAGCTCAGAAATACCGTCTTTGGTGGAGATGACGAACGCAAGATCACCCTCCTTGAACTCTTCTTTGCCGCGGGGAATAATTGTTTTTTCCTTTCTCTTGATTGCCACGGCGCGATACTTTATTGACGCGAGCGAATTGGTAACCTCCTCAAGAGTGCGGTCCAATACCGGGGCATTATTCTCAAGCTTCTGGACATAAAGTGAAAGCAATCCTCCGGCAAAATCCATGAACTCGGTTGTGCCTGTCTCCTTCAGGAGATTAATGACCTCTTTGGCTGCTATCAGCTCCGGGTAGATCAGGTGGTCAATGCCCATCTCGCGGAAGAACTCTTTATTGGCACGTTCAAGGTACTCCATGTTGTCAACGCGTGCTATGACTTTCCTGGCCCCGAGTCGTTTTGCCAGTATGGCTGCCGATATGTTAGTGTCTTCGTAGTGCGTAACCGCTATGAAGAGGTCAGTGTTTTTCCTGACAGCTTCCTTGAGTATGTTCAGGGAGGTGGCTGATCCTTCGTAGGTCAGCACGTCAATGGCGGCGTCAACAGGTTTGAGACGCTCTACTTCTGAGTCGATCAGTATTATTTCGTGTTCGCTCTGCGAAAGCATCCTGGCAAGATGTGTTCCCACCTCGCCTGCACCTGCAATAACTATTCTCATTTCAGAAATGATAAAACCCGGGCAAAGTTAAGCAAAAGAAATGTTATCCGGGCTCTATGGGCACAATCTTTAGCCCGCGGGTGACAGCATGCTTCTGCACTTCAACAGGTATTTTACCGTCCGCTGAAGGCACCAGCAGCACTCTGCCAAACTGTCTTACAGTCAGTTTCTTGCCACGTATATTGTATGTTACGATTCTGTTTTGCTTTGTTTCTTCGGCCGTTTTGACGGTGTTGCAGACGAGCAGCATCATCGTCGCCACAATGAGAGGTCTGATGGTGAGTCTGCCGGGGCGAAGGAGTGTTGCCAGCAGCAGGGCCATGGTGAGTGTCAGCATGATTGTTTCAGAGGCGGACATACCGATGTTAGTAATCACCCCATGCTGTGCAGAGCTGATGAGGCCTGTATAATTGAGGGTGAATGATGCCAGTCTGTCAAGAAGGAGGGCGATCAGAGAAGAGACAGGAGGAAGGGGGGAGGTAATGAGGAGGAGGATAGCCATCAGTACTATCAGGAACGTGATGGGGATGATCACTATATTGGCAACCGGGAAGAGCAGGGGGAAGATATTGAATAGTCTGATTGATAGCGCCATGGTGCCGGCCTGTGCCACCATTGAGAGGGCTGTGATCTGCCACAGGTAGTTGAATATCCGGTTCTTTATCCTGACCAGGCGGCTGAGGTCGTAGTAAAAGGTGATGATGAAGGCAACAGCCAGGTATGAGAGCTGGAATCCTGCCTCGAAGATCACCCCGGGATGGATGGTGATCAGGATGAATGCCGATGCCAGCAGGCTGTTCATCCCTGCTGCCGGGCGATGCATCACTGAGCCGGCCTGAAGGAAGGTGAACATGATGGTTGCGCGCAGCACTGAGGGAGACAGGCCGGTGATGAAAGCAAAGGCCCAGAGTGCAGGCACTATGATCAGCGCCCTGATCCTTTTCAGCCTGCCACGGAGGAAAAAGAGTAACCATGAGAGAGCCATGCTGATCATTCCAACATGCAGTCCCGATACTGCCATGATGTGCATGGCTCCCGCCCTTGAGAAGCTGGTGAGACGCTCCTGCTCAAGATACTCCTTGTCGCCTAAGGTCAGTGCGATTATCAGTCCCAGTTCATTATCCTGCAGGCCGGACTTGCGGAAAAGGTCAGTCATATGCCTGGCTGCTATCAGCGAGGTTTCACGGAGAGAGTGACGTTCACCGGCAAGGTATCCCGTAATGTCTGAAGGTCTGAAAAAGGCCATTTGCTTTATGCCCTGCCCCTCCAGCCATCGGCTATAATTGAACTCACAGGGATTGCCGTTGTTTGCCACGCTGACGGGCCTGATATTCAGCCTCAAAATGTCTCCCGGCCTCCAGCCTGAAGGGATAGTATCAGTAATGAACCAGAGTAGCATTGATCCGCGGGGACGGATAAGGGAATCACCCTTGTTCACACTGATCATTCTGGCCTTCAGAGAGCAGCCACTGTTGCTCTTTTCAGGATATTCGGAAAGGCGCAGGGTGACCTCCTGTCGTTCTCCGGCCAGCTCATATGGCCTCGTCCGCTCCCCGGTGCGCAACAGATAGCCCATTGCCACCAGGAAGAGGAAGATGGCGGCGCCGAAGAGAGTATCTGACTGGTAGCCGGAGTGCAGCAGCCGGATGGTCATCAGGGTCAGTGCGAGGATGATAATTATACCGGCAATAAACGGGATGCGCGGCAGGTATTCTGCCACAAGCACGCCTGTACACATGGGCAGGCAAAGCCTCAGGAAAGGTATTTCCCTGGTTTGCACGGGTCAGCAGCTTTTGACCCATGAAAGTTAAGAAAAGAAATGATGTGCTGCAAAAATCTCTTCTACCTGCCGTTGGCAAGGACAGTGCGGTAGCTGGCTTCAAATTTCCCTTTGCTGATGTCATTCAGCCTGCCCTTCATAAGCCTGCGGCGCAGCGGACTCAACCTGTCAGTAAAGAGGACTCCGTCAAGATGGTCATACTCATGAAGAACAACCCTGGCCTTGTAGCCGTTATAGACCTCATCATGGAAGTTCCATTGCGGATCATAATACTGAATACGTATCCTGGATTCACGGTCCACCTCCTCATTAATGCCGGGTATGCTCAGACATCCCTCATTCATGGGCACCCTGTCACCCGTGCGCTCCACAACCTGGGGATTAATGAAAGCCTGCCTGAAATCTTTCATCTCCGGATGATCCTCGGCCAGTGGCTCACCGTCAATGACGAAGAGCCTGACGGACCTTCCTACCTGTGGAGCCGCGAGACCCAGACCATCAGATTTGTACATTGTCTCAAACATATCCTCAATGAATTTGTCCAGGTCAGGGAAATTTCGGTCAATATCCTGTGCTACCTTACGCAGAACCGGGTGTCCGTATACGTAAATTGGGAATATCATTATACTGTTTCAGTCTCTGTTCTTATTCTCAATACTCTTAAGCCACCCCTGCAGGATGAGTGAGGCGCTGATGCGGTCAGCCATCGCCTTGTCACGTCTTCCGCTCCTGCTCACCCCTCCGTCAATCATTGTTTGAAGGGCGATCTGCGAGGTGAATCGCTCATCAGTAAGGTGCAGCGGTATGTCCGGAAAGACCTTTCTGAACCTTGCTATGAACGGATCGATGTATTTAATGCTTTCACTGGGCATATTGTTCATGGTTACAGGGTATCCTATCACCACGTCGGTTACATTCTCCCGCGGGATATAATCCCTGAGGAACTCTTCCAGCCCGGCCGACGGCACTGTCAGCAGGGGAGAGGCGATGATCCTCATGGGATCAGTCACTGCCACCCCGCACCTTTTCCTGCCATAATCAATTGCCAGTGCCCTGCCCATTTCCTGCTGTCAATCGCGTTGCTGATCAATAATTGTAATCACGATGCAAATTTACCGCTTTTACCGGATAAAAAAAAGAGAGCCGGATTGAACCGGCTCTCGTATGATCTGTTTTCCAGTTTATTCTGTTTTTGTTTCAGCCTCTGCATCGGCAGGAGCATAATCCATCTCAGAAAGTCGCTTGTAATTATTGTATCTCCATTTGGCATTCTCCTCCGCCTTCTTGAAAAGTACGTCGGCCTCTGCCGGGAAGTCCTTCAGCAGGGAGGTGTAACGAACCTCTGACCTGAGGAAGTCCTGGAACTTGCTCCAGTCAGGTTCCTTGGAGTCGAGCTGGAACGGATTCTTGCCTTCTTCCTCCAGGCGCGGGTCGAACCTGTAGAGGTGCCAGTATCCGGCTGTTACTGCATCTTCGGCCTGCTGCTGTGATTTGCCCATGCCATTGCGGAGTCCGTGGTTGATACATGGCGAGTAGGCAATGATCAGTGACGGTCCGGGATACTCCTCGGCTTCACGGATAGCCTTGAAGTACTGGTTCTGACTTGATCCCATGGCTACCTGTGCCACATATACATAACCGTATGTCATTGCCATCTGGCCGAGATCCTTTTTGCGGATCTTCTTGCCTGAGGCTGCGAACTTGGCCACTGCTCCTGCAGGGGTAGACTTGGATGCCTGTCCTCCTGTGTTGGAGTAAACCTCGGTGTCAAGCACAAGCACGTTGATATCTTCGCCTGAGGCCAGCACGTGGTCAAGACCACCGTATCCGATATCATAGGCCCAGCCGTCGCCGCCGAACACCCAGAATGATCTCTTGACCAGGTATTTTTTCATGTCAAGGATCTCTTTGCATACGGGAGCTTTATCCTTTTCACAGGCGGCAATAACCTTTTCTGAGACTGCCCTGCTTGTTTTGGCATTGTCTCTTTCAGCTATCCACTCATTGAATGCAGCAACTGTGTCCGGCGCGAGGCCACTGTCAAGGTGCTCCTTCATGAGGCGCTCAATGCGTTCCCTTATTTGATTTGCTCCAAGCATCAGGCCGAAGCCATACTCGGCATTATCTTCAAATAGTGAGTTGGCCCATGCCGGCCCGTGACCGTTCCTGTTTGTGGTATAGGGCATTGAGGGAGCTGAGCCGCCATATATTGATGAGCAGCCGGTGGCGTTTGATATAACCATGCGGTCACCGAAGAGCTGGGTGATGGCCTTGATGTAAGGTGTCTCGCCGCAGCCTGCACATGCTCCTGAGAACTCGAAGAGAGGTTGTGCAAATTGTGAGTTCTTGACATTGGTGTATTTGTCAACAATATTATCCTTGTATCCGACTTTTTCATGCATGTAGGTCCACCTGTCAGCTTCTTCCAGCTGTGTCTCCAGAGGTTTCATTATCAGGGCCTTCTGCTTTGACGGACATACATCGGCACAGTTGCCGCACCCGGTACAGTCATAAACGCTGACCTGTATTCTGAACTTATGGCTCTTGGTATTGCCAATACCCTGCTTGGCCACGGTACCTTCCGGTGCTGCTGCCAGCTCCTCATCGGTGAGGAGGAAGGGACGTATGGCGGCATGAGGACAGACATAGGAGCACTGGTTGCACTGTATGCAGTTGTCCACCTGCCACTCGGGCACGTTGACAGCTATACCCCGTTTCTCGTAGGCAGCCGTTCCTGCGGGGAAGGTGCCGTCCTCACGGCCGATAAACGCACTTACCGGCAGATCATCGCCCCGGAGGCCGTTGATAACATCTGCCACCTCACTGATAAAGGCAGGTTTGCCGTCTTCGCCCTTTGCAGCAGTAACCTTAATATCAGCCCACTCCGCAGGGATCTCAACCTTTGCCACTTCGCCGCCGCGGTCAATGGCATTATTGTTCATTCTGACAACGTTCTCACCCTTCTTGCCGTAAGCTTTGACCACGGCATGCTTCATCTCGTCAACAGCCAGCTTGTAAGGAATAACTTCCGATACCTTGAAGAAGGCACTCTGCATGATGGTGTTGGTCCTGGTGCCGAGCCCCAGCTCTTCAGCCAGGTTCGTTGCATTGATGATATAGAAATTGATATCATTCTCAGCCATGTACTTCTTCATATGGTCAGGCAGCTTGCTTTTGGTCTCTTCTGCATCCCATATGGAGTTCAGCAGGAAGGTGCCGCCCTTCTTTAATCCCCTGAGCATGTCATACTTGTCAAGATATGCCGGCACATGGCAGGCAACGAAGTCAGGCGTGTTGACAAGATAGGGCGAACGGATGGGATGGTCACCAAAACGTAGATGTGAAGTGGTCACACCTCCTGATTTCTTTGAGTCATAGGCGAAATAAGCCTGGCAGTATTTATCAGTGGTTTCTCCGATAATCTTGATTGAGTTCTTGTTGGCTCCGACGGTACCGTCTGAACCTATGCCGTAGAACTTGGCTGAATAGGTACCCTTGTGGCTTACATTGATCTCGGGAATGACGGGCAGAGATCTGAAGGTCACGTCGTCAACAATACCAACGGTAAACTGGTTCATCGGTTCGGCCTTATTCATGTTCTCGAAGACGGAAATCATCTGCGCGGGCGTGGTGTCCTTGGAGCTGAGACCATAGCGTCCGCCCAGGATAACCGGCTGTATATCATTGCCGTAGAACACATCCCTGACATCTAGATAGAGAGGATCGCCGTTGGCTCCCGGTTCCTTGGTGCGGTCAAGCACGGTGATTCGTTTTACGCTCTTCGGGAGAACGTTTAAGAGATATTTTGCAGAGAAGGGCCTGTAGAGGTGGCAGGTGATCAGGCCGGTTTTTTCGCCTTTTACTTCGGCAAGGTAGTCAATAACCTCCTTTATTGTTTCGGTAACTGAACCCATAGCAATTACTATGTTCTCAGCATCGGGAGCACCGTAATAGGTGAAAGGCTTGTATGTACGCCCGGTAATGTCCGAAATCTTCTCCATATACTCATTGACGGTGTCGTCAAGATTGGTGTAGAAGGGATTGGATGCTTCCCTTGCCTGGAAGAATATGTCAGGGTTTTGTGCCGTTCCCCTGGTAACCGGTTTTTCCGGGTTGAGGGCTCTTTCACGAAACTCCCGGAGTGCATCCATATCTACCAGATGCTTTATCTCTTCCATCTCCATCTCTTCAATCTTCTGTATCTCGTGCGACGAACGGAATCCGTCAAAGAAATGCAGGAAAGGCACTCTTGACCTGATAGCGGCAAGGTGTGCCACACCGGCGAGGTCCATGATCTCCTGGATGCTTCCTGTGGCCAGCAGACCGAAGCCTGTCTGACGGGTGGCATAGATGTCACTGTGATCACCGAAGATTGAGAGTGCATGTGCAGCCACTGTACGTGCGCTGACGTGAAAAACGCCCGGGAGAAGCTCTCCGGAAATCTTGTACATGTTGGGGATCATTAGAAGAAGCCCCTGTGATGCCGTGAAGGTTGACGTCAGGGCTCCCGACTGAAGTGAACCGTGAACTGCCCCTGCAGCTCCGGCTTCACTCTGCATCTCAACCACTTTCACCTCTTCACCAAATATGTTCTTGCGTCCGTGTGCTGCCCACTCATCAATGTATTCAGCCATTGTGGAGGAAGGGGTAATGGGATAGATGCAGGCCACCTCGCTGAACATATAGGCTATGTGCGACGCTGCCTGGTTTCCGTCACAAGTGATAAATTTTTTTGTTGCCATTTCTGATTATACGTAATTATTGATAAAATAACCTTAAAAAATTAAACTGCAAAGGTACTCATTTTTGATGAGATTTTATTCACTGTTCATTGAGATGAGAAACTCTTCATTGGACCGTGTCTGGGTGATGCGGTCACGGAGGAACTCCATTGCTTCCACTGAGTTCATGTCAGTTAAGTAGTTCCGGAGGATCCATATCTTGTTGAGCATATTCTTCTCAAGAAGCAGATCTTCGCGTCTGGTGCTGGAGGCCGGGATGTCAATAGACGGGAAAATCCTCCTGTTGGATAGCTTGCGGTCAAGCTGCAACTCCATATTGCCGGTGCCCTTGAACTCTTCAAAGATAACGTCATCCATCTTTGAACCGGTGTCTGTGAGAGCAGTTGCAATGATTGTCAGTGATCCTCCGTTTTCAATATTCCTGGCTGCGCCGAAAAACCGTTTTGGTTTATGGAGTGCATTTGAATCGACCCCGCCGGAGAGCACCTTGCCGGATGCCGGGGCTATTGTGTTGAAGGCTCTGGCGAGGCGTGTGATGGAGTCAAGCAGGATGACCACGTCATGACCGCACTCAACAAGCCTCTTGGCCTTCTCCTGTACTATGGTGGCTATGCGCACGTGCCTTTCTGCCGGCTCGTCAAAGGTGGAGGCAATGACCTCGGCGTTGACGTTGCGAGCCATCTCGGTAACTTCCTCGGGACGTTCATCAATGAGCAGGATCATCAGGTAGACCTCCGGGTGGAATTTGGCAATGGCATTTGCAATGTCCTGCAGGAGGATGGTCTTACCTGTCTTGGGCTGGGCAACGATGAGGCCGCGCTGACCTTTGCCGATAGGGCAGAACATGTCAACAATACGTACCGAAAGATTGCCCTCACCGGGTCTGCAAAGGGTGAATTTCTCATTGGGGAAGAGAGGGGTGAGGTAATCAAATGGCACCCTGTCACGTATGAAGTCGGGTGACCGGCCGTTGATCTCTTCAACCTTTATCAGCGGGAAGTACTTTTCGCCTTCACGCGGAGGACGGATGGTGCCCCTGATGGTGTCTCCCGTCTTGAGACCGAAGAGTTTTATCTGGGACTGTGAAACATATATGTCATCGGGTGAGCTGAGGTAGTTGTAGTCAGGTGAACGGAGGAATCCATAGCCGTCAGGCATTATCTCCAGTACTCCCGTATTGGCCACAATACCTTCAAAATCGTAAGGTCTTTCCTTCTTCTCTTCCCTGACCGGTTCCGTCACTTCTGGCTGAGCTTCGGGTATGTCTGTTGCTGCCGGTGGAATGACCACGCCGTTATCCCTTACGGCAGCTTTTTCCAATATCTTCGGATCAATGTCCTGGTCTGTCATCCTGCCCGGATCATGGTCATTGCCGCTGAGGCTTTCGGCAGCAAAGAGAAGCTTATCCGCCGGCGGCTGATTCTGCCCGTTCTGCTGCTGGTAAGTGTTACGTGTTCCGGACTGACCTGATGGCTGGGGTGTCTCATCCTTCCCGGCATAGGGTGCCTGCTGTTGCGGACGCTGTGCTCCTGCGTCAGCCCTCTGCTGCCCCTGCTGGTCATCCCGGTAGGTGCGGGGACGTTTGTTGCGGTTCTGCTGCCATTGCTGCTGCTTCGTCTGCTGTCCCTGCTGTCCCTGTTGCTGAGGCTTCTGGCCCTGCTGCTGAGGCTGCTGTCCCTGCTGGCCCTGTTGCTGAGGCTTCTGGCCCTGCTGGCCACCCTGAGTCTGACCCTGCTGCTGACCCCGCGATTGCTGTCCCTGCTGCTGATGCTGAGTTTTTGACTGCTGCCCCTGTTGTTGAGACTGCGACTGCTGTTGTCCGCCGGGTTGCTGCCCCTGCTGTTGTTGTGCTTTTGGCTGCTCTCCCTGTTGCCTGGATTGCTGAGTCTGTTTCTGTTGCTTACTCTGACTCTTTTTCTGGCCCTGCTTTTCAGAAGGTCTTTGCTTCTGCTGCTGGCTGCCGCGGTCCTGTTTACGTTCTGACTGCTGGCTTTCATTCCTGCCGCCCTTGCGTGTTTCGGCTGCGTCTATGGCCTGCTGGTCAAGGATCTTGTAGATAAGATCCTGTTTCTTGAGGAGTTCAACCCTCTTAATTTTGAGCTGTTTAGCTATCTCCCGCAATTCGGGAACAAGCATCTCGCTCAGTTCAAGAATATCATGCATGTTGTAGAATGTGTAGTAAAATTATTTTGAAAATTTTGGTGAAGTGAAGTGGGGAATGAAGTAATCCCTCCGACAGATTAACTGACTCGCGTCATTATTCCGGTGCAAGTTTAAATAATAATTGGTTCAAATACAAATTAACACAACAAAATTTAACGGGCTTAGTCTCTTTTAGCAGTGCTGTGTGGCAGGTAATTACTCATTTTTTACAATTATGTGCATAATGCTTGCTTTTCTGAGAAGTTTTCGCTAAAATTGTAAGCTTTTGCTTAAAGAAACGGCGGAAGACGTGTTAATTTATTGTCAATGCGTCAGTTAAAGATAACCAAGCAGGTCACCAACCGTGATACTCCATCTCTTGATAAATATCTGCAGGAGATAGGCAAGGTTGAGTTGATATCGCCTGACGAGGAGGTTTCTCTTGCGCGCCGGATTCGCACTGGTGACCATGATGCACTGGCAAGGCTTGTCAAGGCCAATCTCAGGTTTGTTGTTTCAGTGGCAAAGCAATATCAGAACCAGGGAATGACCCTTCCTGACCTAATCAATGAGGGAAACCTGGGCCTTATAAAGGCCGCACAGAGATTTGACGAGACACGCGGGTTCAAGTTCATATCCTATGCTGTATGGTGGATAAGGCAGGCCATCCTTCAGTCGCTTGCCGAACAGGCGAGGATTGTCAGGCTGCCGGTCAACAAGATAGGATCCATCAACAGGATCAACAGGGCATACTCCAAGCTGGAGCAGGAGTATGAGCGTGAACCTTCGGCACAGGAGATCGCTGACCTTCTTGAGATTGCACCTGAAGATGTCAAGGAGGCCATACGCACAAACGGTCGCACGTTGAGCATGGATGCGCCCATCAGCTCGGAAGAGGACAACAACATGTATGACGTGATGCAGAATGAAGACACGCCGAGTCCTGACCGTAACCTTATCAATGAATCACTCTCTTATGAGATAGAAAAAGCCCTGAGCACCCTCTCACCCAGGGAGGCAAGGGTTCTGAAACTATATTTTGGTATAGGGATGAAGCATCCCTTTACACTTGAGGAGATAGGAGAAGAGCTGAAGCTGACGAGGGAGAGAGTGAGGCAGATCAAGGAGAAGGCCATAAAACGCATACAATTCACTACCCGTTGCCGGATACTGAAGTCATACCTGGGATAGAAAAGGAAACGCTATTTTTTATGACATGAGCCATCTTGTTGCACCTTCCCTTCTTGCTGCTGATTTTGCAAACCTCGCGTCCGAGGTGGAGATGATCAATGAGAGCGAAGCTGACTGGCTTCACCTTGACATTATGGACGGTCTCTTCGTTCCCAATATCTCATTTGGCTTCCCGGTTATGGAGGCAGTGCGTGACCTCTCTGTCAAGCCCCTCGACGTTCATCTTATGATCATGGAGCCCGACAGGTACCTTGAACGGTTCCGTGAAGCGGGCGCATCAACACTGACGGTACACTGGGAGACATGCAAGCACCTTCATCGTACTGTAACCGAGATCCGCAGGCTGGGCATGAAGGCCGGAGTAACCCTCAATCCGCATACGCCTGTTATGATGCTGAAAGATATTCTTCCCTACATTGACATGGTGTTGCTGATGACGGTAAATCCGGGCTACGGGGGGCAGACCTTCATCCCGGGCAGCATTAACAAGATAGGTGAGTTGCGCAGTATGATAGATGAAGAGGGATATGATGTGCTTATAGAGGTTGATGGTGGCGTTGACCTTCAGAATGCACCGGTGCTCATACATGCGGGCGTTGATGTGCTGGTGGCCGGCAACACGGTCTTTTCTTCATCAGACCCTGCTGAGGTCATCAGGAGGCTTAAAGAGCCGGTCTGAGACCGGATGCCGCCCCTGAGGAACAGTCAATCCGGGAGATTCTCAGGAGCGGTTTCACTCCGGATGAATGGATCACTGCTCTTTCAGACGGCCCTCAATCCATGAAAACATATTCTCTTTTTCCGAGGCATCAAACCAGCTTATGTCACTATCCCTGTTCCACCAGGTGATCTGCTTCCGGGCATAGCGCCTGGTATTTCTCCTGATAAGCATTATGGCTTCCTCACGGGTGATCTCACCGTCAAACCACCTGAACATCTCACGGTAGCCCACAGTATTAAGCGCATTGAGGCCCCTGTACTTCATCAGTGACCGGGCCTCCTCCTCCAGTCCCTCACCTATCATTCTGTCAACCCTGGCATCTATTCTGCGGTAGAGTTCGCCGCGTTCACGCGTAAGGCCAGCCTTGATGATCCTGAAATTGCGCTCTCTTACCGGCGCTGTCAGGAAGGAGGAGTAGGGCCTGCCGGTGCTTTCAGTAATCTCCAGTGCTCGCAGAATGCGACGGGGATTATGAAGATCAACCCGTGCATAATAATCGGGATCAACCATCTTCAGAGCTATGCGTAATGCGGCAATGCCATCCCTGGAATACATCTCCGCGTATCTCTGCCTTACCGCCGGATCAGTGTCCGGGATATCATCCATTCCCCTGCAGACGGCATCCATGTAGAGCATTGATCCGCCTGTCATTACCGTAACCGGGTTTTCTGCAAAGAGGGAGGGCAGTAGCCTCATCACATCCCTTTCAAAGAGACTGACACTGTAATAGTCAGTGACAGAGATAAATCCTATGAAATGGTGCTTCGCCTGAGCCATCTGCTCCACGGATGGAGCAGCGGTGCCTATCTTCATTTCCCGATAGAATTGCCTCGAGTCGCATGAGATAATATCACAGCCATACCGGTGTGCCAGTTCAATGGCAAGCTCAGTCTTCCCCACGCCGGTGGGGCCGGGCAGGACTATCAGGGTATGTTTCATCGGACCGGGTAACGGCAGGCGCTAATCCTCCTCCTCTTCGAGACTGTCAGTGGAGTCAAACTCCGACAGGTCATCGTCATCTTCTCCGTCAAAGAAGATCTCATCATCAACAACTTCCTCGTCTATATCGTCATCATCATCATCCGTGACCACGAGGTTATTGTATTTCTTGCGGGCAACCCCTCCGAAGGTTACCTGTTTTGGGGGCAGTCCCTTTGAATTGATGCATATCGGATATTCCCTCTCCTCATCTTCTTTGAACTCACCCACATATTCCACATAGAGGGCTCTGTCATTGAAGAAATCAAACACATAGAGCAGTTTCTGGTTCTTGCGGAAAATCACCTCTTCAAGGATGGCATTCTCCATGGTGGATGAACCGGCACCCATGTCAAAGAGTGTAAACTCTTCCTCCTTCTCCCAGCTCTCTGTGGCCATAAAGAAGGAGGCTATCTGGGACCTGTCAAATTCAAGCTCCTCCTGCAACGCGTTATGAAAATCAAGCAGGGACTGACTGTCGAGGAACTCAAACTCCCTCACAAACGCCTCATCTTCATCAGATAACACCACGAATCTGTAAACCATGACACTCACATTTTGAATGTGTGCAATTTAATATTTTTTATATATAGATTCACCTGACTGCATTTTTTTTTAGAAGGAAGCTGACCGTATCCCTGTTATCTGCATAATCCCATAATTCGGGCTGTTGCGTTGTACCAAACGGGAGGTGGCCGTGTCCGGCTATGCACTGCAGCATCTCTCCCGCTAATCCGTGTGCCTCAAGTGGTGCTTCCCCGGGGGAGTAGTACTCATAATGTACAACAGCCATGGGAGGGGTCAGGGAAGGAGACTCCTTCAATATTACGAATCCACCGTCAGTGAAGCGTTCCCTGTTGACAGTCATCACAGCCTTGATATGGTCATAGTTCACGGCGTACTTATAATGTGACCGGAGAGTTTCAAACCTTTTCCAGTGGTGGAGCAGGGCTGCCGGGTCATATCCCTCTGGCAGCCATAGTTTAGAGACATTGCGGCATCCGAGTCCGAAATAGGCAAAGATATCATCGCCAAGGCGGGCCAGTTCCTGCTTTGTCTCGGTACCGTCAAGCACTGCTATGCTGTTACGGTTATGACGGATGATGGATGGTATGTTCCTGAAGTAATATTCAAAATACCTTGATGTGTTGTTGCTGCCTGTGGCTATAACCCTGGTGAATCCCTTCAGCCTGCCGGCGGTCAGTTCAATCTGGGTTTCATACGCGGGTTCAATGGCGATGAGTGTATCCGCCACAGCCCTTATCAGGTGTTCATCTTTGGAACTAAGCTTGGCTTGGAGCCTGTGGCCGGTTATCAGGACGCAAAGCATGTCATGGAACCCTACCAGTGGTATATTGCCGGCCATGACCACACCAACGGTTTCAGGCTCTCTTTCCTCGCGGAGTGACGGGTAGGCCGATAGCCAGGATGTTAACTTATTGACAGTCAGAATATTGCTGGCTGCTCCAATGGCCTTCCTGACATTCTCCGGCGTGAACCATGGATTTAAGAGATACAGGGTCTCTGTCAGTGATGTGAATCGCCCTGCCAGACCGCCTGTGCTTCCAGCCGCACTCTCACGCAATATGGTTCCCAGGGCTGCAAAAGCTTCGATACCCTTTTCCGGAGACAGTTGTACCGTTTTCATAGCGTCAAAGGTATATATTGACAGGGAGACTTCTTCCCGGTCAGGGTTACTATTTTCTTTGTGGGGATACAGGGCTGATATCAACAATTTTTGAGTCTCATGACCAGAAATGAAGAAAATCCGTATCTTAGTTCCTTATTACAGTCCGCAGGAAGTACCGTGAAAGGGTTAACGTTGTTTTGGGAAAATGTCAGGGTTGCATTCAAGGCAATCAGGTCAAACAGGGTAAGAGCTGCGCTGACCATGGCTATTATTGCATTTGGCATTATGGCCCTGGTTGGCATACTGACAGCTATTGACGGACTCAAGAACACCCTCACAGAGCAGTTCACCATGATGGGCGCCAACTCATTCTCCATCACCTCCAGGTCAATGAGGGTTACAATGGGTAACCAGCATTACCGTACCAGAAATCACTCTCACATCACCTATCGGGAGGCAATGGAGTTCAAGGAGAAGTTCCGTGAACCGGCATGGGTGTCGATATCATTCAATGCTACGGGGATGGCAGAATTCAGGTTTGGCAGCAAAAAGACAAATCCCAACATCTCCGTACTTGGCTCAGATGAAAACTATCTGACCATCGCGGGGCAGGAACTGGAGTCAGGGCGCAACTTTTCGCCTGAGGACCTGCTTGGAAGCCGGCACGTGGTGATTATCGGCCAGGATGTTGTTCGCTTCCTCTTCCCGGGAGTTGACCCCATAGGGCAGGAGATCAGCCTTCCGGGGCTGAAGCTCACCGTGATAGGTGTTGTCAAAAGCGCCGGTTCCAGCATGATGGGCGGAGACCAGATGACGATCATCCCGATCACCACTGCGAGACAGTATTTCTCAAGACCGAACATTACATATAATATTGGAGTGATGCCCCAGAAATCAGTGAGTCTTGACATGATGACCAGTGAAGCAGAGGGTATTTTCCGCATAATACGTAATCTGCACCCGCGTGATGAATCGGATTTTAACGTTCAGAAGAGTGACACCATCATAGAAATACTGATGGAGAATATCAGCTATGTGACCCTTGCAGCCACCATCATTGGTCTTATCACCCTTTTTGGTGCAGCGGTAGGGCTCATGAACATCATGCTGGTTTCAGTGACTGAGCGGACACGGGAGATAGGCGTGCGGAAGGCGCTTGGAGCAAGGAAGTCGGTCATAAGGCAGCAGTTCCTGTATGAATCGGTCATTATAGGTCAGCTGGGAGGCCTTCTCGGCATACTGGCCGGTATACTTATGGGCAACCTAGTATCACTGGGAATGGGTTCCAGGTTCACCGTGCCCTGGATGTGGGTTATAGGAGGAGTACTTGCCTGTTTTGTTGTTGGCATAGCATCGGGATATTTCCCGGCCGTGAAGGCTTCGTCGGTTGATCCCATCGAGGCGTTGCGATATGAATGATTTATTTAAGTATGGATGTGTCTGACTGAAACCATGAAGGAGGACAGACAATGAGCATAGAGATTATACAGCCAGGATCAAGCAACATTCCACGCATTACCTATGATCAGGATGAGGATGTGCTGAGCATCACCGGCCGCTCAATTGCCGAGAGGCCGGAGATAATCTATACTCCCCTCGAGGAGTGGATCACAGCTCACCTGAACAGGTATACCCAGTTAAGGGTGGTCATATTCCTTGAATACATCAACAGCGGCTCCTCCAAGGCATTGCGTGATGTGCTGAGGATGCTCAGCGGATACAGGCCCCCAAGGTACCGGATACGAATCACCTGGCTCTATGAGGAGGATGATGAAGCCATGCACGAGTTGGGCGAGCATTACCGTGATGCCGCCGGGGTCAACATGGATGTGCAGATGGTCCTGTGACATGACCAGGTGGTGTGCCACCGGATATCAATAATGTATATATATGCGAAGCGGGAGGTTTCAAGCCTCCCGCTCCATAATTATATTACAGATCATGAATGGATGCAGTATGGTCATCATCAGAGCTGTTTCCCCATCATCTCAATAAGATCAACACATCTTGCTGAATAACCCCATTCATTGTCATACCATGACAGGACCTTGATCATGGTGCCGTTGACCATGGTGCTCTGTGCATCGAATATCGAAGATGCGGGATTGTGAATAACGTCAACGGAGACAATCTCGTCTTCCGTATATTCAAGTATACCTTTCATCGGACCTTCAGCGGCCTTTCTGATGGCAGCGTTGATCTCTTCTTTTGTTGCAGCCTTCTTCAGCACTGCCACAAGGTCAACCAGTGAACCGGTGGGAGTCGGGACCCTCACGGAGATACCGTCAAGCTTGCCCTTCAGTTCGGGAATGACTTTACCTACCGATTTGGCGGCACCGGTGGTGGTGGGTATCTGTGAGAGAGCTGCTGACCTCGCCCTGCGCAGGTCACTGTGCGGAAGGTCTAGTATGCGCTGGTCATTCGTATATGAGTGTATCGTGGTCATGTAGCCTATCTCAATGCCGAAAGTGTCATTCAGCACCTTTGCAACAGGGGCAAGACAGTTGGTGGTGCATGATGCATTTGAGACACATGCATGTTCGGGCTTGAGCTCATCGTCATTGACACCGACAACTATCATTGCATCAATGGCATCCTTTGAAGGGACGGTGAGAATGACCTTTTTTGCCCCGTTCTTCAGATGGTCACCGTATCCCCCTTTGGGACTCTCCTTAGACCTGAAGACACCAGTTGATTCGATCACTATGTCAGGAGTCGACTCCCATGGAATTGCTGCCGGATTCTTTTCTGCCGTTACCTTTATCTTATCACCATTCACAATGATGTTCTGCTCATCATAAGTAACGCCCGGGTACTGGCCCTGGGTGGAGTCATACTTAAGCAGATGCGCAAGCGTCTTTGTGTCTGTAAGGTCATTGATTCCTACTATTTCAATATTGGGCCTTTCAAATGCCAGCTTGAAAACATTACGGCCTATCCTGCCGAAACCGTTGATTGCTACTTTAATCTTTGCCATTGTTATTTAGTTAATATGGTTACTAAAACGAGTCACAAAAATATAAAATAAAAAGGAGAGGCCAAATATGAGTGATATTTATTCTGCAGGTCTCCTCCGTATGAGGTCAAGAAGGTTACGCTGACTGAGCGGATCAAGTATCATTCCGATACGGTAACTCACAAATATTGAGGGATAAAACTGCTTGTTATCCTCGCTGGCCATGATTGGAATTTTCTTTGTGAAGGCATGCAGTGACCCGCCTACCTCCAGGGCGTGAGTAATCCTGTCATTCCTGCTGTACTCAAAGTTGAAACCCCCGCGTCCGTAGAGGCCGGGATAGAGCTTAATTTCGTCAAAACCCTTGAAGAAGGATGCTCTGCTGAGGATCTGAAGAGGTTCGTGAATAGTATTGTTGTCAAACTGCTGTTCCTCTATGGTGTAATAATCATTGTTAAGCCATACAATGACCTTGTAGTAAATAGGCTTGGCAAAAAGAACCGTTGCGCCGCCGCCGGCGAACCAGCTTATAGAGACACCTCCGAGATCATGCTTTCCGAAGATCTCCTGCTGATAACCGGCCCCTCCGCCAATTGTCCATGTGGAGTTGAGCTTCCCGAAAACGAATGAGCCTGTGTTCTGAAAATAGTAGTTTGAAAGCTTTATCTCCTTTGGATGTTTAAAGCCTTCAACACTTCCTTCAATAAACCAGCGATGGCTGGGCTTGATCTGCCTGAGGTCACGGTAGATGGCAGACCAGCCGTCAGAATTGAGGGCGGCGCCAACAGAACGCTCATTGCGCCAGAACATCCTGTCCTGCGGATCAATATCTCCCTGTGCGGCCAGCGGTCCGCATAAAAAAATAAACAGTAAGACGTGCCAAAATCTCTTAATCATTTCTTAAAGATGTTAAGACTGGCAGCGGGGAGAAGCGATGATCAGCCTGCCTGTTCCGTTGAAACGCTATCAACACTGCTGTATGCCGGACATACTTCACGATTGCATGAACTGAGCGCCAGCGCAGCAATGAAAGCCAGGACAGCGATGAGACCAACTTTTTTCATAATACCTGCCTTTAAGTCTGAGACAAAAATAACTTTATTTTTAAAACAACATTTGTGCCATATTATTATTCAGCCATTAACCTTTTTAAACCAACAGCCCCGTTAATTGTTAAATGATAAAGATTAAAACAATGAGATCCAGATTAATTTTGATACTTATATTAACTACAGTAATCCTTTCAATGGAACAGAATATAAAATCACAGGAGAGACCCCCATTCAACGATCTGACAGCTGAAGAATCGAAGGTAATTATCAATAAGGCAACGGAATATCCGTTTACCGGACTCTATGAAAAGTATGAAGCCAGAGGGACCTACCTCTGCAAACAGTGCGGCAGTGCTCTTTATCGTTCAGAGGCCAAGTTTGACGCCTCCTGCGGCTGGCCAAGCTTCGATGATGAGATTGATGGTGCGGTGAAACGGGTCAGGGATGCTGATGGCATGCGTACGGAGATTGTATGCGCCTCATGCGGCGGACACCTGGGCCATGTATTTACCGGTGAGGGATTCACACCCAAAAATACACGTCATTGCGTCAACTCAATCTCGCTCGACTTTGTGCCGGAAATCCTGCCCGCCGGGACTTATGGCACAGCGCTCTTCGCCGGAGGCTGCTTCTGGGGCGTGGAATACTTCCTGCAGAAGGAACCGGGAGTGGTGGCCGTGGTATCAGGTTATACGGGCGGGCACGTCAAGAACCCCTCGTACCGCGAGGTATGCACGGGCAGGACCGGGCATGCCGAGACAGTCAGGGTAACATATGATACGCGAAAAACATCATACGAGAAACTGCTGAAGCTCTTCCTTGAAATACATGACCCGACACAGGTTGACAGGCAGGGACCAGACATCGGTGACCAGTACCGCTCAGAGATATTCTACAAGAATGAAGAACAACGAAAAGTAGCTGAAAAATATCTCTCATTGCTGCGCGACAGGGGTCTTAAGGTGGCTACGCAGATTACCAGGGCTACGGAATTCTATCCGGCGGAGGAGTACCACCAGGATTACTATTTCCGTAACGGGAAGATACCATACTGCCATGCTTTCACTAAGCGCTTCTAGGCAAGAGATCCCGGCTCTGATTTTCGGGGCCGGGGATCCTCGATACGCCGGATGGCGGATCGGGACAAGAGGCAGCAGGCAATAGCGGGTTGCCTGCAGGTGATTGAGAATTATATTGTTAAATCGTGCAAATTAAAAACCCCCGGTAGCCGTCCGGCATACCGGGGGTGTTAATTATTCGCAAATCGCAAATCGCCAGTCCTAAAGCCTGGGCACCCTCCCCGATGTCCAGGGTGCCTTTATCTCATCCAGCTTCGCATTGAGTGTGTCGACGGCCTGGCCTGCCTTCTGTATCCTTGCAAGCAATGCCGGGAACTCCTTCTTCAGTATCTGGAACTGCTGGTCGGCAATTCCGGATATGTCACCTGTATTGCCATAGAGTGATCTGGACATTGTTGAGAGCCTTGCCGAGAGTGATACCGGTGACGGAGGGGTCTCCTCGGTGCTGGCCCCGACTGAGATGCCTCTGATGAGATAGGTTATCTCAGCCATCTCTTCATTCAGAGCCGCAGCTTCCTCCATGAGTGCAGCAGGTGCATCAGGAACCTGGTGTATTGTCTGCATTATGGTGTTCACCTTGCCGTCAAGCTCGGATGCATAAGAGATGGCTCCGTAAGCCGTTCTGGCAAAGTCAGAAACCTCTTTTATCCATTTCTCTTTGGCAGCAGCATCAGTGACAGGCATGGTAACAATGTCAAGCGGCCTGCAAACGAATGGCTCCGGGCCGGCCAACCCGGTAACTTCGCCTTTGGCATACATGGCCATTGAGATAAAGTATTTACCGGGCATAACTGAAATTCCGCCGCCGCCCCAGCGGCCCCTGCCTTCACTGCCGGAGACAGGATTAAACTTCCCGGTTGACCTTACCGGCTGATACCCGGCGGTGGTGAAGTTCCAGCTGATGCGCCCCACACCTTTCGAGGCGTTCTTATACAGCTTGTTGATCACGTTTCCATCCTCATCGGTGATCGTAAAGATTAGGTAGGGCTTTATCTCACGCTCTTCGAGGCTGAGCTCCCTGGCAGTAGGCTGGGGAATGAACTCGCCTTTTTCGAAGAGTTTCTTCTCATTTGCCTTTCTTGTCTCAGCATCGGTCTTCGGAACAGTGTCAACATAATAGGTGATTGTTGCTCCGTAAGGCGGATTCTTTGCCATATAATACATTGATCCCTGGTTGTCAAACTCACCTGTCTGCACGAACATCTTTGCATCCCTTACGGGGAAGATGTACCCGGGTTTACCGGTAATCTCCCTGTTGTAGTTGCGAAGAGGAGTGTAGTCATCAATCACATAGAATCCCCTGCCGAAAGTGGCTATAACCAGATCATCCTCACGCTCCTGGATGGCTATGTCACGCACGGCGATGGTGGGCAGTCCCCTGTTGAACTCCGTCCAGCTGTTGCCACCATCAAACGATACGAAGAAGCTGAATTCAGTACCAAGGAAGAGCAACTCAGGATTGATATGATCCTGTTCAATGGTATGCACCGGTCCGTTTTCCGGGAGATTGGCGCTGATTGATCTCCATGTCCTGCCCTTGTCCGTGCTCTTAAGAACATACGGCTTGAAGTCGTCACGCTTGTGATTATTGAATGTGGCATAAACAATATCAGGATTGAACTTGTCGGCCAGGATGTCACTGACATAGGTGTATTCAGGTACGCCGGGATAGGTTTTGTTCATCCGCCAGTTGGCGCCGCCATCCTCTGATACGGCTATCACGCCGTCATCGCTGCCGGTATACAGGAGGTCCTTTTGTACTTTCGATTCGGCCAGAGAGATGATGGTACCCCACAGGGAGGTTGACCGGTGCTTTGCAACGGCGTCAGTTGGCCAGTATTTATCCATTATCTTAAAATTATCCCTGTTCTCATTGCGGGTCAGGTCCGGAGATATGGCGGTCCAGTTACTTCCCCTGTCCTCGCTGCGGAAGAGGAAGTTTGCCGCCATGTAGATACGTTTGTTGTTGTGCGGGCTTATGAGTATGGGTGTGTCCCAGTTCCACCTGTAAGTCAGCTCACCCTCTCCGGGGAAAGGCTTGATACTGATTCTCTGGCCGCTCTTTCTGTCATACCGCGAGGCATTGCCATACTGTGATTCCGTATAAACGATGTTCGGATCCTCAGGGTCAATGGCTACCCAGAACCCGTCGCCTCCCTGTGTCACGAACCAGTCGTCATTGACTACACCATCGCTGGTGCTGGCTGACGGGCCCCCCATGCTGTTATTGTCCTGTGTTCCTCCGTAGATGTAATAGAAGGGATAGGAGTTGTCAACGGCAACCCTGTAGAACTGGGTGACTGGCAGGTTCGACTTGAAGATAAAGTTCTTGCCGTCATCCCATGTCTCGTAGATGCCGCCATCGCCGCCGATGTACCAGTGGCAGGTGTTGGTGGGGTCGATCCACATGGCGTGGTCATCCACATGACGTCCGTTATTGCTTACTCTTGAGAAGGTACGGCCGCCGTCAACGGTCACCTGGGTATAGGTGTCAAGGCTGAAGACCCTGTCGGCGTCCACCGGGTCACAGATGATCTTGTTGTAATACTGTCCGCTGGCATGGTATGAGTTCATCTTCTCCCATGAGGCGCCCCTGTTGACGGACCTGAAGAACCCTCCAGATTCGCCCTGTGCTTCTACTATCAGGTAAAGGATGTCAGGGTTGACGGGTGAGATGGCAATACCCATTCCGCCTATGTCGCCGCCCGGTAGTCCTTTCATGATCTTGACAAACGATGTTCCTCCGTCGGTTGATTTGTAAACGGCTGACTCCGGCCCGCCGCTGATCTTCATCCCCACATGCCTGCGGCGCTGCTCGCTGGTGCAGTAGATAACATCCGGATCACGCGGGTCAAGAACCACGTTGTTGACACCAGTATGCTCACTGATATTGAGTATCTTTTCCCATGTCTTTCCGCCGTTGGTTGACTTATAGAGTCCGCGATCACCTCCGGGACCCCAGGCAGATCCTTCGGCAGCCACATAGATTACATCGCTGTTGCGCGGATCGATGGCTATGCCGCCTATCTGACGCGACTCCTTCAGACCCATGTTCTTCCAGCTGGCACCTGCATCGTCACTGCGGTAAACACCGTCACCCCACCCGAGGGCACGCTGGTGGTTATTTTCGCCGGTGCCTGCCCATATGGTATTGTGGTTGTCAGGGTCAATAACGATGCATCCGATGGCGTAGGCACCGTATTTGTCAAAAATCGGTTCCCAGGTGGTGCCGTTGTTGATGCTCTTCCAGATGTTTCCGGATGCTATGGCTGCATAGATCTCGGAATGGTTGGAGGGATTGACTGCCAGATCGGCAATACGGCCGGAGGCCCATGCCGGTCCAACGGACCTGAATGAGATGGCGCCGAAAAATGACGATGAAACTGCCGGTTTGACCTCTGAGGCAGATGCCTTCTGGTCCCTGCTGCTTCCTTTTCTTTGTGCATAAAGGCCGCATGAGCCTGCCAGCACAGCTACGATGATCATTGTCAGGATTTTCTTCATAGGGAGGTTTTTTGGTTGATTCTTTAGTTTATGCTAAGTTAAGATAAGGAGAATTGTCAGCTTAAAATTTAACGTTATTTAATTATTTTGCTGCAGACAAATATCATGATCAATGAACAGCACCTACTTTACCCGGAGAACTATCAGAAAATATGAACCCAGAGAGATAGGAGAGGAACTTCTTGAACGGATACTGACGGCAGGCGTAAGAGGGTCTACAACAGGTAACATGCAGGTGTACAGCATCATAGTGACACGTGACCGGGCAATAAAAGAGAAGCTTGCTCCTGCCCATTTCAATCAGCCGATGGTGACCGAAGCACCTGTTGTGCTTACATTCTGTGCCGACTTCAACAGGTTCAGCAAATGGTGCAGGCAGCGTGATGCCGAACCGGGGTATGACAACTTTCTCTCGTTTATGACTGCTGCCATTGACGCCCTGATAGCCGCACAGACAATATGCAATGCCGCGGAGGAGGAGGGGCTGGGTATATGTTATCTCGGTACAGCCACCTATAATGCTGACATGATTATTGAGGTGCTTGAGCTGCCTTCACTTGTGGTACCGGTGGCTACTGTGACACTGGGATGGCCGGCACAGGTGCCGGATCAGCCAGACAGGCTGCCGCTGGAGGCGGTAGTACACCAGGAAAAATATGTCGATTTCACAGCGTCAGCAATAGATGATCTCTATCGTGCCCGGGAGGCGAGGTCCGACTCCATACAGTTCGTCGCGGAAAACGGAAAGGAGACCCTGGCACAGGTCTTCACCGACGTGCGCTACAAAAAGAGTGACAACGAGTTTTTCTCCGCAAAGTTCCTTGATGCTATCCGCCGCCAGGGCTTCACTGTCTGAACTCAAAACCCAATTCGGCAGCAATAGCCTTCAGGTCTTCCACCACAGCCGGCACAAGGCCGATTCCTGACGCCAGGTTACGCTCTTCTGCCTCCCTTTCGGGATCGCCGGGTATCAGCACCCGCTCCTGGCCCCTGGCAGGTTTCGCATTGCGAAAAGTCCTTATCCAGTGATCCATGGATTCCCTGAATTCCCTGGCCGGTCTGAAGGCATCTATTCTCATGGCGCCGAAAAAGTGACCTGTCCCCACTCCCGGCTGGTTGTCCGGTACGGGAAGATAGGCCACGCTGGGTGGCACGAAGGGACCGAAGTTGGCCCCGCTGAACAGTGCACTGAAGATGTCTATCACAGCTGACATGCAGTAACCCTTGTGGCTTCCGTGCAGGCGGTCGCCGCCGAGGGTCACCATACCGCCTCCCCGGCGCAGGATACCGGGGTCATCGGAAGGATTGCCCTCGGCGTCCTGTACATAGCCCGTGGGCACCTTCTCACCCTTTTTCTCGGATACTGCAAGCTTGCCGCGGGCAATGGGAGTGGTGGCAAAGTCAGCCACAAAGGGGGGCTCTTCCATTGCCGGCACAGCCACAGCCAGGGGGTTGGTACCAAGAAGCCGGCTTACCGAAAAGGTTGGTACCACCAGAGGGTTTGCATTGGTGACCGTTATGCCTACCATCTCATGCTCCAGTGCCATCATGGCATAATATCCTGCGATGCCGAAGTGGTTTGAGTTGCGGGCTGCCACCCAGCCTGTGCCGGTGGCTGTTGCCTTCTCTATGGCCAGACGCATTGATCTTACGCCGGCAACCATCCCGAAACAGCTGTCGCCATCAACAACGGCAGTGGATGGGGTCTCGTGAACCACCTTCACGTCAGGCGTGACATTGACACGTCCGCTCTTCCAGAGCTCATAGTATTCGCGTACTCTTATCATGCCGTGAGATGCATGGTTGCGCAACTCCGCTTTTACCAGCACGCCGGCAACGGCGGCAGCATCATCGCGGCTGCATCCAACACGCATGAAGATTTCGGTGGTGAATTCAAGAAGGTATTTGTGATTGTATATCATGTTCTACAATTCTTGAAGGTCTACGACCTTCGGGATTTATATGGATACTCTGTTTTACAATTCTTTATGCCCTACAGGCATAGGTTGTCAA
>Ga0209408_1000636_pt1 | contig 25315 bp, 32 predicted proteins | sample AD_UKC107_MetaG_FD_184422 | JGI IMG/M metagenome (GOLD analysis project Ga0209408, IMG submission 184422) | Active sludge microbial communities of municipal wastewater-treating anaerobic digesters from Hong Kong - AD_UKC107_MetaG (SPAdes)... | ecosystem: Engineered > Bioreactor > Anaerobic >... | reverse complement strand
GGAATAATAGTCATCACGTCGACAAGAGCGTTGCCGATGCCCAATATTTTCTTCATCAGGAAATTTTTGTCAAAGATATTGCTTAATTCGTTTAAAGCGGTTAATTTTGCCACGCTTTTCGGAGCAATGAATCTTCCTCAGTAGCTCAGTTGGTCAGAGCACCTGACTGTTAATCAGGGGGTCCTAGGTTCAAGTCCTAGCTGGGGAGCGAAGCAAGTCAACCACTTACACCGATTTCGGGTAAGTGGTTTTTTATTACGCGCCAGTTTTGGGCCAGTTTCTGGGGGAAATTCACGGTTTTGGAGAACGATTAAAGGCTATTAAGTGCGGCTTTATTTGTTATATATGACCTTTCTTGCATCAAATTATAGCAACTTTTTAACGACTATGATATAAAGTTACCCTAATAATCTGAGTAATCAATAAATTGAGGATTGAGAATTAGATCACTAACATACTCTAAATCAAAGAGATGGGTCTTACAGTCTGAATAACAGAATCCACTTAGTATGATTTTATTGTCAATATCGCTTATAATTTCGTTGGGTAATATAGTTCTAACACTAGGCCCTTTCCCAGTTTCATTTGAATTTAATTTAAATGTCAATATGAATTCATGTTGCTGTGCTAGATAAACTGCTTCAGTTTGATCATTCATAATGTTTGGAATCTCAATTTTAAAGAAGCTAGCATCTAGGTTGAGGTATTGTTTAAATTTGAATCGTAGATTTTGAAAATGGTTAGCTAGCTTAAAGAAAACCTTGACAAATAGATCAAGATGTTTAATTTGTCTTTGTTGATGGAAATCCCCAAATGGAAATAGGCACTGATATAAATCAAGTATGCCACTAAATCCTTTTAAGTAGTGTTGTTTTATCAATTCATTAACCTGGAAAACTGGCTTGTTGTAGCTAATCAGACTATTTGCAGTTAGGACTCTGATGAACTCTTTTATGTGATTTTCTGATTCAAATAGAATAAGTAAGTCAGATTGATTTATTGCCCTGCAAATTCCCCCATTAATATGTTGATCAAAAAGTTGAGAAGGACTTTTCAGAAGGACGGGTTCTGGTATAGAGGAGGTAACTCCACCATATTGATTTGTTGTACAGTAATTCACTTTGTATATACCGTTATCTGATTCAAACAGAATGAATAGAATCGACATCGCCCGTCTTTCTGTTGTGACTTGGTATTCGTAACTGTTTTTGCAATAAGAAACTTTTTCAATCGTATGAATAAGTTTTTTTATCTCAATCTCATCGGGAGGAGTTAGAGGCGTATCATTAATGTAGACATAATAATTGCCATCCCTGTTTTTTGATGGAGGTAGAACAATATGGTCTGAAAGCCTTAACTCAATTTGCTTGAACAAAACCCTATAGTCCTTCAGAGGGAAATAGTACAGCGTATTATTTGGAGGATATGGTATAGAACTAGGGAATGAAGTACTAGCTTTAACCCATATGTGAAATCCAGTATGACTGCCACTTTTCACAACCCAATTATAGTCAGCTGGTAGATTTAATGCAAATAAGAAGCCCTTGATAAATTCCAGGTCGTTACAGCCGTCAATGTCAATACAGATTAATTCGTTTACACCAGTTATTGCGCCAATCCCAGTGGCATTTTCCCAGTCAAAGGCTGTGATTTCATCTTTAGTTTGCCTTACCTTTCGAAAGCTTTCCCAGTCATTTAATGGGATTTTAAAACTGTCCTGGTAACTATTGTTATTCTTACTTAACCCATTAATAATTGTCAGGTTAAATCCCAAATTGTAATAATGCTCTGCAAAATCTTTCAATGTTTTTAGCCGTAGAGTTTTAATGTTAATATTCCATAGGCTTACTTTGGATTGAAGGGTAATCCACACAAGAAGTGAGATCGAAGTGCTAAGGAGTCCAATCAATAGGTTGAATGAGTGTTTCCTTTTAAATCTCGATGATAATTCAGAATCAGATTTGTTGTTCAAATAGTATTGTTTCGGTACTTCCACATAGCCGAGTCGATCCTCCAAAAAGTAGTAGTCTGTCCTTCCAAATAGGAATCCTGTAACTGAGAGAATTATCAAAGCTGAAGCAATGATTATCTGATTCTTATATTGATTTTTAAACATAATTCTACTACAATTACAATGACATGGAAAGGACTTTTTTCTTATGTAATTCAATGATTTGAGACATTTCCTCAATCATCTGCGATGCGATCATGGCCTGGTCACTAGCACTCAAGTTTCTAGCATCATGAAAATGTTTTTCATGAACAACTTCTTTTTTAAAATACTTATACCGCCATCTAATAGTCAATATACCAGTGCTATATTCGAACTGAATAATTTGATTTTGCCCGTCTTCATATAGGTTAAAATTTCTCTTATCTACTGGTATAATATCTCCTTTCCCATTGAAGGCTCTTAGATTAAGTTCATCGACAATAATTTTGAATTTGTCTGATACTGAGATACCATCTAGATCAGTGTTGTCCTTATTCAAGTCCCGCAAGAAGCTATAAACAATACGGCCTACCACGCTTATCAGTAGGCAAACTCCAGAGATAATTAACCATTTCATAGGGCTATCATAGTACTATTATTTTTTCAATTTTGGTTGTGTGTACTCTTCATTGATCTAATCAGGACAAAAGTAAGTGTGGTGCCTAGCATTATTCCAATGATATTGCCCGCATGTTTTGTACTGAACTCAACATTGCCGTTTACAATCTCAAGAATGTTTGAGATTAGGTCTATAATAAAAACAGCGATATAGCAATAGCCAACAAACCATTTTGCTTTAGGAACTACATATATACCTATGTAAGCAGCAAGCGGTCTTCCAATAAGTTGAACTGTGAGTGTAAAAATGAAAGCGCCTCCTGGATATCTAGTTTCTCCAATCAAGGAGAACAGATAAAAGAGTAAAAAGGCAAGTATTGATAAGGGGAAAAACAATATCCATCGTAAGGCAACAGGCCATGTATTAATTTCGTATAGCTTCATTTGCGTTAGGATTACCGTTCATATATATTTGATAATAAATGAGACCAATTCATTCTACTAACCATAATGGAAATTATTCTGCCAAGCACTACAATCAATCCCAATGACCACTTTCACTAAATTCCATGTTTTTCTTCAGGCATTTGGGACACACATTACCAGCTCTTTTTAGGCTATTATCTCCCCATCTTATGTATTCAGTGCGATTATCTTCTTGGCTTCTTGCATTATCTTCAATGTCATAAAACGAATATTGGTTCTTTTCATCCTTGGAATTCTCTTGGATAAGAATTGTAATCATAACTATTTCATTCTTTTCATAATCTAATACTGGACGGTGGATACAGGTATCAAAATCTGCCTTTCCTGCACCGTAATACAGCTTACGAGATCTATAACCGCATCCTCTACAGATGCCTTGAATTATTAATCCCATTTCTTAAAGGTTTACTTCTCTTAATCAGAATGTGAAGCAATATACAAGAGGTTATACTCAGACCCTTATTTAATTCGGGGCGAGTAATCTCAAATATATGGTTTTTTTCAGATTATTATTCGAATGGTACCCATCTGGTGTCTAACATAGCATTAAAAGGGTCTTTCTTGTCAGCCCTAACCCCCGATCCTACCCTGACCCTCACCAGTCCCCATCCAACTTTGAGATCTTTCTTCTGGGCTCAGATTTGAGACCTTGCCATGACCTGAGACAGGGGAGGCTGGGGATGGTTGGGAAATATGTCCCTGCGATATAATTAATTATCGTAAGGCGATTATGGTCTCAGTAATTCCTCTAGAACTTTGAAAACTTCGGTCTCAGCCTCAGAAAGACCTTCAGGTGTTTTTCTGCGATTCCAGTACCCAGTTTCTTTTTTATGGCATCTTAGTTCTTCATTAATCACAGGTCTATTCCAATACTGTATAATTGGTTGGTATTTTTCCACAAAGTCAGATTCTTCTGCGGGATCATTATGAAGATGCTCCCAATAGCAAGTATAACCAATTAACTCAAAGAACTTGATTGCAGTACCAACAATAAAGTCTGTATCCAGCTTATCATAACTGGGAGAGTTTGATGTAAATGTATTCTGTTGTAATTCACTTACCCCTCGAAAGAGAGTTCCTCTCGGTGTGAGTGATTTCCTCTGACCTGCGTTTCCAATATATATGGCAATTTGCCTCATACCGTCTTTTTCAGCAAACCAGCCGTATACACCAGATTGAGGTTGAATAGGGGAATTAGGATTCTTGAAATAAGCCATGATAGTTAATTCAATTTTATTGAGTTGGGAGACAAGATTTCGACTACAAATACATCTCCCTGATTGAAATTGCTCTTAATCCATTCTTTTAATGGCTTCCGTCCTCTGATTCTTGGTGCTCCATTCTTGTTGGCACGACGGTCAATTATCCCATCGATAATCCTATTCGGCTCTTGCCCGAGTTGAATTTTGATCAGTTCATGATCCTTTCCGAATCTATTCGAGTACTTCCGACAAACATTGAAAAATCCCTGATTAAAATATGTTGGAGAAAGGATTACTTCAAATGAGTTGCTATCAAAGTCCTGAGGGTTCTCATAATCCGTCCTTGCTTTCTTATGTTTTTCAGGGGTCGGAGGATTACCCTTATTTCCTAATTTGTTCCAAACTGGCTTAAACTTATCAATTAAGGCATCCTCTAGGCCTCCTGCAATACTTATAGTGACCCCTCCGTATTGTAATAAACCTGGATCAGTTAGGATATAAATGTCAATTGGCAAACCATCTTTCAATAGGTTTATCATTTCTTTATGCACCCTTATATTCGTCCTTTGCGTAGGGCCAGGATTCTGGTATCCCATCATTCTTCTTGTAAGCGACTGAGTTGTTTTGCCTATGTACATGACTCTGCCTTTGCTGATGAAACTATATAGTACTTTCATCTCATCCTGATGATCAGTTAAAAGGAATTTAATTCCCGAATCAGAAATAGCCCAAGTCCCAACCTTGATGAACCCAATTTCAGTCAACCTTATCATTCGATTATCAGAATTTCAATTGTATAAGTCATCTCTCTTGTGAGCAAATCTTAGAAATATTCTTGAATCTTGCTGCCATCTAGATCAGGTCTGAACTTTGTTACGAACTTTCCCACCAAATCTGTATTGATCTTGATTTTAGACCGTATTGCGTATCGCTTAATCTCCTCGCAAATGGTACTGATGTCTGCATAGGTGAAGAATTCAGTCATATCAGCAATATAATCAAACCTGATCTTGTCCTGAGGGTAAGACTGGAGATACATTTTAAATCCTTCGGCGCGGGCTTCTGCATCAGGTGGGCCGACGAAGATTTTCCTGTCAAATCTTCCAGGTCTTAATATTGCATCATCAATACTGTGAAGATAATTTGTCGCACCAATAATAATCATACCCTTGTTCTCTTCACTTTCAAGCTGACCAAGGAACTCATTTACTTCTGATTTGGCGTGATAATACACATCTGACCTCGATCTGTTTGGAACCATTGCTTCTATTTCATCCAGGAACATAACGACTGGTTTCTTGCTTCTTGCTTCCTCAAAAACTCTCTTTATCTCAATCTGTGTTCCATGAACATAGACACTAGCAATATCAGAAGTTTTAATCTTTACGAAGTTATATCCGATACGATCAGCCACTTTTTGGGCAAAGAATGTTTTGCCACATCCTGGAGGGCCATAGAACATGAAACTTTTGGGCATCGATACCTTAAACCTCTCGTACAATTCCTTCTCTACCAGGGGGTGAATTATTTCTCTTTCAATTGTAGCTTTCAGTTCATACATCCCAGCAACCCCTTGCCACGGCTGGGTTATTAGTGTGGGTTTCTTTTTCTTGGGAAGATTGAAAATCCTCTCCTTCAACCTTTCTCTACGGATGTAATTGTAGTTTTGATCAGGGTAAAGCTCAATGTCCAGGCACACCCAAGCCATGGCTTCACGATACATTCCCCAGTCCATCAATGTCTGGATTCTGAAATCACCGACATATCGCAAATATTCTTCATCGAACTCGGCAAAAAGGGGATTATTTAAAGCTGTAATCTGGCTCAGGGTAAATAGGACACCCTTCCTGTCCTTTTTAAGCATAAGAGCATCGATCTTATTGGGTAGGCTCCAGTGATTCATGTTTGTTGGCGGGTAATTATAAAACCTTTATCATTTTTTCTTGAGAGACTCTATGTACTCATTATTAGGTAAAATAGCTTTTAGATAGTTGATTGTCGAACTATCCAAGTAAACCCCCATCAGCTTCAACTCCCTTATCGAATCATAGTAAATTGATAGGTCAATTAAAGCTTGATTATTTTCAATGCTAAAAAACTCATTTGAAATGCTGTCATGAGCAGCACTGTCAATAACTGATAAATAATCAAGAAACTCGAATGGACTCTTTTTTGCTAGTCTGGAGGTATTTACCCTGCTTGTCCTAAACCCATAATATTTTTTGAATTTGATCTCAGCTTGATAAAGTCTTCGCTCATATGATGTATTGTAATCCATATAGAGGTCTTTGAGAAGGCTTTTATATTTGTCTGGGTTGCTAACTGTATCAGGAACATTCTCGATTTTTTCAATGAACCATTCAGTAACCTTTTCATATTCAACTTTAATTGGGGTAATAATCTGGTAGTACTCAGGGTATCTCTTTTCGTCAATTTTATGGTATACACCAATTATTAGTTTTCTTCCTTCAATAATCAGCAGGACCAATAGAATCATAATCAGAAGACCTTTTATGCCATTGGGGACTTTGGCCATCTTTGTAAATAGATTATTCTTCTCTATATTCATTGAGTGATGATCTACTTTCGATATTTCAAGCCACTGGTTATTAAAGATAGAATTTCTTTTCGAAGGATGTTACTCTAGACACTATGCTTCTCAATCAGGCAACTTGTACTTATGAGACTGAGCAAATGATTTTCCCATACTTAATTGCAGGTTCTCTAGATTCTTAAACAGACTGGACACTAGCTATGATTTAGTGTTATCGATCTCAGGTTGGAGGATCTTAATTAAAACCTCCATTTTATCCACCGCCCAGGTTTTCATTTCTTCAGTTATCTCACCTGAGGGATACTCCATATATAGTCTAGCCCACTTCTGTCCCCAGACCTCCTGAATGATAAGTTTTTCAGATGTTTTACTCTCGATGGCATCTTTGAGTTTACCCAATCTTGAAATAATGTCCCTGTTACCCTTTTCATTACCACTTTCAGCGTGCAATTCAACCCCGAAACTACTTCTCGGTCTTCCATGAAAAGTCCATTCAAAATGTAATCCACTTTTGCCAGTAAGGATCTGGTAATAACCCATGGGTTGCGGTTCTTTAAGCGTGCTTGAAATCCGTGAGCTTAATCTTCTTGTGATGTCATTGAAGAAGTTCAAATATTCCTCTCTAGCAACCGTCATTTTCCCCTCCTGACCCTCCTTTTGTTCAGTTCTGATGATATAATCTTCAGCCTCAGGGATTGGGATAATTGCATTTACCTCAATTACGATCTTTTCATTGGACAACTGGTAAGGAGTTAATTTGATACACTTGATATCAAGCCCATATTTGCGAAGCCACATCACCGACGCAGTTACCTCCTGCCTGAATTCCTTTGATACCAGGATAATTCTCGGACTATCATTTATCTCTTCGAAATCAATATCGGTAATGAACTCCAGTATCCGTTTTCTTGCATCCTCTTTTGAGACAAAGTGATTGTTCCGATCACAGTAATTCTTATAGATCGAGGTTAGGCCATCCAGAGTAAGAGTAGAACAGTAGGCAGCGTATTTAAGAGCCTGCAGATCAACATTCTTACCACTGTCATCCCGTTTTAGTTCGATAACAACCACATTCCCCTCCCTGTCCAGAGCCAACAGGTCTAACCGCTCCTTGGTCTTGTCGAACTTATCGTACTCATTAGTAATAATCAATAACTCTTCACCAAGCAGATCTGGATTTTTCTCAATCCACTTCTCAAGGTGTTGCCTCTCCAGGATAACATGGCTCTTGAAATCGGTCTTTTCACAAACCTCGATCTCGTTTGTGGATTTATTAAAGCTTACAATCATTTGTAAAAATTTAATTCGAGGATTTTAAAACAGTGGGCTACATGACCTTATAGTTTGCATGTCTAGTCCTTAATCATGGTTTGTGAGTATTCAACATCATAAACCGTGTCCTTGTGTTGGTCTCCACTGAACCGATTCTGCTGATGTGTCACCAACGCCTGATGTCCGCCAACAGGTTTCCATCCTTCTTTTATTAACTCATTGACCTTTGCCGACAGATGTTCGGCCGAACTGGAAGTTACTATCTTGTAATTCATTGCAGTATGATTTACCTGAGGTATTAAAGTTAAGAAAGTTTGTCTGGTTGGTGAAGTCCTTCCTCAATATTTGCTCCGTTCACCCGTATATTCTTCGACAGGTCTCAATGTTTCCATCATGACATGGCTATCGACCTGGTTACTTAAGATATCCAGGATTTCATCCAAGGTCATTGTAGTTTTAAATTCAAATTCAACATCTGGTAACTTTCCCACTTGGAGAATTTTCATTTCCCACATATTCGTTGGCATTCTATGGATGAATAGAAGAACATCATCTAGACATTCAGCTCGCACTTTGAAGTGCTTAATATCCTTTGAATAACCTTCCTTCTCCATTTTATGAGCCATTTTAAAATCGGACATAATCCTATAAATTAAGTTATTGGTTGTCTATCAGTTCTTTAATCTCATTCTGCAATCTTTCAAGATTCACATTTAAGGCCAGAACGGTATTGGAAAGTGTATCCACAATGTAAAATCTGCCAGTGTTTTGACACATTCCCAAACTTCTCGACTTGCATAATCTCTGATAATAGTTATGTCTGTCATAGTACCTGTTTATTTCCTGGTACATTCTTTTTTCCTCTTTCGTCATCGGAGGATTGTAATCTCTTGTTTTCATATTTTCTTTTTTAAAATTGGGGCGCAATCATAAGCGCATTTTTTGAATGGGCCAAATATTTTCGTAGATTTATTTAGCTGGGCCCTAGCATTTTAACATATAAAGACAAAAACATTTTATTCTGAAACAGATAATTATTTTGTGCAGCAAAATATTACAAAATGGCTTGTTAATCTCCATCCATGTCCATTCAACCTGTGCAGATTTCAGTTGAGGTAATGGTAATCCCTTTATGCAAGGCCAGAACGATTATTGTTTATGGATAGGGGTCAACATAGCCAATGAGGTTTCAGTGTCACCAGTGCAAAATTTGAGTGGTCTGGAGTGAAAATTACTTCCGTTTTGCTTATTCAACTCAATTCGTCGTACTGGCCCATAAAATCTGGCTTTGACAATGTTTGGCAATCTCTAAAACTGGCTTTACATTGGCCCCAGAATGAAAACACTCGTTATCCATCCCGAAGATCCCACGACAGAATTCCTTACACGGATTTATGCCAACCTTGAAGACACAACAGTCATCCAAGGTGGGATATCCAAGTCTGAAGTCCATGGCCTTATTGAATCTCATGAACGGATAATCATGCTCGGTCATGGTGCCCCGTTCGGCCTGATGAATCCAGGACAATTTCGAAATTCAGGTCTGTTCATTGTTGATGGTTCAATGGTGGACTCACTTTTACGAAAATCAAGCTGCATCTATATCTGGTGCTACGCTGACCAATTCCTTGAAACTTATGGACTTTCAGGATTATGCAGCGGGATGTTCATTAGTGAAATAAGGGAGGCTTATATGGAAGGGTTCTACAAGATTGGGCGTGGGATGATAGACCAATCCAACGAAAAGTTCGCATCGATACTTTCAAAGTATATCAACCAACCATTGGATATCCTTTACCAGTCATTATTGCTTGAATATGAGGTGGTGGCAAGGTCAAATCCTATTGCCAAATTTAATTTTAAACGATTACAATTTCTAACCAATGGCACCAATGGAAACCTCACAAAAATCGCCGTATAACAAAATTTCCTCTGAAGTTAAAGCGGAATGTAACATTGGGTATGGTGTTCGTTAACACCAACCTTGGTTAATCTGGTTGGTCCTGGGACATCCAGTTCACAAGCCGTAATACACAACAGGATAATTGAGATCTCTTGTAGAATCGAAAACAAACCCCGTCCAGCGAAGTGATCGAATGACAGTCATTTGATATTATTCCACTTCGTTTCTTGCCAGTTACGGATTATGCCCTCAGTATTACAACTTGGGCAATGCCAGTGAATTTCTTTGAGGTTTGGGGTTAAGGTAGTATTGATAATTCCATTACATCCCTTATTGAAGCACCACAAGGCAGTCGGAGATAGTACTGTATTCTTCCTCTCCGTTGTTAGATCAACAACCATAGCGAGGAAACCCGCCATTTCACGGGCTTCTGTAGGCATTTCTTTTGGGATGTTACCCGTTTCGTCCAAGAAATGGGTCAGATCTGAGATATACATGTTGTTTCAATAGGGATTGGAGTCGGAATTACCTTCACCAAAGGTCAGGAAAGTACTAGTACCAGTTGCAACTGGAACTGTTTTATCCCGCATTAATCCAAGGTAATCGTGAGAAAAGGGTTCTTCCCAGTGAGGCTCTGGAGAATGGAATGGAATTTCGGTTACTCTAATCACTCGTTCTTGACTCTGAAGGAGTGAGATTGTTAAACCAGCCGATAACATCGGGATGATATATTTCCCTACCTTCTTGGTACTGCTCTTTTTCATTGATTATCAATTTTACAGTCCAAAGGTACCTAGTAAAATCAACATGTTGAAAATTGATTTATGAAGGAATAAAATTCAATTGAGGTAGAAAAGATTAGCATCCAGTGACACACAGTCCCACCGATTTATTTCTTGAACTTTCCAGTAATCGGTATCACTCATCCTATAAGATTTTATTCCTATCATCTTATTGACAGCAAAGTTAGAAAGCCAGATTTCATCTTCAGATGGTGATGAATAGAATTTCCATCCTTTCTCAGTGAAATAGTTGATAGCGAATGTTGTTGGATACATCATGAAATTAAACAAATCAAAAAGTCCTGATAGATACAACATCGAATCGTCCTCATACTCTTCAATCCACCCGTCTGGACGACTTATTCTGATATCTAGTTCTTTCGTCATAATGTAAATAGTTATTGTCAAACAACAAGTTACTTTTCACATCAAGATCAATATGGAAGTCTTTTTTAACATTTTTGGCAGACTGCCCACATCGTTTTACCACCGTGGCGTTAACTCGGTTGGTACCCTTACAAGGGTTCATGATGTTGTCTGGCAAAAATAGGCAGAAAATCCGAATGGTTTACAGTGAAGATGCAATATCTTCAATGGTTACTAGTCCTAATAGTCGTTCTGATTTCTTGCCAGTTTCAGTTATGAATAGTAAATCAAGGTTCCTTTTGTGTGTATTGATATGTGTAATAAAATGATCATATGCATCATAGATAGAGGCAGTTCGGGAAATAAATCGATAGTTATTTTGAAACTCAATAGAAGATATTAAGTCCTTAACTCTTATTTTTTCAACTATTATCGTTCCTTTCTCCTCCAACTGGGTGGATAACCATCTAGAAATGGTATTCGTATTGATGAGTTCTATAACGATCTGTTCATTATTAAATACTGGGAATTGTGAGATTGATTTAATCTTCATCTCAGAAAGAATGTTATTTATATAATCATCTTCAAATGCTCCAAGGATTTCCGATTGAAATGTGGGTATAACCCTCTTGGGATTTGTTATTTTTTCATACAAATCCTTTATCCTTCGGACAGTTTCATCATGAGGTTCAGCAATTACTTTATTCCCGATCTTTGGATTATGGACAATCGCATTTCTTAATTCCCCCAATGACAACAAATCATCTTTGTACCGTTTAACGGTCTTATTTGAGGATAATTTAATTTTTTGTGTGAAAGACACCTCTGGCCCATGTCCGTTATCCTTTCTTAGAAAGTTGTCAATTAAATTATAGTGGTTAAGAAAATCGTCAGAATTCATCAAATATCATAATATTTAGTCATTCTCAATTACATAAGTTATTCTCATGGCAGCTTTTGGCTGAAGTAAAATCAGTTTGATTCTACTTTGAATAACCATTCAGTTTTTACTACCTGAATTGGAGGAATAGTCAACTGGATATTATAGGGTACAACCTTAACTCGACCACCATCAGGCTCCTCAATCAGAAGATAAACATACTCTTTCCCACTATCTTCATAATCAGGAAGGAACATTACCAAATCACCTTTATGAAACTCATTCATATTTTAATTCCTATCTCTGGTTACTCTGAATAAAGTTGACAAAACTGCCAAGAGTCATTATTTGCGGACGGTATTGTTCTGGGTAACTTTTTATGTACACACTCGGTACGACAAGCTGGACATTATACTTCATCATTTCCTTTAACTGGTTTGGTGAGATTCCCTGTTGAAGTGTGAATAGATGCTTGGTTTTTATCCTGTCTGCCTCATTGAGGACTTGGCGCCATCTATCTTTACAAGTGGTCTTTGCAGCGAGAACATTGAGCTTACCACTGTCAAATCGAGGATTTAAGTATGCCTCCCGACTTGGAAAGATAAAATCTGGCTTCTTTCTGTCCTCAGTAACAACCTGACATTCATAAGTGATTTTAAATTGGTTAAATATTTCACCAAGATGATTTTCCAATGATTTTCCAGCCCTACTTTTTCGTCGATTTAATATTGTATTTGCAGTTTCTACTAATTCGCCAACAGATGAAAAAGGAGTCTTAATTCTGTCTTTATATCTGTCATTCTCGATCGTTTTAAAAAGCTGGAACTCGGCATTCAACCATTGTAATAATCTAATATCAGGGGATTTAATAATCTTAGCAAGGTTGATCTTAAAAGATTGATTAAAACAATGTCTGGCATTGTCTGAAAGGTCTCGTGCGGGAGGGAAATCAACACGAAGTGATTTTAAATACTCTGTGAAACAAAGGAACATTTTATCTTCAGAGGGAAGATCTGCTCCCTTTGGGATGATTTTATTTGTATCGTTAACAGTTAAATTCAGAGAAGCAAGTAATTCCTCTATTTCATCATCTTTCTGAAATACAAAAGCCTCAAAGAAATCTGATGATCTTTTGCAGATAACTAAAAGGTCACCTACATTGTTGTGAGACAAAAACGGGAACCCCCTTCCAAAATTCGTCAATCGATATTCATTTCTCGTGCGGACGCCATAATAAATGAATCTGCTGTGTGTTTCAAAGTCGTCTTGCCACTTAATGGTGACCCATTTTTCAGAGTTTTGTCCTTTTGTACCTGGACTATCGAAAATCAGAGGCCAAGCCTCCTTGTGAATGTGATACCCTTTTTGGTGACCTCCAGTGAGACCAGTATCATTGGCTGTAATGAACTTAGAAAAGGCTATTTCAGACTCTTGAACTGTCTGTATGGCGCATTGGAGAATACTGCTTTTCATATATGAGAAGTTCAGAGACTAATTGCCTACCAACATATTTCATAAGTGGCACCACCACTGAATTACCAAACTGCCTGTATGCCTGATTATCCGAAACAGGAATAACAAAAGTATCTGGATACCCCTGTAATCTTGCACATTCTCTTGGAGTTAATCGCCTTGGGTTCTTGTTTTTCTGAGGGATCAGAATTTCAGCTCCGTCCTTATAGTACCTTGCGCTTAATGTTCTTGAAATGCCATTTAAATCAGTCATTCCATAGCCGAACCCATTACCCTTTGCCTTATGTTTCTCTGCATATCTGATAAGGTATTCCCATAAATGATCAGTCAGAGTGTATTTGTTATCAGCTTTCTTCTCAAGTATATCAACTATTCTATGATCAGCTATAGGCATATCAGGGAACTCGAACTTTTCTTTTCCTTTGAAAAAATCATTGGAAAAGCCAATAATTACGATTCGTTCCCTGTGTTGAGGCACAAAATGTTTGCCATCCAATACTTTTGTATAAATGGTATAATTAAGCTCCTTTAAGGTATTGGAAATTACCATGAATGTTCTCCCTGAATCATGCGAAACGAGATTCTTAACATTTTCAAGGAAAAAAGTCTTAGGCTTCTTTTCCTCTATTATCCTGGCTATATCAAAGAATAAAGTCCCCTGTGTTTCATCTTTAAATCCATGATTTTTACCCAGCGCATTCTTTTTTGATACCCCAGCAATTGAAAACGGCTGACAGGGAAAACCAGCAATAAGAATATCATGGTCAGGGATTTCCTTCTCGTCAATTTTTGTTATATCTCCAAAGGGAACCTCTCCAAAATTAGCCTCGTAAGTCTTTTGGGCAAAGTAATTGTATTCACTCGAAAAGACACATTTACCTCCCAATTCCTGAAATGCAAGTCTAAATCCTCCAATGCCAGCGAAAAGGTCAATAAATGTAAACTTGGGATGTTCAACTGGCGGAAAAGGAATGTCCCAATCAATTGGAAGCTTGACTTGGAAATATGGCTCATCAAGAGGATCAGCATTAATCTGTATTGTATGTAAGTACCTTAATGCCTCCTTCTCAAACAAAGTAGAGCTTCCGTTTAGACACGCCTGCAAAAAATGGGTCAGATGCGCCAGTTCATTTAACTCAGGTTTATTAACATTAATGTTCAGTTTCTTCCGTATTTCGGAGTACTTAAGCATGCTTCCGTTCGTTGATTACATCAGTTATTTGATAAATACAAAGGTTTACATTTTTACGGATTTCCCTGCTCCAGAATCGTAAAACTTTCCAGCCATTATTAACAAGGTATTCGTTAACTGTCTGGTCCCTTAATTGGTTGGCTTCAATCTTTTTCCACCAAAAATCTCTATTTGTTTTAATCCTATATTTTTCCGTATTCCAGTCCTTTCCGTGAAAGTATTCGCTATCCACAAAGATCGCCACCTTATATTTTTTTATTGTTAAATCTGGACATCCGAAAACTGATTTATCATTCTTCCTATACCTAATACCCTGAGCCCAAAGAGTTTTTGCCAGGAGTAATTCCATCTTTGTGTTCTTACTCTTGATGGCCTTCATATTTTTTGACCGTTGTTCTTTTGTCAAGACATCCATGGTGATAAAATTAAGTTATAAATACGGTAAATTCAAGTATTCTATGTTATCAACCCGAGTATAATGCGTTATCTATATGTTAATATATGGGCGAATATGTGAGATTACATATAACTGATGATATATTCAGAAAATTGCTTGCAAATGGTTTTAATTTTTGCTATAATTGGATTCGCCAAATAGATTAATAATATTATGACTACTAAGACCAAAAGAGAGCGATTCGTTGAAGTCGGCGGAAACAGGGTGCAGATGGTGATCGACAAAATAGACAATCTCTCAAAATGTGCTAACAAGAGAAATTATGACTTCACCCAACAAGATATTGACAAGATGTTTAAAGCAATCAGCGATAAACTTAAAATTACAAAATCAAAATTTGAGGGCGAACTAAACCTGACTAATAAAGAAAAGAGAGTATTCAAATTTTAAACCACATTGCAATGCCTGAATGGAAGTTCCGAGAAATGCAAAAGTCTGAGATCGCAGTTGATCCAGTACAAACTCAGTTTTACAACTAATATTGTAGGTGGCCTTTCATCTGCTCTTGTTAGGGAGTCACTTCAAAACTCACTTGACGCCCGATTACCATCTGTCGACAACAATCCTGTATTTGTTGAATATAGAATCGTAGAAATAGAAGTTGACGAATTTGTTATTGGACTTTTCAACGGATTGATCGACCATCTTGATTCAAAGAAAAGCGGAATCAATCCTGAAAATATCCCTGATTTCCGATCCAAAATTAAGGTGCTACTGGTTGAAGATTACAATACTCTCGGACTACCAGGGAGTCTTCTTGAAAATAGAGATCCAGAGGATGATGATGACAATCCTCATAATTTCTATTGGTTTTGGAGGAGGGTTGGTAAATCTGGTAAAAGAAATGATGAAATAGGCAGGTGGGGGTTGGGTAAAACCGTATTTCCAGCTTCATCAAAGATCAATACTTTTTGGGGACTTACAGTGCGGAATGATGATGGTAACAAATACTTAATGGGATCGTCTATCTTAAAAATACATCACCTTGATGGAGAAGAATTGAGGATATCTCCATATGGATTTTTTGGAAATTACACTGATACAGAGGATCCTTATTTTGTCTTACCTGCTAATGAAGAAAACGACAATAATTTCATTGAAACATTTGAGGAAAAATTTGGAATTCAAAGAAAATCAGAAACAACAGGTGAAAATTTATACGGATTTACAGTTATAATACCTTTTATATGGGAAGAAATAACCGCAAGTGATTTGACAATAGCTGTGATTGAACAGTTTTATTATCCAATTCTTACTGGGAATCTTATTATCAAAATAGAGGATTACAGAACGGAAACTGTAATAGACATTAATCAGGATAACTTAGACCAAATCAACCAAATCCTTCCATTTGATCAGATGGAAGATTTTAGGGCCGAAGAGGTGGAAAAGCTGCTCTCATTATCAAAATGGGCTATTAGTCAAACTGACGAGGATTTAATAATTCTTAATGAGCCAAATATTAACTCTGATCCTATGTGGAGAATGGAGTGGTACCTCGACGATATATTAAGGAATAAAATCAAAACCAGAGCATCAAACTTCTTTACAGGAGAACGAATTTCATTCAAAATCCCAGTCAAAGTACATAAAAGGAATAGCGAACCAGAATTCTCATATTTCAAGGTATTTCTTGAGTATGACCGAACTTTAAGTCGCGGAGAAAATTATTTCATAAGGGATGGTATAACGATTTCCTCCGTAAGGCCACTGATTAAGAAGGGATTAAGAGTTCTGGTAATAATTGAGAAGAATGATTTAGCAGCATTACTGGGTGATTCTGAAAATCCTGCTCATACTGAATGGCAGAAGGATACTAAATCATTACAAGAAAAATATACCGACCCCGAAAAAACAATAAGTTTTGTTATTCGCAGCTTATCGGCTCTGTATTCTTTAATAATCCAGCCTAAAAGTGGATTGGATTATGATGCTTTACAAGATGTGTTCTTTCTTGAAAATGAAGAAGAAGAGAATGTATCACATCCCCAGTTTGAGGGTGGAAACCAAGATGTTACAACGAGACCACATATTGATTTTGAAGAACCCCGTAACCCGAGAAGGTACTTTTTAACAAAAATCAGAGGGGGATTTAAAATAATTGGTAATGAGCAAGTGGATACGCTGGGGTTAAATCTTACTATCCGACTTGCATATGTGATTTCCAGAGGGAATCCACTCAAAAAATATAATTCCTTTGATTTTGATTTATCCTCTGATCAGTTCTTGGTTGAAAGTGGAGGCTTGAATATAGACAGATGTTCTGATAACATAATTGAATTTACTTCGACTGTCTCGAATAATCTTTTTCTCAAAGTAACTGGCTTTGATGAAGCACGAGATCTGTACATCAAAATTAAATAAGCCATGATAAGAAGACTCAATTATACTGGAAGAAAATTAATTCCGCATGATCGTCTACTAATCAATGTAAGAAAAATTGATGGTAAAAGAGCGTTTAATGCTGAAATGGAATTGGAAGGTCTGGGATTCCCTGCTGAATCAAGAATCTACATTGAGCCATACTACAAGTCATCCTATATGCGGTTTGATTTTGGCACAATCGACAATTTCTCTCCACCCCTTATTACATATTTGTCAGAGATTCCTGACACTGATCAGGTATTATTCAAGGTCAAAGTGGTAGGTGTCAATGGCTCAAGTGGAAAATTATTGGGTCTTGCAGAGAAAGTCATTCCTAAAAGCGAAGAAACAGAAACAATAGGCAGAACCCCATTATTACCAGTTGACTTTTCCAAGGATTTGGGACACCAAATATTTCAGATTTTCTTCGATGAGGAAGGGAATAGGGTTATTCTTGAAATTAATTCCAAGATAGAAAATGGTCCAGAATTCATCAGAAGCAATGAGTTTAAATCTTTGGTTTTACCAGCTGTGGTGAGACTCATAGCGGAAAGACTCAAAAATCATGATTATGACCCAGATTCAAACAGGTGGGAGGATATGTGGCTTAAGTTTTTCTACACAAGAATAAATATTGACGAAAAACCCGTGTATGATGGATATAACCAAGATATGATTGACGACTGGTTGGAAAGTATGGTTAACACTTTTTGCAGAAAATTCGAGGTATTTCAAAACTTCCTTAAAATCAATTTTAATTAATATGAAACTTCATTTTTTTACTAAAGATGGTTTAACGGAATTTAGCCAAAACTTACTCTTAATTAAATCTGGATTAACCATGGATTTGGATAAAGATCAGCTATTCTCCAACATCAATGTAAGAAAACATCGAGTTGATATTGATCTGCCAGAATTTAACCCATCGACATCTAAGTATGATTTTATTGTTTCGTTAACAACCATACTTGAACCCATAGAATTAAGAAAAGAATTTTATAATTCTAACCTGTGGTCATGGCTTTCAGCTTATTATTTTGACCTAGTCTGTCCACCTGAAGGTGATCGCAGATATCCTAAAGCAGAAGAAAGACACATATTATCGCCCGAAAACTGGCGACGATACTATAGACACCTCATCGCTGCACCTGTAAGGTTGTTTACGGAACTTGGTGAATTAGCTGTTGGGTATCTGGATGGAGATATTAATGTCCACGGTGAGTATTTTGAACAGTTAGCCTCAGCTCAGGATATCGCCACATCGCCAGGTATCATCGAGGCTGCAAATATCCTATTCTGGGATTATGAAAGGGGGGCATTTAAATATGGATCCAGAGGTAAAGACAGACCAGGGACCATCAGACGATTCGCCAGAGATATCATACCTCAATTTCAAATGACATTTGATCTTAATTCAATGAGTGGGCCAGAAATTATACGACTCCTACCTCCAGAATTTAATAGGTGGTTAGAGAATTAATTGATTTTATGCCATGAATGTGCCAGTTGCATTAATGTTTCAGCCTGCCTAAATAAATGTTCAAAAAGAACGCTATAGTGAAGTCCGTTTAATTATCACTTCCTTTTTCTTTCTTTAATAATTACATTTGCTGGACAAGCTGAACCAGTGGAGAAATGAGCAATAATAAATCAGTAGTAGTCAAATGCACTATCGAGCCCTACCCCAGACCTATGCCCGAAGGAATGCTCGACCCAATGCCCCAAGTAATAGTCCAATTCGACGATGGCAGTAAAAAAACCATATTCGAATTTTACCCCGATGAACTCTCATTTATAGAGGATGAGTTTATTGGTCTCACTGAAGAGCAAGCTCGAAAACTGAAGGTTGAGAAGGACATAAAGTACCTCCAATCATAACCCTCGATCTGAAGTTTATTTGACAGTAGGTTAATCTGAAATTCCAGCATTTTTTGCCAAAAATTTTTAATTGACAAATCCACTAAGTCAGATTTTTCAACATTTCTGGGCAAAATTTTTCTTTGAGATACTGTTCTTGGGTCTAACTAACAGAAAGTCAGTATATTAATAAGGGATACCCTAGGGAAGCCCACCGTAGCAGCCTCCCCTGGGACGGGGGGGAGCGGAGTTCAAGTATGTGATAAAGTCAATCTGCATATTCTTACCTGTCAACCTTCTCAATATGTTGTGTTGCAGATTGACATTCCCAAGGCAAATGACTCAGTTGCGCAACCCAGATCGCAAATCTGGAGATCTCAAATTACAACTGAAAAAAGGAGGCGATACTCTTGAAATTATCTCGCTGCATTTCCTCGATGTGAGGATGGAAGTACCGCCTCCAAGTCAACTGTCTGTTGAAAAAATACTCTCAAGTATCTAATATTCATTTGATTATACTCAAATGAAATATTTTCTATTAACCTACTTTTGAATCGAACAGCAGAAAACAATACTAATTTACACTGAATTCATTGACTAATAATCAAACTAAGATGAAAAAGATTACACTCACCCGTAATGAACTCTACGAAATGGTCAAGGAGGAACCTTTGACCTCTATATCAGAGAAACTTAAAGTAAATTATGAAGACCTACGGAAGATTTACCATAACATGGAAATTCCTATCCCTTCTGGCGGATATTGGTCGAAACTCAGGTGGGGTATTACAACAGAGATCATTCCACTTCCGTTGGACTATTCAGGTGAAAATCAGGTCGAGTTATTTCAAAAAGAACAAGGAGATCCTGACATCTTTAAAGACCCTGTTATTTCTTCCAACCAATGTATCACACATCCTCAATTTCAAGTGCCAGAAAGGTTAACAAATCCTGATCAACTCACTTTGGATGCTAAGGACTACTATGAAGCAAACAAAGGACGACCATGGGCGGGCAGTGTAAGGCTTCTCCAAGGAGTAAAGGTTCTGAGTATCGATGTACAATATTCTAACTTAAGTAGAGCCCTGAGAATCTTTGACACGGTTATTAAAGTCCTGAAATCCAGAGGACATTCTATTTCATTTGGCTGGAAGGGTACAGAAGCCGTGATCTATGGTCAGGAGGTTGGAATGAGGCTACGGGAGATCCATAAGGTTTCAGATAAACCAAGGGAGAGATATGGTTCAAGGGAACTCGAATCGACAGGAAGGTTTACATTTCAAATCGGCAATTATGAGCTCAAAACTGTTAGTGATGGGAGAAAATTAATCGAAGAAAAAATAGATTCCATTATAGAAAAACTGGAAGCCGAGGGAAAGAAATGGTATGATTGGCATGTGGAGGCAGAAATCCAAGAAAAGGAACGGCAGGAACAACTAAGTATAGAAAAAGAGGCCAGAGCACGAAAGGAAAAGGAATTGTTGGATTTCAAATCTTTGTACAAACTCGCCAATCGGCTACATCAGGCCAACATTATGAGGAATTACCTATTTCAGGTTGAATCTCACACATACAAAAAGGGGCTGGACACGGAAGAATTCGCAAAGTGGGTGGATTGGGCTAGACATAAAATTGACTGGTTTGATCCGTTAATCAATGGTGTGGACGATATATTCACCGAGAAGGATAAGAAAGATATATTTCAGGAATTGATACAACAGCCGACCTCTACACAATAGAGTCGGAGGCTTTCATGATCTCAAGCTGCAATAAACAAAAAATCGGCCGATTCTTTATGGGTCAAAATTCAAGGGTGAATGATTTCATCTGTCTGTTATCCAATGCCAGTTATTCAAAAACTCAGAGTAATCAGATTCTGAGTTATCTACCATTCTCCCGTTCACACCTTGGCTCAAATAAAACCATTCTCCTTCAGGGGATATATTTGTTGTGTCGTAGGTATGTCCATTTTCAAAAAGCCATATTGTCATCACCACCCTTTTATGATAGACACTACTGGGATTCGTCTTAACTCGCCTTCTCAGGAACTCTTGTAACGGAACAAGGATGAATTCAACTCGGTTTTTGAGGGTATTTTTGAAAGCAAGACCAAGGATGTCAGGATCAAGGCCAGATGATGAAAGGTTAAATTTGAACCTTCCGACTGCCTGAACATCATTGCCATTATTACTGCAATGGATTTGTTTATTTATGGGTAATGAGTTTATCAATCGGACAGTAATCGCATTTGCCCCGACCTGTTTGTTTAAAATTGTATATAAGGCATCATTATGAACACCGTAACTCAATCCCAATTCGGTTAACTTCTTCTCAAAGTCATTCTGCAGGGGACTCATTTATTCAAGGAAGATTACTTGACAATAAGCTGAGGGGAAGAGCCAAATCACCGATGAGCAATTTTGTATATTCGTGATGACCTCTTGTATTTTTTAATAAATTTCTCACCATCAGGAGTATATTCTTGTATCTCAAGATTAATATTGAATCTTTTAATCGCCTCGTCGAGTAGGGCGGTTGCAATACCTTTCCTTCTTCTGTCAGGTCGGATTTGAATATTAACACTTCCCGCCTTCTGGTATGGTGGTATCTCGCATGGGTAGTGATTTAAAATTCCATGCAGTTTATTGTCATACCCATAATAGAGCAGACAATCTACCCAAGTGTTATCCTCAAATTCCCCCTTGAAGTAAGTAATACCCGTTCCATTTTTGGGGTACTGTCTGGCCTGGCTTTCCCATAGAAATGCAATACTATTAATTGGTATCACCTTGTTCATTGTCTTTTCCATATTACAGTTGATTTGATTATTTGTCTTTCTATTTCCACAACCAATGCTTGATCTAGATCTCATAAACTCAGGTTATCATAGATGTCAAGAATTTCCTTCTCTCGCAGCCCCAAGTAGCGTCTCGTCGTTGAAGGACTACTATGGCTGAAAAGTTCCATTAACAGTATGACAGCTTCGTTGGAATAGTTATTCAATCTCAGTACTCTGTTTCCTAATGTTTTACGAAACAGGTGAGATGAAATATTACCTTCAATCGGAACATCGTACTTCTTGAAGATTTCCTTTAAGCGGACATTCGCATAAGATTGATCGATGGGTTTTACGGAGAACCTGTTGAGGAATATGTATTGGGAGCTGTCTTTTACCCCCATTTTACCTTTGACCCGCTCAACTATTGCTCGGAGGTCTGGGTTAATTTTAATTCGACGAACCTTCTTTGTCTTTCTCTCTTGAACAGTCAAGATTTCTGAACCTTCGAATTGGCTGAATCTTAATTGTAATAAGTCACCAATCCTCAAACCTGTGAAGCAGCCAATTGAAATCAAAAGACAAAATTTGAATTCATTGTCTCGTTCGAGTTTTGCGACAAGTGAACGGAAGTCATTCCAGTCCATTGCCGATGTCGTTGTTCTTTGACCCTGTAAGCTCATGATCTATGGTTTTAAAAATGGGCCGCAATGATACAGCTTTATCTTATACTTGCCGCATGGTTTAATGAAAATATAAGCTGAAATTCAGCATTTTACACCCTGAAAGGCATAAGGCTTTGTGGCCCAATCAAAACCAGAATTTTGGGAACTCCGACTTCTGTACAAAGTATAAGTTAGAGCATAAGTTCACCAACTTTTATTGTAGTTTGAGTTTTAAGATCTAGGGATAATGATTCCTGTTGATATGCCAAGATTGGATTCTATGCTTGGAAATTATTAGAGGGCTGGTGCATCTCTAGCTGAACTTAATAAATTTGCGGCCCTTTTTAATAAATGTGTATGGATTTATCGGCCGAAGTACCATTACCAATTATCCTTGGATTGTTTTTCTATTTGTTGATAGACATTGTTTCCGACATTCTTTCCCTCCTCAGGGAAAAGGAATGGATTACAAATGTTGGTTACAGAGAGTTGATCCAGGAGACAATCTGGTTCACGAATGACATATTATACGAGAAGAAGATTCGCCAATTTCCATCATTCGCCATCTCATATTACAGGCACAGAAGATTTCTTGGTGTCTATGATAACCACAAAATCATCATCTATGTGAAGAATGCGACGGACGCTGCTTCAATTGTTGGGATAACCTTGCATGAAGTCAATCACTACATTCAGCATCAGACAAATATGAAGGAATACTCCAAATATGAATACTATTCATTGAAATTCGGATATGACCAAAATCCACTAGAGAAGGAGAGTCGTGAATTTGCCGACAAATGGACGGAGCCATGTCTGAAACATCTTCTCACCAGGAATGTGGTTAAACTAAGATGACCATGGGAGACAAATCCCATAAATCTGGCCGTGTGATTCTTTCTGTCTTGGCCCAGGGCTGATCGCTCATGGTATTTCGAGAACTCAAACTGCAAGACAAGGCCTGGTTGTTAAAATAACTCCTTGACTTTTGAAACTTCTTTGCAGATTGACATTCGGATCCCAGGACAAGCCCAGGAAGTGAAAATATCCATCAAAGAAGGATTGGCCTGTTATGAATTCCTCATGGCGTCTTGATAACTCACGATGATTGAAATTATGAGGTATTCCAGCAATCTTATATCCAAAGGGCCCATTTGTACAGTGTCACCACTCTTGGCATTGGAAAGATTCAGGGTATTTAAAAAGTCCTTGGCGAAGTTCAGAAGATGTTGGTCTGTAGAGGACAAATACGAAAGTTTACTCTCCATTTCCTGAAAGTATTTGATTCTCTCATTCTCGCTCATCCTATCATGGTCGGGTCGGTTTCTTGTTTTTCTCATCTGGTTGAATGGTCTCAATTAAGTAAAGGTTCAAGGCTCGCCTGATTATTTCAGATTTATTCTGCTCTTCCAGCATTACGGCAGTCATCAGCCATTTGGTTTGTTGTTCAGTTAGCCTGACAATTATTTTATGCGGTTTGGAACTCATATATATAAATAGTCCCGTATTACAATTTAACTGGTTTTGGAGAGATTTTTTTTCAATGAGAATCGACCTCGATTCGAAAAATAGTTAATATCTATTATGTCCTTCAAGAAAGTGATGGCAGGGACTATTGCAGTTTGAATTCCCGAATCTGGAGTTGCAGGTTGACTTTTACGGATCCTGGGAACATGATTTTATCTATTTTTCTCGGTTTTCGATTTCACGACAAAAAAGCGCTGAAATGAAGCCAGGATAAATTTGAACCGCGTATTACAGATTCAGTGGGATTTGAAACACAGGCAACTCAGCCATCTTATTGTCCAAACTTAAATTCATCTGTTAACCTCAAAGGGAAATTTGAATACAAATCCACATGAGCAGATGTTCTCAATATTCTTGCCCTTCCGATTGCCTGTATCAAATCTGATTCTATAATTGCCAGCTGAATTTCTCTTAAAGCTTCATTATCGAAGCAGTTGAATTTAAATCGAAAGCCATTGTATTCAATTTTTTGATGGCTCATTGTAGTATCAGTGGTCTTAAAATCTATACCAAGAGCTCTAGCGGTCAGGAAGTACTCAATATTATTATGATGTGGGGTTCCTACAACAGCGATATCTCTACCTTTCAAAGCGTCGTAACCACTACAATTGCCATAATACATTTCCTGAACTGGATTTCTGAAGTGTTTGCCAAAGGAATTAAAAGTGATTACTGGCAAATCTCCGACCATACTACTGATTGTTCCAACATACCGATTAAGCCCATGTCGGGAGCATGACCACTTTGTATACTGGGTTAATGTTCCCATGTTTTCAACATCTCTGATGTTGATTATTTCAACCCTGTTACCGAATAACTTCTGATAGACAGGTATGGGTATTGTTGCCGACATGATGATAATCTTCTTGTTTGACGGCAGGTGTAAACGGCAAATAACAATGTACGTTTTTTCGCAAATAAGAATGTACTACAATTAGCAAATAGCGATGTACGCATTTTAGCAAATAAGGATGTACATCTTTCCTGGTGAAGGTGTGTTTTTCTCAG